>Ga0247730_1000025_pt1 | contig 182449 bp, 182 predicted proteins | sample UWRJL073202C2_FD_180959 | JGI IMG/M metagenome (GOLD analysis project Ga0247730, IMG submission 180959) | Plant litter microbial communities from Arlington Agricultural Research Station in Wisconsin, United States - UWRJ-L073-202C-2 | ecosystem: Environmental > Terrestrial > Plant litter >... | reverse complement strand
GGCGGAGACGGGCTTCTCGCTGTTCGGTCTCGAAGCGGCCAATGCCGTGGCCCTCGGTGCAGGCAGCTGGGTGCTTGGCGAGAACGGTACGGCGCTGGGAACGAATGCCTGGGCGATCGCCGACAACTCGGTGGCCCTGGGTGCCAACTCCTACGCAGATCGCGCCAATACGGTGTCGGTGGGCGACGTGGGTTCAGAGCGCCAGATCACCAACGTGGCGGCCGGTACCGAAGGCACCGACGCCGTCAACGTCGACCAGCTGACGAGGCTCTCCAACAGTGTCAGCACCGCCACTCACTATGTGTCGGCCACGGGCGCCGGTGACGGAACCGACGATGCTGCCGCCACCGGCGCCTATGCGACGGCGCTGGGCTCGACCAGCAGTGCGGGCGGCGAACTCTCGACCGCCGTGGGTGCTTTCGCGACGGCCGACAAGGCGTCCGGGACGGCGGTCGGCGCATCCGCGAACGCGGCGGGCGTCAGCTCGACCGCGATCGGTGACTCCGCGCGCGCGCTTGCAGCGAATTCGGTGGCGCTCGGCGCCGGATCAGTGGCGACGCGCGCCAACACGGTATCCGTGGGCAGTGCCGGGTCGGCGCGCCAGATCGCCAACGTGGCAGCGGGCACGGAGGCCACCGATGCGGTGAACCTGTCGCAGCTGAACAGCGTGGTGAGCAACACGTCCGCAGGCACCGTGAGCAAGGCCGTGGCCCAGGCGCTGGGTGGCGGAGCCACACTGGGGGCGGCGGGGTTCGTCGGGCCTTCCTACTCGATCCAGGGCAAGCAGTACTCGACCGTGGGCGACAGCTTCGGTGCCCTCGATGGCGCCGTCTCGGCACTGACCCGACGCGTCACCGCGCTTGAGAAGACGCCGGTCTCCACGGGCCCGCAGGTACAGTCCCTGGCGCGCGACGCAACGGTCGCACCGGTGGGAGCGGTGGCGGATGCAACACCCGTGGAAGCCACGCCGGCGCAGGCATCGGCGACGACTGCGGCAACGGCTGCCGAAGCGTTGCCCGCCACGGCGGTCGCCAGCGGCACCGGCAATGGCACGCCGATCGGCTCCGGAAGCTACGCGAAGGACCCCACTGACCTGGCGATCGGCACCAACGCCACGGTCGGCGCCGATAACGGCACGGCAGTCGGCACGGGCGCCATCGTCACGGCGGCCGCGACCAATAGCGTGGCCCTGGGTGCAGGCTCGGTGGCCGACCAGCCGAACACGGTGTCGGTCGGCACGCCGGGTGCCGAACGCCGCATCACCAACGTCGCCGCGGGTACGGCGGCCACGGATGCCGCCAACCTCGGCCAGGTGGACCAGGCCCTCACCACCGCGAAATCGTACGCAGACCAGGGCGACGCCACGACGCTGACCAGCGCCAGGGCCTACACCGACCAGAAATTCGGCGATGTGGTCAGCGGCGCCACGTTCGACCAGTACAAGGACCAGGTGGATCACCGGTTCAACAACCTCAACGACCGCCTCAACAAGGTGGGAGCCATGGGCGCGGCCATGTCGCAGATGGCCTTCAGCACCCAGGGCGTCAGCGGGGACAACCGACTGGGCGTGGGTGCCGGCGGATACAAGGGGCAGGGGGCGCTGTCGGTGGGTTACTCGCGCAGCCTGTCGCCGCGGGCGAGTCTGACCTTCGGTGCCGCCGTCAGTGGCGGTGAGACTTCCGGCGGTGTCGGTGTAGGCGTGGGCTGGTAATCACGTCGGCGGCGGCCGCGTAAGGCGCTGTCTACCCAAGGAAAGCCGGCGGCGACGCCGGTTTTTTCTTTTTGCGCCGCGTCGCGGAATCAGGCTTTCGCGGTCGCGGTAGGTAGCCTGTATGTGCTACCAATAGCGGCCCGTGAGGTCAGGAACGACCCTCGGAGGTCGTCATCAACGGAGCGCACGGAGTTGGCATGTCTGCAATGACCGAACCCAGGGACATGCTTACCGGTGAGCCGGGCGAAGCACAGGTCTGTGCCCATCTGGTGGCGCACGGTCGCCTGAAGGACACGGACCTTGTAAGGGCACGCCGGCTGCACGACGAGTCGCCCGAGGGCACCCTCACCACGCTCATGGCGCGCCTCGGGCTGGTGTCGGAGCGCGATCTGGCGGATGCCTGGGCCGACCTGCTGGGTCTGCCGCTGCTGGCTGCCAGGGATGCGCCCGAGCTGCCGCCGGCCGACATCGACCTGTCCGCGCGTTTCCTCAAGCAGTACCACGTGGTTCCGGTACGCGAAGGCGAGGACGGACTGGTCCTGCTCGTCGCCGACCCCGCGGATCCTTACCCTATCCAGGCCGTTCGCCTCGCAACGGGCCGTGACGTGCAGCTGCGCGTCGGCCTGCGATCGGAAATCGACGATCTCATCGAACGCTATTACGGGCAGGGCCGCTCGGCCATGGGCAGCATCGTGGAAAGCCTGGACGGCAATGCCGCCGAGGAAGACGATGTCGAGCACCTTCGCGATCTCGCCTCCGAGGCGCCGGTGATCCGGCTCGTGAACCTGATCCTCCAGCGCGCGGTCGAGCAGCGTGCGTCCGACGTGCACATCGAACCCTTCGAGAACCGTCTCAAGGTGCGCTACCGCATCGACGGCGTGTTGCACGAGGTCGAGGCACCGCCTTCCAGTTCCACCGCAGCGGTCATCTCGCGCGTGAAGATCATGGCGCGGCTGAATATCGCGGAGCGCCGCCTTCCGCAGGACGGCCGCATCCAGCTGCGCGTGCAGGGCAAGGAGCTCGACCTTCGCGTTTCCACGGTGCCGACCAGCTTCGGCGAGTCCGTCGTCATGCGTATCCTCGATCGCGAATCGGTGATCTTCGATTTCGAGTCGCTGGGTTTCACCGACAACTTCCGCGACCGTTTCGTCGAGGTACTCGATCGTCCGCACGGCATCCTGCTGGTCACCGGCCCGACCGGTTCGGGCAAGACCACGACGCTCTATACCGCGCTGTCGCAGATCAATACCCCGGACGTGAAAATCATCACCGTGGAAGATCCGGTCGAATACCAGATCGAGGGCATCAACCAGATACAGGTGAAGCCGCAGATCGGCCTCGACTTCACCGGTGCATTGCGCTCCATCGTCCGCCAGGATCCCGACGTGATCATGATCGGCGAGATGCGCGACCTGGAAACCTGCCGCATCGCCATCCAGTCGGCGCTCACGGGGCATCTGGTCCTCTCCACGCTGCACACCAACAGCGCGTCCGGTGGCATCACGCGCCTGCTCGACATGGGCGTGGAAGATTACCTGCTGGGCTCCACCGTCAACGGCATCCTCGCCCAGCGCCTCGTGCGCCGGCTCGATCCGGAGACCGCGATCCCGTACGAAGCGCTCCCGGAAGTCATCGAGCAGTTCGAACTGCACAGGTACACCGACGAGCGACCGATCCGCCTCTGGAAGCCGGGGACCAGCGCCGTCAATCCCACGGGGTACCGGGGTCGCCGCGCGATCATGGAATTCCTCGTCATGAGCGACCCGCTGAGACGGCTGGTCATGCAGCGCTCCGACGCCGGTGAGATCGAGCGCCTGGCGCGCTCCGAGGGCATGCGCACCATGTACGAAGACGGCCTGGCGAAAGCGGTCGCCGGCGTGACCACGATCGAGGAAGTCCTGCGCGTTACGCAGGAGTCGTAGGTCCTGCCATGAGCCAGTTCCGCTACAGAGCCATCAGTGCGGCAGGCGAGACCCTCACGGGCCGGATGGAAGCCGCCTCCGTGGCGGACGTCGTGGCGCGCCTGCAGGACCAGGGGCATACGCCGCTGGAAGCCGCGGCGGCCGACGGCGCCGCGGCAGGATCCGGGTTCTCCGCCCTGTTCCGCAAGAACGCTTTCACGGGCGACCAGCTAGCGCAGTTCACGCACCAGCTCGCCACCCTCCTCGGCGCGGGGCAGCCGCTCGACCGCGCCCTGGGTATCCTGCTCGACCTGCCCGAAGGCGAGCGCGCGAAGAACATGGTGGAGCGCATCCGCGACCGCGTGCGCGGCGGCAACACGCTGTCTTCGGCGCTGGATGAAGAAAACGGCGTTTTCCCGCGGCTCTATGTCAGCCTGGTACGCGCAGGCGAGGCAGGCGGTTCGCTCGACGAAACGCTGAAGCGCCTCGCCGATTACCTCGAGCGGGCACAGGCGTTGCGCGGCAGCATCGTCAATGCGCTCATCTATCCGGCCTTCCTCATGGTGGGCGTGCTCGGGTCGCTGGTGCTGCTGCTGGCCTACGTCGTGCCGCAGTTCGTGCCCATCTTCGCCGACATGCAGGTGCCGATTCCCTTCATCACCAAAGTGGTGCTCGCACTGGGGATGATGATCGGCGACTGGTGGTGGGCCATCGGCCTGTTCGTCATCGTCGTGGGGGTCTTCTTCCGGCTGCGCCTGAAGGATCCTGACGCCAGGCTCGCGTTTCATGGCAGGCTGCTTACCATGCGCGTCGCGGGTCCGCTGCTGCTGAAGGTCGAGACGGCACGCATCGCCCGCACGCTGGGCACGCTGCTGAAGAACGGCGTGCCGTTGTTGTCGTCCCTCTCCATCGCGCGCCAGGTCACCGGCAATCGTGCGCTCGACCTCGCCCTCGAGCAGGCGGCGGAACGCGTCAAGGGTGGTTCGGGCCTGGGTACGTCACTCGCGCAGACGGAGCGGTTTCCCCGGCTCGCGCTGCAGATGATCCAGGTCGGCGAAGAGGCCGGCGCGCTCGACACCATGCTGCTCAAAGTCGCCGACACCTTCGACATAGAAGCCAGGCGTGCCATCGACCGCTTGCTGGCGGCGCTCGTGCCGGCCCTCACCATCGTCATGACGGTGATGGTGGCCTTCATCATGGCGGCGATCCTCATGCCGCTGCTCAGCCTTACCAGCAATATCAACTGATCAGAACGTTCCAAGGAGCTTTCCCCATGCGTGTAAACCGTACCCTCCACTCCCGCCATGCCCGCGGCTTCACGCTGCTGGAAATGCTCGCCGTGATCGTGCTGATCGGCATCATCGGCGCCATCGTCGTCACCCAGGTCGGCAAGAACGTGGACAAGGGCAAGTACGGCGCGGGCAAGGCGCAGCTCACGACGCTCGGGCAGAAGGTCGAGAACTACGCCCTCGACAACGGCACGCCGCCGCATGACCTGGGCGACCTCGTCGCGAAGCCGGCGGATTCGCAGAACTGGCAGGGCCCTTACGCCAAGGCGTCCGATCTGAAGGATCCCTGGGGCCATGAATTCGGCTATCGCTACCCGGGCGAGCACGGCAGCTTCGATCTCGTGTTTTACGGGCAGGACGGCAAGGCCGGTGGCGACGGTTATTCGGCCGATGTAGGCAACTGGCAGTAAGGCCCGCCTGACGAGGTATCAGTGGTCATGCGCGCGCGTGGGTTCACGCTCTTCGAAATGCTCGCCGTCATTCTGTTGATAGGGATTGCCGCGGCTGCCGTGTCGATCCCCGTGACGCAGGGGCTGGCCAGCGCGAGGGTGAACGCGGCGAGCGGCGAGTTGGCCGCCGCCCTCCGCTGGACACGCGCACAGGCGATCGTCCATGGCGAGAGCAAGGCCCTCGAGGTCGACATTGCGGCCGCGACGTACCATGCGCCGGGCAAGCCGGCGGTGCGCTTGCCGAAGGACATGCGCGTGGTCATCACCAGCGCGCGCGAGGACCAGGCCAACGCCACGACCGGGCGCATCCGCTTCTTCCCCGATGGCAGTTCGACCGGTGGCCGCGTGACGCTGAAGCGCGGCGATCGCGAGTGGCACGTCAACGTCGCATGGCTGACCGGTGCCGTCAGCATCGTGGATACGCGATGACGCCCCGTCTTCCCGTCCGCCGGCAGGGCGGCTTCAGCCTGCTCGAAGTCATCGCCGCCATCGCCATCCTCGCCATCGCGTTCGCTGCGCTCATGCAGGTCGCCGGCAGCTCGATGAGTCTTACCGCGCGGGCGAACGAGCGTACGCAGGCCGCGTTGCGCGCGCGTTCGCTGCTCGACGGTGCCTTCGTCATGGAGCCGCTGCGCGAGGGTTCCAGTGACGGACGTTTCGACGATACGTACCGGTGGCAGATGACGGTGAGCCGCTACCAGCCGTCGGATGTTCCGACCGCCATGGATACCGGTGCCGGCGATGGTGGCGCCCCGGGGCGCCTGTTCCGGCTCGACCTCGACGTCGTGTGGGGACAGGATGGGAAGGAACGGCATGCCCGGTTCGCCACGCTTCGCATGGGAACCACGGATGGAGGATCGTCGCCATGAGGCGCATGCATGGCTTCAGCCTGATGGAAGTGCTTGCGGCGCTGGCCCTGCTCACCATCGTCCTGCTCGGTGTGTATTCGGGAATCAGCACGGCGACGCGTATCGTGCGCAGCGGTGATCGTGTCATCCAGCGCATGGATGAAATACGCTCGGCGCAATCGTTCCTCCGCAACGAAATCGCCCAGGCCCTGATCGTTCCCTTCGCGGAAACGGACGATGGCGATCCGATCGTCTTCTCGGGCGATGCGAAGAAAATCCAGTTCGTCGCGCCCATGCCCGGCTATCTCTCGCGCAGCGGGCCTGAACTGCAGACACTGTCGCTGGTCGATGACGGGCAAGGTACCCAGCGCCTCGAGGTGACGCTTTCCCTGCTGCCTCCCGATGGCAGCGAGCCGAAGCCGATCGGACAGCCCGAGGTACTCGTGCGTGGCATTCGACGCGGTGCCTTTGCGTACCGCGGCATGGATGACCAGAACAAGCCGGGCGACTGGGGCGAGTCATGGGCCGATGGCCGACGCACGCCGTCACTGGTCCGCGTCGCCCTCGAGCTGGGTGGTAACGTCGCGTTTCCGACACTCGTGGCACCCATCCGCATCGATCCGTCGGCATCGCGCAACGGCTACTCGATGTCCCGCGTGAACCGCGGCGCGGTGGTCCGGTGAGCGCGCGGACGCAACGCGGCGTCGCGCTGCTGATCGTGCTGTGGGGTTGCACGCTGCTGGCCATCATGCTCGGGGGCTTCGCCGCGCTGGCGCGCACGGAAGGGCTGCAGGCGCGCTATCAGTTCGCGCAGACGCAGGCGCATTACGCGGCCGAAGCGGGCGTCATGCGAGCCATCGAGGGACTGCAGACCACGGATATCAATGCGCGCTGGATCGCCGACGGTCGCCTCTATGTCTTCCCGTTCGACCACGCAAACGTGAACATCACGATCGTGGATGAAGACGGCAAGGTCGACCTCAATGCTGCCTCCGACGATGTGCTGACGGGGCTGTTCAAGGCGGCGGGCGCGCCGGATGCAAAAGCCGCGGCGCTGTCATCCGCCGTGCAGGACTGGCGGCGACCCGGCGATGCCGCCCTGCCCAATGGCGCGAAGAAACCACAGTACGAATCGGCCGGGCTCGACTACGGTCCGCGCAACGGACCGTTCGCCACGGTCGAGGAAGGCAGGATGGTGCTTGGCATGGACGAAAAGACGTGGGCCGCCGTGGCACCCGCCATCACCATCTGGTCGGGACGCGAACGACCCAATACCGAGCACGCGCAGCCGCTGGCGCTGGCAGCCATCCCGGGGCTCGGCAGTGAAGGGGCCGCAGCCATTCTCGCGACGCGGGCGCAGGCCGGTGGCGCGTCGGTCGCAGGAGGCAACGGCGTGACCCATACGATCCATGCCGAGGCATTTCTTGACGACGGAACGAGGAGTTCCCTTACAGCGACAATCCGACTTCGTGGGATAAGATCGGGAAATCAGCCCTACGCCGTTCTGCGTTGGCGCGAAGGAGACGTGGAATGACCGCTTTGCAGGAGGCCTCCCAGCTGCAGCTTGAACGCCTGCGGCGCGCATGGCGCGGTACGCCGCTGCCAGGTTTCCTGCAGTGGTGGGGTGGTGAACTGTCTGCGGTCATGCCAGCACGCTGGCGTGCTGCGTTTGCCGGCGGGCAGCGCTGGTATATCGTCGAACGTGCCGACCAGTCCTGGCAGCTGCGACGGTCGGGTGAGGCGCTACCGATTGCCACCTCCGCCGACAGTGATGTCGCGGAGCAGCCGTCGACCGTTTTCGCGCGTGCACTCGCTGAAGCCGATCCGGCAGACAGGCGCATCGCCCTGTTGCTGCCGGCGTCGCAGGTCCTGCGGCGCCGGTTGGTGTTGCCCCTCGCGGCACGCGACAACCTCCGCCAGGTCGCAGGTTTCGACCTCGACCGCCAGACACCGTTCCGTCCCGAAGACATCCACTACGGCGTGCGCGAGCTTGGCGACGCGGGGCCGGAGGGCCGCTTCGTGGCCGAACTGTCGGCAACGCCGCGTGCTGCGCTGGACACCCTGCTCGATGCCCTCTCGGCGCTGCGCATCGCACCCGACCGCGTCGACGTTGCGCAGGGCGACGGTCTCGCAGGCATCGACCTCCTGCCGCCCGCCCGGGTGCCGCGTCGCACCGATCGCCGCCGCCGTCTGAACCAGTTGCTCGGCGTCGGCATCGTGTTGCTCGCCGCAGGGTGCATGGAGGCCTGGTTGCACAACCGCCAGGTGGCGCTCGAAGCCATGCGTACCGAAGTCGAGGGCATGCGCAGCGATGCGCAACGGGTCAAGGCGCTCCGACAGCGGCTCACGGATAGTGCGGGTGCATCCGGCTTCCTTGCGCGGAAGAAAGCCGAGGCGCCTTCCGTCCTGCCCGTGCTCGATGAGCTCACGCAGCGACTTCCCGATGACACCTGGCTCGAACGATTCACGCTCAACACGAGCGGGCAGATCGGCTTCCAGGGGCAGAGCCCGCAGGCCGCGCGACTCATCGATGCGCTGAAGGGCGCAAAGGTCATCAGCGAGCCCAGCTTCCAGGGCACGATCCAGAGCGACCCCACGTCGGGCAAGGAGCGCTTCTACATGCAGGCGAAAGCCATGGTGCCGAAGCCGGCGGGCGTGGTGCCGAAGCCTGCAGGCAAGGAGGCCGCCCATGCGCCTGAAACCCGCTGAATCACGTATCGCGGCCCTCGTTCTTCTTCTCGTCGCGCTGGCGGCGGGTTATTTCCTGCTGATCCACTGGTGGTTCGTCGCACCGCAGTCGGCGATGGCCGCCGAGATGGACGACCTTCGCGATACGCAACGCCGTTATGCGTCCGCCATTGCAGAGCGGCCCCAGCTCGAGAAACGCCTCGCCACGCTCGAGCAGGGGCAGACGCGCAGCGATGCCTTCCTCGCCGGCGACGACACCAATGCCGCCGCCGCGGGCCTCATGCAGCGGATCGTCGATGTCGCCGCTGCGCACAAGGAGGACGGCGCATGCGATGTCGTGCAGAAGATGCCGGTGCCGAGCCAGGAGAAAACGGCGGATCCCTACCGCAAGGTCACGGTGAACATCAGTCTGCGCTGCCAGGTGCAGCCGATGACCGCAGTGCTTCACGATATCGAGAATGAAACGCCGTACCTTTTCATCGAGGACTTCAGCATCTATCGCAATCCGGTCGCTGCGCGCAGCGGGGGTACGGCGCCTATGGAGGTCCAGTTCACGGTGTCGGGTTACATCCATGGCGCCCCGGTGGCGAAGGTGGGTAAATGAACGCGGCAGGCCAGCGTCGACTCACCCCGATCCTGGGTGGTGCTGCATTCGCCCTCGTCGTGCTGCTCGGCGTCCTCGCGTCGGGCGTGGGCAGCGGTGTCCGCTGGGACGAACCGGGTGCACCCGAGCCACTGCCGCCTGCGCGCGCCGTGGCGCTGCCGTCGCCGACGCCGCTGGCCCGCTTCGCCGAAGTCTGGCAGCGTCCGCTTTTCATGGCGGACCGCAAGCCGGTGGCCGCGGCGGGTGACGACGATAACGCCGGCAATATCGGCGATCTCGAGCTCACCGGCATCATCATGACCTCGGGCCTGCGCATGGCGTTGCTCCGTGACCGCGGCAAGGACACCACGGTCAGGGTAAAGGAGGGCGCCGCCCTCGAAGACGGTCACTGGACCCTCGCTTCGCTGACGGCGCGCAGCGCGGTGTTCGACAACGGCGGCGAACACCGGGAACTCACCCTGAAAGTCACTGCGCCGGATGCCCTTGCAGGCGATGCAAAGAAAACGGGTAACCCGAACCTGGCGCCCCAGGGCCAGAACCCGCCACGCCCGCCCGGTGCGCCGGCCAGCGGCGGCATTCACATCGAGCAACAGCCGGCCTCCGGCATGACGGGGCCGTCGTTGCCGAGGCCGGGTGACGCTGCCGGTCGTCAGGCGCCGCCGCGGCAGGATGACGAAGCGCTTCAGCGCGCTCGTATCGAAGCATTGAAGCAGGCCGTACAGAAACGTCGCATGGAGCAACAGCAGCGACAGGGCCAGGACACGGATACGCAATAACGGGCGCATGTCGCGCCCCCAGGGAAGGAGCACCACCATGAAACGAACGACTCCCTGCGTGGCCGTCCTTGCGGCCATGCTGACAACCGGCTGTGCGCCGCACGGAACACGATTGCACGAAGGCGACCTGGAACGCGAGGCCCTTGCCGGGGTGGGCAGTCCGGTTCCTGCCGTGCTGGCCGTGGCCGGTGATCCCGTGGCCGGCGATGCCGCCGCCGGCGCCGGCGCCGTCGTCACCGCCGCCGGCAGCAGGGGCGAGATCAGCCACGGCACGGGGCGCTTCATCCATCCACGTTCGCTGTCGACCCCGAGGCCCGTCGTCTCCGGCGAGGGCACGGTGACGCTGAACTTCGAAGACCAGCCCATCGAAGCCGTGGTCAAGGCCATCCTGGGCGATCTCCTTGACGCGAACTACTCCATTGCGCCGGGCGTCCGCGGAAACATCTCGTTTTCGACCGCTCGCCCGGTGCCGCGCGACGAGGCCCTGCCGATCCTGGAAGCCCTGCTTTCGTGGACGGGCAACGCGATGCTGAAAGAGCATGACCGCTACAGCATCCTGCCATCGGCCCATGCCGTTCCGGGAAAGCTCGTCCCGCGGCTCGGCACGGGCAAGCCCCTTCCGGGGCTCGGCGTACGGCTGTTTCCGCTGACTCACGTCGCAGCCCCCGAGATGGCGCGCCTGCTGAAACCGTTCGCGACACCCGACGCCGTTCTCCTGGCGGATCCGGCGAGGAACGTCCTCGTGCTGGCAGGCACGCGCGACGAACTGGCGAACTACGGCGAGACCATCGAGACGTTCGACGTGGACTGGGTCAGCGGCATGTCCGTCGGTGTATTCAGCCTGGAGAACGCGTCGGTCGGCGAGGTCATGCCTGCGCTGGACTCGGTATTCGGTGCGAAAAGCGGCGCACCCGTCGCAGGCCTCATCCGTTTCCTTCCCATCGAACGCACGAATGCCGTCGTCGTCATGGCGACCAGCGCGGCGCATGTCGACCGGGTGGGCGAGTGGATCGGACGTATCGACCGCGGCGGTGGTAACGAGCCGCGCCTCTTCGTGTACGACGTGCGTAACCTGCTGGCCTCCGACGTCGCCCGCTATGTGACCAGTGTGTTCGGCGGCTCAGTCCACGGGGACACCGGCGGAAGGGTCATGCCCGGGCTTGGCGAGGCATCGCTGGCCGGAGGTTCGCAGGATGCGTCGGACGATGCATTCGGGTCGTCGGATGGCATGGCATCCGGGAGCGACGGCAGCGCGGGCGACACGCGTTTCGATGGCGACGAACAGTCCGGGTTCTTCCAGGCGCCGGTACCTGCTTCGCCGCCGGCGACCGGCCAGGCGGAACTCCGGGTCACGGCGATCGACAGCAACAACCAGCTCATGATCCGCGCACGTCCGTCGCAGTGGAACGACATTCGCCAGGCCATCGAGCGACTCGATGCCGTGCCACTCCAGGTGCAGATCGAAACGCGCATCCTCGAAGTACGACTGGAGGACAGTTTCCGGTTCGGCGTGCAGTGGTACCTGGAAGGTCTCATCGGCGGGAACGGGGGTACGGGCCAGCCGGGCAACCAGCAGCAATGGGCGTTGGGCACTGGCGGCGCGGCAGTCGCAGCGGCCGACACCTTTTACTATTCGTTCGTCAACCGCAATCTGCAGGTCGCCTTGCGCGCCCTCGAGACCAATGGCAAGACGAAGACGCTGGCCGCACCTTCCCTCGTTGTGGTGAACAACAGGAAGGCGAGGATCCAGATCGGTGACCAGATACCGGTCACGCAGACGTATGTCCAGCCCGCCACGGGCGGCGACAACCGCGTGGGCCAGGTGCAGTACAAGAACACCGGCGTCATCCTCGATGTACGCCCGCGCGTGAACCCGGGCGGCCTCGTCTATCTCGAGGTGAGCCAGGAGGTAAGCCGCGTGGACGGCGAATCCATGGGTGCCAATCCGACCATCGCAAAGCGACACCTGAAGACGCAGGTGGCCGTCAGGAGTGGCCAGACGGTCCTGCTTGGCGGACTCATTCGCGAATCCGACATCGAGAAGAAAAGTGCGGTTCCCTACCTTTCCCGGATTCCGCTGCTGGGGGGCCTTTTCCGGGGCAGTGAAGCGGCGACCAGGCGTACCGAACTCCTGGTCATGATCACGCCGCGGGTGATAACGAGCGCGGAGGACGCCAGGCGTGTCTCCGACGATTACCGTCGGTCCTTCCGCTCGCTCAGGCCGTTCGATCCCGCGGCCGGGGCCGGGGCCACGACCGGCGCCACGACCGGCGCCACGACCGAGGGCACGACCGGGGCCACGACCGGGGCCGGTTCCGGCACCGACCACGCGGAGACAGGCTGACATCGGGAGTCACGTGTCCGCTTGCTACCATGGCGGCCGCATGACTCCCGTCTTCCCCATCACGCCACTCCTGCCCGACATCGTCGCGTCGCTCGCCGAGCGGCCGCGACTGGTGCTGGAGGCCCCGCCCGGTGCAGGCAAGACGACCCAGGTGCCGCTTGCCCTGCTGCGCGACGCCGCGTGGCTTGCAGGCGGTCGCATCCTGGTGCTCGAACCCCGGCGCATCGCTGCGCGTGCGGCAGCGTCCTACATGGCGCGGCAACTCGGCGAAGAAGTGGGCGACACCGTGGGGTATCGCATCCGCTTCGAGGCTCGCATCGGCCCGCGTACGCGGATCGAGGTCGTGACCGAAGGTATCCTCGGGCGAATGATCCAGGACGACCCGTCGCTCGACGGCGTCGGTGCGATCGTCTTCGATGAATTCCATGAGCGTCATCTCGCCGGCGACCTCGGCGCAGCCCTCGCGCTCGACGTGCAGGCCAGCCTGCGACCCGACCTGCGTCTCGTGGTGATGTCTGCCACGCTCGACGGCGATCGCATTGCGCAGTGGCTCGACGCGCCACGCCTGACGAGCCCCGGCCGCAGTTTTCCCGTGCGTATCGAGCACCCGCCCGCGCGTGCGCAGGAGACCGTGGAGCAGCATCTCGTCCGCACGGTGCTGCAGGCGCTGCGCGATACCGACGGCGACGTGCTGGCGTTCCTTCCCGGCCGTCGTGAGATCGAGCGCGCCCGTGCGATGCTCGAGCGACAGGGCGACACGGTGGAGGTCGTCGCGCTTCATGGCGAGCTGTCACTGGCGGACCAGCAGATGGCACTCGCGCCGGCGGATGCAGGTACGCGACGCGTGATACTCGCCACCAACGTCGCGGAATCGAGCGTGACCCTGCCAGGCATCCGCGCCGTGGTCGACGCAGGCCTGGCGCGCGAACCACGCTTCGATCCCCAGTCGGGCTTCGCACGGCTGGAAACGGTGCACATCTCCCAGGCCTCGGCCGACCAGCGGGCCGGCCGGGCCGGGCGCGTCGCGGAAGGCGTCGCCTATCGCCTCTGGGCACAGAGCCGCCGGCTGGAACCGTCACGCACGGCGGAGATCGAGCAGGCCGAGCTGTCCGGGCTCGCGCTGGAACTGGCAGGGTGGGGCAGCGACGATCTTCCCTGGCTCGACGCCCCGCCTGCCGGCGCGCTTAGCCAGGCGCGCGACCTGCTGCGCCGGCTGGGCGCCCTGGACGGTACATCGGCCATTACCCCGCTGGGACGCGACATGCTGGCGCTGGGTGCCACGCCGCGGCTTGCCGCAGCCGCCTTGCGGGCTCCGCCCGAACGTCGCGCGCTGGTCGCGGACCTGCTCGCACTCGTGGAAGCACGTTCACCGTTGCGCGGTGAACAGGGCCGCACGGATGATTTTCGCCAGCGCGTGGCGGCCCTGCACGCCTGGCGCGACGGCGGGGCACGTGCGGCACGTGCCGGATCAGCCGACATCCATGCCCTGGCGGCCATCGAAAAGGCGGCGTCGGGCTGGCGTCGCCGGCTGAATGTCCGCACCGGCGCGAGCGGCGTGCCGGACGCGCATGCCGTGGGCGACCTGCTGATCCATGCATTTCCCGATCGGGTGGCGCGTCGCGACGACGCCCAGGCGTCGCGTTACCCGCTGGCCAACGGGCGGGGTGCCCGCCTTCACGAGAACAGCGCGCTGCTCGGGGAGCCGTGGCTCGTCGTGCTCGACCTTCGGCTCGACGCGCGGGACAGCCTCGTCTACGCCGCGGCGCCTTTCGATCCGGACGTGCTCGAGCGAGACCACGCCGGTCGATTCGTCACCGAGCGCGTACTTCGATGGGACGACGACCGCCAGATAGCGGAGGCGTTCGAGGAACGTCGCTTCGACGCCCTTCTCATCTCGCGCAAGGCCCTGCCGGTGACCGGGGACGATGCGCTGCCTGCGCTCATCGCGGCGGTACGTGCGCGAGGCGTGGCGTCGTTGCCGTGGAGCGAAGGCGCGCGTCGCCTGCGTGCCCGTATCGGTGCGCTGCGGGCGTGGCGACCGGAACTCGCGTTGCCCGATACCAGCGACATCGCGTTGCTGTCCTCGCTGGATATCTGGCTGTCGCCGTATCTGTCCGGCAAGCGGCGGCTCGAAGCCCTGCAGGCATCCGAGCTGTCGGAAGCGCTGTCGTCGATGCTGGATTACGAACAGCGTCGCGCGCTCGATGCCCATGCGCCGGAAGAACTGCGCGTACCCAGTGGCATGACGCGTCGTCTCGAGTACGGCCTGCGCGACGACGATGCAGGCGCGCCACCGGTACTCGCCGTCAAGCTGCAGGAACTGTTCGGCCTGGCAGATACGCCGCGTGTCGGCGACGGCCTCATGCCCGTCATGCTTCACTTGCTCTCACCGGCCGGGCGGCCCATCCAGGTCACGCAGGACCTTGCGGGCTTCTGGAACCGCACCTATCCGGAAGTGAAAAAAGAGCTGAAGGGTCGGTATCCCCGGCATCCGTGGCCGGAAGACCCGTGGACGGCCCTGGCGACGCACCGGGCGAAGCCACGCGGTACGTGAGCGCGCTTTCCCTCCCGGGACATGTCGTCCGGTGGCCCGGGGCCCTGCCGTAGCCGCCCCTACGCAGGCATGCGGCGCATGCACTCGCGCTTCTCAGGGAACGCCTGCTTCAACGACCCGCGTCGTCTGGTTAACTTGTGGGTCGATACGCGAGGACAGGGACGACAGGCAACATGGATGCCACCGGTAACCAGATCAGACGCGCATGGATGTGCGCAGGCCTCTGCCTGCTGGCGACGACCGACCTCGTCGCGCAGGTGCCAGGCAGATACGGCGTCGCGACGGCGGCGCCGTCGTCCTTCCTCCAGGAACTGGTCGCAGAACGTCTTCGCGTGGCGCCGTTCGCCAGCCCCCTGGGCGGTGATGCGGACATAGAGGAGAAGGCCCTGCTGGATCCGGGTCACATCTACTCTGCGCCGCGTCCGTTCGATGACACCATCGTCGATGAAGCATGGGAACGCGCCCTTGCCCGGCTGCATCGCAAGGGAATCGACATCACGCCGCGGCAGGCCCATGACGACTACCTGCGGGAGCTTGGGCTTACCCGTGCGCGCCCGGGAAGCGACGTAAGACGCAGCACCGCGATGCAGGCGGTCCTGGGCACGCCCGCCATGCTCAACCTCGTCAAGGCCGGCATCGACATGGATATCGCGGTGCAGGCCCGCGAGCTCGCCGGTCCCGAGAATGCCATGGTCGCCGCCCCGCTGGCGGTGGCCGCGCAGCTGCTTCGCGAGCAGGTGGCCGAGGCGCATGCGAGCGGCGAAAGTGCCTGGACCGGCGTCTGGGCCGCGCCGCTCGAACGCTTCCTGGGCGCTCGTTCCGCGGACGGTCTGGGTGAAGAGCACCTCTCCTATCTCATGCGCCTGCTGGAGAACCAGCTCTCGTCGTGGCGTGAGCGTGCTGTTTCGTCCCACGGCGGGCGGCAGGCGCCGGTGATGGCGCGCGTCGCGCGTGTTGCAGCGGCTTACCGCTCGCTGCAGTACGCGGTGCCGGCATGCCTGTCAGATGGCAGCGCCGATCTGCAGGTTGCATCGCTGACGCTTTCCGATGCCCTCAGGCCACTGTGTTTTTCCGATATGACGGACCGCCGCGTGCTTGGCTGGTACCTTCCGGAGCTGTTCGACGAGGTCCGCGAACACGAGGCGGACGAGGCATATCCTGCTGGCGGCATGCAGCGCCTGCTCGATGCCGTGTCCAGGTTGCAGCCGGCGTGGACGGGTATCTTCGTATCCCATGCACAGCACTCGGCGCTGGATGCGAGGGTCGTCGCTTCAGGCGCGGCCCATGAGCTTCTTGCGAGGGGCGAAACCTCGGCAGCGAGCGTGCAGCCCGTCGACGAGGCGGCCCATGAAGCGATGTGCCAGGGGGACGCCCCGTGACGGCGCATCGATGCAGGCGCTGGATGGCATCCGGCGTGATCTTCGTCGCCGGGTGGGCCACGATGCAATCCTCGTCCGCCGAGACGACAGGACGCGTCGGCGTGACGACGGACCCGGGCGGCCGCCACGTCGACGCACTGATGAACAGTTTCCGCATCCATGCCGATGCCGCGTCCCGTCGCTTCGTCACCCGTGCCAATCGAGGTGACTATCCCGCGATCCACGAGATGCTGACCGACCTGAAAACGCGCCTTGCGGACGCGACGTTCGTGACGCTCTTCTACACCTATGCCACGGCCGATGGCGTGCCACGCTCGCGCACGTACTACGCGATGTCCAGCGTACGGCGAAGCGCGACAGGCATCGACCACGGTGATCTTCCGGATCCGGTGTTTTCCGGAGACATCGACGATTACCTCGACACCCTGCCGGGTGAAGTCGTCGCACGTTCGCATGCGAACGAAGCCACGCGGATCCCCTGGCATGTCCCCACCTTCCGGGAAGATGCCGCGGAAGACATGCAGGATGCGGAGCTGAAGGTCGTCCGGTCGCTTGAAAGCGACCTCAACCATGGCACGGTCCGCGATGGCGGGAATGCCACCGTGTTCGTGAGCCGGCCCTCATGCATGGCTTGCTCGCAGGCCATGAACAATTTCGCCAATGCCTATCGGGTAAGCCTCGTCGCGAAGGAGCTCGTGCTGCCCGATCCCGGGCATCCCGCAGGACCGGTCGCTTCCTTCCAGGCGCGGCAGCAGGCATTCCTCGACACCGTCGGGCGATCGCTCGATCCGAGGGTCACGTTCCGGCCCGAGTACTCGGGCCGCATGCGCCATGGTCCCGGAAGCCTGTGCGTCGTCGGCATGCCGATCGTCGCGAACCCGTTGTCCTTTCCGCGGAGGCCATTCGCCGGCGGTGTCTGGGCCGTGACCCGGGCCCACGCACTCCAGGGCGACGCGACGCGCTACCTGCTCGACGTCAGCGACGAGCGCTACGCGCGCTGGGTGCTCGCCGACTGGACGTCGCCGTACTCAGCGAGGGACGACCTCACGCTGCGGCCCGCCACCGCCGTCGACCGCCTGGCCCAGAACCTGTTCGCCGCGCCGGACGGCAACGTCAGCCAGCGAATCGTGCACGACGCGAAAGTGTTCGAACTCGGCTACACGAAGAGTCGGCCGTGGACGGACGTCAACGCCACGGCCGACGAGCCTTTCCGCTCGTTCCGTAGCGCGCCCAGCCACGCCAAGGCATCCGTATCGTGGAACAACATGAACGCGGCGGACCGCATCGTGGGCGAACGTTCGCCAGCGACCGGCGCGCTGTATGCGGTCGCCCTCCAGCTCCTTGCCGAGAGACGCGCCGCCACGACGGCAACCGGCAGGGCGTGGCTTGGCCTCCGCACGGATATCGTCGATGCGGTCGACCGTGACCCGTTCGGCTGGACGCCCGGCGACGACGATCTGCAGTACCTCGCCATGACCCTCGATGGCGCGATGCGTGAATGGGGTGATCTCGATGTCGACGCATGGGGCAACCGACGCCTCCCCGTACCGTTCCGCGTTGCACGCATGGCAGCGGCCTATCGCGATCGCCTCCCGTATCACGACGATCCATGCCTCGATCGGCGTGAGCACGACCCGCGCTTCGAAAGCCGCCGCGGCCCGGATGCCCCGCTGTGCTTCAACGCCGCCACGGATCGGGCCGTCTACCAATGGTTCGTCAGGCAGCTGCGCTGCGAGATGGGGTCGACCGGGTGCCCGCCGTACCGCCGTGACGCTCATTTCCAGCGTCTGGTCGCGCCGTTCCGCTTCACCGTGTTCGGGCCGGACGTGCTCGGTCAAGGCGCGCTGGACAACGCATTCCGCAAGGAGCTGATCGACATGCATGTGGTGAACCGGCTGGCAGCCGAAGGCACCATGACGCGCGAACAGGCGCAACCCGTGATCGATCGGGCAGTCCCGCTGATGCACCTGGAGGGAGAATGAGCATGCCCGGAACAACGACGGGCCGCATCGTGCTTTCCCTGCTCGCCTGTGCCCTGGTCTCGTTCGGCCCGGAGGCTTCGGCGGGTCGCCGGAAGGCACCGGCGGCACCTCCCCCGGCGGCCGCGATACCCGACCCGTCGCCGGGCTCGGTGCAGGAGCGTGGATATGCAGAGGATGCGGAGGGAGCGATCATGGATCGCCTGGGCTTCGTGGTGCGCATGTATGCCTACGGCATGCGCCGATACATCACCGATGCCGCCTCGGCCGCGGACGCCGCCTCGGCGCAGGCGACATCGGAGGCGACGCACCGGCCGCCGGGGGATGACGTCCCCGTGAGCCCTGCATCCGTGGAGGTGTTTGCAAGGCAGCTTCGCGTGGCTACCTTCGCCTTCTTCGAATACACGTGGGTGGAGGACGGGCACGCGCGCGTCCGCGCCTTCGTATCCCGTTCCAATCGAGGGCTGGACCGCTTCATCCTGCGTACCAGCACTGACCTGCGGGTACCCGGGCAGACGGAAGCCACCTATCTGCAGGACAGCGATGCCATCCACTTTGTCCGGGATTCCGAACCCGTGGCGGGATCCTCGGTCAGGCCCGTGCACACGGGCGCGTCGAACCGCGCGAATGACGCCGAGATCACGATCCTGCAGCACCTGTCGCAGGAGATACAGGCGAACCCGGCCATGCGCGGCGGCAGCCTGGTCGCGTACGTGAGCCAGCAGCCGTGTGAATCGTGCAGCCCTGCGCTACGGCACTTCGCCCGGGAGAACGACGCGACCGTGCGCGTGAATTACGTGTACGGCCAGCGCGGCGAGGGGCGGGAAACCACGTTGTATCGCGCACTCCGGCAGGTGCGGGAGGTATCGGCCGCGTTGCTCACGTCCTACTTCGCGACGCGTGGCACGGCCCGGCCCGAGTAGGACGGCACCATGGTCAGCGAAGCGCGCGCACCCGGAAGTTGCGGCCCTTGATCTTGCCGGCGTTCAACCGCTCGAGCGCCTTGTTCGCCAGGTCGCGGCGCACGGCGACGTACGCTCGCACGGCGTAGACGTCGATCTTGCCGATGTCCCTGGCGTCGAGGCCGGCGTCGCCGGTAAGTGCGCCGAGGATGTCGCCGGGGCGCATCTTGTCCTTGCGGCCCCCGTCGATCACGAGGGTTTTCATCGGTGCGAGGTTCAGTACCTTGCGGCCGTCGCCGTGCGGCTTCGACGGGTAGCGCGGAATGGGCCCGCCAAGCCGCTCCTCGATGCCGCGGATCTTCGGCAGTTCACGCGCGCCGACCAGCGTGATGGCGAGCCCCCTCGCGCCGGCGCGACCGGTACGACCCACGCGGTGCGTGTGCGTGTCGGTGTCGTGCGCCACGTCGAAGCTCACGACCAGTGGCAGGTCGGCGATGTCGAGCCCGCGTGCCGCGACGTCGGTCGCGACGAGGATGTTGCAGCTGCGGTTGGCGAAGCGGACGAGTACTTCATCGCGATCGCGCTGCTCGAGGTCGCCATGGAGCGCCAGCGGGGAGAACCCGCGCCGGTCGAGCTCGGCGGCGAGTGCCTCGGTGTCCTTGCGCATGTTGCAGAACACCAGCGTGGCATCCGGCTTCTCGTGGAACAGGATGCGCGAGAGCACATCGATCTTCACGCCCGGCTCCGCCTCCACCATGCGCTGCTCGATGGTGTTCTGGTCGTGAACTTCCGTCACCGTGACGGTGACGGGGTTGTTCTGTACGCGGCCACTGACCGCGCGGATGGCGTCGGGATAGGTCGCCGAGAAGAGCAGTGTCTGGTGGTGCTTCGAAATGCGCTTGACGATATCGTCGATGGCTTCCTCGAAACCCATGTCGAGCATGCGATCGGCCTCGTCGAGCACGAGCACCTTGATGCCGCCGCCGTGCAGGCTCTCGCGCTTCAGGTGCTCCTGCACGCGGCCGGGCGTGCCCACCACGATGTGCGGATCGTGTTCCAGCGACGCCAGCTGGGGGCCGAGCGGCATGCCGCCGCACAGCGTGAGCAGTTTCACGTTCGGGATGTTGACGGCGAGGCGCCGGATGGCCTTGCTCACCTGGTCGGCGAGCTCGCGGGTGGGGCACAGCACGAGGGCCTGCAGCCGGATCGTGTCCACGTCGAGGCTGTTGAGCAGCCCGAGTGCGAAGGCTGCCGTCTTCCCGCTGCCTGTCTTCGCCTCGGCGATCACGTCACGCCCCTCGAGGATGGGCGGGAGGCTTTCGCGCTGCACGGGCGTCATGCCGGCATAGCCGAGCGATTCGACGGCGGAGAGCAGGGCGGGGGATAGGGCGAGCTGGCTGAAATCGGTCATGCGTACATGATCGCATGGGAGCGGTCGGGCCGCCTTCCCGGGATATCGCCTACCAGGCTGTCCTGCCGGGAAGCAGGCCCTTGAGCTCCGCCTCCGTCAGGTTGCGCCACTGGCCGGGCTTGAGGTGCGCGAGCTTCACGTTGATGATCCGCACGCGCCGCAGCTGCGTGACGCGGTAGCCGAACTCGGCGGCCATCAGGCGGATCTGCCGGTTCAGTCCCTGCGTCAGAACGATGGAGAAGCCGAACTTCGCGATCTTCCTCACGCGGCAGGGGTTCGTCATCTGGCCGTGGATGCGCACCCCTTTCGCCATGGCCCGGACGAATTCGTCGGTGACCGCCTTGTTCACCGCCACGAGGTATTCCTTCTCGTGGTGGTTCTCGGCGCGGAGGATCTCGTTGACGATGTCGCCGTTGCTGGTGAGCAGGATCAGGCCTTCGGAATCCTTGTCCAGCCGGCCGATGGGAAAGATGCGCTGCGCATGGTCGACGAAGTCGACGATGTTGCCGTCGACGGTTGTGTCGGTGGTGCAGGTGATACCTACCGGCTTGTTGAGCGCGATGTACACGGCGCGGCTTTTCGACGGGCTGGCGACGAGCGTGCGCGCGACGACCACCTCGCCATCGACTTTCACGACGTCGCCGTCGAGTGCCTTGCTGCCCATGCCGACGACTTCGTCATTGATCATGACGCGGCCGGCGACCAGCAGCTCGTCGGCTTCACGGCGCGAGCAGATGCCGGCCTCGCTGATGTATTTGTTGACGCGCATGACTTACGAACGCATGCCGACGCCGCGCTTCAGCAGGCGCAGGGCGACCGCCGCGAGGCCGGCGACGAACACCAGCATGACGATGAACGCGGTGGCGATGGGTACGTCACTCACGCCCAGCACGCCGAAGCGGAAGGCATTGACCATGTAAAGGATCGGGTTGACCAGCGAGATGCTGCGCCACGGTTCGCCGAGCAGGTCGACGGAGTAGAACACGCCGCCCAGGTAGGTCAGCGGCGTGAGGATGAACGTCGGCACCAGGGCGATATCGTCGAACTTCTTGGCGAAGACGGCATTGACGAAGCCGGCCAGCGAGAAGACGGTGGCACCGAGCACCACCGACAGGAACGTGATGACCGGATGCACCACGTGCAGGTCGGTGAAGAACAGCGCGATCAGCAGCACCAGCAGGCCGACCACGATGCCGCGGGTGACCGCGCCGATCACGTAGCCGAGCAGGATCACCCAGTTCGGCATGGGCGACACCAGCATCTCCTCCACGTAGCGACCGAACTTCGCACCGAAGAACGAGGAGGAGATATTGCCGTAGCTGTTGGTGATGATGCTCATCATGACCAGGCCGGGCACGATGTACTGCATGTACGTGAAGCCGTGCATCTGCCCGATGCGGCCGCCGATGAGCTTGCCGAAGATGACGAAGTACAGCGTCATCGTGATCGCGGGCGGGATCAGCGTCTGGGTCCAGATGCGCGTGATGCGCGCGATCTCGCGACGTACCAGGGTGCCGAGCGCGACGAGGTTCGTGGAGGCGCTCATGCCGCGTTCTCCCGGCCCTGTTCGACGAGACGGACGAAAAGCTCCTCGAGGCGGTTGGCCTTGTTGCGCATGGACGTGACCATGACGCCGTGGGCCGACAGGGCGGCGAAGAGGGAATTCAGGTCGTGTGCGCGGGACATCTCGGCTTCGATGGTGTGATCGTCGAGCACCCGCAGGACGACGTCGGGAAGGGCAGGCAGCTCCGCGGGAACGCTGGAGACGTCGAGCAGGAAGGTTTCGACATCGAGCGTGGAAAGCAGGCTCTTCATCGAGGTGTTCTTCACGATGCGGCCCTGGTCGATGATCGCGATGTTGCGGCAGAGCTGTTCGGCTTCCTCGAGGTAATGCGTGGTGAGGATCACCGTGGTGCCGGCCTCGTTGATGCCGCTGACGAACTGCCACATGGAGCGGCGGATCTCGATGTCGACGCCGGCGGTAGGCTCGTCGAGGATGAGCAGCTTCGGCTCGTTCATCATGGCGCGGGCGATCATGAGGCGACGCTTCATGCCGCCGGAGAGCGTGCGGGCCTGGAGGTGCGCCTTGTCCCACAGGCGCAGCTCCTTCAGGTACTTCTCGGCCCGGACCGCGGCTTCCGCACGCCCGATGCCATAGAAGCCCGCCTGGTTCACGCAGATGTCGAATGGCTTCTCGAACTGGTTGAAGTTGATCTCCTGCGGCACGAGGCCGATCAGGCGCATGGCTTCGCTGCGGTTCCCGTGGATGGACACGCCGAAGACCTCGGCATCGCCGGAGGAGGCGTTCACGAGGGACGACAGGATGCCGATGAGCGTGGACTTGCCGGCGCCATTGGGGCCGAGGAGCGCGAAAAAGTCGCCCGGCTGCACGGTAAGGGAGATGCCCTTGAGGGCCTCCACGCCGTTGCCGTACGTTTTGCGGAGATTCTGGACGTTGAGAGCAGGGGTGGTCATGGGCTGCGCCGGGATGACAAGCCGCCTATTATACCGGCCTTTGCCGGGCTGACCCGTTCCCCGGCGTCAACAGAGACTTTCCATGGCCGAACAGTTCCCGCTCCGCCTCGCCGACAGCTTCATGCTCGCCCCTGCGGTGCGGCACCTGTCCTTCGAGCGCGTGGACGGACAGCCCCTTGCCTTCGTGCCGGGCCAGTTTCTGCAGATCCATTTCCCTTACGACGACGGCAAGCCCACCAAACGGAGCTATTCGGTGGGGACCGTGGGCGACGGCACGGGGCCCGTGCAGCGCATCGAGATCGCCGTGAGCTACGTGGAGGGCGGGGCGGCGACGAAGCTGCTCAGCGGGCTCGAGGCGGGCGGCACGGTCGATGCCAGCGGGCCCTACGGGCGCTTCTGCCTCATGGATGGCGACCAGAACGCGCGTTATATCCTCATTGCCACGGGCACGGGTGTGACCCCGTACCGGGCCATGCTGCCGCAGATCGAATCGCTCATGGCCAGCCGCGGGTGCCGGTTCGTGCTCCTTTACGGGGCGAGGAACGAGGGCGAGCTGCTCTATGGGGAGGAATTCGAGGCCTTTGCCGCGAAGCACCCCGGTTTCACGTTCCATGCGTGCCTTTCCCGAGGCGCGAGGCCGCATCCGCGGGCGAGCGATCGCCCGGGCTACGTGCAGGACATGCTGGCCGAACTGGAGCCCGACGGCAGCCAGGACATCGCCTACCTCTGCGGCAACCCGAACATGGTGGATGCCGCGTTTTCGGCACTGAAGGAGCGTGGCCTGGCCGTGCAACACATACGCCGCGAGAAATACATCTCGTCGCGGTAAGCTGCCGCCATGCATGCTTACGTCGTCCCGTCCCATCTGTCCCCCGAGATGCAGCGCTACGCGATGCTCGACCAGCGCCTGCTGGCGGCCGTACGCGAGGTACGCATCCTGGCGACGGTGTCGTGGCCGGCCTCCATCGAAGAGCAGCTGATCCACGAGTTCGGTGCGGGGCGTCTTTCGCTTCCCGTCATCACGTACCGGCCGCCCGACCTGGGCGGCGTGCGGGCGGAACTCGAGGCCATCGAGACCGAGGCATCGGAAGACCATGCCATCGCGGAGTACCTGCGCCGCACCGCCGAGTCCTGGCGCACGGCGGCCCGCATGCTGGAATCGGCGGGCACGCATGGCGTGACGGAGGCCTCCGTGGCGCTGTACGGCAGGCCCGGCGATGCGATCCCGGGCAGCAATCGCAGCAACCTCGATGCCGCGCGCTACTTCGTCAACCTGGCCGACGAGCTGGGCGCCGACCTGGACACCGAGGACGCGGCGGGCAACATCCCCGCGGAGGAGCTGCGCCGCGACATGGCGGAACGGCTCGACGCCTTCTTCTCGCCCGGCACCATCTCCGTGGAAGTCGACCCCGAGCTGACGGCGAAAGCGGCGGCCGGGGCCACGCGCATCCGGCTGCGCGGCGGCATCCGCTTCACGGAGTACGACCGGCACCAGCTGCTGGCGCACGAGGCCTTCGTGCATTCGCTGACGGCACTGAACGGTCGCGAGCAGCCCGTGCTCGCCTCCCTGGCCCGTACCTCGCCGCGCGTGACGGCCACCCAGGAAGGCCTGGCCGTGTTCGCAGAGCTCATGTCCGGTGCGATCGACATCTCGCGGCTGAAACGCATCAGCCTGCGTATCCTCGCGATCGACATGGCACTGAACGGCGCCGACTTCGTCGAGGTGTTCCGCTATTTCCGCGACTGCGGCCAGAACGTGGCAGACAGCTTCCACTCGACCCAGCGGGTATTCCGGGGCGTTCCGCTCACGGGCGGCTCGGCCTTCGCGAAAGACAACGTCTACCTGACCGGCCTGCTCGCGGTCCATACGTTTTTCCGCTGGGCGTTGCGCCAGCGCCGCCTCGACCTGTTGCGCAACCTTTTCGCCGGCAAGCTCGCACTGCACGACGTCATGAGCCTGGAAGGCCACTTCACCAGCGGCGACATCGTCGCCCCGCGCTACCTTCCGCCATGGATGCAACACGTGCACGGGCTCGCGGGAAAGCTGGCCTTCTCGCTGTTCGTCAACCATATCCACATGGCGGGCGTACAGGCCGAGGAAATTTCCCTCGGCCTGTAGCGGGCAGGTGTCAGAGGATCACGAGGTCCTTGGGCGACAGGGCGAAGAACGTGTCGTTGCCGCACATCACGCGCAGTCGTCCCTGCGTGCTCCCCGCCATGTCGCGTGGCAGCAGCACGGTGGCATGGCCCGTGTTCGGCGCTTCCTCCAGCAGTGGCGACGGGCCGAAGGTCTTTCCGCCGTCCACGGACAGGTCCACGCGCACGTGCGAACAAAGCATCGGTGCTTCGGTGGTGCCCGCGACGTCCCACGACACGCGTGTCGGCGTGCCTGCCGGCAGCGTGTCCAGCGGCGCAATGAGCGCGAAGGCCCGGCCCGTATCGGTCACCCGCACGCGGCGTCCTGCGGTGACGACGTGCGAGAAGGGCCCGAGGTTGTCGCGCACGGTCAGGCGGAATTCGAGCGTCCGGCCTGTCATTGGCAACGTGTCGCCGAGGTTGGCGGGCTCCTTGCCCAGCAGCACGTTCATCGACGGAAACGTCTGCTCGCCCGAGCGGTCCGGCGGACGCGACCGGAACAGCGGGCCGCTTCCCGTGTCGACCAGCTCACCGTACTGCGCGTCGCCGGTATCCACCTGTTCGAACGTATAGGTCAGTTGCGCACCGGGCGCCGCGTAACTCGCCCGGGCACCCAGCCGGAAGGGCGTGCGGGCCGGCACGTTCAGGGTGGCTGCCATGTCGTCCGGGTCGACCCACGGTGCGCTTGTCGTGTTCAGCCGTGTCGTGGCGCAGGAACCGCCCCGGCTCTGCAGCCACGCGCCGATCTGGCCGATGCTCACCGCATGGAAATACGGGTCGGTGCGGGGCTGCAGGCTCTGGAAACCGCAGCGCCCTGCGTAGCCCATGATCGTCGAGCCACCGCCGGGTTCCACGGTGGAATCGTCGAGCCCGCTGCGCATGCAGCCGTTGAAGGTATGCCAGGCGCCGAGCTGGTGGCCGAGTTCATGCGCAACGACGCCCACGATGAACGCATCGTCCAGCGGATGGTCGCTTCCCGACATGCCCGAGGCCTTGCTCCGTCCGGGATCCTCCATGGCCGGGGCGTAGGGAAGGCACGAGTTGCCGATGGCGCCCGCCACCCCGGCCTCGCCCCGGGCATCCAGCACGTGGCCGATGTCGAAGGCATCCTCGCCCAGCGTGTCGTGCACGAACCGGGCGTTGCGGTTCGCGATGTCCAGGTCCTCGGTCAGCGTCCGGAAGGGATCGTCTTTCCGGGGAAGATTGATCAGGCGTTCGTTATCGCGGACCAGCTCGAAGTGGACCCCCAGGTCGCGCCCGAAGATCTCGTTCAGTCGATTGACGGTGCGGTGGACGCCGTCCATGGCGCCCCTGACCGTACCCCCCATGGCTCGCGTGTAGGCGCCCGTCGTGGTGATGGCCAGGCGGAAGGTGCGGTGGACCGAGCCGCCACCACCCGGCAGTGATCGTGGCCGCCGTCGATGGTCGTCCTTGCCATCACCCGCATGCATCGAGGGCAGCCCGGGGGCAGGGTGGGAATCAGGCTCGCTGGCCTGCGCGCCGGAGCAGGTAGCGCAGGCGAACAGGAAAACGGCAGTGCAGGCGTGGCGCATGGCAGGCTCCGTGGGTCGGGTGTCGGCGCCCCGGCGGGACGCAACGCCTTCCATCTCGCCACGTTCCGCGCGCGCGGGATGCACGCGCCCGCCATGCGGAAACGTAGGTTTCTCATATCACTGGATGTCGCAATGCAACACAGCCCGTCGCGGGACTTGCGCGGTCGCGGTGCTAATATCGATGTCTGCCGCCGCGGCCCGTGGGCCTGCGCGCGCCTCCCCTCCCCATCACGCTCCCACAGGATTCCATGGCCATTTCCGAGGAACTGAGGCAAGCCGCTCTCGAATATCACCGCCTTCCCCGCCCGGGCAAGATCAAGGTCACGCCCACCACGTCGCTGCTTACGCAGCGCGACCTGTCCCTGGCGTATTCGCCGGGCGTGGCGGCGGCCTGCGATGAGATCGTTTCCGATCCGAAGACGGCTGCCGAACTCACCGCTCGCTCCAACCTCGTGGCGGTCATCACGAACGGCACGGCCGTGCTGGGCCTGGGCAACATCGGCGCGCTTGCCAGCAAGCCGGTCATGGAAGGCAAGGGCGTGCTGTTCCAGAAGTTCGCCGGCATCGATGTGTTCGACATCGAGATCGACGAAACCGACCCGGACAAGCTGGTCGACATCATCGCCAGCCTCGAGCCGACCTTCGGCGGCATCAACCTCGAGGACATCAAGGCACCCGAGTGTTTCATCGTCGAGCGCAAGCTCCGCGAGCGCATGAAGATCCCGGTCTTCCACGACGACCAGCACGGCACGGCGATCATCGTCGGCGCAGCGGTCATCAATGCGTTGCTGGTCACCGGCAAGAAGATCGAGGACATCAGGCTCGCCACGACCGGCATGGGCGCGGCGGGCATCTCGTGCGTCGACATGCTGGTGACACTCGGCATGAAGCCGGAAAACATCCTGGCCTTCGATCGCGACGGCGTGCTGCACAGTGGCCGCACCGACCTCGATCCGGACAAGCAGCGTTACGCACGCGACACCGACAAGCGCACGCTGGCGGAGATCGTCGAAGGTGCCGATATCTTCCTCGGCCTCTCGGCAGGCGGCATCCTGAAACCGGAAATGGTGGCCACCATGGCCGACCGCCCGATCATCTTCGCGCTCGCCAATCCCAACCCGGAAATCCTCCCGGAAGACGCCAGGGCCGTGCGCCCCGACTGCATCATGGCGACGGGTCGGTCGGATTACCCGAACCAGGTCAACAACGCCCTGTGCTTCCCGTACCTGTTCCGCGGTGCGCTGGACGTCGGTGCATCCGTGATCAACGAGGCGATGAAGGTCGCCTGCGTGAAAGCCATCGCCGAACTGGCACGCCGCGAGGCCTCCGACGTCAGCGCGCGCGCCTATGGCGGCAAGCCGCCGAGCTTCGGTGCGGAATACCTCATCCCGCAGCCGTTCGATCCCCGCCTGCTGATCCAGCTGCCGCCCGCCATTGCGCAGGCGGCCATGGATTCCGGCGTCGCCGAGCGGCCCATCGAGGATTTCCCGGCCTACATCGAGACGCTCACCAGTTTCGTATTCCGCACCGGCCTGCTCATGAAGCCCGTGTTCGAACGCGCCAAGGCCGATCCCAAGCGCGTCGTCTACGCCGAGGGTGAAGAAGAAACCGTGCTTCGCGCCGTGCAGACGGTCGTCGACGAGGGCCTGGCCCGGCCGATCCTGGTGGGGCGCCCCGACGTCATCGAAAAGCGCATCGCCCGCGCAGGCCTCCGCCTGAAGCCCGGCGTGGATTTCGAGCTGTGCAATATCCACTCCGATCCCCGCTTCGAGGACTACTGGCGCCTCTACCACACGATCATGGAGCGTCGGGGCGTGACACCCGCGTCGGCCAAGGCCATCGTGCGATCGCGTCCGACGGTGATCGCCGCCCTGATGGTGGAGCGCGGCGAAGCCGACGCCATGATCTGCGGGCTGGTGGGCACCTACCAGAGCAAGCTCGAATACATCATCGACATCATCGGGCTCGACGAAGGCATCGGCGAGGTATCCGCCATGGCGGCGGTCGCCACGGAGAAGGGGACGTTTTTCTTCCTCGACACTTATGTGCAGGAAGACCCGAGCGCCGAACAGATCGCGGAAGCCACGCTGCAGGCCTCCATCCGCCTGAAGCTGTTCGGTATCCTCCCGAAAATCGCGCTCCTCTCCAACTCCAACTTCGGCAGCCGCGAGACGCGCAGCGCGCGCAAGATGCGTGAAGCCCTGAAGCTGATCCGCGAACGCGTGCCGAAGCTGGAAGTGGAGGGCGAGATGCAGGCCGACGTGGCGCTCACGCCGGAACTGCGCGAGCGGATATTCCCGAATTCCCGGCTGGAGGGTAAGGCGAACGTCTTCGTGTTCCCGAACCTGGACGCAGCGAACACGGCCTACAACATGGTCCGCGTGCTCTGCGACGGCGTGGTCATCGGCCCGATCCTGATGGGCGTGGCGAAGCCGGCGCACATCCTGACGCCGCAGGCGACCGTGCGACGCGTGGTCAACATGACGTCGGTGGCCTGCGTGGAAGCGCAGATCCGCGCGGGCAAGCCGAGGACCGTCGTAACCGACTGACCGGACGCAGGGCGCGCTCCTATGCCATTGTCACGAGATAAAGCGACGTATTGCCGCGTTTGCCCGTTCTTCGCGGTATCATCTGAGGGTTTTCCCGCCCCCCCGGCGGGCTTCCTCAGACCCCCCATGAGCGCGCGTCACGCGCGAGCGGAGCATCCATGGACCAGATCGACGATATCCTGAACCAGGACCTCGACCCCACCGAAACCCGTGAATGGGTGGAGTCGCTCAATGCCGTCATCAACCACGACGGAACCGAGCGCGCGCACTACCTGCTCGAGCGCATGGTCGACTCCACGCGTCGCGCCGGCGGCTACCTGCCGTTCGACCCGACCACCGAGTACGTCAACACCATCCCGCCGCATATGGAAGCCCGCAGCCCGGGCGATGCCGCGATCGAATGGCGCATCCGCTCGCTGGTCCGCTGGAACGCCCTCGCGACCGTCGTGCGTGCCAACCGCAAGCCGGGCGACCTCGGCGGCCATATCTCCAGCTTCGCCTCGTCGGCCACGCTGTACGACGTGGGCTTCAACCACTTCTGGCGCGCCCCCAGCGCCGACCACCCGGGCGACCTCGTGTTCCATCAGGGTCACTCGGCACCCGGCGTCTATGCGCGCTCCTTCCTCGAGGGCCGCATCTCCGAAGACCAGCTCGACCTCTTCCGCATGGAAGTGGAAGGCAAGGGCCGCGGCCTGTCGTCGTACCCGCATCCCTGGCTCATGCCGGACTACTGGCAGGTGCCGACCGTTTCGATGGGCCTCGGCCCGATCCAGGCCATCTACCAGGCGCAGTTCTGGAAGTACCTCGAGCATCGCGGCCTGATTCCGAAGTCCGATCGCAAGATCTGGTGCTTCATGGGCGACGGCGAGTCCGACGAGCCGGAATCGCTGGGCGCCATCTCCCTGGCGGGCCGCGAAGGCCTCGACAACCTGATCTTCGTCATCAACTGCAACCTTCAGCGCCTCGACGGCCCGGTGCGTGGCAACGGCAAGATCATCCAGGAACTGGAAGGCGTGTTCCGCGGCGCGGGCTGGAATGCCATCAAGGTCGCGTGGGGCAGCTACTGGGATCCGCTTCTCGCCCGCGACACCACGGGCAGGCTGCGCCAGCTGATGATGGAAACCGTCGACGGTGAATACCAGGCCTGCAAGGCTTTCGGTGGCGCCTACACGCGTGAGAAGTTCTTCGGCAAATATCCGGAGACCGCCGCGCTGGTGGCCAACATGTCCGACGACGACATCTGGCGCCTGAACCGCGGTGGCCATGATCCGCACAAGGTCTACGCGGCCTACCACGCGGCCGTAAATACGAAGGGCATGCCCACCGTGGTCCTGGCCAAGACGGTGAAGGGGTATGGCATGGGCGCCGCGGGCGAGTCGCAGAACCCGGCGCACAACCAGAAGAAGATGGACACCGACGCGATCCGCGCCTTCCGTGACCGCTTCAACATCCCCATCCCCGACGACAGGCTCGACGAGGTGCCGTACTACCACCCGGGCAAGGACTCGGAGGAAGTGCAGTACATGCTCGAGCGCCGTCGCGCGCTTGGCGGCTCGCTGCCGCAGCGTCGTCGCAAGGCCGACCAGGCGTTCACCGCGCCGTCCATCGAGGCGTTCGAGCAGATCACCAAGGGCACAGGCGATCGCGAGATCTCCACGACCATGGCGCTCGTGCGCGGCATGAACCTGATCCTCCGCGACAAGGCCCTCGGCCCCCGTATCGTGCCCATCGTCGCCGACGAGGCCCGTACGTTCGGCATGGAAGGCATGTTCCGGCAGATCGGCATCTACGCGCCGTTCGGCCAGAAGTATCGCCCGCAGGATGCCGACCAGCTCCTGTATTACCGCGAAGACCAGAAGGGCCAGGTGCTGCAGGAAGGCATCAGCGAAGCCGGTGGCATGAGCGCGTGGCTTGCCGCCGCGACCAGCTACAGCATCAGCAACGTGGCCATGCTGCCGTTCTTCATCTACTACTCGATGTTCGGTTTCCAGCGCATCGGCGATCTCTGCTGGGCGGCGGGTGACATGCGCGCGCGCGGCTTCCTCATCGGCGGTACGTCGGGTCGCACCACGCTGAACGGCGAAGGCCTGCAGCACGAAGACGGTCACTCGCACCTGCTCTCCGGTGCCATCCCGAACGTCGTCTCGTACGACCCCACCTTCTCGTACGAGCTGGCGGTGATCCTGCAGGACGGCACGCGCCGGATGATGCAGGAGCAGGAAGACGTCTACTACTACATCACCGTGATGAACGAGAACTACGCCCACCCCGACCTGCCGAAGGGCAGCGAGGAAGGCATCGTCAAGGGCATGTACCTGTTCAAGGACGGCGGCAAGGCGAAGAAGAACGAGCCGCGCGTGCAGCTGCTCGGCTCGGGCACCATCCTTCGCGAAGTGATCGCCGCCGCGGAACTGCTCGAGAAGGATTTCGGCGTCTCGTCCGACATCTGGTCGGTACCGAGCTTCTCGGAAGTCCGTCGCGAAGGCTTCGACGCCGAGCGCTGGAACCGGCTGCATCCGGAATCGACGCAGCGCGTGCCGTATGTCACGGGCCTCCTTGGCGAACGCCAGGGACCGGCCGTTGCCGCGACCGATTACGTGCGTGAGTTCGCCGACCAGATCCGCGCGTTCATGCCGGACGGCATGCGCTACACGGTCCTGGGTACGGACGGCTACGGTCGCAGCGATACCCGCGCCCACCTCCGCAGCCACTTCGAGGTCGATCGCTACTGGATCGCCCACGCCGCCCTGGCCGCCCTGGCAAAGGACGGCAAGGTCAATGCGAAGGATGTCAGCCGCGCGATCAAGGAATACAAGCTCGACATGGACAAGCCCAACCCGATGACGGTCTGACCCGTCCGGCGAGGTGCCAGGAGACGTCACATCCTGTCCATGGTCTTGCCGCAACGATGCGCCTCGCCATCGTTTCCCTTGCTTCCCTGTCACTCGCCGCGTGCGCCACGATGTCGCCGGACCATGGCTCGCGCTCGCGCATCCTCTACATCTCGGGATCAAAGGTGCCGTGCACGAGCGGGGTGATGAAGACGGAATGCCTGCAGTACCGCGAGCAGCCGAACCAGCCCTGGCAGGTGGTCCATGCGCCGGTGGAAGGTCTCGACTGGAAAGCCGGTAACGAGTACCTGCTGAAGATCACCGAGGTGCACGCGGCATCGGCACAGGATGCCTCGGCAGTCACGTGGCGCGTCGACAAGATCGTCGAACAGCATCCCGCCCACGAATCTCCGTTGTAAGGCATAAAAAAAGCCGGGAAGTCCCGGCTTTTTTATTGCTGCTGGCTTCGATCCGGCATCAATCGTCGTCGCGCAATGCGTGACGGATGAGCAGGAACGTACCGATGGCAGCGGCCGCAATACCGATGGTGACACCCGGGTTGCGACGCACCTGCTTGCGCAGGCGGCGGTACTGGTAGGTCGCCTCGTCTGCGAAATCCTCGGCCATGTAGCGCATGCGCTGGCCGTTGACGTTGCGCTTGGCGAACCTGTTCGTGACGCGGCGCGTACGGTCGAGCAGATCGTGACCTGCGCCCGCGGCCTCGTCGGCATAATGACGCACCTGACCCGATACTCCGTTCACGGCGCTTTCGACCTGGCGTGCGAATTCGCGATTTCTGCTCATCGGATGGCTCCTCTGCGTTTAACCTGACGGCGGGCAATGACTTTGCGATTCCCGCCGTGATCAGCGTGTAAACAATGACGCGCCAGCTTGAACGGCTATTCAGCGGGCAGGTTTCGGGGCAAGGTCGTAGTCGCCCCCGCGATCGAGGGCGGCCTGGTAGGCCGGGCGTGCGTGGATGCGGTCAAGGAAGCCCTGCAGTCGGGGGCGAGACGCGTCGAGGCCTCCACGGCTGGCGGCGGCTTCCAGCGGGAAGCTCATCTGGATATCGGCACCGGTCAACGTCTCGCCGGCGAACCAGCCGCTCTCCCTGATCTCACCCTCGAGGTAATCGAGGTGAAGCTTCAGCTGGGGATCCACGAAGGACTTCTGCGCGCCCCGCGAGAGCAGGCGGGCGATGGGCCTGGCAAAGAAAGGCACGGGGGCCGTTTCCAGTCGCATGAAGACCAGCTTCAGCAACAGCGGCGGCATGAACGAGCCTTCGGCATAGTGCAGGAAATAGGTATAGCGAAGCGCATCCGGCGTACCGGCAACCGGCTTGAGGCGCCCTTCGCCGTAGCGGCCGATCAGGTATTCCACGATCGCGCCCGATTCGGCCACCGTGACGTCGCCATCGACCACCACCGGCGATTTGCCCAAGGGGTGGATATCCCGCAACGCCTTCGGTGCCAGCATGGTCTTCGGATCGCGCTGGTACCGGACGATCTCGTACGGCAGGCCGAGTTCTTCGAGGAGCCACAACACCCGCTGCGAGCGGGAGTTGTTCAGGTGATGGACGATGATCATGGCAACCTCGCGCGGGAGTGAGGGCGCAGGGTAGCAGTGCCGCACGTAGACATTCCATCGACGCGCGGGGAGTAGCGTCGGGCTCCTGTCATCCTGAGGAATCCGACCATGGCTCGCGAAGCAGATACGATCCACAACGGCACGGGCGCGATCGAGCAGCTGCAGGCGCTGATCAGGGAACTGCGCGACAACGCGAAAGTCGTGCTCCATCTGAAAGACGGCTCGACGCTCGAGGGCGTGGTCGCCGTCGTGCCGACGCTGCAGAATTTCGTCGATGCCGACAGCGTGGAGGGCATCAATGGCGTGGTGAAACTGATCGACCCGCTGAACCCGGAATGGACCGCCACGGTGGCGCTCGACACCATAGCGCGCGTCGAGCACCTCGATTCCGTGGCCTATGGCACGTCGCAGACGTGACCGGCCGGTATCCCGGCCATGGTGTCAGGGCATGGCCGGGCCGGTGATCGACCTGCGGGCCGACGCGCGGCTGGCCGTCAGTTGGCCGAGGCGAGCGAGTCCTGCAGCTTGCGCGTCTGTTCGGGGAACGCTTTCCCCTCCGTAGCGATGGTGTCGGTAACGACCTTCTTCGCCTCCGCGTCACGATGGAGTGCGCGCAGCGCTTTTACACGCACGCCCGCCACCGTGATGCGATTCGCTCCGTAAGCCTTCTTTGCCGCGGTATCGAGATAAGGCAGTCCCGCCGCGGGCTGCCCCGCCTCGACGAGGCGACGGCCATAGCGGTAGCTGTACACATAGTCGTCCGGATAGGACGCGATCAGCTGTTTCTCGAGTGTATCGAGCTCATCGCCCGCCTTGGCCCGCACGAGGTAGACGCGGAGGTTATCGGCCGCGTTGCGGTCGCTCTTCAGGTCACCGTGGAGTCTGTCGCGGCTCAGCTCGACACCTTTGCGCAACACCGCCTGTTCGGCATCGTGGTCGCCGAGCGCCGCGTCGAGATCGGCTGCCGTGAGCACGGCGCTGCGCTGGTCGGCGCAGGCAGGCGACGACGTGAATACCTGCGTGGCCACGTAATCGTCGTACGGCGCCTTCTGCGGGGCGAGCGATGCCTTGCGTGCCTCGGGAGTCGCCGATGCCGTCGCGCCGATCAGGTCGTCGAGCACGTATGGCCGGTCGCAACCGATGTTGCCGGCGAGCACGCGGGTCGCGGCGTCGGCGATGGCCGGGTTGTCCTTCCTGTCCTTGGCCTGCAGCAACAGCAGCCGCTGTTTAGCCAGTGCCACGCGTTTGTCCTTGTCCGACACGTTACGCACCAGTGGCGGCAGCGTGTCGAACCACGCCATGCCTTCGCTGCCCTGGTAGCGCTGCTGGTAGGTATCGAGTACATCCGCGACGGATGCCATGGAACCCTTCGACGCTTCCGACTTCTGCTTCGACAGGCGCGAGTCGCCGGAAAGGATGCTTCCGATTTCCGAATAGAACGTATCGCGCGGTCGCTCGGCGAGGATGCGGCCCAGCTCTTCGCCATCCGGGCCGATGGCCACGTACGTGGGGAGGAAATGCACGCTGAGCTTCGTCATCCATGCCTTGTCGGCAGGCTGGTCGGCGTCGGCTTCGTAGAAGATCACCTTCGTGTTGAGGTCGTTCCATTCCTTGCCGTTGAGCACGTGGCTGGCCATGAAGTAGCACGAGTAACACCACACCGCCTGGAAATCGACCAGTACCGGCTTGTGCTCGCGCTTGCCCTGGGCAAGGGCGGCGTCGAGGCTGGCGGGGCCTTCGTGCGCTGCGAAGGCAGGGCTGGCGAAGGCAAGGGCGATGGCGGCGAGCAGCGGCTTCATGGTGGACATCCCCGTTTGGAGGTTTAGACGTCCACCCTAATAACATGTTTCCGGCCGTGTGTCAGATCGTGTCGGCGGCGCCCTCGGGCGGTACAGGGTCGGAGACCAGGCCCTGGCGGCGTCGCAGGGAAGGGAACCACCACATCCAGAGGCCCACCACGACCAGCGTGCCGACGCCGCCCAGGAGCGTCGCGTTCACGGCCCCCATGGCGGCGGCGAGTATCCCCGATTCGAACTCGCCCAGCTGGTTCGAGGTATTGATGAAGATGGCATTGACCGCGCTGACGCGGCCACGCATGTCGTCGGGCGTCTCGAGCTGCACCAGCGCGCCACGGATCACCACGCTCACGGTGTCGAAGGCACCAAGGGCAAACAGGGCGCCGATGGAGAGCCAGAGCGACGTGGACAGGGCGAACACCAGGGTGGCGATGCCGAAGCCTGCCACCGACGCGAACATGGTCATGCCGACCCGCCGCTGGAGCGCGTTGCGGGCCAGCCACAGGGAGGTCAGGAGCGCGCCCACCGCGGGTGCCGCGCGCAGCAGGCCGAGCCCCCACGGCCCGGTATGCAGGACGTCGCGCGCGAAGATCGGCAGCAGGGCCGTCGCGCCACCCAGCAACACGGCGAACAGATCGAGCGAGATCACGCCGAGCACGTCGGGCCGGTGACGGATGAAATGCACCCCGGCGAACAGGGTCTTCAGCGTGGCGGGTTCCCGGCGCGGCGCGACGTGGTCATACGCGAGGCGGGTGATCAGGACGAGCGCCAGCCCATACAGCACCGCCGACACGCCATAGACCACGGAGGGCCCTGCGACGTAGAGCAGGCCGCCAAGGGCAGGGCCGACGATCATGGCCGCCTGTCCGGCGGACGAGGTGAGCGCCATTGCCCTGGGCAGCACATGGGGCGGGACCAGCGAGGGCAGGATGGAGGACAGGGCAGGGAATTCGAAGGCCTTCGCGACCCCGACGATGAACACGAGGGCGAGGATGCCGGTTTCGGTGAGGTGACCGGATGCCCCGAAGAGGGCCAGCAGGATGATCGCCAGGCATTCCACGGTCAGGCCGATGGCGACGATGCGGCGTCGGTCGAACTGGTCGGCCACGTGCCCTGCGGGCAACGCGAGCACGATCGACGGTATGAACTGCACGAGGCCGATGAGACCCAGGTCGAGGGCGCGGCCCGTCATGGCGTAGATCTGCCAGCCGACGGCTACCGACATCATCTGGAACCCGAAACTCGAGGCGCTTCGCGCGAACCAGAACGAACGGAACACCCGGTGGCGCAGCAGGCTCACCGGCTGGGAAGAAGATGTCATGCGGGGATCCTTCAATGAACCCCCGATTTTACCCATGCCTTGCCAGCGGCTGTAACGAAGGGCGAAGCTAGGGGCTTTCCAGTCGGGAATCGCAAAATCATGCGCCGTATCGCTCTGCTGTTCGCCGCCTCCGCGCTTGTCGCGGGCTGTTCGTCACCGTCGGAGCAGCCGGCTGCCGCGCAGGCGCCCGCGGCCAGCTCGCAGGCCGATGAAGCGGCGAAGAAGCTGGAGACGTACCAGCAGCTGCTCAAGCTCCACAACGACGGGCCGGCAGTGCAGCTGGGGCACGAGATCGTCGACCGATACCCCGATACGCCGGCCGCGGCGGAGGTGAGGAAGACGCTCGATCCGCTGGAAGCGAATTTCAAGGCGTCGAGCGAGAAGGCGCGCCTCACGGCGCTCTGGCTCTACCAGACCTCGCCCATGCAGGGCGGCACGCAGAGTACCGCGACCATCCAGAGCAGCCGGCCTTCCGGCGAGGAAACCGTGCGCCTGATCCTTCGCCGCCACACGGCCTGGGGGCAGAGCGTGTTCCTGTACGCCACCGCGGGCAAGGGCTTTGTCTGCAAGGGCGACTGCACGCTGAAAGCCGCTTTTGACGGGAAGCCGAAGGAACTCAAGGCATTCCGGCCGCCGACCGGGGAGCCCGCGCTGCTCTTCCGCAACGACGCCGCCTTCCTGAAAGACCTGGCGAAGACGAAGCGCCTCACGATCGACGTGGTTACCGTCACCCGTGGCGAGACGACGCTGACCTTTGAAACGGGCGGATTCGATACCGCCCGCTGGACGCCTCTTCCGAAGAAGAAGTAACTCAGTGCAGGAAGAGTTTCTCGGTGATCTGGGTCAGGGGCCATTCCAGCATGGCATTGAGCCTCGCCGGTAGATCGAGCGGCCGCAGCAGCATCTTCACGGTCATTTCGACGGGCAGGTGCTGCTTCAGCAGGCCTTCGGCGCGGCCCGTGACGCGATGGAACTCCGCGTCGTCGCTGGCCTTGTCGGGGTAGCGCGTGTTGAAGACATGGCGCAGGGCAATGCCGCTGTCTTCGTTCTTGATCTCGCTCAGGCGCTTCAGCAGGGTGCGAAGCGTGCTGAACCGGCCGATCCTGTCGCGTTCGCGGTAAATGCGGAAATGCTGGTAGAAGTGCTTGTAATGACGCACTTCGTCGCTCTTGATGAAGTTGGTCAGTTCGCGCAGCACCGGCTCGTCGGTCACCTCGTTGAGGGCGCGATACAGGCTGGCCGTGCCGGTTTCCACCACGCAGCGCGCCGCGAGCTCGAGTCCGCGGTTGGACTCGAGCTCTTCGGCCGTGCAGACCGACCCATAATGGGCGAAGAAATTGCGGAAGCCGGTTTCCCAGTCGAATTCCGGCCAGACATGCTGCACGTAGGCAGCGAGCGCGCGGCCGTGCTGCATTTCCTCGTGCTCCCAATGGTCGCGGAGCCAGGCCTGCAATGTGTCGTCGCCGGCGAAGTGGTCGACGAGGTTATGCGTGTACAGATCCGAGCCGCTTTCGACGAAGGATGAGCTGCAGAGCAGGAGGAAGAGGTCCTCGTTGTGCCTGACCTTCTCGATCTCGATGCGGGAGAAGTCCAGTTTTTCGAGCGTCCATGGCAGGGTGGCGGCGTAGCTCACTGCAGGTGTACCTCAATCGCAATCTTGTCGCCCGGCGGGCATTCTGACCGGATTGTGACAAAGCCGGGCGTGCGTGGCTATCCACGGCCCTGCCACGGCCCGGCAGGCGGCGTTTCAGCGAATGACCGTCACCGGTACATGGGCATGGGCCAGCACATCGGTCGAGGTGGACCCGACCAGCCACCGGGCCAGGGCGCCGCGCTCGGTGTGGCCCACCACGATATGGTCGATCGCGTGGGGCACCACGTAGGCCAGGAGCGCGTCGCCGGGGCTTCCGTGGACCATCTGGATCTCGAGCGGCACGCCTGGCGACACGCTCAGGGCGGTGATTTCATTGCGGAGCGCCTCCACGCGCTCCTTGCCGTCTTCCGTGATCAGCATGGCCGCCGTATCGGTGCCGTTCTCGATCTGGAGTACCGACACGACATGCACTTTCGCACCGGTACACCCGGCCAGTTCGATGGCAAAGAGGTAAGCGCGGCGGGCGGTGTCGGAGCTGTCGTAACCGACGAGGATGTTTTTCGGCATGGCGGGCGGGTCCGGTGGGGGATGGACGATTTTAAGCGGCCGGCGCGTCAAGGGAGAGTGGTTCACGGGGTGTGCACCAACCCCTCTGCTTCCTGAACGTGCCGGATTCGCCTCCGGGTTTCTTCACATTCGTGAGTACAGAATCCGCTCCACGAACCCTCTCGCCCCTTCCTTTCTCGGAGAACTGAACATGATCAAGCGCATTACGGGTATGGCTGTCCTGGCACTCGCTGCCGTCGGTGGTTTTGCTGCACAGCCGGCCCACGCCGATTCGACCGCGGCGACCAAGTGCCACATGACCTTCAGCACCACCGGTTGGGCTGCCATCTACAAGAAGGCCGATGGTCGTGGCCACGTCGTTTGCGATGACGGTCAGTCGGCCGACGTGATCATCCACGTGCGCGGCGGTGGTCTGACCGCCGGCAAGTTCAGCATCGAAGGCGGCAAGGGCGAGTTCACCAACGTCAAGGGCCTCCACGAGATCTACGGCTCCTACGCCAGCGGTGGCGCCAATGCCGGTGTCGTGAAGAGCGCCGAGAGCGCCGCCATGACGAAGGGCGAAGTGTCCCTGGCCATCACCGGCACGGGCCGTGGCTTCAACCTCGGCGTCGACCTGAGCAAGTTCGAGATCGAGGCGCTGCCGAAGCGCAGGTAATCGCTCGAAACGAGTTGAAGAAGGCGCCCTCGCGGCGCCTTTTTTCATGGCGCGCGTACAATCGCTGCAAACCACACCGCGGGCTTACCTCATGCGTCGTCTGATCTGCCTCACCGCACTGGCTCTCTGCTCCGTCCCGACCTGGGCCGCCAGCCCCGCCGTGGGTGACAAGGCGCCCGATTTCCACCTCCAGGACCAGAAGGGTGACTGGCACACGCTCGAGACCCACAAGGGCAAGTGGCTGGTCATGTATTTCTACCCGAAGGACTTCACGGGCGGTTGCACGACCGAGGTCTGCACGTTCCGCGACGACATCGTCAAGCTGCACAAGGCCGGTGCCGACGTGGTGGGCGTGAGCCTCGACGACGTCAGGTCGCATGCCGAATTCGCCGCGAAGTACCACGTGCCCTTCCCGCTGCTGTCCGACAACACCGGCGCCACCGCGACGAAGTACGACGTGCTGAACGGCAAGGTCGGTAGTGGCTATGCCCGCCGCGAAACCTTCCTGATCGATCCGCAGGGCAGGATCGGGAAGGTCTACAAGGACGTCGACCCCGAGAAGAACTCCGGCCAGGTACTGGCTGACCTCGACCAGCTGAAGAAGGCGGGTACCTGAACGTGCGTACCGCATTTCCGACCGCGACGCGGCAGGTCCGTCCCTTCGCTCCCTGGCGCATCGTGGTCTGGATGGTGATGCTCCTGGCCGCCGGCGGGTTTGTCGTGAACGGCTACGCATCCGTCGTCGTCGCCCAGTCACTGGCCGCGACTTCCGCCGAGGCGGCCGCAGGTGGTCCCGATGGGCGCATCGCGCTTGCCTGGGCGATCGGCTACGCGCTGATATCGTTCGGCACCATGGTGGTCGCACTCTCGACGTTACGCTGGGCGACCTGGGCACGGGCCGCGATGCGCGTCATCGCCATCCTGCTCCTCGTATGGGCCGGCTATACCGGGTTTGTCCTGTTCGGGCAGTGGCAGCAGGTCGGCACGGTGCTCGGCCAGCCGGGTCTTCCGGCCGACCTGGTGGCGATGGCCAGCCATCAGCACACCATCATGCTCGTGGTGCTGCTGCTCAAGGCGGTCTCCATCCCGCTCATGGCCTGGCTCTACTGGTCGCTGGGCAGCCCGGCGGTGCGCCGCCAGTTCTCGCAGCTGGTGCTCTGACGTGAGGCGTTTCGTTGTATTCATCGCCGCTGCAGGGCTCTGTGCCGGCGCATCGGCACAGCAGCTGGATCACGCGTGCCGGATCGCCAGTACCTATGACCTCACCGTGCAGCCGCAGGCGCTGCTGTTCGATCGCTCCGACGTCGCGCCCCGCAACGTGCGCATGCACGACGGCGCGCTGACGACCGACGGGCGTGCGGTATCCCTGCGGCCCGACGAGCAGGATCGCGTCGCCCTGTTCGAAACCCGCGCCCGTGCCCTTGTGCCGAAAGCCAGGGCGATCGCCAGCGATGGCGTGGACCTGGCGGCACGTGCTGTCCGGGACGAGGCCGTGACGGCGGCACCCGGCGCCGTGTCGAGTGGTGAACTCGACCGGGTGCTGAATGCGCGCGTGGCCGACATAAAGCGGCGCATCGCGGCGGGCCAGAGCACGCGTGACTGGCAGGAAGATGCCATGCGCGCCTACGCCGAAGAAATCGTGTCGGACATCACCCCGATCCTCACGCAGGACGTCGGGGGCGAAGCCATGCAGCTGGCGATGAACGGAGACCTCGCTGGCGCTGCAGCACTTCGCGACCGCGTGGCCTCAGTGTCGAACGGTGGCCAGGCAAGGGTGCTCCAGCGGCTGGAGGCCGCGCTCAGGCCGCGGGTGCAGGCGCTGTGCCCGGAGATCCATCAGCTCGTCGAGCTGCAATCGGGCCTGCGCGATGCTGCGGGTAAGCCTCTTATCCTGATCGAAGCGGGTGAATGACCGCAAGCTGACCGGATTCCCGAAGGTTTAGGGGACGCTAAGTTCCCGGGGTCTAACGTGGCTCCCATGGAACGCACTTCGATACGTGTGGTTAATGGTCTGATTCGCCGGGTTATCGCGGATCGCGACCTGTATCGTCAGGCAGCCCGCGGCGTACGAGAGCCCGGCCTCACGGCGATCCTGGATGAGTCCGCTGATTCGCTCACCTCCATTGCCTGCGAATTGCAGGGACAGGTGAGCGCAAGCGGTGCAAAACCCGCGGTGGCGGGTGGCCCCATGAGCAGCGTACGACGCACGATGATGGAGGCGTCGGTGAAGCTGTCACACGACCCCGATGTCACCTACATCCGTACCCTCGAACAGATGGAGCGTCGCCTGCTCGAGGCATTCCTCCGTCTGGAGGCGGCGTCGGGTGACCGGGCGACGGTCGGGCGGCATATAGCGCGCCTGCGCCTGCTTCATCTGGACATGGCCAACCTGAGTGGCGCCACAGGCCGTTGACCGGCCCGTGCGACTCAGGCGGCGCGGCGCATGTTTCTCAGCGTCGTATGCATGAGGGCATCCGCCGACACGCGGACGGCATGACGTCCCAACAACGTTTCACGGTCGGCGAAAAAGTTGGCGAAGGCGATGGCGTCTGCCGGGTCATGCCGGATGGCGATCTGTGTACCCTCGCGAAAGATGCCCCACGCGTGGCCCACGTCGGCGATGTGATAGTCGATGGAAGCGGGGTGCATGCTGCTGTGCCTGTCCTGGACGATCCCTGCCAGGAGGATGCGCGACGCAGGCCGTGAAAAACATCAGATTAATCTGAAAAACGCGCGCCATTGCTGAGCAATTACTCAACGCTAAGTGCCGCAACCTTCTGCAACATCTCCAGATACTGCTCCGCCGCCGCCACGAACATGGCCAAGCGGTTCATCGCGAGGTCGCCGTACGGCCCACGCAGGTCACGCTCGAGGGCTTCCGCGCACGCCGCCTCGGGCGACGGGCCGAAGATACGCATGCCGCCGACGATGCGGTGGACCCAGTCCGCGGCTTCCTGGGGTGCCCGGATCGTCGCGCGCCTGGCGAGGTCCGCGCGCGTGGCAGTGACAAAACGGGCCACCATGGTGGGCAATATGGAAAGATCGCCGAAATTCTCCTTCCATTCCCTCACGTCATCGGCCGCGAACGTCTTGCGCGTGGCCGTGCCGCCCGACAGCGCCCGCCTTAGTTCATCGAGGCGCAGCGGCTTGGTCACGAAGTCGCTCATGCCTGCTGCCGTGCAACGTTCCTTCTCCGTGTCGATCGCATTGGCGGTCATGGCGATGATGCGAATGCCGCAGCCTCGTGCACGCAGCGCGCACGCCAGCGCAATGCCATCCATCACCGGCATGTGCACGTCGGTGAGCAGTACGTCCGCAGGTTCGGAAAGCACCAGGGCCAGTGCTTCCGCGCCGTCGCACGCGACATGGCAGCGATGACCCAGCTTCTGCAACTGGGCGGTCACCAGCTCACGGTTGATTTCATGGTCCTCGGCGACGATCACGGTCAGCGACGGCGTGGCCTTGGGAAGCGCCGGTGTCGGGTGCGAAAGCCGGGCGACGGCAGTCGGGGCTGCGACAAGCGGCAACGCGGCGACGGCGCGGGTTCCCCTCGTCGCAGCCCGCGACATGGCCAGCGTGCCACCGATCAGCGTCATCAGCCTCTGGCAGATGGCGAGGCCGAGCCCGCTGCCGCCGAAGCGGCGTGTGGTGCGGGTATCGGCCTGCGTGAAAGGCATGAGCAGCCGGTCGATGTCGTCTTCCTCGATGCCGATGCCCGTGTCCTCGATCGTGATGCGCAGCAGGTCGACGCCGCGTGGCGCCTCGACCACCTCCAGCTGCACGTCGATGCTCCCGGTGGACGTGAACTTGACGGCGTTGCTGAAAAGGTTGAGCAACACCTGGCGAAGGCTGCCTTCGTCCGTCATGACGTACCGGGGGATGCGATCGTCGCAATGCACGGTGACCACGATGTTCTTTTCGCTCGCCTGCCATCGGTAAAGGTCGACGACATGGGCCACCAGCACTCGGCAGTCGACCGGCGCCTGTTCGACTTCCACGTGGCCGGCTTCGATACGTGAGAAATCGAGCACGCTGTCGAGTATCTGCATCAGTGCATCGGCCGATGTCTCCGCCGTGGCCAGGAGCTGTGCCTGCGAGGACGCAAGCGGCGTGAGTCGCAACATTTCCAGCATGCCGATCACGCCATGCATGGGCGTGCGGATCTCGTGGCTCATGGTGGCAAGGAACTGGCTCTTCGCGACCGTGGCGGCTTCCGCGGCGCGCCTGGCCTCCACCAGTAGCGCGGCCTGTGCGTGACGATCCGACACGTCGATCCAGTAGCCGGTGAACTCCACGGCATGGCCTACGCGCCGGGGAACGGCGTGGGATGCCACCCAGCGCTCGGGCACGCTGTCGCGGATGCGCATCTCTGCCTGGAGCGGCGAGAGCCCGGCGGCCGCTTCGGCCACGGCCTGGCGCAGCGGCGCCTGGTCGCGGGGGTCGATGGTCGCGAACGCACGACTTTCGTCGGTGAGTATCGTGTCGGCGGATACGTTGAAGATCGGCTCGGGTCTGCCTCCCACGTAGGTGAACTCGATGCGCCCGTCGGCATGGTAGAGAAAGCGGTACACCACGGCCGGGATGTGCCGGGTAACGTCGGCGAGCTGCCCCTCGCTACGCTTTCGCCGTGCGATTTCCCGGGGCAGTCGCACGCACGTGTAACCCATGCCGAGGATCAGCGACAGCATGATCAGCCCGATGGGGCCGGCCTTCCAGGCGATCTCCTGCCACGAGCCGCCCCACGTGTAGTGCGATCGCAACCACGTGTTGCGAATGGTTGCGGCGCGCCGTTCGTCGATGTTCGCCAGTGCACGATCGAGGAGTGGCCGCAAAGGCGCATATCGTTTGCTGACGGCGATGGCCAGGCCGGCCCGCTCGCCTGTCGCGGCGGCGAGTTTCAGCCGTGCGGGGAAGTCGCTCCGGATGACGTATTCGGCGGTGGCGATGTCTCCGACGTATGCGTCGGTGCGACCCTCGGCCACGTCGGCGAGACCCTCGGACGCGCTGTGGACATCGAGCTTATCCACGCCCCGCATGTCGGCCACGGCGGCAGCCACGGCGCCCTGCGAGAGATTCGCCGAGATGCGATGCCCTGCGAGGCCGTCGGGACCGCCTATCGTGACGAAGTCGCTTCGCGTCACGATCATCATGGGGAATTCCGTATACGGCCTGCTGAAGTCGAAATGCCGCGCGAGCCCGGCGTGGCGAGGTGACGCCGCGGCGAGGAGGTCGATCCTGCCGGCGGACGCTTCGCTGACCGTGGTGGCCCAGTCGTCTTCCGTGACAACGACAGATCGCACGCCGATGGCGTCGAGTGCATCGTGCAGGTAGTCGAGGGCGAGCCCCTGGGCATCGCCGTCGCGCGTGTGCATCGACAGTGGTGCAGCCGTTGCATCCACGCCCACGCGCAACACCGGGAGCGTTGCCACCCACTCGCGTTCCTGCGCCGTCATGGCAAGCGTCGTATTTCCCACGGCACGCGAAGGCAGTGGCAGGAAGCACGCGGACGCCGTCGCCAACGCCAGTGCGCCGGTTCTCAGATATGTCATGGCGTCCCTTCGACCTGCATCCGTTTACTGTAACCTTTCCCGATGGTACGACGATTGAACCATGGCATGGATAACGGCGAAACGCATGCCGGCGAGGAAACGATGGTGTTGCGAACGATCATTGCAGACGATCATCCCGTCGTGCTCATGGGAACACGCGCTGCACTCGAAGCGGCGGGCGGCATCGTGGTGGTCGGCGAGGCGCTCAACGGCGACGAGCTGCTCGACCTGCTCGCGGCGTCGCCCTGCGATGTCATCGTCACCGACTTCTCCATGCCGGGTGGAAGGCACGGCGATGGCATGTGCCTGCTCGAGCTCCTGCAGCGGCGCTATCCACGCCTTCCGGTGGTGGTCCTGACCATGGTCAACAACGCGGCGGTCCTGCAGGCCATGCGATCCCGCGGCGTCGTTGCGCTGTGCGACAAGCGTTCGCCGCTACGCGAAGTGGCGACCGCCGTGAGGCACGCCGTGTCAGGGCGCGAGTTCCTGAGTGAGACGATTCGTAACCAGATGCTCGAGGCCGGCGAAGCGCGGGCCACCGGCGCCATGCCGCTGTCGGCTCGCGAGATGGAAGTGGTCAGGCTGTATGTCAGCGGCATATCCATCACCCACATCGCGGAACGACTCAACCGGAGCATCAAGACGGTGAGCCGCCAGAAGCGCGATGCGATGCGCAAGCTCGGCATCGACCACGACAGCCGTCTTGCCGAATATGCACGCGGGCACGGCATCGTCTGATACCCCTGCCGGAAGTCAGGCCATGACGTGCTACCCATGCGTAGCGGTGCGAAAGGGACTAAACCATGTGTGCCGGATGCATCTGATCCGGCGAACACGGCACCGGGGGACTACCACCATGCGCTATCCGATCCAGGCCGCCGCCATCGTGCTGGCGCTCGTGTCGACGACCAGCCAGGCATCAGGCCTCAACTTCAATACCGATGCCTGCAGGTACGATTACTCGACGCCCTACGACGTGGATGTCACGAGCGCCGGGGTGTCTTATCACCGCAAGGACGGATCTCCGGCGCGGGTGCTGCTTCATGACGGCAGCCTGCAGATAGACGGGCGCAACGTCGCTGTCTCCACGGCCGATGCCGCTGCGCTTCGGCGCTACGAAGACGGTGTGCGCCGGCTCATGCCCGAGGTCGCGACCGTGGCGCGGGAAGCCATCCGGCTCGGTTTTTCCGCCATGTCCACGGTGACCGTCACATTCGCCGAGGGTGAACAGCGTGCCGGGATCATCGAAAAGCTCAAGCGCAAGCAGGCCGATGCACTACGCGACATCGACGCGGGCATCGGCGCCGGCCACTTCTCCCACGACGCCATGGAGGAAACGATCGGCGGCTCGGTGTCGGATACGGTCGGGGAGCTCGTGGGCTCGGTGACGTCCAGCGCGGTAACGGCGGCGCTGTCCGGTGACACGACCAGGGTGGCTGCCCTGCAGGCGCGTGCCGGTTCGCTCGAGAAGTCGCTGGATCGCGAGATGGATGCGCAGTCGAAGACGCTTCACGCCCACTCCGACCGGTTATGCCCGCAGCTCAACGACCTCGCCGACGTGCAGCGCAGCTGGTCCGTGCGGCTGCCTGATGGCAAGCCGCTGGAGTTGATGACCATGGAGCCGAAAGGCACCGGTGACAGGAGTGAATCCTCGTCGAGGCACAAGGTCGTCTCGTTCTGAGACGACCTGGGCCGACCAGCGCATGTCGCGTCGATCAGCGCGCGTCGAGCCACTCGATGAGGTTCTTTACCGTGTCGGCGTAAAACGTGCGGTACATCTCTTCGGTGACATAGCCGATGTGCGGCGTGGCCATCACGTTCGGCAGCGTCCTGAACGGGTGGGCGGCGGGCAGCGGCTCCGTGCCGTAGACGTCTACCGCGGCCCCGGCGAGGCGACCCGTGCGCAAGGCGTCGACCAGTGCGTCTTCGTCCACGATCGGGCCACGCGATGTGTTGACCAGGCGCGCGGACGGTTTCATCGCCGCCAGTTCCGCGACGCCGACGAGGCCGAGCGTGCGCTCGCTGAGTCGCGTATGGATGGTGAGGAAGTCGGCTTCCGCGAACAGTGCTTCGCGGGTAACGCGTCGCACGCCGAGCGCGGCCGCGGTTTCTTCCGTGAGGTTTTCGCTCCATGCGATCACCTGCATGCCGAAGGCCTGGCCGATGCGCGCTATCCGCGAGCCGATGCTGCCAAGGCCAAGGATCGCCAGCGTCTTGCCGTGCAGTTCCGTGCCGAGGCCGACCTGCCAGCCCCCTGCGCGAACGGAAGCGACTTCCGGGGCGATGCCGCGTGCCAGCGCCATGATGGCGGCCCAGGCGAATTCGATGGTGGGCGTGGAGGTGTAACCCGTATGCGCGACGCGAACGCCGTGCGCCCGCGCCGCGTCGAGGTCGATGGACGCGTTGGCCTTGCCCGTCGATGCGATGAGGCGGAGGCGGGGAAGGGCGGCAATGAGCGAGCCCGTGACAGGCGTGCGCTCCCGCATGACGCAGACGGCATCGAAGGGCGCCAGGCGCATGGCCAGGCTCGCCTCGTCGTCGATGTGGTCATGGAAAACGACGACGTCGGCACGTTCTTGCACGGCCGACCAGTCGGCACTGGCCAGCGCGGCGTTCTGGTAGTCGTCGAGCACGGCGATGCGGGGACGGGTCATGGTTGTTTCTCCGGGTTCGTTGCGGGCTGGATGAGGTCCCAGGGGTTGCCGTAGAGATCCTCGAATACGACTACCGTGCCATAGGCCTCGTGACGGGGCTGCTCCCGGAACCGGACCCCGTGCGCCTGCATGCGCGTGTGGTCGCCATCGAAGTCGTCCGTCTGCAGGAAGAGCAGGACGCGACCGCCGGCCTGGTTGCCCAGTACCGAACGCTGCGCATCATCGGCCACGCGCGCCAGCAGGAGCCGGGTGCCATGCGAGCCCCTCGGCGCTACCGTTACCCAGCGCTTGCCACCGGGCTGCGGGGTGTCCTCCACCAGCGCGAAGCCGAGGGCATCGGTGAAGAAGGCGATGGCCTTGTCGTAGTCGTCGACGAGGTAGGTAAGGGCGCCCAGGGTCTGCATGGCGGGTGTTCTCGGAAGGAGGAGTTCGCCAGCATCAGGCGTGGATCGGACGAGTGCAAGGAGCAGGCGGTTGCTCGACTGACGCATAGTAACGCAGGCAAACTTGCAAGGTTGCCTTGCAAGTTAAAAGGCTGGCGGTTACGCTGGCTCCATGGCCACATCCCCGACGCCCCTCTCCCCCGCCGATGCCGCGACCGATCTGGTCACCGCCTGTGGCCAGCTCGTCAGACGCCTGCGGGCCGAGTCCAATGCGCTCGAACTGACCTGGTCGCAGAGCATCGTGCTGGCGCGCCTGGAGGGTGGCGCGATGTCCACGGCCGACCTGGCGCGGGCGGAGTCGGTAAAGCCCCAGTCGATGGGTGGCACCCTTTCCGTCATGGAGGGCGAGGGGCTGGTCGAGCGCAGTCCACACCCGACCGACGGACGCCAGTTCCTCTTTGCCCTGACGACCAAGGGCGCGGAGGCACGGCGGCGCACGCGCGCCGCAAAACAGTCATGGCTCGCCGATGCCGTGTCACGGCTTTCCCCGGCGGAGCAGGCGGATATCGTCGCTGCGGCGGCTGTTATCCGACGGCTCGCCGACATGAGTAGCCGGGATTCTTCGTGACACCTGCTGCGCATGCGGTAAGCCCGTTCGGTATCCGGTTCGTCCTTCCCCTCGCGCTGGGGTCGACGCTCAATCCGATCAATTCCACGATGATCGCGACGGCGCTCGTGCCGATCGCCTTGGACTTCCACGCGGGCGTGGCCCAGACCGGCTGGCTCATCGCGGCGCTCTACCTGACCAGCGCGGTGGCGCAACCCACCATGGGACGTCTCGCCGACCTCCTCGGCGCGCGGCGCGTATACATGGCGTCGCTCGTGCTGGTGATGCTGGCCGGCGTAGCGGGCCGGGTGGCGCCTTCCCTCGGCTGGCTGGTGGCGGTTCGCGTGCTGCTGGGCGTGGGCACGTCCGGCGCGTATCCGTCGGCCATGCGCCTGTTTCGCGAGCGGGCGGACAGCACAGGCGGCGAGCCGCCGCGTTCTGCCATGGGCACGCTGTCGTTCACGGGCATCGCGACGGCGGCCATCGGGCCCGCCCTGGGTGGCGTGATCACGGGGGCGTTCGGCTGGCACGCCATCTTTACCGTCAACATCCCGCTCGCCCTCGTCACGCTGGCCATGGTCCTGGCGTGGGTGCCGCCCGATGCGCCGCGCGGCCCGCGTCGATCCGTCTGGCGCGAACTGGATGTCGCCGGCATCGCACTGTTCGCATCCATGCTGCTCGCGGCCATGACGTTCCTGCTCGACCTCGGGCATCCGCGCTGGTGGGCGCTCCCCTGTGCCTTGCTGCTGGGCGGCCTGCTCACCCGTCATTCCCTGCGTCGGCGCGAGCCGTTCATCGACCTGCGCATGCTCGCCACGCACCTGCCGCTGACCGTCACTTACGCGCGCGCGGGCGCGGGTTTCATGTTGATCTACTGCATTCTTTACGGGTTCGCGCAGTGGGTGGAAAACGCCGGTGGCTATTCGGCCGCCGCCGCCGGCCTGGCAACCCTTCCCCTGTCCATCGTCGCCGGCGTGGCTTCCCTGGCAGGGGCGCGCTCGCACGGGCTGCGGGGTCCGTTCCTCCTTGCCTTCGCCGCATCGATCGCCGGCTGCGTCGGCCTGCTTTTCCTGCATGCGCAATCACCGTTGTGGATCATGGCCGCCGTGGTCACCTGCTTCGGCGTGACACAGGGCACCGTGTCCACGGCCACGCAGGCAGCCGTGTACCTGCAGGCACCGCCCGGCCAGATCGGTACGGCCTCGGGGCTCCAGCGCACGGCCAGTTATATCGGCGCCATCGCCGCCACCAGCCTGCTCGGCGTGGCGTACGGGCACCACGCCACCGACGCCGGCCTGCACACGCTGGCCCGGGTCATGGGCGTGGCAAGCGTCGTCCTCCTCGTGCTGACGTTCGTCGACCGCACGCTGCCGCGCGCGACGGCTTCCGTCTCTGTTTCTTCCCCATCCGCCCACTGAGGTCACCACCATGGCACTGAGCCAGCTAGACAAGAATGCCGCCCTGATCGTCATCGACCTGCAGAAGGGCATCGTCGCCCTTCCGACGGTCCACCCGTCCGCAGGCATCGTGGAAAAAGCGGCGACCCTGCTGCGCGCGTTCCGCGCCGCGAACCATCCCGTCGTCCTGGTGAAGGTCGAAGACGCGGCACCGGGTCGTACCGATGCAGGTAACCACCCGTTCCCTTCCGATCCCGCGTTTTCCACCTTCGTGCCGGAGCTGGAGCAGGCCGCGTCGGACCACGTCGTGTCGAAGAAGCGCTGGGGTGCGTTCCTCACCACGAACCTCGATGCGTGGCTGCGCGAAAAGGGCATCGAGCAGGTGGTGATCGTGGGTATCGCCACGAGTATCGGCGTGGAATCGACGGCGCGCTTCGCCAGTGAGCATGGTTACCACGTGGTGCTGGTCACGGATGCCATGACCGACCTGAACGCCGCTGCACATGAGAACAGCATCACGACGATCTTCCCGCGCCTGGGCGAGACCACGACCACGGACGCGCTGCTGGCGAAGCTCGCGTAACCGGGCCACCACCGTTGTAGGAGCGCGCCGCGCGCGCGACATCTTTTCGCGACAACCCACACGGATCGCGAAAAGATGTCGCGCGCAAGGCGCGCTCCTACGACGGTAACGCCATGCGGTCAGGGTGCGGCGTGCGGTTACGGCCGCGGCGTGCGGTCAGGGTGCGGTGCGGTTACGGCCGTGGCGTGCGGTCAGTCGTGGTGGCCGTGCGTGTCGTCGGCGCCCAGGCCGCCGCCGAGCCCGAGGCCCGCGCCTGCCGCCATGCCGCCCATGCCACCCATGCCGCCACCGCCACCGCCACCGCCACCGCCACCTTTACCACCACCTCCCGCGCCACCTTCGCCCTTGCCTCCGCCGTCTGCCTTGCCCCTGGCTGCCGCCACTCGTGCGGGGCCCTGCTTCGGTATGGCGATCTTCGCGGATACCGGCTCCAGGTCGAGTACCTTGCGGATGAAGTTGCGCAGGGAGATCACCAGCTCGTGGATGTGCACGGTGCGCCCTTCGGCCATCTCGGTGGCCGCTTTCGCCGCAAGGGCTACCTGCTCCTCGGTCCCCAGCAGGATGATGTCCGACAGCGCGGCTTCGACCGCGTCGCGTATCCGGCGTGCCCGATCCGATGCCGGAACAGCATCGCTGCCTGTTCCCTCGATCGCCTGGCCCTCGACCGAAGCCGCACGCAGGCGCAGGTCGCGCATGTGGGCGGGATCCACGGAGAGATTTCCGGTGAACGAGCCGCCGAGGGTCTTGTAGGCGGCGATCAGCGTGCGAAGGCGCTCGTTGATCTGCCGGTTCTCACGTTCGCGTCGCTGCTGCACGGTCTGCTGGGCCAGCAGGCGTATGCCCACGCCGATCAAAGTGATCACCGCCAGGCCGAAAAGCGTGGAAAGAAGGCCTTGCCAGGAGCTGAAGTCGAGGTTGCGCATGGGTTCCGTTATCCGGCGAGCGGTCTTGAAGTCTAGGGCGCAGACCGTGTGGCAGACGTCATGCAGGCGCCGTCGGAAGCCCTCGACTGCAAAGGTGCGTCCTTGCGTTAGCGCGCCCTGCCCGTGAGGTGGGGATACAATCACGGGCTACGCCGTGCCGCGACCGCCAGCAGCGTGTGGCAGGCGGCGGTTTCTGCGGCACCTGCCCACGTGTTTGAGCTGAAGCCAGCTATTTCAACGACTTAGGTCTTGTATGCTACTCATGATCGACAACTATGACTCCTTCACCTTCAACCTCGTCCAGTACCTCGGCGAGCTGGGGCAGGAGGTCAGGGTCGTGCGCAACGATGCGCTCACCATCGCGGATATCCGCGCCATGGCGCCCTCGCGGATCATGATCTCGCCGGGGCCGGGCACGCCGGACGACTCGGGCGTGTCCATCGACATCCTGCGCGAGATGGCCGGTGAGCTCCCGATCTTCGGTGTCTGCCTCGGTCACCAGGCCATCGGCCAGGTGTTCGGTGGCGAGGTGGTGCGGGCGCGCGAGATCATGCATGGCAAGACCTCGCCGGTGAAGCATCGCGGGCAGGGCGTCTTCGCCGGGCTGCCCAACCCGTTCCAGGCCACGCGCTATCACTCGCTGGTGGTGCAGAAAGACTCCGTGCCTGATTGCCTCGAGGTCACCGCATGGACGGAGCGCGAAGACGGTTCGCTCGATGAGATCATGGGCCTGCGCCACCGCACGCTCGCTATCGAAGGCGTGCAGTTCCATCCGGAATCCATCCTCACCCAGCATGGGCACGACCTGCTGCGTAATTTCCTCGGCATGCCGTTGCCACTCGCTGCGTAAGACAAGGATCCGCGTTCCATGGCCATGACCCCTTCCGAGGCGCTCCAGCGCACGATCGAGCATCGCGAGATCTTCCACGACGAGATGATCGAGCTGATGCACCAGATCATGCGGGGCGACGTCAGCCCCCTCATGACGGCCGCGATCCTGACCGGCCTGCGCGTGAAAAAGGAAACGGTCGGCGAGATCACCGGCGCGGCACGCGTCATGCGCGACCTTTCCGCGAAGGTGGACGCCGGCCCGCATCCGCATTTCCTCGACATCGTCGGCACGGGGGGCGACGGCGCTTCCTCGTTCAACATCTCCACGGCCTCCATGTTCGTCGCTGCGGCGGCGGGTGCGCGCGTGGCCAAGCATGGCGGTCGCAGCGTGTCGTCGAAGTCGGGCAGCGCCGATGTGCTCGAGGCGCTCGGTGCCCGCATCGACCTCCTGCCCGCCCAGGTGGCGGTATGCATGGAAGAAACGGATATCGGCTTCATGTTCGCCCCGAACCACCACCCCGCCATGAAGGTGGTTTCGCCGGTACGACGGGAGATGGGCGTCCGCACGATCTTCAATATCCTCGGGCCGCTGACCAACCCGGCGGGTGCGCCGAATATCCTCATGGGGGTCTTCCACCCCGATCTCGTCGGCATCCAGATCCGCGCCCTGCAGGCACTCGGCGCGCGCCACGCCATGGTGGTCTGGGGCCGTGACGGCATGGACGAGATCTCGCTCGGCGCGTCCACGCTGGTGGGCGAACTTCGCGACGGCGTGGTGCGCGAGTACGAGATCGAGCCCGAGGACTTCGGGCTCTCCATGGCATCCAGCCGTAACCTGCGTGTCGAGGATGCGCTGGAGTCGAAGGCCATGTTGCTCGACGCGATATCCGGCGTGGCGGGCGTTCCCCATGACATCGTCTGCCTCAACGCGGGTGCGGCCCTTTACACCGCCGATCTGGCCCCGTCGATCCATGCGGGCATCGACCTTGCCCGGGCCGCCATTGCAAGTGGCGCCGCTCGTGTAAAAATGGAATCGTTCGTCGCCGCCACCCAGCGGCTTGGCGCCTGATCACGCCGGGGCACCCCCGCGCCCCGACCCTCCCCTAGGAAGCGTTTCGATGCCTGACATTCTCCACCGCATCCTCGACCGCAAGGTGGAAGAGATCGCCGAGCGCAGTCGCACGCGTTCACTCGATGACCTGGCTGCACAGGTGGGCGGCCTGGCCGATACGCGCGGCTTCGCCGCTGCCATCGAGGCCCGCCTGCACGAGGGCAAGCCCGCGGTCATCGCCGAGATCAAGAAGGCGAGCCCGAGCAAGGGGCTGATCCGCGCCGACTTCGACCCGGCCACCATCGCGCGCAGCTATGAGAAGGGCGGGGCGACCTGCCTTTCGGTGCTCACCGATGCCGACTTCTTCCAGGGCCACGAAGACTTCGTGAAACAGGCACGCGACGCCTGTGCCCTGCCGATCCTGCGCAAGGATTTCATCATCGACGAATACCAGGTGTACGAGGCACGCGTGATCGGCGCCGACTGCATCCTGCTGATCGTGGCGGCCTTCGCGGACAAGAGTGGCGGCGAGCCGGTCTACGACGAGAATCGCATGACCGAACTGGCGCTGCTGGCCGCCGAGCTCGATCTCGACGTCCTGGTCGAAGTGCATAACGAGGAAGAGCTGGAAATCGCGCTGGCGCTGCCGGCGCCGCTGATCGGCGTGAACAATCGCAACCTGCGTACCTTCGAGACCTCGCTGGGCACCTCGCTCAAGCTGAAGGATCGCGTGGGCGCCGATACCGCCATCGTCGCGGAGTCGGGCATCCACACCCAGGAAGACGTGCGCAAGCTGCGCGAGGCCGGCATCCACACGTTCCTCGTCGGCGAGGCTTTCATGCGAGCGGCCGATCCGGGCGCCGAGTTGCACAAGTTGTTCGGTGCCGTCCTGGCCGGCCATCCGCAGCGACACTGACGCCATGATCCAGGGGAATGGCCCGGCCTCCGTCCCGGAGGCCGCCGGTGTGGCGCGTCGTGTCGTCCTGTTCGACTTCGATGGCGTGATCGTCCGCCACCAGACACTTGAGCTGTTTTTCCGCGAGCGCGTCTCCGGTTTCGGCCGCTGGCGCCTGCTGCTCGCGTTGCCCGTGGTGCCGCTCGTTCCCCTGCTGGCGACGACCGTCGCCGGCACCCGATTCCTCGGTCGCGTGTTCCTGAGGGTCGTGACCTTCGGCCGCCGGGACGCCAGCTATCGACGCATGGTGGATACCTTCGGCCGTGCCTATGCACGTCGCCCGGGCGTCTTCCTGCGCGATGCCGTGATCACGCTGAGGCGGCATATCGATGCGGGTGACCGGGTGATCATCGTCACGGGCAACGACCTCACGCTCGTCGAAGCGATCCTCGACGAGGTCAACCTCGGCGGCTATGAGCTCATGGCGTCACAGACGCGCGGCGGTGTGTTCGGCACGCACTTCACGCGGCACAACGTCGAGGGCACCAAGGTTGCCACGCTCGACAGGGCGGGGGTGCCGAGACCCTGGGCCATCGCCTACAGCGACTCCCTTTCCGACCTGCCCATGCTTCGCGCCGCGGAATGCGCGGCCCTGGTCAACCCCACGCCGAAGATGGAGAGGAAGGCCGGCAAGGCGCTCGGGGCGAAGCTCGAAGTGCTGCACTGGTTCTGACGCTGGCGTCGCGTCTGCGTCGCGCTTGCATGGCGCATCCCGGCGCGGCTAGCCTCGTGGCTCTGTCCCGCCGGATGTTCCCCGCCGATGTACCTTTCATCCCTGCGTGAGCTGGCCATCGGCAGCCGCCTGAAGGCGCTCAGCGACTACTTCTACCAGGCCGTGGACGAGGTCTACCGCAGCTGTGGCGCGGGCATCGAATCGCGATGGTTTCCCGTGTTGCGATACCTCCACGACGTGGGGCCGACCACGGTGACGGAGGTGGCCAGCGCCATCGGCCAGACCCATTCCGCCGTGAGCCAGCTGGCCGATCGTCTCGTGGAAGCAGACATGGTGATGCGCCAGCGCGACCCCCGGGACGCCCGGCGCAGCGTGCTCGCCCTTACCGAAGCGGGTGAGCGTGCCCTGGGGGCACTCGGCCCGGTATGGCTCGCCATCCGGCGTGGCATGGCCGACTCCATGGGGCCCCGGGGCGTGGCCCTCCTTGATGCGATCGACGGATGCGAGCAGGCGCTGGCCAGTCGCCCGCTGGTGGAGGCCGTGCTGGCGCAGCGGACCCTCTTGGGTCGGGCAGGCGTGGAAGTCATTCCCTATCAGCCGGCGCTTCGCGAGCATTTCCGGCGGCTGAACCAGCAATGGCTGGAGCGCTATTTCCGCGTGGAAGACGTCGATCGCGCCCTGTTCGCCGATCCGGAAGGCATGATCCTGGCGAAGGGCGGTGCCATCTTCTTCGCGCTGTACGCAGGCGAGGTCATCGGCACCTGCGCGCTCATCCACGAGGGGGAGGGCGTGTTCGAGTTATCGAAGATGGGAGTGGACGAAAATTACCGTGGCCTTGGCGCGGGTCGGAAGCTGCTCGACGAAGCCATCGCCGAGTACCGGCGGCGCGGCGGAACCCACCTGTTCCTGGAATCCAACAGCCGGCTGGGCCGTGCGCTCGGCATGTACGAGCGCGCCGGCTTCGTCCGGCAGGCGGAGCGCAGGCCCGGGTCGCATTACGACCGGGCCGACGTCTACATGGTGTTCGGGGGAAACTGACGCTTCAGCGCGTGCCGCGGATCACGATCGTCTTGCCGGCCACGTCGATCATCCGCTCTTCTTCCAGCTGCTTCAGCACGCGTCCCACCATCTCGCGCGAGCAGCCCACGATGCGGCTGACTTCCTGACGCGAGATGCGGATCTGCGTGCCGTCGGGATGCGTCATGGCATCCGGCTCCTGGCAGAGGTCGAGCAGCGTGCGCGACACGCGGTTCGTCACGTCCATGAAGGCCATGCGGCTGACCTGGCGCGAGGTGCGCAGCAGTCGATGGGTCAGTTGCGAGCCGATGGCGAACAGCAGCTTCGGGCACTCGGCGGCCAGCGGGCCTTCCAGCAGCTGGAAGAGTCGCTCGTAGCTGATCTCGGCCATTTCGACGGCCGTGCGGGTGCGCACGAGTGACTCGCGCTGGGCCTGCTCGACGAACAGCCCCATTTCGCCGATGAACTGGCCACGGTTGATATAGGCCAGGATCAGCTCCCGACCTTCCTCGTCCTCGGTGCAGACCGCCAGGGAACCTTCCACCACGTAGTACAACGTGTTGGCCGGATCGCCTGGCCGGATGATGGCGGTCTTGCCCGGGTACCGGCGGCGGTGGCAGTGATCGAGGAACCGCCCCATGGCCGCCGGGTCGGGTGCGAAGCTGACGGGTGCCTGTGACCGTTCGAAAGCCTGTTGCAACAGATATTTGAGTTGAGCCACAGCTGATTCCGTTGAGCTTCAATGGCATGGCGACCCCTGCGACAGGGGCAGACGGATTTCCGTCAGGCGTCGCCCGGTTCGCCATGTCCTTGGGCGATTATTGCAGACATCCGGTGGCCAAAAACCACCCCGTGACGTGGTCATGCGGGGGGCATGTTCAAATTTTCACCAGCTTGCCGCATAATTTCACCCCCTCGGTGTACAGACCCCTTGTCTTACGCCGTACACAAGCGCCGGGCATCATCCTGCCCCGTCGCATTCAAACCGTTGCGGGGACCCTAGCTGCTAACCCGCGTCCTACTGCTGGCCGTTCCACCCCCCGGCCTCGGAGAGTCGCTGTGGTAAAACCGCTTCCCCGCCTTCGCCTTCAGGGTTTCAACAACCTGACCAAGGCGTTGAGCTTCAACATCTACGACATCTGCTACGCCGTCTCGGAGCAGCAGCGCCAGAACTACATCGAGTACATCGATGAGCAGTATGACGCCGACCGCCTGACGCAGATCCTCACCGACGTCGCCGAAATCATCGGCGCGAACATCCTGAACATCGCCCGCCAGGATTACGATCCGCAGGGTGCGTCGGTCACCATCCTCATTTCCGAGGAGCCGGTGGTCGAGAAGCTGGGCCGCGACACGATCTCGGGCGCCGTCGTGGCGCACATGGACAAGAGCCACATCACCGTCCATACGTACCCGGAGACGCACCCCCACAACGGCATCGCCACCTTCCGTGCCGATATCGACGTGGCTACCTGCGGTGTCATTTCCCCGCTGAAGGCGCTGAACTACCTGATCGACAGTTTCGAGTCGGACATCGTGATCGCCGATTACCGCGTGCGCGGCTTCACGCGTGACGTGAAGGGCAAGAAGCACTTCATCGATCACAAGATCAACTCGGTGCAGGACTACCTGGCCAAGCACATCCGGCAGAAGTACGAGATGTTCGACGTGAACGTCTACCAGGAAAACATCTTCCACACGAAGATGCACATCAAGGACTTCGACCTCGATACGTACCTCTTCGAGGCGCAGGCCGACGATCTCTCGTTCAAGGAACGCCAGCGCATCGAGTCGCTGCTCCGCCGCGAGATCGAGGAGCTCTTCCACGGCCGCAACCTGATGTAACGAAGAGCCCCGCGAAAGCGGGGCTTTTCGTATGGTGCGGGCTCCCCGCAGCGGATCTGGGAGCGCGCCCCGCGTGCGACAGCTCCTCGCGACACATGAGGTTCTCCGCGAAAGGCTGTCGCGCGCAGGGAGCGGTCCTACGCCGGGGCTGCCCGGATGAAATCGATGAACGCACGCAGCGGCGCCGGCACGAGGCGCCTGCCGGGGTAGTAAAGAAACGGCCCCGGGAAGGCCTGCCACCACGGCTCCAGTACCGGCTCGAGTGCGCCACTCTCGAGTTGGGGGCGTATCCATTCCTCGAACAGGAAAACGATGCCGGTACCCGCCACGGCCACGTCCACCGCGAGGTCCATGGTCGTGCCGACCCGCACGGTCAGCGGACCCGTCGGATCGACCATCACGACCTCGCCGTCCTTCTCGAATTCCCACGCAGGCATGCTTCCGCTGGCAAAACGGCCGCGCAGGCATGCATGCGAGAGCAGGTCGCGCGGGTGCTCCGGTCGGCCGTGCCGCTCGAGATACGCGGGCGATGCAGCGGCGGCAAAACGCTGGGTACGCGGGCCGATGGGAACGGCAATCATGTCCTGGTCGAGCCGTTCGTCGTAGCGGATGCCGGCATCGCAGCCGGCGGCAAGGACATCGACGAAGCTCTCGTCGGATATCACGTCGAGGTGGATGTCAGGATAAGCCGCGAGGAAGGGCGGCACGATCGCCGGCAGGACGAGGCGCACTGCGCTCGCGGGCACGTTCAGTCGCAGCGTGCCTGCGGGGCGCTCGCGAAACCCGTTCACCACGTCGAGCGCGGCATCCACTTCGGCGAATGCCGGGGCCAGCCGGTCGAGCAGGCCCTGTCCGGCCTCGGTGGGCGCGACACTGCGGGTGGTCCGGTTGAGCAGTCGGACACCCAATGCCGTTTCCAGCCGGCGCACGGCTTCGCTGAGCGCCGATGCGCTGGCGCCCGTGAGGCGCGCGGCTTCGCGGAAACCCCGGGCGCGGGCGACGGCGAGATAGGCACGCAGGTCTTCCAGATCGGCGTTCAGGTGAACATCCTCGGTGAGGCGGTCGATTGTGCGCAGAACGGCACAAGCCGTGTGGATTGTGCCGGCTTATCGGGATATGTGCATCAGCCTACGATCGGATGCTTCTTCGAAGGAGTCATCACATGTCCACGATCGAAAAAGCCGGTACCTATGCGTTGGGTGATCGCCCGGTGCACCGTCTTGGCTATGGCGCCATGCAACTGGCCGGCAAGGGCGTGTTCGGCCCACCGGCGCACCGGGGTGCGGCCGTGGCGGTGCTTCGCGAGGCGGTCGAAAGCGGCGTCGATCACATCGACACGAGCGATTTCTACGGCCCGCACGTCACGAACCAGATCATCCGCGAAGCGCTTCACCCGTACCGCGACAACCTGACCATCGTGACCAAGGTCGGCGCGCGCCGCGACGAGAAGGGCGGCTGGCTGCCTGCTTTCTCCCCGCAGGCGCTCATCGATGCCGTTCACGACAACCTGCGCAACCTGGGTCTCGACGTGCTCGACGTCGTCAACCTGCGCGCCATGTTCGATACCCATGGCCCGGCGGAAGGGTCCATCGCGGAGACGCTGGAAGTGCTGGCTTCGCTGCAGGAGAAGGGCCTTGTCCGCCATGCCGGGCTGAGCAACGTCACGGCGACACAGGTCACGGAGGGGCAGGGCATCTGCAAAATCGCCTGCGTCCAGAACCAGTACAACCTGGCCCATCGCGGCGACGAGGCGCTGATCGAGGCACTCGCCGGCCAGGGGATCCCTTACGTGCCGTTTTTCCCGCTCGGTGGCTTCAGCCCCCTGCAGTCGTCGACGCTGTCTTCCGTGGCGGAGCGGCTGGAGGCGACGCCGATGCAGGTCGCTCTCGCATGGCTGCTCCACCGCTCGCCGAATATCCTGTTGATCCCGGGCACGTCGTCGGTCGCGCATCTCCGCGAAAACCTCGCTGCCGCCGAGCTCGTGCTTTCCGACGATGTCCTGCGTGAGCTGGAGGGCGTGGGCGGCAGCCACGCCTGACGCCTGCCGTCAGAATCGGTACGCGACGGTTTTCATGACGCTCGAGGCCGCGTGCATCAGACGCGGCAGGGGCCAGGGAAGGTCGACGCCGCCGCGCGCCTGTGCCGCATCTGCATGTCGCACTTCATCGGCCTGCATCTGCCTGAGGATGGCGCGCGAACGCTCGTCCTGGGCGGGCAGGGTCTCGAGATGCTCGGCGAGATGCGCTTCCACCTGGCGCTCGGTTTCCACCACGAAGCCGAGGCTGATGGCGTCCCCGACGGCTGCGGCGGCAACACCGATCGCATAGCTGCCCGCGTACCAGAGCGGGTTGAGCAGGCTCGGGCGGCTGTCGAGCTGCTTCAGGCGTTCGGCACACCAGGCGAGGTGGTCGGTTTCTTCCTGGGCGGCATGCATGAGGTGCCCGCGGGTTTCTTCGGTGCGGGCCAGGGCAGCCTGGCCGACGTAGAGCGCCTGCGCACACACCTCCCCTACGTGGTTGATGCGCATCAGCCCGGCGGCATGGCGGCGCTCGGCGTCACTCATCGCGGCGTCGGCCACGGTGTCGCCGGGAGACCGCCGGGCGGCTTCCGGCGAGCCGCCGACCGCTTCCATGGCGCGCTCCAGGCCAGAAATCAGTCGATCCAGCGGGCTTAAGGTGCGAATGGTCATGGGGAGTCCTTACCAACATTGATGACACACGTTACAATGCCAGCCTGCCGGTTCGACATGAAGGTGCCGTGGCTGCTTGACGCGGCAACCGTACCCGGCGATGTGATGGTTGTGTATCGCCAGCATCCTCGCTATCATTGTCGGCCCGAAGCTCACCTGCACGGTGGGCTTGCGCGACGAGGGAAAAGTCAGCTATTCTCTCGCGCCTTTGCTATCACCGATTCCGTGTTCCGCCTCCCGGGGCGGCAAACCAGGTATTAGAAATGAAAACGTTCACCGCCAAGCCGGAAAGCGTCAAGCGCGATTGGTTCGTGGTTGATGCCACGGACAAGACCCTGGGTCGTCTTTCGACCGAGGTTGCGCGTCGCCTCCGCGGCAAGCACAAGCCCGAGTTCACCCCGCACGTTGATACCGGCGACTATATCGTCGTGATCAATGCCGAGAAGGTGGCTGTCACGGGTGCCAAGCTTGACGACAAGATGTATCACCGCTTTACCGGCTACGTCGGCAACCTGAAGACCACGAGTCTCAAGGATCTGCTGGCTACCCACCCGGAGCGCGTGATCGAGATCGCCGTCAAGGGCATGCTGCCGAAGAATCCGCTGGGCCGTGCGATGTATCGCAAGCTCAAGGTGTACGGCGGTGCCGAGCACCCGCACACCGCGCAGATGCCTCAGGCGCTGGAACTCTAAGGAATAACATGGCTACCCAGCAGAATTACGGTACCGGCCGCCGCAAGACTTCCGCCGCCCGCGTGTTCCTCCGCAAGGGCACCGGTGGTATTGTTGTCAACGGCAAGCCGCTTGATCAGTTCTTCGGTCGCGAAACCTCGCGCATGATCGTCCGCCAGCCGCTCGAACTTACCGAAAACGTCGATAAGTTTGATATCATGGTGACGGTCGCTGGCGGTGGTATCACCGGTCAGGCTGGCGCGATCCGCCTCGGTATCTCCCGCGCCCTCGTCGAATACGACGAAGCGCTGAAGTCGCCGCTGCGTAAGGCTGGTTTCATGACCCGCGATGCTCGTGAAGTCGAGCGTAAGAAGGTCGGTCTCCACAAGGCCCGTCGCGCAACGCAGTTCTCGAAGCGCTAATCGATTTCAGGTTAGTGTTTCAAGGTTCGACGCTCAAAGGTCAGAGTGCGTCGACACCCGGTTTATTGGGAGATCGTCTAACGGTAGGACGACAGCCTCTGACGCTGTCTATCTAGGTTCGAATCCTAGTCTCCCAGCCAAACGGAAAAGCCCCGAGAAATCGGGGCTTTTTTTTTTGTGTCCTTTCCGGACCTACGAGGGATGCGTACAGCTTCGGTAGCCTCGAAAGGTCAGCAGGTTGCCAGCTTCACGTGCGAGGAAAAGCGAGCTCAGCGTGTGCTGCAGCCATGCCAGGCGCACCGGCGGCAGCGACGCATCGGCCAGAAGCACGTCGTCCAGCCTTCGCTCGGTGAGCGGATCCTCTTCGAAGGTGAGGCCGGCAAGGGCGGCAGGCAGCCTGATCATGTTGGCCAGTTCCCCCGGCCCGGCCCGGCTGACGTCGAACCGGGCGATGCCGTCCCGCGTGTCCGTGAGGCTTGCCAGACGCAGGACGCGGTCAGCCCGCGCCGCGTCGGCCGTCGCGATCACCAGGATAACGCCACTTCGTGCCAGGTGAAGGAGTATCTGGATGAAGGTGACGGCATCGGCCTCGCTCGCATCCGACAGCATGACGTCGAGGGCATCCACCATGAGCAGCAGCACCTCGCCGGGCGAGTGCAGTCGCGCCCGGACCCGGCCGAGCACGCGTTCGATGTCGTCGGGCAGGCTGCCTGCGAGTACGGCCTGCTCGGTGTCGGCGAAGATCCGATGGCCGTCGACCTGCCACTGGCACATGGCACGGGCGAGCAGGGCCAGGAGTGGTTCCGCTGGCATGCCGTGTTCCACGGCAGCCCATGCGACGGCGTGCAGCCCGTCGTACCCGGCCGCCTGCAGCAGGGAAGGTGCGATGCCCGCCTGGACCAGCGAGGTGGTGCCGCATCCCGAATCGCCGGCGACCAGCACGAGGCCTCGCCGTCCGTCATGTACTTCCCGAAGCAACGACAGCAGTGCGATACGGTGCTGTCTCCGCCCGAAATACAGCGGTGCGTCGCCAAGGCGGAAGGGGCGGGGGCCCGGATAGGGCGAGCCCCCTGCCCAGGGGCGCGTCGACACGCAGGTCTGTTCGCGGCCATCCGAAAACACCACCCTGGCCAGCACGCGGTACCCGCGCTTGCGCACCGTCGCGATATAGCGCGGGGCACGCGCGTCATCGCCAAGAGCCTTCCGCAGCATGGCGATGCATTTGTGCACGGGATTGTCGCCGTGTGCCTCGCCCGGCCAGCACGCCGCGAGCAGCTCGTCCGCACTGACGGTTTCGCCGGCGCGTCCCGCCAGGTGCACCAGCACATCCATCCACCGCGGCTCGAGCAGGCGCCTGCATCGCTGCCGCTCGATGGAGCCGGTACCGGGGCGAACGGTCCAGTCGCCGAAGGTGAGGAAAAGCTGACTCATTGATGAGGCGCAGGCCGCGGCCATGCCGGGGCGACCTTCGGTAGGCCCTTGATATTCAGGCTTAAAAACGTCCGTAAGGTTGTCGGAAGGACACGAGGTCGCCTTCTCGGCGAGGTTGCATCTTTCACCCAAGGACAGCACCGATGACTGGAAGTCTCATCAACGAATGCACAAACGCGAGAATTTTCTCACACGAGGCGTGTGCCAGCGACCCGTCACCCGCGCGCCCGTCGCGCGGGCGTCGTACCGTACTGCTCGGCGACGAGCAGGGCGTGCTGCGCGACGGCATCGCGGCGATGCTTGCCGATCGTGCCGGCATGGACGTGGTGGGCAGCACCGGCGAAGGTAACGAGTGCGTGAGGCTGGGCATGCGCGAGCAGCCCGACCTGATGATCTTCGACACGGCCATGCGTGGCATCTGTGGCACCGAGGTCGCCCGCCGCGTCGCCCGGCACTCCCCGCGCACCCGCATGCTCTGCCTGTCGGCACGGGCCACCGCCGGGTGGATCCGCGCGGCATTCGACGCGGGCGCCCACGGTTACGTGCTGAAGCGCAATGCGATCCACGTGCTCATCGATGCGATGGATGCGGTCATGCATCGTGGTGGTTACATCAGTGCGGATATCGCCCACGTCGTCGTGGGCGGATTTCGCTCGGATGGGGCGTGCCGGAGCGGGCAGGGTGCCGCACAGGAGCTGAGTGCGCGCGAGCGTGAAGTGGCGCGCCTTTATGCGGAAGGACATGCGACGCGCGAGATCGCCGACACGCTGCACCTCAGCATGAAGACCATCGGCACGCACCGCGACCACATCATGGCGAAGCTGGGCATACGCGGAATCGCGCAACTGACGCGCTACGCGCTACGCGAAGGGCTCATACCGCTGGATGCCTAGGCGGGATCAGTTCCCGGCGCCGTGCAAATAGGTTCCCGCCCGATAGGGGCGGCCGTGGCAACACGCGATAGTTCATGTGCACCGACGCAGAACGCGTCGAACCAGAGATGACCAGGATGGCCGACTTCAACCGATTCCTCCCGATCCTCCTCCAGCACGAGGGTGGGTTTGTACACCATCCGTCCGACCCGGGCGGCCCGACGAACATGGGCATCACGCTCGCCACGTTCACGCACTGTGCGCGCGAACTGCTGGGCATCACGCCGACGCTCGAGGCGCTGCGCGCACTCACCGAGGCGCAGGCCGCGGTGATCTACAAGACACTCTACTGGGACGTCATCCGCGGCGACGCCATGCCATCGCAGTCGATGGCCAACATCGTCTGCGACTTCCAGGTCAACGCGGGCTCGCGTGCCTCGCAGATGCTGCAGGGCGTGCTCAACGAGATGGGGGCAAGGCCACGCCTGGCGACGGACGGCGTCATCGGTACGAAGACACTCCTCGCCATGGACGCGGCAGACCCTCACCGGCTCCATGCCCTCTACAAGGCGCGACGCACGGATTACTACCGTGACCTGGCGAGGCGACGCCCGTCGCTCGCCCGGTTCCTGCGGGGCTGGCTGGCACGCACGGACTCGTTCGCCGATGCAGGTACCGCCGCGGTGGAGCTCTGACGCATGGGCGCGCAGACACCCTTGCCGGGTCTTATCGAAGCGATGGCCGGTGCGGTCATCGACGCACAGGATCGCATCGAAAAGCAGCAGCTGTCGCACCTGAGCGAGTACTTCGACGAAGACAACCGTCCGAAAAGCATCGTGCTCCGCATGCCCTCCATGCAGCCGGGTGCAGGCGTCGACGACGAGGACCTCTACCGGGCGCCCCTGCTTCCGATGGTCTCGACCAACATGCTTCGCATCAAGGACGTGGAGATCAGCTTCGACGCCGACCTCGGCAACCTGGTCGAAGTCCGGTCGTCGTCGTCGCAGGCCACCGGGGATATTCCCAGGGGCCCCGGCTGGGCTCCCACCGACGATGCCCCGCGGCCGGTGGTGCAGATCGACACCTCGTCGGGCAGCGGCGGCCGCAACACCGGGGCCGTGCGCGTGGTGATGCGCGTCGAAGGCAGCGAGCCCAGCGACGGCGTTGCCCGCCTCATGACTTATCTCGCGCAGACCCAGGGGGTCTTCCAGACGTTCCGGCCGGATGGCTGAAGCCATCGTATCGGCCAGACCACGGCGCGCAATGTCGCGCGTCGTTTCATCACTACGTAAAGGATCTACGTCATGACCGACGAACTCGTAAGTATGTCGAGCCAGTTCCAGGGCCTGCCCATGGCCGACCTGATCGGCGCCCCCCTGAGTGCAGCCTGCGACTCGCAGATCAAGCTCGCCCAGGCGACCGCCGACTTCATCAAGGTCGTGGGCTTCCTGCCCGATGCCAACAGTGCGACGGGCATGGGCGACACGCGCACCGCCATGTTCAAGTTCAAGCGGCCGGTGGACAACCCCGATGGCACGGGTGTGTCCGAGGAAGAGGTGGAGATCGAGGTACCGCTCCTCGCCATCGTGAAGGTGCCGAACCTGGCCATCGACACCGTCGACATCACGTTCGACATGGAAGTGAAGTCGTCCTTCAGCCAGACCGAGAAGTCGAGCAAGACCGGTGAGTTCAGCGCGGACATGTCGGCGAAGTTCGGCATGTTCTCCGCCAACGTGCACGTCGCGGGTTCCGTCGCCTCGCACAAGGAGAACACGCGTTCCTCCGATAACTCGGCGAAGTACCACGTCGCCGTCCATGCACAGGACAAGGGCATGCCCGAAGGCCTTGCACGGGTGATGGACATCCTGCAGACCGCCTGCGCGCCACGCAGGGTGAGTGCACCGGTGCCGGTCGACGCCGGGTAACCGGCATGGAGTTCAACCGCGACCCCGGCGCCGGTGTCGCGGTTCCGAAGGAGTGAGCGATGTTCGACCTGACCGAAGTGAAATACATGAAACGCATCGTGGTCGGCAGCCAGAATGCCAGCCAGATGACATCCGAAGCCCATGTGGAGGAAGCGCGTGCGTTCCTCAACCGCTGCCTCACCGACTCGCCGAAAGGCAGCATCATCGGGCAGGAGAAGAGCTTCACGATCCTGCAGATCGGCGAGCACCAGGTGGTGCTGCAGTGGATCTGCTACCACGTCGGGTTTCCCAGGAAACCCAGCTGGATCGTCGGCGAGTAGGGCGGCATGGCACGCACCTCACTGGTCGACCTGCTGTCGGCGACGCGCGACGCCCTCCTCGAGGCGGAAGCGGCGATCCGGCACCGCCATGCCGATGGAAAACGCAGCGGCCAAGCCGCATGCCTCGCGGAATTCTCCCTCGCATTCGAGTACCGGGTGTCGTTCAGGCGAAGGCGTCGCTCGCGGGGCAATGACATGGTGCTGGTCTTCGGCAAGCCTCGTTTCGCCTGGTTCGACAGGCGTCCGGTGCACCGCATGCGCATCGTCTGGCTCGCGGTATCCGGCTGGACACCTGTCGTGGAAATAGACGGCCATATCGCAACATGAAGCGCCTTACCGAGATCCATGTGCCGCCCGAGTGGGAAGCATCCTTCCTCGCGTGCCTCGATCCGCCGCCAACACCACCGGCACGCTGGCTACCCTGGGTTTACGGCGGTTTGTTCGTTACATCCGGCTGCGGACTGGCCGGGATTGTCCTGTTGATTCATCCCTGAAAGGAGTCACCCGATGAAGCCTGTACCGTACACGCGTCTTGCCCGCACCACGTTCCTCGCCTGTGTCCTGGGCGCGCTTTCCACGCCGCTCGCAGCTGCCGCCACGGCGGATCACTGGGAAGGCGTCGTGACGTCGAATGCGATGTCCTCCACGCGCGTGGAAGCGCGATTCACCGACAGGGAGGTGTCGCTGCATTTCGGCGAGCCGGCGAACTGTCGACTGGTCGCCGCGCTGCTCCATCGCGACGATGGCGCCACGTATTACCGCTTCCACCCTGCGCAGAACGGCGGTGCCTTCTGCACGCGTCTTTACCCCGGGGAGGTCACGGTGGCATGGCCCTCGGCCGATGTCGCGACCCTCACGTTCCATCGCGGCGACGCCTTGTGGTCGGGCATGCTGAAGCCGGTTTCCACGCCATGAGGGGGATGTCATGGATATTCCCCTGATCCAGCGTATCTGGGTCCTGCTCGCTGCCGTCGCGGGAGCCATCATGCCGGTGACGTTCTGCACGCATGCATCGCACGGGCGCGCGATCGTCCGTGTCGTCGGCGGCACGTTGCTCGCGGTTTTCCTTTCACCGGCGATCGAAAGACGTTTCCTGACGGGTGCCGAGCCCGAGGTGCGCGCGGCACTCTCCTTCCTCGTCGGCTGCTTCGGGCTCAACCTCGCGATCATCGTGCAGCGCGTACTGGATGCATCCGGCGAAGACATGCTCACGCGGCTTGCGCGGCGCCTGGCGGGAGGGTCCGATAAATGATCCTCGTGCTGGGACTCTTCAACCTTGCCAGCTGCGTGGTCATCGCAGTGACCGGTACCTGGCTGCTGGCCGACAGGGGACGGAAACGCGGCGCACGCGCGTTCCTGGGCGTGATCACCTGTGGTGCCGTCGTCAATGTCGTGGCGCTGGCCGAAGCCCTTTCCATGCCCGCTTACCTGACGCACGCCTTCGTCTGGCCGAGCGAGGCCATGGTGAACTTCGGCGCCGCCGTGATGATGATCAGGCGCTGCCGGGGCGTGGATGTGCCGCGCACCAGGAGCGGCCAGCCTTAACGCCGGTCCTCCGGCGTGTGCGACGAATCGGCAACTGCACGCGTAATCGGCATCCGGTCAGGTAGCGCCGGATCGTTGGGAGAGAGTGGCCTCGCCGGCCATGGATACGCCTTGGCCGGGTCGTTCGACCCCAACCCAAGGAGTTACCCCATGCGCATGTCGATCCGTTCCCTCCTCGCTGCCCTCCTGCTCGTGTCCGGCATCAACGGCGCCGTGCAGGCGCAGGGCGTCGTCTCGCACGTTCGTGCCACCGCCTGGCAGGCGTCCGTCGCAGGCGAATGCAAGAACCCGCTGGAATGCACCGGCCACGCGCCGTAAGCAGGGTCTGGTGAACTAACCGTGCGGGTGGCCGGCAGCGGCTGCCCGCACGGACTCCGCCTGGACGATGGCGAGGCGCCGCGCCACGCGTACGCCGAAGAGCAGCGACGTGGAAATGGCGAAGGACAGTACCGTCTGCGCCTGGATCATGGCGGGGTCGAGCAGTTCGAACGTGCCGGCCGCCATGGCGATGCTTGCCAGCAGGCCACCCGTGGCCGTGCCATGCCAGCCGTGCCGCCAGGTCAGCACGAAGACGGGAATGGCCATCGCGAACCGGACGCACTGGAGCGCGCCACCGGTGAGCTGCTGGGCCAGGGCCATCAGGACGAGCAGCACCGGCGCGGCAATGAAGAGCACGTCGCGCGTCAGTGCGCTGCCGAGGACAGACCGCGCCGTGAGCGCCCCGGCCGGCTGGCTGCGGATGCGGTCGTGGAGCGCCATGATCGTGGGCGTGAGCGCCAGCGCGCCGAGATAGGCGCCAAGCAGGTACACCATGAAGATGCGCGCCGTAACGACAGGCGCCGGTGACCCATCGCCCATGTCGACCGTGGACAGGTCGATGCAGTTGACCGTCGATGTGACGAGGGCACCGGCAAGCGTCGCCAGGAGGATGAAACCCATGTTGATCTGGCCATCGGCCCGACGCAGCGACATGAGGCGCTGGAGCCCTGCCACCGCCGGCATGGTGAACATGATGGTCGGGATGGAGATCAATACCGCCCACAGCGTGCCGAACAGCCTGGCATGCATGAGTGCCATTTCGCCGACAGGCAGGGCTTCACCCACCGCGAGCGCGGGCCAGAAGCGCCGCGGAACGAGAAGCAGGCAGGCGAGGCGCAGGCCGGCCGGCAGCATCCAGTGCGAGAACGAGAAATTACGGGTGAGCTCGTAACAGGCGGCATAGGCCCCCGCGACCGCGACATGTTGGCCCCAGACGAACGATTCCCTGTTTTTGGCCGCCATGATTCGCCCTCAGTGCCACACCGGGTGACGTCTAGTCTGAAGGACTATCGGCGGCTCTGCCATCGAATGCAGGGGTTTTCAGGAGATTTGCCGATTTCACCCGTTTAAACTGGTCCGATGACCCGAACCCCCCATCTTGCCCATGGCCTTTCCGGCGACGAGTTGCCCCCCGACTGGCCAGCCCTGTCGGAGCGCGAAGTCCGCACGCTCCTGGCGGGTTATGCGCCGCATGCCGGCCAGGCGCACATCGCATGGCACAGCCCCCGGCCGCTGTCCGCCGCCGCGCTCGTCGAGATGCCCGGCCGTTGCGTGTTCGTGAAGCGTCATCATCGGTCGGTGCGTTCCGTCGCCACGCTGCGGGAAGAACAGCAGTTCGCCGCGCATGTCCGGGCGCGCGGGATCCCGGTGCCGGAACTCCTCGCCGATGCCCGGGGGCACACGGCCGTGGAGCAGGGTGAGTGGGTCTACGAGGTGCAGTCGCGGGCCCGTGGCGTCGATGCCTACCGCGAGGCGTATTCCTGGTCCCCCGTGGGTGGGCCGGCGCAGGCCTTCTCGGCAGGCGCGATGCTCGCCGGGCTCCATCTCGCGGCGACGGGTTACGCGGCGCCGCAGCGGGATACGCATATCCTGGTGGCTCGCGCGGACGTACTGTCGGCGCCGGACCCCGTGGCAGCGCTCGAACGGCAGTTGCACGCGCGGCCGGCCCTCGCGCAGTACCTGGAAGGGCGTGAATGGCGCCGCGAGATGACGGCGGTGCTGGCCCCGTGGCAGGAACGGTGTGCGGCGGCCATCGCCCTGCAGCCACGCCTCTGGACCCACGGCGACTGGCATGTCTCGAACCTCTACTGGAGCGGTTCGGACGTCCATTCGCATATCACCGACGTGCTCGATTTCGGCCTGTCGGCGGAAACCTTCGCCCTGTTCGACCTGGCGACGGCGATCGAGCGCAATGCCATCGCCTGGCTGGAACTCGGGGATGCCGACACGGCTTCCATGGCTATCGGGCGCGTGGACCTCGCGCTCGCGCTCATCGCGGGTTATGCCTCCGGACGCCCCGTCGGCGAGGCCGACCGGCGGCTGCTGGCCGACCTCCTTCCGATCGTCCATGTCGATTTCGCGCTCTCCGAGGTCGAGTATTTCGAAGGCGTGACGCGCAGGCATGACCACGCCGACGTGGCCTGGGAGACGTTCCTGCTCGGCCATGCGGCATGGTTCTCCACGACGCATGGCCAGCATTTCCTCGATGCGATTCGTCACGCGACCTGAGTTTCATGCTTCAATAGGGGTTCTAGAAGCGGGGGTGCCCGGCGAATGCCGGGCTGAGAGAGTCCCTTGGAACCTGACCCGGTTAGTACCGGCGTAGGGAGCTTGCAGAACCACGGCGCATTCCCCCGGGAATGTGCCGTGGCATGCCGTCGCTTCGTTCATGAACCCGAAGACGAAGACGACGATGACCGTATCCCGTGCCCCGCTTTTCCTCGCCCTTGTTTCCGCCATGACGCTTGCGCATGCGGACGACACGCCGCCGCCGGCCCGGGCGCGACTGCTTCCCGGTGTCGACGTGCACGCCACGACCAGCGACGGGTACCGGGCCGCCGATTCCCAGCTCGATGCCTTCGGCAGTTTCGGCAGTGCGCCCCTGCACGACACGCCGGCGGCCATCACCGTGATCACGCGTGCGCAGATCGACGATCGGCAGCCCCGTACGCTGAGCGAACTGGTGCGGGGCGATGCGGCGATCAACGACAACTACGCGCCGGCGGGTTACTACCAGGACGTGTCCATCCGGGGCTTCCCGCTCGATCTCGCGACGGGCTTCCGCTTCAACGGCATGATGATGTCCGCCGAACAGCTGCTTGCGCTGGAAGGCAAGGAGCGCGTCGAGGTGCTGAAAGGCCTTGGCGGGCTCGAGGCGGGTGTCGTCGAGCCGGGCGGTCTCGTGAACTACGTGAGCAAGCGCCCCGCGGACGTCCATACGGTGACGGTGGGCACCGACTCGCATGGCTCGAGCTACGAGGCCGTCGACCTGGGGGCCTGGTTCTCGCCCTCGTTCGGGCTGCGCGTGAATGCCGCCAACGAGAAGACGCACGGCGTGGTGGAGCACACCGACGGCCGACGCAGTTTCGTCTCGATCGCGGCGGACTGGAAGATCACCGACCGGGCCACGTTGCTGCTCGATACCGATTACCAGACCAGCGGCGGCCGATCGGCGTCCGGGTACCAGTTGCTCGGCGGCACCACCGTGCCCGCGCATGCGAGCCGCACGAAGCTGCTCGGATACGAGTCATGGGCAAGGCCGGTGGGTATCCACTCGAGCAACACCACGCTCCGCTTCAACTACCGCATCAGCGATGACTGGACGGCCCAGCTGTCGGCCGGCCACAGCCACACCGTGATCGACGACAACGTGGCGTTCGCCTACGGCTGTTTCTACGCCGCGTCGTGCGCATCGGGTGCGACACCGGGTTACTTCTTCGCGCCGAACGGCGATTACGACGTCTACGACTATCGCAGCCCCGACGACACGCGGCAGAACGACGAGGTGCGCGCCGTACTGACCGGCAGCTTCTCCACGGGTGCCGTCGAGCATGAGATCAACGTCGGCGCCACATCGTTCAGGCGCACGGTCGACCAGCGCCCCGACGTCTACGATTACGTCGGTACGGCGAATATCTACGACGATGTGGTGCCGTCGTTCGATCCCTCGCCGAACCAGCCCGGCGCCTCGGCGCGTCGGCTGACGAGCTGGCAGCGCACCCTGTTCGCCATCGACCGTGTGCACCTGGGCGAGCAGTGGCAGGTGCTGGCGGGCGCACGTTTCGTGCGGCTCGACGAACGTGCCTACGACGACACGGGCGTGCTCGAGCGCAACACGCGCATGGTCAAGACGCTGCCCCAGGCAGCGGTGCTGTGGCAGCCGACGGCGCCGCTGACGACGTACGTGAGTTATGCCGAAGGACTTTCGCTGGGCCGGCAGGCACCGTACTGGACGTCGAACGACGGTACGACGCTGGCACCGCTGCACTCGCGGCAGGTGGAAGCCGGGGTGAAGTATGCCGTCAGCGATGCGCTCGACCTGCAGGCCGCCGTTTACCGGATCAGCCAGTCGTACCAGTTCGCCCGGCCGGACGACACCTCGGCCGGGTTTACCTTCGTGCAGCAGGGCGAGGAGGTGCACACGGGTATCGAGATGAATCTCGCAGGCCGGGTCACCGACAACCTCAGGCTCACGGCCAGTGTCAATGCCATCCGCGCACGCGCCGACCACACCGGCGTCTCCTCTTACGAAGACCACCAAGTCGTGAACGTGCCGCGCTGGCGGACGGCGGTGTATGCGGATTACACGCTTCCGTTCGCCCCGAAGCTGGCGGTCCTCGGCGGCTGGCGCTATGCCAGCAGCAACGTCGCCACGCCCGACGGCGAAACCCGCGTGCCGGGCTACCATGTGTTCGACGCCGGGCTGCGCTATGCGACGGCGCTGAAGGGCCATGCACTCACCCTCCGACTGAACGTGGACAACGTGTTCAACCACTTCTACTGGCGCGACACCGGCTCGTCCGGTGGCGACTCCTATCTTTTCCCCGGCATGCCGCGGCTCGCCCGGGTATCGATGACCTATGACCTCTGAGCTCTCGCTGTTCGAGGTCGCTTCCGCCGTCGTCAGCGCGGCGGCGGTGTGGCTGACTGCGCGACGCAGTCCCTGGTGCTGGCCCGTGGGGTTCGTGTCGGTCGTTGCGTACGCATGGGTCTTCATGGACGCGAAGCTGTATTCCGATACCTTGCTGCAGGTCGTGTTTGCGGTACTGATCGTTTACGGATGGCGCCGGTGGGCGCGTCACCTGGATACCGACGGCCATGTTCGTGTCGCCATGCTGGACACGCGTACCGCATGGCGGCACCTCGCCGTGGGTATGCTGACGTCGCTCGCGCTGGGCTACGCCATGCATCGCTGGACCGACGCGTCGCTGCCGTGGCTCGACGCCGGACTCACGGCGTTCAGCCTGGTCGCGCAGTGGTGGCAGGCGCGTCGCCATGCGGCGGCGTGGTGGCTGTGGATCGTGGTGGACATCATCTACGTCGGTGAATATGTGTGGAAGTCACTGCCGGTGACGGCCGTGTTGTACGCCGGCTTCGTCGTGCTGGCGATCATGGGGCTGCGCACGTGGAAACAGGAGCGCGTGGCGTCAGTCGCGCGCTGACCGATCCGTCACGTGGAGGACGCACGGCTGTCGGGAGCATGCAGGCCTGACGTCAGGCGGAGAATCCCATGTCCGATAGAACCTCAGGTCGCCGTCGCTTCCTCCAGATGGCGGGCAGTGGTGTCGCGGCGGTTGCCGCGGGTGCCGCGACGGCCGCGACCGTCCATACGCCGCCGGGCGCAGCCGAAGGCATCAGGGTGAAGCTTCCTCCCACGCTCGCAGGCAGCGAAGCGCCCGAGAAGGATCCGCTGGTCACGCCGCCCGGCAAACGTATCGGCTTCGCCATCGTCGGGCTCGGGCACCTCGCGCTGGAATGGATTCTCCCGGCGTTTGCGCAATCGAAATATGCGAAGCCCGTGGCGCTTGTCAGCGGCGATCCCGCCAAGGCGCGCAAGGTCGCCGACCAGTACGGCATCGCCGGCAGGTCGGTCTACGGATACAAGGATTTCGATCGCATCGCACACGACGATGCCGTCGACGTCATCTACATCGTCCTGCCGAACAGCATGCACGCCGAGTTCACCGTGCGCGGCGCGGCGGCGGGCAAGCACATCCTTTGTGAGAAACCCATGGCAACCAGCGTGGCGGAATGCGAAAGCATGATCGCCGCCTGCCGCCATGCGAACGTCAGGCTCATGATCGGGTACCGCAGCCAGTACGAACCCATGGATCGCGCCATCGCGAAGCTGGTCCGCGACGGCAAGCTGGGGGCGCTGCGCGAACTCGTCGCCAGCAACTCGCAGCGGCAGGGCGACCCGGGCCAGTGGCGGCAGAAGAAGGCGCTCGCAGGCGGCGGTGCGTTGCCTGATATCGGGCTGTATTGCCTGAATGCCGCGCGCTTCCTGTCAGGCGAGGAACCCACGGAGGTCTTCGCCAGCACGTGGGCACCTGCCGGTGATCCGCGTTTCACCGAGGTGGAAGCCGCGGTGCGCTTCAGCCTGGCGTTCCCGAGCGGCTTCGGCGCGACCGCGGTGGCCAGTTACGACAGCCATGACTCGCGCTTCTTCCGCCTGCAGGGCACGGAGGGCTGGGCCGGCATGAATCCCGCCTTCGCGTACCAGGGGCTGAAGATGCAGCAGTCGCGGCTGATCGAGGGGCACGACACGTTACTGGAGCCCTCGTTTCCGCCCAGGAGCCAGTTCGCCACCGAGCTCGATCACATGGCGCGTTGCATCGTCGACGGTCGCGAACCGCACACGCCCGGGGAGGAGGGCCTGCAGGACCAGAAGATCATGGACGCCATCTATACCTCCGCGCGCGAAGGTCGCGTGGTCAGGATCGCACCACCGCCAGCCAGAACACGCGGGCCGGAGCCCGACGACGACGCCTGAGCGGCGATGATATTCGTCTGATTTTTCAGAATCCTTCCATATCCCTCGTGGGGAATCGCCGTCATCATTCCCCTGTCGCTTGCAGGCGGCGGCCGGCACACGGATTCGTGCCACTCAGGCCGCATCCTGCGAGGGACATCGACCGGGGCGTGGGACGCGCTCCCGGTCGCTCTTATTCCGCGTGCGAGGCACCCCAGTCCTGGGGCTGGAAAGTGAGGTGCAACACCGCACGGCTGGCGGTTTCGCCGGGCGGCTGGTAATTCAGGCTCGTGCATCCGTTGGCCAGCTGCCGTTTCAACACGGCGCTCGTACCGCCCCCGGGCGACACCGTGGCGGGGTCATTCCTCTGCCCGCAGCTGCCTACGCTGTTGATCTCGAGCCCGCTCATCAGGTTACTGATGAATCCGTCGGCGCGATCGGCCAGGGAATCGACCGCTTCCACGGTCGTGCTCAGGCGGATCTTGACGAAGTACAGCCGGCGGTAGAACAGGTAAGCCCGCGACGTCAGCATGTCCTGCTGCGCATCGAACACGATGGGCAGGAAGCGGCCCTCGAGTTTTTTCCCGCCGGCAAGGCTCGTCGTGTACGCGCTTTCGTCGCCCCACCACACATTGCGGTAGATCTGCTGGCGTTCGGCATACGCGACCGACTCGCGAAAGTCTTCCGCCGCGCGCTGGAGCATCTTCGCGCCATCGCCTTCGCCGGCGGGATAGATGAAGACGTCGGCGATGATCCAGTCGGCGTTGTCCATGTGGTATCGGAGCGACACACCGGCGGCGATATCACCCTCGTCGGCGTAGTTCTTGGTCGCGGCAAGCGATGCACCCGGCAGGCGCTTCGGCACGAGGATCCACGTATCGTCCACCACGCCGCGATGCGCGGGCGACGCGTCGGCGAGCAGGGGCGGAACAGCCGGCGCGGCTGGCGCGCTTTCCTGCGCATGCACGCTCCCCGCAGTCGCCAGACCGAGCAACACGGGCACCACCATCCAGCGCGACATCCTCAACCCACCCCTGAAAGAAAAAGAATCCCTGGCCCGTGTGCGCACTATAGCCATCCATTCGTCTTAGCGGGAGCGGCTTGATGCACGCAACCGGCGCTTGAGGAAGGCGAGCGTGGAGGCTTCCAGCTTTCGCGGATGACGGAGGCTGGCGGACGGCATGCGCCGATGAAGGTCGCCGTCGCTCCATGCCGTCAGGACCTCGGGGTGGATATACGAGGCGCGGCACACGGCGGGGGTATTTCCCAGCACCGACGCCACCTCTTTCACCGCTCCCGCGAGCGCTGCCTTCATGGCGCGCTGGCCGCCGGTTTCCGGTAGCGCCGTTCCCGCAAGCACGGCCACGGCATGCACCGTGCCGCCCCAGGTACGGAAATCCTTGGCGGTGAACTCACCGCCCGTCGCCTCGCGGAGGTAGTCGTTGACCATGCCGGAATCGACGGGCTGGCGGTTGCCGTCATCGTCGAGGTACTGGAAAAGGCGTTGACCGGGTAGCTCCTGCACGCGGCTGATGGCCTTCACCAGCCGGGGGTCGTCCAGCTCGATGTCCCGCCACAGTCCGCTCTTGCCGCGGAAGTGGAATTCGATGCGCCCCTTGTGCACGGCGACGTGACGCGAACGCAGCGTCGTGAGGCCATAGGAATGGTTCTGCTTCGCATAGGTGTCGTTGCCGATGCGGATCATCGTCTCCTCGAGCAGGCTGACGACGAGGGCAAGCACCTTTTCCCGCGGCAGGCCGGGCAGCGCGAGATCCTTCCGGAGATGCCGGCGCAGCTTCGGCAGGGCCTCGCCGAATTCCAGCACGCGCTCGAACTTGCCCTGGTCGCGGACGCTGCGCCACTCGGGGTGGTACCGGTACTGCTTGCGTGCACGGGCGTCCCGCCCGGTCGCCTGCAGGTGGCCGCGCTCGTCGACGCAGATCCATACCTTCGTATAAGCCGGTGGGATCGCCAGCGAACGAATACGCGCCAGCACGTCTTCGTCGGTGATCCGGCGGCCATCGGCGTCGAGGTACCGGAACGCGCGGCCGTGCTTGCAGCGGGTCAGTCCTGCATCGGTGTCGCACACGTAGACCAGGCCCGCCGCTTTCGCGTGGGCCTGCTCGGTGCTCGCCACTACCAGGGCGTCGGAGGGAGGCTTTCTGGACATGCCGGCAGTGTGTGCCGGCCGGCAATCAAGGCCCGGTGAACGCTGCGTCAGTCGACGCGGCAGAAAGCAGCCTTGAGGTAACGATTCTCCGGCACGTTGCTGGCCACCGGATGGTCCGCACCGGCGCCATCCACGTGAAGGACCTGCACGCCGCGACCGGCATTCAGTGCCACGCGGCGGATCATCTCGAGGAAGTCGTCACCGCCGACCAGCCCGGTGCACGAGCAGGTCAGCAGGATGCCACCGGGTGCAACGACATCGAGCGCGGTGCGGTTCATCGCGAAGTACTTCTTCAGCGCGTTGACCACCTGGTTGCGGTCACGCGTGAGCTTCGGCGGATCGAGGACCACGGCATCCCACGTCTCGCCACGCGCGATGGCCGCGCGCAGCCACTCGAAGACATCGCCCTGTTCGAAGGTCGCTTCCACGCCGTTCATGCGTGCGTTCTCGCGTGCGACTTCCAGGATGGCGGCGTCGGCGTCCACGCCAGTGGCGGAAACCGCGCCTGCCTTCATCGCATGCACGGCGAACCCGCCCGCATTGCAGCAGAGGTCGAGGACCCGGCGGCCACGCGCCAGCTGTGCGAAACGACGACGGTTGTCGCGCTGGTCGGCGAAAAAGCCCGTCTTGTGGCCGAGGCCCGGGGCGGCGTGGAACGCCAGGCCATGTTCGTGCACCTGCACCGCCGTCGGCGCATCGTTCGAGCGGACGTCGAAGGATTCCTGGCGCTGTATGTGCTGTTCGGCGAACCAGTAGAGCGATGCTTCCGGGAAGTGGCGCTGGAGTTCGGCGTGAATGGCATCGCGGAAACGCCACATGCCTGCCGCGAAGTACTCGACGACGAGGTGGTTGGCGTAGCGGTCGACGACCAGGCCGGAAAGGCCGTCGCCTTCGCTGTGGACGACGCGCCATGCGTCGCTGACATCGTCCAGTCGAAGCAGCTCCCGACGGAGTTCCACCGCGCGCGCGATGCGGTCGGCGATCCAGGCGTCGTCGATCGTTTCGTCGGCGTCGGTGGTGAGCAGGCGGAGTGCCACGCGGGCGTGGCCGTTCCAGAAGCCGCGGCCGATGAAGCGGCCTTTCACGTCGTGTACGTCGACCACGCTGCCGGGCGGCAGGCGGTCCTCGGGTTTCACGATCTGGGCGGACCAGACCCAGGGATGGCCGGGAACGCGGTCGGTCTTGAGGCGGATAACGGGCAGGGCAGGCGTATTCATCGGCGAATGATACCGGGGCTCAGCGGCCGAAGCGCAGCACGAGCCACGATGCGAGCGCCAGCAGGTTGATGCCGAGGTGCGCCGCCGAGGGACCGCCGAGGGCGAGCAGCCAGCCGTGCTCGGCGATTTCCCAGTCGAAACCGAGCCGCGGCGAACGTTGCAGGGTAAGCGAGAGGTTCGCGAATGCGCCGCTGGACAGCGCATAGCTGAAGACCGGCGTGGCAAGCAGCGGCGCCTGGAGCACCTGCGCCCAGATGGACATGGACGTGCCACGGCCGTCATTGCTGGCCAGGAGCACGCCTGCCACGAGGATGAAGCCGAACGCCAGCACGCCCAGCACGGCGACGATGGCATCGAGGCCACTGAAGCGCCCCGCCAGGAGACGATTGAACTGATGTACCAGGCCGAACAGGCCACCAGCGATTTCGAGGACGGCGATGACGCGGGTCAGGAAGGATTGCATGGGGTTTCCGTGATGAGGCGGACGGGGATTATGCCGTCAGAGGTCGTCGGCGATCTCGTGGAGGTCGGCGATGTGCTGTTCCCACCACCGTGCCTCGCCGGCGAACGGGAAGGCTGCCGGAAACGCCGGGTCTTCCCAGCGCTCGGCGATCCACCCCGCGTAGTGCACCTGGCGCATGGCGCGCAGCGCGGGAACGAGGGCCAGCTCGGTCGGGTCGAAGTCGCGAAACTGCCCGTAGCCTTCCAGCAGCGCGCTCATCATGCTGTCGTCGCTGGCCAGCATCCACAGGTCCTGCACGGCAGGCCCCATGCGTGCGTCATCGAGGTCGACGAAGTGCGGGCCGGCATCGGTCCACAGCACGTTGCCGGGGTGGCAGTCACCATGCAGCCGCAGGCGGCGCACCGGGCCCACGGCGTCGATGCGGTTCGCCACGGCGGCGTCGACGCGGTCGACGGCGTGGCGGTACGCATCGAACAGGTGCGCCGGCAGCAGGTCGGAACCCAGCGCGGCGCGCATCGGCGTGTCGATCATGGTGGCGCGATCCAGCGTGGCCCTCGCGCGGAACGGCGAGCGCGCACCGACCGCGTGGAAGCGTGCCAGCAGGCGGCCGAGCCATTCCAGCTGGTCGGCGGATTCCAGCGATGGCGCGCGGCCGCCGCGGCGCGGATAGATCGCATAACGGTAGCCGGCATGGCGAAGCAACGTGCGGCCGTCGTAGACCAGCGGCGCCACCATGGGCAGCTCCGCCGCGGCCAGTTCGAGGGCGAACGCGTGTTCTTCCTCGATGGCCTCGTCGGTCCAGCGGCCGGGCCGGTAGAACTTCGCGACCACGAACCCGCCTTCATCCAGGCCGACCTGGAACACGCGGTTCTCGTAACTGTTCAGCGTCAGCAGCCGGCCGTCGCTCCATGGGCCGGCGGCATCCACCGCGCCGAGCACGACGTCGGGCGACAGGCCGGCATACGGCGCGCCTTCGCTCACGAGCGCAGGTTTCCCGGGGCACCGCCCGGCGAGGGAATGACGGCCATGGTCAGGCGCGACAGGCAGACCAGCTTGCCGGCCTCTTCCTCGATGCGGATTTCCCAGACCTGGGTGGTACGCCCGAGGTGGACGGCTTTCGCGGTGCCGGTGACGAGCCCGCCGCGCACGCCGCGGATATGGTTCGCATTGATGTCCAGCCCCACGGCCACTTCCTTTTCCACGTCGAGCGTCAGCAGTGCGGCCGAGCTGCCCAGTGTTTCCGCAAGCACGACCGATGCGCCGCCATGCAGCAGCCCGAACGGCTGCTGGGTGCGGTGATCCACGGGCATCGTGCCCCGGAGCCAGTCGTCGCCCACTTCCGTGAACCGGATATCCAGCGTTTCCATCATGGTGCCGCGGTTCCAGCTGTTGATGCGGGCGAGGTCGGTCGATTGCTTCCAGATGGCCATGGGCTCGTCGTTCTATGGGCGGGCCGACATTGTCCTACAATGCGTCGGTGCCTACCGTAACCCTGACCTCGTCCGGCAAGCGCTTCGATGCCGCCCCCGACGAAACCGTACTCGAAGCCGCCCAGCGCGCGGGAATCGCCCTCCCGTATTCGTGCCGTGGCGGCGTGTGTGGAAGCTGCAAGGTCCTGCTTGTCGAGGGCGAGTGCGCGTATCCGCATAGCCCGCCCGTGGGGCTCTCCGCATCGGCGGTCGCGCACCACGCTATCCTGACCTGCCAGGCCGTGCCCTGCGGCGACATCGCCATCCAGGCGCGTGAGATCGCCTCGGTGGAAGACATCCCGCACCGTCGCGTCGCCACCGAAGTCGTGGAGCGCCGTGAACTCGCGCCCGATGTCGTCGGCGTGTGGCTCAGGCCGTTGCATGGCGACCGCCTGAACTGGCTGGCCGGGCAGTACCTCGATGTCGTGCTCGACGATGGCAAGCATCGCCCCTTCTCCATTGCCAGTGGCCCGCGGCCGGACGGCCTCATCGAGCTGCATGTGCGCCACGTGCAGGGCGGGGGCTTCACCTCATGGGTGTACGAGTCGCTCCGCGTGGGCGACCGCCTGTCCATCGAGGCGCCCCTCGGCACCTTCGTGCCGCGCGAAGATTCCGAGCGCCCGATGATCTTCATGGCGGGCGGCACGGGATTCGCGCCGGTGAAGGCGCTGGTCGAGCATTTCATCGCGCTGGGCACGCGTCGGCCCATGCACGTCTATTGGGGTGCACGCACCCGGGCCGATCTCTACCTGGCGGACCTCGCCCGCGGCTGGACCACGCGGGTGCCGACGCTGTCGTTCACGCCGGTGCTGTCGGATCCCGACGAGGCACGCGCATCGGGCCTGCGCGAAGGGCTGGTCCACGAGGCCGTGCTGCACGACCACCCTGATCTCTCGGGTTACGACTTTTACATGAGCGGCCCGCCGGCGATGATCGCCGCAGGGCGCGAGACCCTGCTCGAGGCGAAGCTGCCCGAGGATCGCCTGCATTTCGATTCGTTCGACCTGGCACCCGATGTCCTGGCGGCGATCCTGCGCGGACGGGCAGGGATCCACGGTCTCTGAGGCGCCCGTCGCGGGAGCGCCGCGCGAGCGCACCGTGGGAGCGTGCTGTAGGAGCGCGCCGTGCGCGCGACATCTTTTCGCGACCACATCCATCTTCACGCGGTGGACCAGGGCGTGTCGCCTCAGAAGATGTCGCGCGCACGGCGCGCTCCCACGGCCGGGCCCGACCCACGGCCGGGCCCGATTACTTCTTGCCTTTCGCCAGCGGGAGCTGGGCGGACTGCCAGGCGTTCGTGCCGCCGTCGAGCACGTGCACGCGGGTAAAGCCGGCCTTGACCAGGCGGCTTGCGGCCTTGTCCACGGTGCGGCCGTCCTTGTCGATCAGCACGACCGGGAGTTCCTTCGCCTTCGACAGGTCTTTCTGGGTTTCCGGATCGAACTGGCTCATCGCGACATTCTTCGCGCCCGGCACGTGACCCTTTTCGAAATCGCCGCTGGCCGAAAGATCGATGATGAGCGGCGTATCGCGGTTGATGAGCTGGGTGAGGCCAGCCGGGGTCAGCAGGGTCCACTTGCGGAACAGGGTGGCGACCTGGGTGCCGATCAGAGCGACCAGGATGACCACGAAGAGCGCGACCAGCGCGAAGTGGTTGCTCACGAACTCGGGCAACTTGTGCAGTACGTCGTTCATCGGGTCTTCCGCAATCGCCGTGGCGTCAAACGGTCGATTATAGCGGCTTCAGTGCGGCGAGAAGTCGGGCAGGCCGGTCATCAGGGTCCAGGTGTTCTTTTCCCTGTCGTAGTGCCAGCGCTGGTGGTCGACGATGCTGCGCTCGGACTGGGTGTTCACGTTCACCACGTTGATCTGCACCACCTGCAGCACCTCATCGGGGCCGCCGGGCTGCGGGCCGCTGCCGTCGTCATATGAGGTGACGCGCAGGTTGGCCAGCCGGCCCTGCTCGATCGAGCTCAGGGGGTGTGACGCGACGTAGTCCTTGTCCACGAACGACTGGGCGGTGCCGAAGTCACCCCAGCGGATCACCGAGCCGTAGCGCATGAGGGTCGTCGAAAGCGACTGGCTTTTCTTGTCGGCGGCACAGCCACCAAGCGCGGTGGCCGTCAGGACGAGGGCGAGCAGGGCGAAACGGCGCATGGGGTTTTCCATCGGGGCGTCGGGGGCATTATGCCCGGCGCTTGGCCACGAAGCGCGCCGCCAGGCTGGCGAGGGGTTTGCCATTCCCGCCGGGTACGACGCAGGTGAAGTCGGCGCGGGCGCGTCCGCGGTTGTCGAGCATGCTGAAGAAGGATGTCCAGCTGGCGCCAGGCGCGAGGCTCGCCTCGGCAGTCAGGTTGTCCCACACCGGCGCCAGGTAGCGCACGGTGGAATCGGCGACGAAGACGTCGCAGTCGTCGCCGCGTCGGCGCAGCATGGCTTCGACCAGTGCCCAGCAGGCGATGGTCATCAGGGCCGCGAGGCTTCCCCCGAAGGCACACCCCTTGTCGTTGATGTTGGGAAGCAGCGGCGCCGTCATGGTCAGGCACTCGCCGTCGAAGCCGGCGATATGCAGGTCCATGGCCCGCGCGAGGGGGATGCCGTCGAGGATGAACCGCTCGAGATCGGCCAGGGTCGGGGTCGGGGAAGTCATAAGCGGTCAAGTCTACGAGTCGGGATCATACGTTCGCATCCGTATGGCGCTCCCCTACCTCTGGCATTGGTGTCCGGCCACGGGTCTGCCTATGCTGTGTCGTCACCCGCATGGTGTTGTTCCTTGAGCCGTACCCACCCCCTACGCAACGTCACCGTCGTGATCACGCGCCCCGCAGGCACGGCGGGGCCGCTTGCCAGGCGGGTGCGCAAGCTCGGGGGGATTCCCGTCAGCGTGCCGGGTCTGTCGCTGCGCGCCACGGAAGACGCCGCCTCGGTCGACGCCGCGCTTCGCCAGGCGCTACAGGGCGACGTGCTCGTGTTCACGAGCCCCGCGGCCGTCCGTTTCGCCGCCGATGTGCTGCCGCTCGCCACCCGTGCCGTGGTAATCGCCGTGGGCCGGGGAACCGCGCGGGCACTGAAGACGGCGAAGGTCGCCGACGTGCGTTACCCAGAAAAATCTCAAGACAGCGAAGGCGTGCTCGGACTGGAGGAACTGGCAGATCCCCACGGGAAGCGGGTTGCCCTCATCGGCGCACCCGGCGGTCGCGGGCTCCTCCGCGAGCAGCTAGTCGCCCGTGGCGCGATCCTGCACGAAATCCACGTCTACCACCGCGTGGCGCCGCGTATCGACCGGCGGCACATCGATCCGCTGCTGAAGCTGGGCAGGCGTTCCGCCGTCCTTCTTTCCAGTGCCGAAGCGCTCGATCACCTGCATCGCGCCCTGATCGCGCCTGCCTGGCGGAAGCTGGTGCAGGCCGTCGCGGTGGTGAGCAGTGAACGCCTCCGCGCGATCGCGCAGGCAGCGGGTTTCAAGCGTGTGGTCGTGGCGGCGTCCGCCATGCCCGCCGACCTGCTGGAAGCCGCCTCGGGGCTGTCGTTCACCCGGCGCTGAACGATGTATTCCATCCGTTCGCGTATGCCCTGCTAGCATGCGGCGCATGACGACCGAGACCCCCACGCCAGATACCGCCCCGGCCTCGCCGGCCCCGGCCGCCGCGCCTTCGTCCAGCCGGGTCAAGCGCGCCCCCGACGCCGGGCCCCGGCGGGGAGGCGGCGCACTGGCGCTGGCGATCCTCGTGTCCCTCGCCGCCCTCGGGGCTGCCGGGTACGCGGGCTGGGCCGTGTGGAACATGCGCCAGGACGTGGGCGCGGCCAACGGCCTGCATGGACAGGTCGATACGCTCCAGGCGACCGTCGATGGCCTGCGTGATGACAACGCCAATCTCCGCAGGCGCCTGAGCGATTCCGACGGGGCAAACCAGTCCGCACGGGAAACCGTGCAGGGCGTGGCCGAGCGTACGAAAAACCTCGAAGACGCGGTGGCGAACCTGTCCGAGCGCAGCCTCAGCGGGCACGACGCCATGCTGCTGGACGAGGCGGAATCCCTCCTGCGCATGGCGAAGGAGCGATTCGCGCTGTTCGGTGATGCCAGCGGCGCGCATGCCGCCTATGACCTGGCGGACAAGACGCTGGCGGGCGTCAACGACAACGCGTACACCGCCGTGCGCCAGAACGTGACGGCGGAGCGCACGGCCCTCAGTGCGATCGCCCCTGCGGCCCGCGCCAACGACCTTGCCGCGCTGGCCGACCTGCGTGCACAGGTGCCCTCGTTGCCCCTGAACCAGGCGGACATGCAGGCCGGTACCGCCGCCGATACGGGCTTCTGGCAGCGTGCCCGCAGTGCGCTCGGCAGCATCGTCACCGTGACCCACGACGACGGCACGCCCATGGGCCTGGCCGACGATCGCATCGCCCGTGAACTCGCGGCGCTCGACGTGGCCCATGCCGAATCCGCCGTGCTCGCCTACGACGATGTCGGCCGTAACGCGGCGCTGAAGCGCGTCGAAGTCGCGCTGGCCACGCGCTTCGATCCCGCATCGCCTGCGGTGCAGGCGGCGCGTGCGCGTGTGGCCGCGCTGCTCGGCAGCCAGGCAAAGGGGCAGGCGCCCGTGCTTGGCGCGGCGCTTGCCGAGCTGCGTAACCTGCGATCCGTGCATGCACTGCAGGGCGGCAACGCCCAGGCGCCGGCTTCCGCGTCGGCGGCGACGGCAGCGCCCGCAGGCGCGGCGTCTGCCGCTCCTGCTCCGGCAGCGACGCCCGCCCATGCCTCGACGGCTGCCGCCAGTCCGGTGGACGCCGCGCCGAAGAAGGATTCGCCATGAAGCTCTGGCGCTGGATCGTCGGTCTCATCCTCATCGCGGTGATCGCCGCGTTCGCGTGGCACTGGGTCGCGGAAGATCCGGGCTATGTGCTGATTCACCTGCGTGGCACGAACGTGCAGATGACCGTGGTCACCGCCATCGTGATCCTGCTGCTCGCATGGGCTGCCATCACGGCGCTCGTGGCGCTCGTACGCTGGCCTTTCGGCGCCATGAGCCGCCGTCACCGGCATGTCAGCCGCCGGCGCCTGGCCGATGGCCTCGTGTCGCTGGTCGAGGGCCGGCACGGCGAAGCGGAGCGCGACCTCAACCGGGCGGCGCGTTATGACTCCGTGCGCGGCCCGGCCCTGCTGGCCGCCGCCGTGGCCGCGGAGCGGCACGGCGAATCCACGCGCGCGCTGGAAACGCTGGATCTCGCCGCACAGGAAACCCCGCGCGCTGCGCGCGTGCTGCGTGCCCGTCTGTTGCGTCATGCCGGCCGCGCTTCCGAAGCGGCGGCGCTGCTGGCACCCGAAGCCGAGAGCGGTGCGCTGACACCGGCAGGGTGGGTGGAATACGCCGAGGCGTCGCTGGACAATCGCGAACCGCGCCAGGCACTGCGTGCCCTCGAACCGCTGCAGAAAAGCAGCGAGCTCGGCACGAAGGCCTACGCGGAGCTGGAGGCGCGCGTGCTCACCGCCTACCTCGCGACCCTCCCTGACGGGGCGTCGCTGGCCACGGCGTGGTCGCAGTTACCGAAGGCGCAGCGCCGGCAGTCGGCGGCGGTGGACGCATACGCCAGGCAGGCTGCGCGTCATGGGCAGACCATGGCCGCCATGGACGAGATCGAAACGTCGCTGCGTCGCGAGTGGTCGTCGCCGCTGGCGGCGACCTACGGCAGCATGGGCGCCGAAGACATCGAGCTTCGCCTGCGCAAGGCGGAAAGCTGGATCGATACCCATCCGAACGATGCCGTGCTGCTCACGGCGGTCGGCCGCATGTGCGTGCGCGTGCGGCTGTGGGGCAAGGCGAAGCCGTACCTCGAGCGTGCACTGGCGATAGCGCCCAGCGCCGATGCGTGGGAAGCCCTCGGCGATGTCTACGCGGGCGAGGATGCCCCGGAGATCGCACAGCGTTGTTATCGCAACGCCCTCGCGCTGGTACGGGGCGAGCTGACGGAAGCACTGCCCGAGGTACGCGGCCGGCGCATCGATACCCGTGTCACGGCGGTAGAGGAACGCGACGAGCACGGGGTTCCGCGACTGTCGCCCTGAGGGCACGGAGGCATCACCCGGGCGGCTGCGTGATCGGGGCGATGGGCGCTGGTGCGTGCCAGCGCCCGGCCAGTGCACAACGATGCGCGCGCTCCTTCAGTGTCGCGGCGACCGTGGCGGGCGCCTGTTCGAGGGCGCCCGGCGTGTCGAGGGCACGATAGAGTTCCGCACACTGTGTCGCTGTTTCCGGGCCCATGGTCCATGGCGTGACGGCTGCGGGCGCTGAATGTCGCGCGCCGCTCGATATGAGGTTGACGACCCCCACCATGAGCGCGAGGACGAAGACCGCGATCGCCTGGTGCGCGGACCGCTGGCGCCTGGTCGCATGCGCCTGCACGAGGTGCACGGCCATGTACGCCTGCGCTTCGGGCGCGCGGCGTGTGTACTCGTCGCGCGTGGCCGCAGGAAGCGCGGCGAACGCCGACTTCCATGCGTCGATCGTTCCTGATGAGACGTACAGGCCCAGCCATTCGGGGAAGCGCCCGCACAACGGGGCGATGTCGGGCCAGCGTCTCGTCGTCTTCTCGTCGAGGCCCTGCTCGGCACGCAGCAACAGCGCATGCCACCCGGCCTGCCGCCCGGCGTCGAGACCCAGCCAGCCCTGGCGTTGCGCCAGCACGAGCTCGACCCAGCGGCCGCGTCCATCGAGCCCGGCGAGGTGCCCGACTTCGTCCCAGTGAAAGCGGGCTTCGGCCGCCGCGAAGACGTCTGCCCGCCACGCGATGCGCTGGAGGCCGATCAGGTCGATCACATGCTCTTCGAACTGGCCCGGGCCATCGATGTACTGCATGCGCAACGCGGCCAGTGCGTCGTCGAGCAGCGATGGGATGGCCGCCGGGCCGCGCGCACTCACGTCGGCGGCAAATTGCCATGCCAGCCTCACGGTGTCTTCCGCGGCGGTGGCGATGGGAGAAGCGGAAGTCGGCGCGGAAACCGGAACCGAAGCACCGGGAGACCCGGCACCCGCGGCGGATGTCTCCTCCGCTTCCGCTTCTGCTTTCGGATCGGGATCGGGACCGGGATCGGGATCGGAACCGGGACCGGAACCGGGAGCATCCGGCGACTGCCACGCTGGCGCGGCGTCAGGCGACGCCTGTTGCTCGCACCATGCACGTGCCGCTTCATACGCCTCGCGCAGCCGTGCAAAGGCCGCAGGCTCCACCGCGGGATCGATCCCGCGTAACGCCCTCGCATACGCCCGGCGCACGGCGATGGCATCGGCGTGCGCCGGCAGCCCGAGTAATTCGAAGTGCCGGGACATCGCCGGATTCAACGAACGATACCGAATTGCTTCAGGATCGCGAGCACGACGCGTATGCCGAGGAAAAGGAGGAAGAAGCGTCCGTATCCGCCCGTGAGCACCTCGGTCACCTTCCGGCGCCAGCGTGGCGTCGGCGCCACGCGGCGTGCCGCGGCACGCTCGAGCTTCTCCTTCCGCCGCGCGGGCAGCGCGTCGTACCGGGACGCCCAGGCTTCGCGCGTGCGGTCGGACAGCCTGAGCCGCAGGTAGTCGTCGAACGCCGCGAGGGCTTCGCGTACGTCGGGCCATGCGTCCACGTCGTCGGCGCGAAGACTGCCTTCTGTCTTCTCGACGTCGGTGATGAACGTCGTGACGCGGACGCGCCGGTGCTCGGGCAGCAATGCCCAGGCAGCTTCCTGTGACAGCACGCGCTCGATCCACGCGCCGGTGGCGGGTGACGCATCGAGGTGACCGACGTGGTCCCAGTGAAACTCGGCCACCGCCGCCGCGAACAGTTCGACGCGGCGAGGGACGGCCTGCTGTCGAACGGCCAGCGCGACGCCCTCGCCGAAGAACGCGGTGGCGTCGACATGGCGCTGGCGAAGGGCCCCGGCGGCGCGATGCAACAGGACGCGCACGGTCGTCTGCCGATCGGCCACGACGTCATCCAGGAATGCCTGCAACGCGTCTCTCGCGATGTCTGCCGCACTGCCAGGCGTGACGTGGTCAGGCATGACTTGCGCAGCGGGAAGATCGCTTCGCCGTCCGTCGGACGGACGGGGCGTGGCGTCATCGCTGGCGAGCGCCGCACCGCGACCCGGATGGCGGCCTTCGACCCACGACTTCGCCGCTTCGAAGGCTTCGCGCAGCCGCGCGAAATCGCCGGGATGCGTCTCGGGGTCGATCGCCTTCAGGCGGGCAGCGTACGACCTCCGGACGCTGCGTGCGTCCGCATCGGGCGTGAGCCCGAGTGCGTCGAGGAACCATGGAATGGCCATGCTCAGCCCGCCGGATCGGGAGCGAAGCGGTAGTCGCGCTCGATCGCGTGCAGGGCCTCGCGGAAGGCCGCTGCGTCGCGCGCGATGTCGCGCGTCTCCTGCGTGGCGAGCACCTGCTCGAAGCGCAGGATGAACTGGCCCAGCTGGTCGCGCGTATCGCCGAGCAGTTGCTCATAGAGCCGTTCCGCCCTCGCGAGCAGGGTGCGGTTCTCCAGCGTGTCGCGCGGGTGGATCTTGAGGGTCGCGAGTGCGGCGAGGCGACGGGCGATTTCCTCGGCGGGCATGTGTGCTTCGCCGCCCTCGATCACGAGGCGTCGTGTCTCGCCCGTCGCCACCACGGTGACCTCGACCTCGAGCAGGCCGTTGACGTCGTAGGTAAAGCGCACGTCCACGCCATCGCCGTGTCCCGGGCCCGGTGCGAGCGGCACGGTCACGGCGCCCAGTGCCACGTTGTCGCGAACCATGCGCGACTCGCCCTGGAACACGTTGATCAATATCTGCTTCTGCTGTGGTGACAATGGGGAGAAGCGTTCGACGCGGCTGACCGGTACCACGGTATTGCGCTGGATGATCGGCGCGTAGAAGCCATCGGCCTGCGCCCCGTTGTCGAGGCGTCGCGCCACCTCCGTGCCGAGCGTGTACGGACACACGTCGGTCATCACCATCTCGTCGAGGGCCTTGTCCTTCATCTTCAGCCCCGCCTGCACGGCGGCGCCCATGGCAACCACTTCGTCCGGATTGATGCCGACCGCGGGGAATCGCCCGAACATGCGCGTCGCCAGTTGCCGGATCATGGGCATGCGCGTGGCCCCGCCAGCAAGCACCACGTTGTCCAGGTCGGCCGCACGGATGCGTGCGTCGCGCAGCGCGCGCTCGATCGGTCGCCAGAGCCGGTTGAGCAGGGGCTGGGAAAGCTTCTCGAGGGTGTCGCCGTCGAGGGTCACGCTGGCCGTGTGCGCGCCATGCGTCACCTCGAAGGTCGCCGACGACCGGGTCGTCAGCTCCCGCTTCGCCCACTCGGCGCGTGCCAGCAGCCGCTGCATGAAGACGGCATCCGCGCGTGCGCTTTCCGGGATGCCATGGGCGAAGGCGAGGTCGCCGATCAGCGTGGCGAAGTCTTCGCCGCCGAGCATGTTGTCGCCTGCGCTGGCGCGTACCTCCATGACGCCCTCGAACATCTCGAGGATGGATACGTCGAAGGTGCCGCCGCCGAGGTCGAACACGAGGAACTGCGTTTCGGCGCCGGCTTCGTGCAGGCCGTAGGCCAGTGCAGCCGCCGTGGGCTCGTTGAGCAGGCGCTCTACCCTGAGCCCCGCGAGCTCACCCGCCACCCGCGTCGCCTTGCGCTGCGCATCGGAGAAATACGCCGGGACGGTGATGATGGCCTCGCTGACCGCTTCGCCGAGCATCGCTTCGGCGTCTGCTTTCAGCGAACGCAGCACCAGGGCGGACAGCTCTTCGGCGCGGTACTCGCGATCGCCGAGCCTTACCGTCCGTGCACTGCCCATGTAGCGCTTGAACAACGATGCGGTGCGATCCGGATGCGTCTGAAGGCGTTCACGCGCCGCCTCGCCGACCAGGACGCTGCCGTCCGTATCCACGCCCACGCATGAGGGCGTGAGCACGTTGCCGAGGGCGTTGGGGATAAGTCGCGGGGTACCGTCGATCCACGCAGCCGCGAGGCTGTTCGTGGTGCCGAGGTCGATGCCGATGATCATGGAGGGCTCCGTGTCGTTCCGTCGCGCCGCGTCCGTGCGCCAGGGCCCCTTGTCGAATCCTGCGCCGAAGCCCCCTTACAACGCGGTCAGGTTGGCGTAAGCGTAAACCAACCACTTGCTCCCGGCATCCTCGAAATTGACCTGCACGCGCATGTGCGCACCGGTCCCTTCGGCGCTCACGATGGTGCCTTCGCCGAACTTCGGGTGGCTGACGCGCTGCCCGAGGTTGATGGGCGACGCTTCTTCCAGCGACGACGAACTGGCGTAGCGATCGGCATACGCGGGGCGCGAGACCTGCACGCGTGGCCGGAGCTCGTCGAGCAGCTCGGGGGGAATCTCGCCGAGGAAGCGCGAGGGGCGCGCCAGCATTTCCTGCCCGTGCATGCGACGCGATTCCGCGTGCGACACGAAAAGGCGCTCGCGTGCCCGCGTGATGCCCACGTAGGCCAGTCGGCGTTCTTCTTCCAGCCGATTTTCTTCTTCCGACGATCGCTGGCTGGGGAAGAGGCCTTCCTCCATGCCCACGAGGAACACGATGGGGAACTCGAGGCCCTTGGCCGAGTGCAGGGTCATGAGCTGCACGCAGTCATCCCACGCCTCGCCCTGGCCTTCACCGGCCTCCAGCGACGCGTGCGAGAGGAACGCCGACAGCTCGTTGAGCCCGGCGTCGACGTCTTCCGGGGTCATCTCGAAGCGGCTGGCGACGTTCACCAGCTCGTCGAGGTTTTCCACGCGTGCCTCGCCGTTGCCGCGCTTGTCGTTCTCGTAGAAGTCGCGCAGGCCCGTGTGAAGGATCGCGTGCTCGATCTGTTCGGCGAGCACGAGGGCGGTCGTCGTCTCGTCGGTCTCCACGTCGCCGCGACCGGCGAACGTGCGCTGCAGGTTGTCGATCAGCGTGATGAAGGCCCTGAGTGCGTTTTTCGCACGCCCGGCCAGCGAGCCGATGGAGGCCTCCGTCAGCATGGCCTCCCACATGGAACTGCCGTCGGCGCGCGCGCGACGACGCAGCTCGTCGAGCGTGCGATCACCGATGCCGCGCGGCGGGGTGTTCACCGCGCGCTCGAAGGCCGCGTCGTCGTGGCGGTGCGAGGCGAGGCGCAGGTAGGCGAGGGCATCCTTGATCTCGGCACGCTCGAAGAAGCGCAGGCCGCCGTAGACGCGGTAAGGCAGGTCGCGCTGGATCAGCTGTTCTTCGAAGTTGCGCGACTGCGCGTTCGACCGGTAAAGGATGGCGCAGTCGCGTGCGTTGCCGTGCTCGGCGATGTGCTCGCGGATGCGCTCGATGACGAAGCGCGCTTCGTCCTGCTCGTTGTACGCGGCGTAAAGCGCGATGCGCTCGCCCTCGTCGCCATCGGTCCAGAGCTGCTTGCCCAGGCGGCCGCCGTTACGTGCGATGACCGCATTGGCCGCACGCAGGATGGTCGAGGTGGAGCGGTAATTCTGCTCGAGGCGAATGGTCTTCGCGCCGGGGAAGTCATGCAGGAACTGCTGCACGTTCTCGACCTTGGCGCCGCGCCAGCCGTAGATCGCCTGGTCGTCGTCGCCCACCACGAAGGCCTGGCCGGTGGTGCCGGCGAGCACGCGGATCCAGGCGTACTGGAGCGTGTTGGTATCCTGGAACTCGTCGATCAGCAGGTAGCGCCAGCGATCCTGGTAGTGCTTGAGCACCTGCGGGTCTTTCAGCCACAGCTCGTGCGCGCGCAGCAGCAGCTCGGCGAAATCGACCAGGCCGGCGCGCTGGCACTGCAGCTCGTAGGCCTTGTAGATCTCGACGAACGTGCGCGTGACCGGGTGGTCCCGGTGCTCGATGCTGTCGGGCCGCTTGCCTTCGTCTTTCCAGTTGCTGATCTGCCAGCTGGCCTGCCGCGGCGGGAACCGGGCCTCGTCGAGGCCCATGCCGGCGATGACCCGCTTGATCATGCGCTGCTGGTCGTCGGAATCTAGGATCTGGAAGCCCTCGACCAGCCCGGCTTCACGCCAGTGGCGGCGCAGCAGGCGATGGGCGATGCCGTGGAAGGTGCCCACGGTCAGGCCCTGGGTACCGCCCGGGATCACGCCGTCGAGGCGCGTGCGCATTTCCCCCGCGGCCTTGTTGGTGAACGTGACCGCCAGGATCGCCCAGGGCGGTACGCGCTCTACCTGCGTGAGCCAGCCGATGCGGTTGATCAGCACGCGGGTCTTGCCGGAACCGGCGCCCGCGAGGATCAGGTAGTGCCCGGGCGGGGCACTGACGGCTTCGCGCTGGGCGTCGTTGAGGGAGTCGAGGAGATGGGAAACATCCATCTCCCATTGTAACCGGTGATGGCCGGGCTCAACGCTTCTTCGTGAAGCCTGCAACGGCCACGAGCCCACCGATCACGATGCCTGCGACGCCGACCCACTGCGGGATCGACTTGTCGTGCGTGGCTTCGATCTTGGCCGGGCCGATGGAGGCGACGGTGTCGGTCTTCTGGTAGCTGCCGTTGCCGACGGTGATCCAGATGCCGGCAGCGAGAAGGATGATGCCGATGACGATGAGACCTGCACGCATGGTGTTCCCCTGTTGTTCGATGTGGCGGGGAGGATGCGTTGACGAATGTGGAGGAAGTGTATGGCCGGCCAGGCGCCGGGCAAAAAAAACCCCGCGGGCCAGGGGAGCCTGCGGGGTGGGGTGGATGACCGGATCCAGGGGAAAACCCGGTCAACCTGAGGAGGACTCCAGGGAGGAGAGCCCGCCGATGGAACGCCGTTGCGTGCGTCCGAAGATATAGACGCTGGAAACCCGGAGAAGTTGCAAATCGCCGCCAGAAAAAGTCAGCCAATATTCATTGGCTGGTTTATCAGTCACTTGGCAAGGCGGTGCCGGGCGCCATTGAACGGAAAGTTGACGTTCGCGTGCCATGCCATCGGCGGCTGTTCGTCACCCTATGCCGAAAATCAGTGCGCCTCGTCCCAGTTGGCCCCGACGCCGATGTCCACCTGCAGCGGAACGCTCAGCGCCGCGGCGCCCACCATGTGCCGCTCGATCCCTTCACGCACCTCGTCGATCCTGTCTGCGCGGACCTCGAAGACGAGTTCATCGTGCACCTGCATGAGCAGCCGTACGTCGTCGCGGGGTTCGATCCACGCCGCCACGGCGATCATGGCGCGCTTGATGATGTCCGCCGCCGTGCCTTGCATGGGTGCGTTGATCGCCGCGCGCTCGGCGCCGGCGCGGAACGACTGGTTCCGCGATTTCAGGTTCTCGAGGTACAGGCGGCGACCGAACAGGGTCTGCACGTAGCCGTCGCGGTGTGCCTGCTCGCGCGTGGCATCCATGAAGGCCCGCACGCCCGGGTAACGGGAGAAATAGAGCGCCATGTAATCCGAGGCTTCGCCGCGATCCACGCCGAGCTGGCGCGCAAGGCCGAAGGCGCTCATGCCGTACATCAGGCCGAAGTTGATGGCCTTGGCCGCGCGACGCTGGTTGGTGGTGACTTCCTCGGGCGTGACCCCGAACACCTCGGCGGCGGTGGCGCGATGCACGTCGCCGCCTTCGCGGAAAGCGCGCACGAGCCCTTCGTCGTTCGACAGGTGCGCCATGATGCGCAGCTCGATCTGCGAGTAGTCGGCCGCGAGGATCCGCCAGCCCTCCGGTGCGACGAAGGCCTGGCGGATCCGCCGGCCCTCCTCGGTGCGCACGGGGATGTTCTGCAGGTTGGGGTCCGACGAGCTCAGCCGGCCGGTGGCCACGGCACCCTGGTGGTAGCTGGTATGCACGCGGCCCGTGCGCGGGTTGACGATGCCGGCCAGCTTGTCGGTGTACGTCGAGCGCAGCTTGGCCAGGCCACGGTATTCCAGGATCAGGCGGGGAAGTTCATGCGCATCGGCGATGGCTTCGAGGGCTTCCTCGTTCGTCGACGGCTGGCCCGTCGGCGTCTTGATCTTCGCCGCGAGCCCGAGCTCGTCGAACAGCACGGCCTGCAGCTGCTTCGGCGAGTCGAGGTTGAACTCGTGGCCCGCCGAGGCATAGGCGAGTGCCTGCAGTTCCACCATGCGCTTGCCCAGCTGCTGGCTCTGCAGGCGCAGCACGTTGGCATCGATCAGCACGCCGGTCTGTTCCATGCCGGCCAGCACAGGTACCAGCGGCATCTCGATATCGGTGTAGATCGCCTGCAGCGAAGGCTCCGCCTCGAGCCTCGGCCACAACGCGTGGTGGAGGCGCAGCGTGATATCGGAGTCCTCCGCGGCGTAGCGACCGGCGGTCTCGCAGTCGACCTGCGAGAAAGAGATCTGCTTCGCGCCCTTGCCGGCGACCTGTTCGTATTTGATCGTCGTGTAACCGAGGTAACGCTGTGCCAGCGAATCCATGTCATGGCGCGTGGCCGTAGCGTTGAAGACGTACGACTCCATCATGGTGTCGTGCGCCAGGCCCCGCACATGGATGCCGTGGCGCGACAGGATATTGATGTCGTACTTGCCGTGCTGCGTGACCTTGGGTCGATGCGGGTCTTCGAGGATCGGCTTCAGGGCTCCCAGCACGTGCCCGATCGACAGCTGCACCGGCGCACCGGGGTAATCGTGGGTCAGCGGGATATAGGCGGCCCTGCCGGGTTCCACGGCGAGCGACACGCCCACGATTTCCGCGAGCATCGAGTCGATGCTGGTGGTTTCGGTGTCGAAGGCGATCAGTGGCGCCGTCTCGAGTTTCTCGAGCCACGCAGCGAACCGGTCTTCGGTGAAAACCAGTTCGTACTCGCCTTCCGCCGCCAGTGCCGGATCGAGTTCAAGCGATGCTGGCGGGGCCGAGGCTGCCACGGCCGCTACGGGCGTGGGGCTCGGGATGCTGCCCGGGCGTGCATGGATGCTGCCGTCGCCGCCCGCGTCGAGATCCTTCAGCGCACTGCGGAAATCGTAGCGCTGGTACAGCTCGCGCAGAGCCTCGATGTCCGGCGTACGCATGGCCAGCCCGGTCGGTACGACATCCAGCGGAACGTCGGTGCGGATCGTCACCAGTTCCCGCGAGACGGGAAGTCGGGGCATCGCCGCGCGCAGGTTCTCGCCGATCTTGCCGCCGATCCTGTCCGCGTGCGCGAAGAGCGACTCGAGGTTGCCGTATTCGCCGAGCCACTTCGCCGCCGTCTTGGGGCCGCACTTCTCCACGCCGGGCACGTTGTCGATGCTGTCGCCCATGAGGGTGAGGTAGTCGACGATCTGGTCGGGGCGGACCCCGAATTTGTCGAACACGCCCGCGGTATCCATGCGCGAATTCGTCATGGTGTTGATCAGCACCGTGTGCGGGCCGACCATCTGGGCGAAATCCTTGTCGCCGGTGGAAATGATCGTGTCGATGCCCTGTTCGGCGGCCTGCCGTGCGAGCGTGCCGATGACATCGTCCGCTTCGACACCAGGGATGCACAGGATCGGAAAACCCAGCGCGCCGACGATCTTCATCATCGGATCGACCTGCGCGCGCAGGTCGTCCGGCATGGGTGGCCGGTTCGCCTTGTAGTCGGCGTAGAGATCGTCGCGGAACGTGCGTCCCGGGGCGTCGCATACGAAGGCCACGTAATCGGAGCCGGACTTCATCGTGGTGCGAAGCATGTTGACGATGCCGAACAGCGCGCCGGTGGGCTCGCCGAAGGCATTGGTCAGCGGAGGCAGCGCGTGGAAGGCGCGATACAGGTACGACGACCCGTCGATAAGCGTGAGCGTAGGCATACGCGGATTCTCGCATGACCGTGGCCTTGCTATCCTCAACGCCCCGCACGGAGAAACCCCATGAACCGTCTGCATGTCCTTGCTGCCGCGCTTGTCCTCGCCTTTGCGCTCCCCGTGGCAGCTCAGACCGCCACGGATCCCAGGTTCGCTCCGCTGCCGCCCCCGCCGGGCCTGAACGATCCGGGCGTGAAAGCCGGCGAGCCGGACCGGTCAGGCCAGAAAACGATCGACCGCCCCGTCACTTACGACGAGGCGCAGGACGGCAGGACCACGCCGGCCACGTCCGACGCGCAGGGCGGCTCGCATGCTGCCATCAACCTTCCGTCCATGCAGGACAACGGGGCGGTGAATGGCCGCAGCCAGGAGATCCCGCAGGTCACGGTGCGCCAGCAGGGCGAAGACAGGGTCGAGGAATACCGGACCGGCGGCAAGCTGTTCATGGTGGTGGTCACGCCGAAGAACGGTGTACCCCACACGCTCATGGCCGACCCGGACGGCAAGCTGCAGAACGACCCGAAGAACGGGCCGGTGAACCCGGTTTATTACAAGGTGTACGAATGGGGCGCAGCGCCCAAGCCGGCCGGTTCGGACTGAAAGCACGCTTCGGGCTGAAAGCCCTGCCGGGCTAACGGCAGCTTTCGGGTTAATGACGCACAAGCTCTGAAGTGAACGCGTAGGAGCGCACCCTGCGCGCGACATCTTCTGGCGAACACGTATGGATCTACCGTGAGGACGTGTGGGTTTGTCGCGAAAAGATGTCGCGCGCAGGCGCGCTCCTACCGGCGCCGCGGCGTGGACGCGTCGCCCCTCAGCCGTCCAGTTCCGGGTAGTGCCGGAATATGCCGCTCGTGTTGAACGCCACGCGTCGATCCGACGCGAGGTAGGCCGCGATGTTCGGGCGATCGGCCACGCGCTTCGACAGATCCCGCAACAGTGGCACCTTCTGCTTCGCCATGGCTTTCGGGAACGCATATTCCAGCCCGGCCATGACCTGGAACAGCGACAGGTCGACGTACGAGTGCTGGCGCAGCGGGAAGTGGCCGCCGCCACGCTCGATCGCCTTCTCGAAATAATGAAGGAACTTCGGTATCCGTGACTCGCGGAAGTCCTTTGCCCGCGTCTTCGCCTCGGCCTTCTGGTCTTCGTAATACGCCGCGCTCGATACCGGGTGATGCGTGTCGTGCGCTTCGGCCACCAGGTCGCTCACGGTGAGCTCGAGCTGGTGCGCATAAAGGCGTGCGGTTTCACCCTCGGGTACCAGGTCGTGCCTCGGCCCCAGGTACTGCAGGATATTCGCCACCTGCGCGACGATCAGCCGCCCTGACTTGAGGAACGGCGGGGCAAAGGGCAGGGCGCCTTCATGGTCGCCGTCGAGGAACGGGTTCATGGCATCGTCGCCTTCGACGCGGGCGACATCGACGTAGTCCGCGCCGGCATCCTCCAGGCACAGGCGCACGAACTCACCGCGGCCCTGCAATCCCGTCCAGTAATACAGCTGGTAGCTCATGGTGTTCTCCGCCGTAAAAAGGCCACCGTGCCGGGTGCGCGTTCAAGCCCGCGTGACAGCGAGGTCACGCAATGTGTTCCAGACGGTCTGGGCCGGCGGTGACAGGGAGCGCGCGCGTCTCCGGAGCAGGGTGACGTCGCGCGTGACCTCGGGCTCAAGGCGCAGTGCGACAAGGCCCGGGCGCATGGCATCCAGCGACATGGCAGGCGTGACCGTCACGCCCAGCCCGGCTTCGACCATGCGGAAAGCCGTGTGCGGATGGCCCACTTCCAGCATGACGTGCATCGGGATGTCGCGGGCCGCGAACGCGGCGTCGATCAGTCGCCGGCTGCCCGATGCGTGGTCCAGCAGGACCAGCGGCTCGGATGCCAGTCGGTCCCACGTCGCGAATGGCTGCGTCGCAAGTGCGTGGCTGGCATGCACCACCAGGCGGAAGGGGTCGCGGAGCAGGATTTCCGCATCGAATTCCTCGGCCGTCGAGGGCTCCACCGTGAGACCGAAATCGACTTCGCCACCGCGGACGGCATCCAGTACCTCGGCCTGGTTCTGGTCGCGGAGGATGATCTCCACCGACGGGTGCTCGCGGGCGCAATGCGCGATACATGCCGGCACGATGCCCGCCGACAGTGTGGGCACGGCCGCCACGCGCACGCGGCCGCGCAGCGGGTCGGCTTGGGTGCGCACGTGCGACAGCACCCCGTCGAGCTCGTCGAGTACGCGCGACACGGCCTGTTCCAGGTATCGCCCTGCTTCGGTCGGCACGACCTCCCGCGTGCTGCGGTCGAAGAGGCGCACGTCGAGTTCCGCCTCGAGGTCGGCAATGAGCCGACTCACCGCCGGCTGCGTGAGATGGAGCGCGTCGGCGGCGCGGCGGAAATGGCGGTGCCCTGCGACCGCAAGGAACGCCCGAAGCTGGCGCAGGGAGACATTCATGCGAGTAATGTATCACCGGATCAGATAAAACGATTTGTCTTATCAAACCGGGCGCGGTGCAATAGGGCATCTTCCCTCCTGCGACATTCGCCATGCGCCGCTTCCTGCCCGACGGATTCACCCTGTCCCTGATCGCCACGGTGCTGCTGGCCAGCCTGTTGCCGTGTCGCGGCGCCACCGCGCAGGCCTTCGAGGTGCTGACCGACATCGCCATCGGGCTGCTGTTCTTCCTCCACGGGGCAAAACTCTCGCGTGACGCGGTCGTTGCCGGCATGACGAACTGGCGCCTGCACCTGACGGTGCTGGCGAGCACGTTCCTGCTGTTCCCGCTGCTGGGCCTGCTGCTCAAGCCCGTCCTGTCGCCGCTGGTCACGCCTGACCTTTATCTCGGCATCCTCTTCCTCTGCACCCTGCCGTCCACCGTGCAGTCGTCGATCGCGTTCACCTCGATCGCCCGGGGCAACGTGCCGGCAGCGATCGTCTCCGCCTCCGCGTCGAGCCTGCTGGGCATCTTCATCACGCCGCTTCTGGTCGGCGTGATGATCGCCGGCTCCGGGCAGGGCGGCATGTCATGGCATGCCATCGGCGCCATCGTGGTGCAGCTGTTCATACCGTTCGTGGCGGGGCAGGTGGCACAGCGCTGGATCGGCGGGTGGGTGCGCCGCCACGCGAAGCTGCTGACCTTCGTGGATCGTGGGTCGATCCTGCTGGTGGTGTACACGGCGTTCAGCGCGGCCGTGCTCCAGGGGCTGTGGCACCAGTTGCCGCTGCCGGTGCTGGCAGGCCTGGTCGTCGTGAACGTCGTGCTGCTGGCAACGGCCCTGCTCGCCACCCGTTACGGCGCGCGTGCCCTTGGCTTTGCGAAGGACGACGAGATCACGATTGTCTTCTGCGGCTCGAAGAAGAGCCTGGCGTCCGGCGTGCCGATGGCGAAGGTGTTGTTCGCGGGGCATCCGCTCGGCCTGATCGTGCTGCCGGTGATGCTGTTCCACCAGATCCAGCTGATGACCTGCGCGGTGCTGGCGCGCCGCTACGCGATGCGTCGGGACGAGCATCGCGTCGTGCCGGTCGTGCCGGCACCCTGATCAGGGCCGGGTCGATCCATCGTCGACCCCATCGCCGGCAAGGCGTGCTCCCGGAGGCAGGAGCCCGCCTTGCCGGCGATGCGTCTGCCCCATGCGGATTTAATGCCGGAAGTGGCGCACGCCGGTGAACACCATCGCCATGTCGTGCTCGTCGGCCGCCGCGATGACTTCGTTGTCGCGCATCGAGCCACCCGGCTGGATCACCGCGCGGATACCCGCCGCCGCCGCTGCATCGATACCATCGCGGAACGGGAAGAACGCGTCGGATGCCATGGCGCTGCCGGGAACGACCAGGCCGGCTTCCTCGGCTTTCAGGCCGGCGATCTTCGCACTGACCACGCGGCTCATCTGGCCGGCGCCGATGCCGATCGTGCGGTTGTCCTTCGCGTAGACGATCGCGTTGGACTTGACCATCTTGGCCACGCGCCACGCGAACAGCAGGTCGTCGAGTTCGGTCGCGGTGGGCTGGCGCCTGCTCACGACTTTCAGTTCGTCACGGGTGACCTGGCGGCTGTCGGCCGTCTGCACCAGCAGGCCCGAGCCGACGCGCTTGATATCGTGCGTATTGCCGCCGTTACCCATGGGAATCTCGAGGACCCGCACGTTGGCCTTCTTCGTGGCCTCCTCGACGGCACCGGCATCGACCGAAGGCGCGATCAGCACCTCGACGAACTGGCGCTTGAGGATGACCTTCGCCGTCGCGGCGTCGAGCGGGCGGTTGAAGGCAATGATGCCGCCGAACGCGGAGGTCGGATCCGTGGCATAGGCGAGTTCATAGGCCGTGAGCGGATCGGCCGCCACGGCCACGCCGCACGGGTTGGCATGCTTGACGATCACGCAGGCGGGTACGTCGAACTGGCGGACGCATTCCCACGCGGCATCGGCGTCGGCGATGTTGTTGAACGAGAGTTCCTTGCCCTGCAGCTGGCGGAAGGTGGCCAGCGTGCCCGGCGCGGGCGCGAGGTCGCGGTAGAACGCGCCCGCCTGGTGCGGATTCTCGCCGTAGCGGAGGTCCATGACCTTCACGAAGCGGCCGTTGGATTGCTCGGGGAACGTGGCATGGCCCTGCACCGACGTATGGGTGTCGTCGAGGGTCACGCCGGACAGGTAATCGCTGATGGCCGCGTCGTAATTCGACACGCGGTTGAAGGCGGCCACGGAGAACCGGAAGCGGCTCGCGCGGCTCAGGCCGCCCTGGCTTTCGATTTCCGCCAGCGCTTCGTCGTACTGGGCCGGGTCGGTGAGCACGCCCACGTCGTTCCAGTTCTTCGCCGCCGCGCGCAGCATGGCCGGGCCGCCGATGTCGATGTTCTCGATGGCGTTTTCCAGCGTGCAGGCGGGGTCGGCAACCGTCCGCTCGAACGGATACAGGTTGAGCACCAGCAGGTCGATGGGCACGATGCCGTGCTCGGCCATGACGGCGTCGTCGGTGCCGCGGCGGCCCAGCAGGCCACCATGGACGCGCGGGTGCAGCGTCTTCACGCGGCCATCCATGATCTCGGGGAAGCCGGTCAGGTCACCGACGTCGCGCACGACGATACCGGCCTCGCGCAGCGCCCTGGCCGAACCACCGGTGGAGAGGATTTCGACATGGGCAGCCGAGAGGCGGCGGGCGAGTTCGATCAGGCCCTGCTTGTCGGAAACACTGACAAGTGCGCGGCGGACGGGAACGAGGTCGGGCGTGGGCATGGGCACTTCCGGGGACGAAAGCGCGCCATTATAGCCGGGCGGTCAGGAAATGCCGTGTGCCGCCAGCTTCTTGCGCAGCGTGGCCCGATTGATGCCGAGGGCCACGGCGGCCCGGCTCTGGTTTCCTTCGTGGAACGCGAGCACTTCGCGCAGCAGGGGGCCTTCCACTTCGCGGATGACCAGTGCGTGCAGGCCTTCGCCACCTTCGGTGTCACCGATGTCGGCAAGGTAGCGCCGGACGGTGCGGCTGACGCATTCGCTGAGGGCACTCTGCATGGAGGTCTCGTTGGCAGCCTCGACGGCAGTCAGTCTCACAGCATTCAAGGCATTCCCCTCTCGCAGCCACGGTACGAGTCCGTGGTTGGTGTCTTGTCAGTATGGTCGCTTGGATTTGCGACATAGACACGCCACTGGAGCAGCGGGAGTCGCGAAGGGAACCGAGTGTACTCGTCCCCGGGGTCGAAGTGCAGGCTTGCAAAAAGAAAATTTTCGAACAATCACTCGAAGCTGAAAGCGAAACCCACCGCCTGCTGGCCCGGGTCTTGCACCTCGAACACCATGGCGGTGGTCGCGCCGCCTGGCAGGCCGCGTGCACGGACCGCAGGGTCCCCGACGTAGTCACCCGGGAGGAAGCGGCGCATGGCAAGCCGTTGCCCGCCGGCATCGGAAAGCGTGATGACGACGGTCGGATACGGCTGCCCGAACGACGCATCATTTCGAACGCTGGCCGTGATCAGCAGGCCGTCGCGCACGGTGGGATGCTGTTCCACGTTCCGGGCCATCAGGCGCAGTTGCGCCGGTGACGCCGCTAGCGGCACATGGCAGCCGAGGATGTCGCAGGCGGATGCCCATGCCCGGCCGACCGTCGGCTCCCTGACGAGCGAGTCACGCTTTGCCCAGGCCAGCTGCATGCCAAGGCCAAGCAGGAGGATCACGCACACGCTGACGAGTGCAGCCGTCTGCCATGAGCGTCGCCTGGGGCGGGCAAAGCGCGGCGTGAACGTGAGCTGCGAGAAATCCTCGTCGTCGCCGGCTCGTGCCGGGGAATCCGACGTTCCCATGGGATGCGTGCCAGCGTCGTCGATGGGATCGTCTTGCGGCACGTCGCCATGCGGCTCACGTGTGCCGATATCGGCGTCGTTGTCTGCGCTGGTGTCGTGCCAGAGCATATAGGGCTGGTTGCCAGGCGCCGGGGGGCTCGTGGCCGCCTTTGGCACCGGCCCGGGCACGGGCGCCGGTTCGCGCGGCCGGAAGACCGCGCTCGTCGCCAGCGGCGGTTCCCGGTCCAGCGCGTGATGCGGCAGGCGGACGAACGGCCCCGGCGGCAACTGGGCGGCAAGCGTGCCGAGCGCGTTGAACACCGCGCCGCAATGGTCACACCGCAGGCACCCGCACGCAGGCACGAGAAGCTCGGCTTCGAGCATGTATACGGTGAGGCAGTCGGGGCATTGCGTGTACATCGTTCGATCATAACGTGCGTGCCCGCTAGAATCGTGGCCCTCACCTCCCGACTGGCCGAACGATGCCCTGGCTCGAACTCTCCCTCACCATCCGCGCTGCCGAGCAGCCCCGCGTCGAAGCCGCCCTCGAGGATCTCGGCGCGTTGTCCATCACGCTGCAGGATGCCGACGCGGAAACGCCCGATGAGGAAGCCATCTTCGAGCCCGGTGTCGGCGAGATCCCGCTATGGAGCCAGATCGTCCTCAACGCGCTGTTCGAGGCCGATGCCGACCGTCGCGGGCTCACCGAAGCCATCGCCGACGATCTTCCGTTCATCGAGCCTGCGCAGATCACGTGGCGCGAAGTAGGCGACCAGGACTGGACGCGTGCGTGGATGGACCAGTTCAAGCCCATGCCCTTCGGCCGCCGCCTGTGGGTCTATCCGTGGAACATCGAACCGCCGGTCGACGGCGACATCGTGGTCGTGCGTCTCGATCCGGGCCTCGCCTTCGGCACCGGCACGCATCCGACCACGGCCATGTGCCTGGAGTGGCTCGACGGGCAGCAGCTGGCCGGCAAGGTGGTGCTCGACTACGGCAGCGGTTCGGGCATCCTGGCCATTGCCGCGCTCAAGCTCGGCGCGACACGCGCGATCGGCATCGACAACGATCCGCAGGCCGTCGTGTCCTCGCATGACAACGCGGAACGGAACGACGTGCATGACCGCCTGGCCGTCTACCTGCCTGGCGAGGCGCCGGCGGAGCTGGCTGACGTTCTGGTCGCGAACATCCTCGCCGGCCCGCTGGGCGAACTGGCGCCGACGTTCGCCGCCGCCGTGAAGCCGGGCGCACCGTTCGCGCTGTCGGGCATCCTGCAGGGCCAGCACGAAGAGCTGCTCGAGCGCTATGCCGAGTGGTTCGACGATCTGGAAGTACGCACGCTGGAAGACTGGGTACGTATCAGCGGCCGCCGCAGGGCGTGATGAAAAAACCCCGCCGGATGGCGGGGTTTTTCGTATCAGGCGACCGGCGGGTTTTCCTTCTGCTCCGCCATGCGTTTTTCCAGGTAGTGGATGTTCTGTCCACCCTGCTGGAACCCGATGTCAGCCATGATGCGCTGCTGCAGCGGGATGTTGCACTTCACGCCTTCGATCACCGTCTCGGTCAGTGCCATGCGCATGCGCGCGATGGCCGTGGCGCGGTCCGGGCCGTGCACGATGATCTTGCCGATCATCGAGTCGTAGTTCGGCGGGATGCGATAGCCGTCGTACAGGTGGGTGTCCACGCGTACGCCCGGGCCACCCGGTGCCTCGAAACGCTTCACCGTGCCGGGGCTCGGCATGAAGGTGTCGGGATCTTCCGCATTGACGCGGCATTCGATCGCGTGGCCCGTCAGCACGATGTCTTCCTGGCGGATGGACAGCTTTTCGCCGCCGGCGATCAGCAGCTGTTCGCGCACGAGGTCCACGCCGGTGACCAGCTCGGTGACCGGATGCTCCACCTGGATGCGGGTGTTCATCTCGATGAAGTAGAAGCGGCCGCCTTCGAACAGGAACTCGAAGGTGCCTGCACCGCGGTAACCGATACGGATGCACGCGTCCACGCACACCTTGCCGATCTCGGCACGCAGCTCCGGCGAGATGCCCGGTGCCGGCGCTTCCTCGACCACCTTCTGGTGGCGACGCTGCATGGAGCAGTCGCGCTCGCCCAGGTGGATCGCGTTGCCCTGGCCATCGGCAAGTACCTGGATCTCCACGTGGCGCGGATTTTCCAGGAACTTCTCCATGTACACCTGATCGTTGCTGAAAGCAGCCTTGGCTTCCTGCTTCGTCATGACGATGGAGGCGGCGAGATGCGCTTCGTTGCGGACGACGCGCATGCCACGACCGCCGCCGCCGCCCGATGCCTTGATGATGACCGGGTAGCCGATCTCGCGGGCAATGCGCAGGTTCTCGTCGGTATCGTCGCCAAGGGGGCCGCCTGAGCCCGGCACGCAGGGAACACCTGCGGCCTTCATGGCGCGGATGGCCTCGACCTTGTCACCCATCAGGCGGATCACGTCGGCCGTGGGGCCGATGAACACGAAGCCTGACTTTTCCACCTGTTCGGCGAAGTTGGCGTTCTCGGAGAGAAAGCCATAGCCCGGGTGGATGGCGGCCGCGTCGGTGATCTCGGCCGCCGCGATGATCGCGGGGATGTTGAGGTAGCTGTCGGCGGACGCCGGGGGGCCGATGCAGACCGACTCGTCGGCCAGGCCGACGTGCTTGAGGTTGCGGTCAACGGTGGAATGCACCGCGACCGTCTTGATGCCGAGCGCGTTGCACGCGCGCAGCACCCGCAGCGCGATCTCGCCGCGGTTGGCAATGACGACCTTATCGAGCATGGGGTGTGGCCTCAGGCGATGACGAACATGGGTTCGTCGAATTCGACCGGCTGGCCGTTCTCGACCAGCACGGCGACGACGGTACCCGCCACGTCGGCCTCGATCTGGTTGAACATCTTCATGGCTTCGATGATGCCGATGGTCTCGCCGGCCTTGACCTGCTGGCCTACCACGGCAAACGCCGGGGCACCCGGGGTCGATGCCGAGTAGAACGTACCGACCATCGGCGCCTTCACCACGTGGCCGGCGGGCAGGCCCGACTCCGGTGCGGCGGGGGCGGCAGGCGCGGCGGCGGCCGGTGCGGCCAGCGGCGCAGGCGCGGCTTGCTGTTGCTGCATCGGGGCGGCCATCATCTGCGGCGCCATGGTGATGCTGCCCTTCGGCACGCGGGAGAGGCGGACGACTTCCTCGCCTTCCTTGATTTCCAGTTCGGCGAGGTTCGATTCCTCGAGCAGGTCGATGAGCTTCTTGATCTTGCGCAGGTCCATGGGACAAACCTTCTGGTAGTGGAGCAAGGCGCCGGGCGGCGCCCCGCGAATAGGAAATCAGGCCGACGGAATGGCGAGGCGGAGGATCGTGGCTTCGAGCGCCAGCCGGTAGCTGTCGCCGCCGAAGCCGCTGATCACGCCGGCAGCGATGTCCGACAGGTAGGAGTGGTGCCGGAACGGCTCACGCGCATGCGGGTTCGACAGGTGGATCTCGATGAACGGGATGGCCACGCCCGCCAGCGCGTCCCGCAGCGCCACGGAGGTGTGCGTGAAGGCGGCCGGGTTGATCAGGATCCACGCCATGCCTTCATCGCGCGCCTGGTGGATCCGCGCGATCAGTTCGTGCTCGGCATTCGACTGGAACCAGCTCAGGTCGTGGCCCGCCGCCTGGGCGCGGGTCTGCAGCGACGCGTTGATGTCAGCCAGCGTTTCGCGGCCGTAGACCGTCGGCTCGCGAACACCAAGGAGATTCAGGTTGGGTCCGTGCAGGACGAGGATCCTGGCCACTGTTCACCTTTGCGTCAATCCGGGGTTCCGGAACGCCGCGAAGTGTGCGCCGCTCGTCGCACATTGTCCAGTTCGATGAAGATCGACGCAGATCGCTGGAGATCGGCGCTTTCCAGACGCGACCGTATGGTCGGGACACCGGTAAGTCAGGTTCGGGCGAACAGCGCGTTCCAGCCTTCGATCCCGAGGTCGTCCAGCGTCTTCATGTTGGCTTCGAAGATGGCGGAGGCCTCGGGAAATGCCGCCACGGCCTTGTCGATGCTGTCTTCGCGCAACAGATGGAGCGTGGGAAACGGCGACCGGTTGGTGTAATTCGTGATGTCGTCGGGCGCCGTGCCTTCGAACTGGAAGCCGGGATGGAAGCTGGCCACCTGGATGTCGCCGTCGAGGCCGAGCTCGACGACCGTATCGTCGGCGATCTCCAGGAACTCGTTGAAGTCGAGGAAATCGACCAGCACGCCCGGATGGATGATCAGTGTCGTATCGACCTGCGCGGCGTCGGTGTCGCGCAGGAATTTCAGCTCGCGCACGAGCTCGTCGTGCAGCTGCAGCGGCTGCTCGGCCTCGCTCACCACGTAGCGTATCTGGCCCTTTTTGTGCACGGCTTTCGCGAACGGGCACAGGTTCAGGCCGATCACGGCGCGTTCCAGCCAATGTCGGGTCCGGGCGACGACGTCGTCGGAAGAGAGAGGGGTTTCCACGTCGATCGAATCCATGTCAGGGCGTGAGCCACGCCTCCAGCTCGGCCTCGCTGAGTGCGCCGGCCTTCTGCCGCAGGATACGCCCGTCTTCACCGATCAGGACGCTGTAAGGCAGTACCTCGCGGCGATTGCCGAAAGACGACGAGCCGCCCGGCGTGTCGCGATCGGCCAGGAGCACCGGGTAGGACACCGGCAGGTCGGTGAGCGACTCACGAACCGCGTCTGCCGTGTCTTCCGCCACGCCGAGCAGTGCGATCCCATCGTGCGGATGGCGCGACCATGCCGCGCTGAGCAGGGGCATCTCCTGGCGGCAGGGCATGCACCAGCTGGCCCAGAAGTTGATCAGCACCCGCCGGCCGCGCCAGTGCGACAGCGGCTGCGATATGCCGTCAAGGGTGGAAAAGGTCGCCCCGGGCGCGCTGTCGCCGATCGCGACGTACGGCCTGCCCCCGGTGTGAGGGGGCAGGCTTCGGGGCTGGAGGAAAAAGCCGGCGCCGGCGGCAAGTACCGATAGCGCAACGATCCAGAAGGTGGGGCCACGCGTCATGGCGCGGCGGCGTCCCCGAGGGCTTTGTCGAGAAGGTCGTAGGTCAGCACGGTGGACAGCTTCGTGCCATCACCGCCCTTCTTTCCGTAGACCACGTACAGCGGCACGCCCACGGAGTGGTATTGCTCGAGATACGCGGCGATGGTGGCGTTGACGTCCGTCCAGTCGCCCTTCATGTACACGGTGCCGGTGCGCTTGAGCAGCGCCTTGAAGGCATCGGTATCGAGTACGGCGTGCTCATTGGCTTTGCAGGTGATGCACCAGTCGGCCGTCATGTCCACGAGCACGGGTGTGCCCGAGGCGCGCAGTTCGGCGAGTTTCTCCGGCGAGTAGGGCACCGAGCCGTCGCTGGCCGTGACGGTGGTGGACGCCGGCGGCAGCGCATGGACCGTCCAGAGGGCACCGGCGGCACCCAGGGCCAGTACCGCCGTGAATATCCACGACAGGCCGCTGCGACGGCTGCGCCCGTACCACCAGAACGCCATGGCCAGGAGTACGGCTCCGGCCAGCACCAGGGCCGTCGCATCGGCGCCGCGCTGTTTGGTCAGCACCCAGAGCAGCCATACGGCCGTGAGGTACATCGGGAACGCGAGTGCCTGCTTCAGCGTTTCCATCCACCGGCCCGGCCGCGGCAGGAGCCGGGCAATGGCGGGTATGAAACCGATCAGCAGGAACGGCAGGGCCAGGCCCAGTCCCAGCGCGAGGAAGATCAGGAAGGCCACCCACAGGGGTGCGGCGAAGGCGAAGGCGATGGCCGAACCCATGAACGGGGCCGTGCACGGGCTGGCCACCACCACGGCGAGGACGCCGGTGAAGAAATCGCCCGACGGGCCGGCACGCGAGGCCAGCCCGCTACCGATGTTACCCAGCGAGCCGCCGATCTCGAACACGCCCGACATGGACAGGCCGACCGCCAGCATCACGTAGACGAGCAGGCCGATCGCCAGCGGCTGCTGGAACTGGGCGCCCCACTGGATGCCGTGGCCGGCGGCACGGATGCCGACGATCACCAGCCCGAGCGCGGCGAAGGCCACGAGCACGCCTGCCGTGTACCAGAGGGCATGCCTGCGTGCGGCGGCAGGGCTTTCGCCGCTTTCCAGCACCGTGATCGCCTTGAGCGACAGCACGGGCAGCACGCAGGGCATCAGGTTGAGCACGAGGCCACCGAGCAGCGCCAGGCCGATGGCGGCAAGGAAGCCCACGGGCGCATCGCTGGCCGGGGTCATGCCGGGCGGCGGGGGCGTGGGGGCCACTTCCGCCGGGGCGGGCGCGGCGGCAGTGGCCGGGGCAGCTTCCGCCGGGTCGCCGATGGTAGCCGCGCCCGTCGCCAGGTCGATGCTGACGTGGCGCTTCATGACCGGGTAGCAGATGCCGTTCTCGAGGCAGCCCTGGTAGGCGACGTCGAGTTCCACCTTGCTGGCGGTCGCTGCGCCGGCCAGCGGAACCGGGAGCTCGACCTGGTCGAAATAGACGATGGTGTCGCCGAAGTGTTCGTCGTGGTGCGCGGTGCCGCTGGGCCAGTCCGGCTCGCCCGTCGTCACGCCTGCGGGCGAGGCGACCTTGATCTCGGTCTTGTCGCGGTAGAGGTAGTAGTCCTTCGGCATGGTCCAGCGCAGGAGCAAAGCCTTGCGGTCCTTGACCAGGGCCTCGAAGCGGAAGGCCTGCCCGGCAGGCAGTGCCTGGGCTTCGGTGCCCGGCGTGGAGGCAGGGGCGCCAAGCAGCGACGCACCGCTGGCCGCCGGTGCCGGCGCCGCCGTCGTGGGAATGGTGGACGCGCCGCCGATCGGGAGTTGCAGGTGCTCGGTGTGCGGCGGGTAGCAGATCTTGGGTTCCACCTCGTGGCAACCCTGGTACTGGACGTCGAGCGCGAGCGTCTTCGTGCCGGCGTCGAGCAGCTTGTACGGCACCGTCGCCTCGATGTCGCCGTGGTAGATCTCCACGTCGCCGAGGTATTCGTCGTGCTTCTTCAGCCCGTCGGGGAGCGCCGGCTCGCCGAGCGAAACCGCCGCGGCATCCGTCGGCTTGATCTTGATCCGGCCGCGATAGAGGTAATAGTCAGGCGCGATGCGCCAGTGCAGCTTCACGACCCCGGACTGGCTGGCGTCCGACGTGAGCTTGTACGCCTCGGTGACGGGCAGGAGATCGTCGCCCGTGTCCTGCGCCAGCGCGGGGAGCGCGACGAGCAGGAAGGCGAGCGTGGCAAGGAGGTTCCGCGCGAAGCGGGAAAACGACGGCATGGGGCTCTCCAGTGAAGCGTCAAACATTATGACCGGGCCAGCACGGGTTGGCTTGCATGCGCGGCGTCGTGACCTTTTTTCGGGTGTCCCCCTTGAACGCTACGGGCGCGACGCCATCTGTCTCGCATCCACAAGCCCTTCCGATCCGGCAGGGCCTGCGGCTAAAATTCTGGCACTCACCCCTGGCAAGTGCTAACGGGGTGGCTAAATTTCCTTATCAGTCAAACACATGTTTGGAGAAGTCATGAGCAAACTGCGCCCGCTGCACGACCGCGTCATCGTCAAGCGTCTCGAAGAAGAGCGCGTTTCGGCCGGTGGCATCGTCATTCCCGACAGCGCCACCGAGAAGCCCACCCGCGGCAAGGTGCTCGCTGCCGGCACCGGCCTCCTGCTGGCCAGCGGCCAGCTCCGCCCGATGGGCGTGAAGGAAGGCGACGTGGTGCTGTTCGGCAAGTACGCCGGCCAGGAAATCAAGGTCGACGGCGAAGACCTGGTCTTCCTGAAGGAAGACGACATCGTGGCGGTGCTGGAAGGCTGAGCGTCTGGCGTGAAGCGGCAACCGTAAGGCTGCCGCTCCGCACGATGTCCCGCTTCCACCGGCTGTTTACGCTTCGCGCTTTACCACCCCATTTCAAGTTCTGAAGGAATATCTACCATGGCCTCTAAAGAAGTCCGCTTCGGCGAAGATGTCCGCGCCCGCATGCTGAAGGGTGTCAACACCCTCGCCAATGCCGTCAAGGTCACCCTGGGCCCGAAGGGCCGCAACGTCGTCCTCGAGAAGAGCTTCGGCGTGCCGACCGTCACCAAGGACGGCGTCTCGGTCGCGAAGGAAATCGAACTCGCCGACAAGTACGAGAACATCGGCGCGCAGATCGTGAAGGAAGCCGCCTCGAAGACCTCCGACGTGGCCGGTGACGGCACCACGACCGCGACGGTCCTCGCCCAGGCATTCATCCAGGAAGGCCTCAAGGCAGTCGCCGCCGGCATCAACCCGATGGATCTCAAGCGCGGTATCGACCAGGCCGTCACCGCTGCCGTCGCCGAGCTGAAGACCCTGTCGAACCCGACCGCCGACGACAAGGCCATTGCCCAGGTCGGCACGATCTCGGCCAACTCCGATGCCAACATCGGTGACATCATCGCCACGGCGATGGGCAAGGTCGGCAAGGAAGGCGTGATCACGGTCGAAGAAGGTTCGGGCCTCGAGAACGAGCTCGACGTCGTCGAGGGCATGCAGTTCGATCGCGGCTACCTGTCGCCGTACTTCATCAACAACCAGCAGTCGCAGCAGGTCGAGCTGGATGACCCGTTCATCCTGATCCACGACAAGAAGATCTCGAACGTCCGTGAGCTCCTCCCGGTGCTCGAGGCTGTCGCCAAGGCGGGCAAGCCGCTGCTGATCGTCGCCGAGGAAGTCGAGGGTGAAGCCCTTGCCACGCTCGTCGTCAACACGATCCGCGGCATCGTCAAGGTCGCCGCCGTCAAGGCGCCGGGCTTCGGCGATCGTCGCAAGGCCATCCTGGAAGACATCGCTGTCCTCACGGGCGGCACGGTGATCTCCGAGGAAGTGGGCCTGGCGCTCGACAAGGCCACGATCAACGACCTCGGCCATGCCAAGCGCGTCGTGATCACCAAGGAAAACACCACCATCATCGATGGCGCCGGCGAAGCCACGCTCATCCAGTCGCGCATCGGCCAGATCAAGGCGCAGATCGAAGAGACCTCTTCGGACTACGACCGCGAGAAGCTGCAGGAGCGCGTTGCCAAGCTTGCGGGCGGCGTCGCCGTCATCAAGGTCGGCGCCGCGACGGAAGTCGAGATGAAGGAAAAGAAGGCCCGCGTCGAAGATGCCCTGCACGCTACGCGCGCAGCCGTCGAAGAAGGCGTGGTCCCCGGTGGTGGCGTGGCCCTCATCCGTGCACTGAAGGCGCTCGAAGGCCTGAAGGGCAAGAACACGGACCAGGACCTCGGCATCGCGATCACGCGTCGCACGCTCGAAGCCCCGCTCCGCGCCATCGTCACCAATGCCGGTGAAGAAGCCTCGGTCATCGTCAACCAGGTCAAGGCCGGTGAAGGTAACTACGGTTACAACGCCGCCACGGGTGAGTTCGGCGACATGATCGCCTTCGGCATCCTGGACCCGACCAAGGTGACGCGTTCGGCCCTGCAGTTCGCAGCGTCGGTCGCCGGCTCGATCATCACGACCGAAGCGGCCGTGACGGAAGTGCCGAAGAAGGACGACGGCGGCGGCCACGGTGCCCCCGGCGGTATGGGCGGCATGGGCGGCATGGACTTCTGAGTCCAGCCTTCCGGCTTGCTCCATCGAAAGGAGCCCCGCGCAAGCGGGGCTCCTTTTTTTGTCGACGAAGTAAAAGCGCCGTCGCGTAGGAGCGCGCCTCGCGCGCGACATCTTTTCGCGACTTCCTTCCAGGTGCACGCGCCAGCCTCCAGGTGCACGCGCCGGATGGATGCGTATCGCCTCAAAACGTGTCGCGCGCGGGGCGCGCTCCTACTGCCGCGCTCCTACTGCTGCGCGCCTGCAGCAGCATCCTGCTCCGCCTGGCCGGGCTGGCGGGCCACGGCTGAGCCGTCCGGCGTCGCGTAGGTCGCGACCAGCGGCTCGAGCTTCTGCTTCATGCGCAATAACGCGATGTTGCCCATCGACGTATCGGTGAACTTCAGGTCGCGATCCTCCGCCTGCTGAGGCGCATCGGGTGCGCGTGTCAGTGCGGCGAGTTTCGCTGCGACGACCTGCGTGAGCGCGAAATACGGGTCGTCGTGGATGCCCGCCTGCTCGAGCAGCTTGCCGGGCAGCATCCATGCGGCGAGGTCGGCTTTCTCCGGTGCAGGACCGTCTTCGTGGGCATCGACCAGGATATATGGCACGGTCTGTTCGAGCATGCTGCCGCCATCGGTGAAGCCGGCTTTCGCGTACGTTTCGACGAGTGCGGGGAGGTGGTCGCCGTAGAACAGGAGCAGTGTGGGCCGCTCGCGATGCTTGAGCAGTTCGGCGAGGCGGCCGAGCTCCTCGTCGGCGTGCTGCATGTGATAGATGTAATTGCGCAGCTGCAGTTTCGCGTCATCGCTGATGCCGTCCGGCACGGGGATCGCATCGCGTTTCGCGACGTCGATGTTCACCGTCTTGTCGTAAGGCCCGTGCGCTTCCATGCTGATCGCAAACACGAAGCGCGGTGGCCCGGCGTCACGCAGCTGGCTCATGATCTCATCGGTCATGGCGCTGTCGGCCATGTACTCGCCATCCCTGCGATAGCCCTTCGGGAAGTCGGGCTGCGAGATGAAACGATCGAAGCCCAGCGACTGGAACGCCGCCGTACGGTTCCAGAACCCCGCGTCGTTGCCATGCACGGCGATGGTCTCGTAACCATGCGAGCGCAGCGTGCGCACCATGCCCGGCATGACGCCTGCGTGCATCTGCAGGTAGGGGAACTGCATGGACGGGAAGTAGCGCAACGACAGCCCGGTGAGTACCTCGAACTCGGTCCGGATCGTGCCGCCACCGAAGGTCGGAACGTGCAGCCGGCCGGTGCTGGCGTGCTCTGCCAGACGGTGGAGGTTAGGCGCGAAGTCGTCCTGCTCCAGGCCGCGGATCACCTGCGGATCGAAGAACGATTCGCTCTGCACCACGACGATGTCGGGAGTCTGGCGGCCGTTGGTCGCGGCCTGGGCCATGTGCTGGCGCAGGTCGCCGTCAGCCGACGCGAGGAATTGCTGCGCTTCGGCCGGGTCGGCTTTCTGCTTCTTGCCCGCGTTCTGCAGGCGGAACTGCATGAGCGTCGTCACCACGCCGTTGTATTGCGCATTGCCGGCCGCCGACCACGGCTGCATGCCGAGGCGCTGCCGGTCGTACATCTTCGACCACGCCGGCACGCCCGCGAGCAGCGTGCCGATGAGCGCGAACAGGGTGAGGCCCGTGACCAGGCGCCGTCCGTGCGTGCGCCGGACGAACAGCGCCGGCTCGTAACGGGCGAGCAGCGCGACGACGGCCACGGTAGCGAGGATGCCGAGGTAGGGCAGGGGACTCGACGGCAGGTAGCCGCCCAGCAGGTGCAGGCCGCCATTCTTCAGCTGCCCGACCATGCGGAAGTCGGCAGGCAATAGCGGCGTCCCGAGGTTCTTCATCTTGATCGCGCTGACGGCCAGGACGATGCCCTGGACGAGGAACGCCAGACCGAAGGAGAGGAAAGCGCGGCGCGTGAGCACCAGCAGGAGGCCAGCCAGCAACAGGCCGGGCAGGGCGTTCACGAAAAGATGCCAGGGGCGGTCGGCCCACTGGTCCGAGGCGACGCCCGGGTTTCCGTCCAGGAAACCGGTGCAGAGGACGAATGCCACCGCCAGGCACAGCGGCAGGGCAACCCGTTCAGCTACATCGCGCCAATGCGTTGAATTGACAGTCATAACGGCCTCTTGTTACGCCCCTTGTCACGCAAGGGGACAGGAATGTAACGCAACGGACATGAACCGGTTGTCAGGGGGTGGCTTGGGGCACAATCACCGACCATGAATGCCCCCAAGCCTGTTCTCCACGAGAGCCCCGAACTCCGTGCCCTCGTCGACGGTCGTTACGCCGATGTCGTGGCGGCCTGCCGGGCCGCGCGCATCCCCCTGCATGACGATGCCGGCGTGGCCGAGCGCATCCGGCGCACGCTGCTTGCCTCCGACTTCGCGTTCGATGTCTTCCGCAGGCAGCCGGCCATGCTCGCGCCGGCCGGGCTGGAGCGGCTGCGTGCCAGCGCGGACGCCGGGACGCGAGGGGCGATGCTCGAACTGCCGCAGGATGAAGAAGGATGCATGGCGGTGCTGCGCCGGTTCCGCCACGCCGAAGCGGCCCGCATCGTGTTTCGCGACGTCAACGGGCTGGACGATCTCGACGAGACCCTGGCTTCCACCAGCACGCTCTACGAGACCTTGCTGGCCTCCGCCCTGCGCTGGTCGGAAAACTCGTTGCATGCGCGCTTCGGCCGGCCACGGGACCCGGGCGGTGTCGAGCAGCGCATGGTCGTGGTCGGCTTCGGCAAGCTCGGCGGCAACGAGCTCAACTTCTCGTCCGACATCGACCTCGTGCTTGCCTATGCATCGGCCGGCGAGACGGACGGCACGAAGCCGCTCGATAACGGCGAATACTTCATTCGCGAGGCGCGCCAGCTCGTGCGCCTGCTGGCGGAAACCACGGTCGACGGCATCTGCGCGCGCGTGGACCTGCGCCTTCGCCCCTTCGGCAACGCGGGTCGTCTCGCCTTGCCCTTCGCGGCCATGGAGCAGTACTACCAGCGCGAAGGGCGCGACTGGGAACGTTACGCCTGGATCAAGGCGCGCCCCGTGGCCGGCGATCGCACGGCCGGGCGCGAACTGCAGGACATGATGCGGCCCTTCGTCTACCGCCGTTACCTCGATTACACCGCCTTCGCGGGACTGCGCGAAATGAAGGCGCTCATCGATGCCGAAGTGGTGCGCAAGGATCTCGCGGGCAACCTGAAGCTCGGGCCGGGCGGTATCCGCGAGATCGAGTTCGTGGTGCAGCTCACGCAGATGATCCGTGGCGGCCGCGATCCCGCGCTGCGCGTCCGTGGCCTGCTGCCGGCGCTCAAGGCCTGCGAATCGCGCGGCTATATCCCGGCGGCGAGGGCGAAGCGCCTGCGCGAGGCCTACGTGTTCCTGCGGTTGCTCGAAAACCGCGTGCAGATGCTGCGCGACGCGCAGACGCACGACATTCCCGACGACGCGCTGTCCCGCGAACGGCTTGCCCTTGGCATGGACTACCCGTCGTGGGACGCGCTGGCCGTCGTGCTCGCCGCCCACCGCGAGGCGGTCTCGCTCGAGTTCGCCGCGGTGCTGGTGCCGGAAGCCGGCGGGAAGGCGGTGGTGCCTGCCGCCGATGTCACGCTATGGGAGGCAGCGCGCGAGGAAACGCTTACCGGGGAGGCGATGGAGGCTTCCGGCTTTGAGCCGGGTGCCGCGGTGGCCGCCGAGCTGACGAAGCTGCCGCGCGCGGCGTCGGTCCGCTCCATGTCGGCCCGCTCGTCGGAGCGCATCGAGCGGCTCATGCCGCAGCTGATCGCCGCCGCGCGCAGCAGCGTCTCGCCTTCCGCCAGCCTGCTCCGGCTCGTGCGCCTGGTGCAGGCGGTGGCGCGGCGCTCGTCCTACCTCGCGCTGCTCGACGAGCAGCCGAATGCGCGACGTCGCGTGGCAGGTGTCTTCGCGGACAGTGCCTTCCTTGCCGAGCGCGTCATCGCCCAGCCGCTGCTGCTCGACGATGTGCTCGATCCCCGCATCGACCAGCTGCCGCTGAAGCGGGCCGACATCTCCGCCGAGATCGTCCGTTCGCTTGGCACGCTCGACGAGCGCGACGCCGAGCGCGAACTCGAGCGCCTCAACGAGTTCCGCTCGAGCATCGCGTTTCGTCTTGGCCTCGCTTTCAATGACGGGCGGGCGGACGCAACGGCCACGGCACGACGCCTGGCGGGGCTGGCGGAGGCCATCGTCGGTGCGGTGCTTGCGCTCGCCACGCGTGAACTGACCAGCCAGCATGGCCGGCTGCCCGGCGAGGGCAGCGGGTTCGCCGTGCTGGGGTACGGCAGCCTGGGTGGCGAGGAGCTGGGTTTTGCGTCGGATATCGACCTCGTTTTCGTTTACGACGGCAAGCGCGCGAACAGCATGAGCGACGGCGCCCGCCCGGTCGACGGCACGCGCTGGTACCAGCGGCTGGCACAGCGCGTGATGCACTGGCTGAGTGCGCAGACGCACGCGGGGAAGCTGTACGACGTGGACACGCGCCTGCGGCCCGACGGCTCCAAGGGCCTGCTGGTCGCCAGCGTGGATGCGTTCGAGGCTTACCAGCGCGATCGTGCGTGGACATGGGAGCACCAGGCCCTGTTGCGTGCGCGGCCGGTCGCCGGCGACCCGCGCGTCGGTGCGTTGCTTGCAGCGATCCGTCGCGACACGCTGGCAGCGCCGCGCGATGCGGGCCGTGTCATGGGCGACGTCAGTGCCATGCGCGTGCGCTGGCGCGGCGAGCGCGATCGTTCCGATGCCACGCACATCGACCTGAAGCAGGGTGTCGGTGCGTTGATCGACATCGAGTTCATCCTGCAGGGCATGGTGCTGGCCCACGCCGCGACGCATCCCGCCATTCTCGACACGCCCGCCAGCAGCAGCCTGATCGATGCGCTGCGTGAGGCCGCCCTGGTGTCGCAGGCCCAGGCCGACACGCTGCATGTGGCGCATGCCGATCTTCTCCAGCTGAGCCTGGCGTGCACGCTCGACCTGCGGCCGCGCATCGCGGTGCGCGGCGCGTCCCTCGCGACGTTGTGCGCCGGGGTGATCGAGGTGGCGCGCGAGCTGGGCTTCGAATTCGGCGCGGGGGGCGCCTGACGAGCCTCGCGGGCTGTCTGTAGATCCCGGCCGGCGCTATGCTGTCCGGCCACTCACGGACCGACACCCGATGACCCGTACCCCGTTGCTGATCGACACCGACCCCGGCGTGGACGACGCGCTCGCGATCCTCATGGCGCACGAACATGCCGATGTCGCGGCGCTCACGGTAGCGGCCGGCAACGTCGGCCTGCGCCATACGGTCCGTAACGCGCGGACATTGATCGATCTGCTCGGGGCCACGACCCCGGTATTCGCCGGTTGTGAATCGCCCCTGGTGCGGGCACCCGAGGAAGACGCCGCCTTCGTGCACGGTGCCGATGGCTTTGGCGACGTGGGCCTGCCCGAGCCGGCGCATCCGGTGGAAGCGGAACACGCGGCGCTGAGCCTCAGCCGCCTGACGCGGGAACGGCCGGGCGAGCTGACACTCGTGGCCCTGGGGCCCCTCACCAATCTCGCCCTGGCGGTACGCCTCGACCCCGGCTTCCCGGCCCGCGTGAAGCGGCTGGTCATCATGGGTGGCGCGGTCACCGGCCATGGCAACACGGGCAAGATTCCCGCCGAATTCAATATCGGGTTCGACCCGGAAGCCGCCCACGTCGTGTTCGAGGCCTTCGAGATGTTCGATCTCGTCGACTGGGAAGCCACCGTTCGCCACGCGTTCCCCGATGACATCTACGAAGGCTGGGTGGCATCCGGCGATGCGCGGGCGACGTTCTTCCACGACATCTTCGGCACGGCGCGCCGATTCAATGCGGCGCACGAGCGCTCGGGCTTCATCGTGGCCGACGGGCTGGCCATGGCCGTGGCGCTCGACCCGACCATCGTCACCCGTGCCGAAACCCGCCACGTGGCCATCGAGCTGGAGGGGCGCCTCAGCCGGGGTGCCACGGTCGTCGACTGGAACCACCGGCTGGGCGGCAAGCCGAACGCCCGCATCGTGCTCGAGGTGGACCAGGCCCGCTTCGGCGAACTGATCGCCGGCGCGCTGGGCGTGTCCGGCTTGCGCGGCGCCTGACCGCTGGTTACAATGCCGCTCTTTTCACCCCGCTAATTCCAGAGTTACGACTATGAAAGAGAACATTCATCCGAAGTACCAGTCGGTGGTCTTCCAGGACCTCTCGTCCGATTTTTCGTTCCTGACCCGTTCCACCATGTCCAGCAAGGACACGGTCAAGTGGGAAGACGGTAACGAATACCCGGTGATCAAGCTCGATATCTCGAGCCACTCGCACCCGTTCTACACGGGTAAGCAGAAGACGCTCGATATCGGCGGTCGCGTCGACAAGTTCAACCAGCGCTACGGCAAGAAGTAAGCCTGCGCCATCCGCGCGCCGCCTGCGGGGTGGCGTGTCGCGAGGATAGATGACACGGGGCAAGCCGATGGCTTGCCCCGTGTCTTTTTGCGTCCGTCGTTTTTCCCTGGCTGCGTCGTTTACACGCAGGGCTAACGGACGTTTGAATGGCCTCTGTGTGATAATGGGGAACTTAGTCTTTCCCACCATTGCTACGTCGTTCCACCACGTGGGGCGGCGGGAACAAGAACAGAGGAGCTCGCCGTGTCCGACGCCAAAACCGTCAAATTGGTCGATGAATCCAACAAACCCGTGAGCGAACTGCCGGTCATCGGTGGCACGCTCGGCGCCGAATGCGTCGATATCGGCACGCTCTACAAGGATACGGGGTACTTCACCTACGATCCGGGTTATGGCAGCACGGCCAGCACCAAGAGCGCCATCACGTACATCGACGGCGACAAGGGTGTTCTGCTGTACCGCGGCTACCCGATCGAGCAGCTGGCCGAGAAGTCCACGTTCCTCGAAACGTCGTACCTGCTGCTCAATGGCGAACTGCCGGGCAAGGCCGAGTTCTCGAAGTTCGAGCACGACATCACGCATCACTCGATGATGCACGAGAACCTCAAGTTTTTCCTGCGTGGCTTCAACCACGATGCACACCCGATGGCCATGCTCGCCGGTTCCATCGCCTCGCTGTCGGCGTTCTACCACGACAAGCTCGACGTGGATAACCCGGAAGACCGCAAGCTGGCTGCCGTCCGCCTGATCGCGAAGATGCCGACCATCTCGGCGGCCATCTATCGCCACTCGATTGGCTGGCCCACGCGTTATCCGCGCAACAACCTCGAGTACGTCACGCGCTTCCTGCACATGATGTTCGAAGTGCCGAGCGAGCCGCTGCAGCTGAATCCGGTCGTGGCCAAGGCCCTCGACCTGCTCTTCATCCTGCACGCCGACCACGAGCAGAATGCATCGACGTCGACGGTGCGCCTGGTCGGTTCCACCGGTGCCAATCCGTACGCGTCCATCGCGGCGGGCATCACCGCGCTCTGGGGCCCGGCACATGGTGGCGCGAACGAAGCCGTGCTGAAGCAGCTGGCCGAGATCGGTACCGCCGACAAGGTCGAGACGGCCATCAAGCGTGCGAAGGACAAGAACGATTCCTTCCGCCTGATGGGCTTCGGTCACCGCGTCTACAAGAACTTCGACCCGCGCGCCAAGATCATCCGCGAGATGTGCCACAAGGTGCTGAACGAGCTCGGCGTCAACGACCCGCTGCTCGACGTGGCCATGAAGCTGGAAGAAGCCGCCCTGAAGGACGACTACTTCGTCGAGCGCAAGCTCTACCCGAACGTCGACTTCTACTCCGGCATCATCTACAAGGCGCTTGGCATCCCCGCCGAGATGTTCACCGTGATGTTCGCCATCGCGCGCACCTCCGGCTGGATCGCCCACTGGATCGAGCAGCATGAAACCCCGGGGGCCCGCATCGGTCGCCCGCGCCAGATCTACACCGGCGCTGACGTGCGTGACTACGTGACGAGCGACAAGCGCTAAACCGCGCTGACGAAGCCCCGGCGCCAGGACGAGCTGTCCTGGCGCCGGGGCTTTTCCATGTCCTGACGCACGCCTCGACGACACTGTGCGGGAGCGCGCCCTGCGCGCGACACGGTTCGCGACCCCATCCGGATTCACGCGCCGGATCGTTGGGCATGGCCTTCAAACATGTCGCGCGCAGGGCGCGCTCCCACATGGTTCATCAGCCTTCGAAGGCGGCGAGATCTTCTTCCGTCAGCAGCGCCTGCACCATCGACGCCGTCGCCCGGCGCATGGGGCGTTCGTCGACACGGTCGAGCGGTGCCTGCCTCAGCGCATCGAGCGGGAGCACCGTCAGGTCGAACGGGATGCCATCCGCGCCGAACAGCAGTACCGGGTGCTCGCTCTGGTCCGAGTGCGACCAGCGCAGGCGTCGCGTCTGCGTTTCGAGGGGTATGCCCTGCTCCTGCAGGAAGATGCCCGGTGCCTCCGGGTCGTCGCTGAATATATGCAGGCAGACGGCCGAGTGCTCGTCGGCCGTGCCTTCGAGGACGGCGCCGACCAGCCGCGCGTCGAATCCGCGAAGAAAGCGCATGGCTTCGACGGCGGCTTCGCGACGCGTGCGTAGCGCCTGGGGTTGCGAGTCGCCCTGGAAAAGACGCTGGTGCTCACGCAGCGCGTCTTCGATCTCGTGGTTGCGGGGCAGCGCCATGGTATCGACGATGCCCAGGCGCTCGGCGGCCTTCAGTTTTGCGTGGTGGAAGTCACGGATCCCATGTTCGCTCATCAGGCGCGCCGCCTCCTGGGCAACGAGGACGCGGTTACGCTGCGTCCTGTCCTGCGCGTGGAGCCTGTGGTGTTCGCCTCGTGCCATGACTCACCCCCGTATGGTGTGTTTAGGTGCCTCAGAAGATGTCGTAGGCGTGATCCTGCTGCTCTTCCTGTTGCTTCTGCGTCGCCTGTTCGCGAAGGCGATCGACATCCTCGACTTTCATGATCTCGTTCATGCCACCCGGCGACGGCAGGCCGGAGCCCGGGTCGATCTGCACCGTGGCGATGCCGGGCGGCATGGCCAGCGTATGCGAAGGCTTGTCCTTCAACAGGGTACCCATGTAGTCCATCCAGATGGGCAGGGCGGCCTTTGCGCCGAACTCTCCGCGGCCCAGCGAGCTGAAGTCGTCGAAACCCACCCAGACGGCGGTGGAGACATCGCCGTTGAAGCCGACGAACCACGCATCGCGATGGTCATTGGTCGAGCCGGTCTTGCCCGCCAGGTCGTCGCGGCCCAGCGCACGCGCCGCGGAGCCGGTGCCTCGCTTGATCACGTCCTGCATGAGCGAGGTGACCAGGTAATCGTTACGGACATCGATGACGTGCGGTGCCAGCTTGGGCGCCTGTGCGGCATCGGCATGGGCGTCGGCAGGCAGCACGGCATCGCCGGTGGCGCCGGCACCTGCCGCGCTGCTGGCGGCCGCTGGCCTGGCCGGGATCAGCGCCGTCGAGGCCTGGGTCGGCGGGCCGGCAGGGGTCGGGTTCAGCAGGCGCTCCTGGCAGTCGGCGCAGGCACGCTCGGGGTTTGCCACGTAAACCGGATTGCCATCGCGATCGTCGATGCGCGAGATGAAGTACGGCGTGACGAGGTAACCGCCATTGGCGAACACGGCGTAGCCCCGGGCCATGCTCATGGGTGAGACCGAGGCAGTGCCGAGGGCGAGCGAGAGGTTCTGCGGCAGGGCGTCCGGCGTGAAGCCGAACCGCGTCATGTAATCGCGGGCAAACCGCACGCCGATGGCGTCGAGCAGACGCACCGAGACCAGGTTCTTCGACTGCACCAGGGCTTCGCGCAGGCGCATCGGGCCGCTGAACTTGTTGTCGTCGTTGGCCGGGGTCCACATGCCGTCGGGCCGCGACGGATCGGGGAAGGCGACGGGCGCGTCGTTGACGATGGAGGCTGGCGTGAATCCGCGCTCGAAGGCCGCGGAATACAGGTAAGGCTTGAAACTGGAGCCAGGCTGGCGGGCCGCCATCACGGCGCGGTTGAACTTCGACCTCACGAAGCTGAAGCCGCCGACCAGCGCGCGCACGGCGCCGTCTTCCGGATCGAGCGACACCAGGGCAGCCTGCACGGCCGGGATCTGGGTCAGGCGCCACGGGCCCTTACCCGGCTCCTGCCGCGATTCCGTCGTTACCTTCGCGGTGTCGGAAGCACTGGCGTCTTCGGAAAGGTCGTCCTTCTCGCTGCGGATCAGGCGAACCACGTCGCCCCGCTTGAGCACGGTATCCACGCGGGTCGGTGCCGCACCGGCGCGGCCTTCGTTGACGTAGGGACGCGCCCACGCGATCGATTCGAGGCTCAGCGTGGCGGTTTCTTTCGCCGACAGGTACACCGTGGCCTCCTTCGGGCCGGTCTGCGTGACGATGCCGGGCATCATGCCCGCCACGCTGGTGTAGCCCGCGAGAACGCGATCGTAGTCGTCGGCGCCGGCGTCGGTCGACAGCTCCTCGTGGCCTTCCGGCCCGCGATAGCCGTGGCGACGGTCGTAGGCCGAGAGACGGCCGCGCAGTGCGTCGTTGGCGGCGGCCTGGCTGTCGCTGGGCACGGTGGTGCGCACGACGTATCCCTCGGTCAGGGCATCGTTGCCGAGCTTCTCGAGTACCTGCTGGCGCACCATCTCGGCCAGATAGGGGGCATCGACCTCGATCTGCTGCTCATGCGGGAAGGCATCGTTGGGCTCCTTCACCGCCTGGTCGTATTCGGGCTGGGTGATGAACCGGTTCGACAGCATCTGGCCCAGGACCCAGTTGCGGCGGTTGACCAGCCGCTTCTGGTTGTTCAGCGGGTTGACGACGGACGGCAGCTGGAACGTCGAGGCCAGCGATGCGCTTTCCGCGATGGTCAGCTGGTCGAGGGTCTTGCCGTAGTAGTACGAGGCGGCGGCCGCGAGGCCGTAGGAACGGTGCCCCAGGAACATCTTGTTGATGTAGAGCTCGAGGATCTGGTCCTTCGTGAGCTCATTTTCCATGCGCAGCGCGATGAAGACCTCGGTGAGCTTGCGCGAATAGAGCTTCTCCGGGCTGAGGAAGAAGTTGCGCGCCACCTGCTGCGTGATCGTCGAGCCGCCGGGCCCCTTGTCGCCGCCGGACACGATGACGTGGATGCCCGCCCGGACGATCCCGTGCCAGTCGACGCCGGGATGGCTATAGAAATCGCCGTCCTCGGCCGATAAGACAGCGTTCTTGATGCGTGCCGGCACGTCGGCGATGTGCACCGGGATGCGCCGGGTCTCGCCGAAGGAGGCGATGAGGCGTCCGTCGGAGCTCAGCACTCGTAAGGGTACCTGCATGTGGTAGTCGCGCAGCACCGCCACGGAAGGCAGGCGCGGGGCGATCAGCCAGTAGGCGACGCCGACGGCGCCGACCACGAGAAGGATGCCTGCGAGGGCGAGGTACAGCGCGATGCGCAGCAGACGCTTGAAGATTCGCATGAAAGGGGACTGGTCACCGCCGAATGGGTCGTGGCGGAGTATAGAGCCAAGCCGGGGGGTGGACGGGGATGCCGACCTTCGACGCAGTGTCACGGTATCGCGCTAACCTCGTGAACCGATTTGTGAAATAGTGCTGGCAAGGGCCGGGAGAGCCCGTTGCCAATCTGTTAAGTTTTCGATCTAATGCTTTCGCGCCGAAGACCAATTCCGACAAGGCGCGGGGAAGGGGGACATCGTGGGGCTCTTTACACCCAAAGCGGCGCCGCTTATTGGCGTCGATATCAGTTCGACCGCCGTAAAGTTGCTGCAGCTCAGTCATGCTGGTGGACGCTACCGCGTCGAGCACTATGCCGTTGAGCCGTTGCCGCCCAATGCCGTCGTGGAAAAGAACATCGTCGAAGTCGAGGCGGTGGGCGAAGCCATTCGCCGCGCCCTGGCCCGGTCCGGGTCGAAGCTGAAGCACGCGGCTGCCGCCGTGGCGGGTTCGGCCGTCATCACCCGGATCATCCCCATGTCGGCCGACCTCTCGGAGGACGATCTCGAAGGCCAGATCCAGGTCGAGGCCAACCAGTACATCCCCTATCCCATCGAGGAAGTCAGCCTCGATTTCGAGGTCGTCGGCCCCGTACGCGACAACCCCGAGATGAATAACGTGCTCCTGGCCGCCTCGCGCACCGAGAACGTCGACATGCGCATCGCCGCCCTCGACCTGGGCGGCCTCACCGCCCGCGTCATCGATGTCGAGGCCTTCGCCATGGAGAACGCCTTCGGCATGGTCGCCGACCAGCTGGCCGTATCGCGCGACGCCCTGGTGGCCGTGGTCGACATCGGCGCCACCATGACGACCCTGGCGGTGCTGAAGAACCAGCGCACCATCTACTCCCGCGAACAGGTCTTCGGCGGCAAGCAGCTCACCGACGAGATCATGCGCCGCTACGGCCTTTCCTATGAAGAAGCCGGGCGCGCCAAGCGCAAGGGCGGCCTGCCCGAGTCGTACGAGATGGAAGCCCTGGAGCCGTTCAAGGAGTCGCTGGTCCAGCAGGCCAGCCGCCTGCTGCAGTTCTTCTTCGCCGGCAGCGAGTACAGCCGCGTCGACCAGGTCGTCCTGGCCGGTGGCTGCGCGGCCATCGAGGGCATCACCGAGTTGCTCGAGCAGCAGCTGGGCGTGCCCTGCGTGGTCGCCAATCCGCTGGCGCGCATGGCCCTGTCCAGTCGCGTGCAGGCGCAGACCCTCGCCCAGGACGCCCCGGCCCTGATGATCGCCGTGGGCCTGGCCATGAGGAGCTTCGACTGATGGCACGGATCAACCTGCTCCCCTGGCGCGCCGAGCGCCGCAAGCTGCGCGAGAGGGAGTTCTACATCCAGCTGGGCCTGGCCTTCGGTGCGGCGCTCGTCGTGCTGATCGCCTGGTCGTTCTGGATGGATGCCCGCGTGGATAACCAGGCCGAGCGCAACACCTACCTCCAGGAAGAAATCAAGCAGCTCGATGGCCGTATCGCCAAGATCGCCGATCTCGAAAAGGTCCGTGCCGATCTCCTGCAGCGCAAGCAGATCATCGAGCAGCTCCAGGCCAATCGTTCGCAGATGGTGCATCTGTTCGACGAGCTGGTGAAGACGATCCCGGCGGCGGCACGGCTGAGTGGCATGAAGCAGTCCGGCGATTCCATGTCGCTCGACGGCGTCGCCCAGTCCAACGCCTCGGTCGCCGATTACATGCGCAGTATCGAAGCGTCGCCCTGGATGGGGCACGCCGACCTGCGGAAGACGGAAAACATGCACGATGGCTCGCGGATGCCCTACACCTTCGGCCTCGACGTGAAGCTCCGCAGCCCGGGCGACACGCCTGATGGCGCACCGGCGGCCTCGTCCACCGTTGCCGCCCCGCCGCAGGCCACCGTGCCCGCGCCGCTGGCTGCAGCAGCCGGTGCCGTCGCAGGCACGCCGGTACCGGCAGGTTCCCAGGCGCCGGCTGCCGCCCCGGCTCCGGCTCTCGCTCCTGCTCCTGCTCCTGCTGCCGCCCCGGCCCCGGCCCCGGCAACCGTCCCGGCGGCGGGCGCGACACCGGCCACGGCGCCGGCGGCCGTTCCCGCGACGGCCCCTGCGACGGCCCCGTCTTCGAAGCCCGTCCCGGCAGGCGTGCCGGTCCCCGTTCCCGCGGACGCGCAGCGCCAGGTGCCTGCGCCCACTGCGGCACCCGCGGGAGGAGTCAGGTCATGAAGTTCCTTGACGATCTGCGCAACCTCGACCGGCACAATGTCGGTGGATGGCCGAATGCCATCAAGATGTTCTTCACCGGCCTCGTGTTCGTCGTGGTCATGTTCTTCGGCTGGTACCTGCATGTCAGCGACCAGCAGGACGAACTGGCCAATGCCGAAAGCCAGGAAGAGTCGCTGAAGACCGAGTTCACCCAGAAGCAGGCCAAGTCGGCCAACCTCGAGGCCCTCGAACAGCAGCTTTCCGACATGCAGGTCATGCTGCGCACCCTGCTGCGCCAGCTGCCCAGCAAGACGGAAATGCCCGAGCTCCTCATCGACATCTCGCAGACCGCGCTGGCAGCGGGCATCGAGAACGAGCTGTTCCAGCCGGGTGCGGAAACCCCGAAGGACTTCTACGCGGAAAAACCGATCACGCTGCGCATGGTGGGTACCTACCACCAGTTCGGTACGTTCATCAGCGGCGTGGCCTCGCTGCCGCGCGTCGTGATCCTCACCCTGCATGACGTGTCCCTGAGCCCGAAGAATGCCGACAAGAAGGGTGCCGGCTCGGGCCTGCTCGTCCTGCAGGGCACGGTGAAGACCTATCGCTACCTCGAAGACGACGAGACCCCGGCGAAAGACAAGAAACCAGGCGGGGAGGGGAGCAAGTGATGACACATCGCCATGCCTTCCTCCGCCGCGCGGCGCTCGGCCTCTACGCTGCCATCGCGCTGGCTGGCTGCACCCGAGGTACGTCCGACCTGCACGAATGGGTCGATGCCGAGAAGCACAAGAAGGGCGCGCCGATCCCGGCACTGCCCGTGATCCGGACCTTCGAGACCTTCGCGTACCAGGACCAGGGTGCGCGGGATCCCTTCAGCCCCAGCACCGCGGAAATGGACACGACGGCCACGAGTGGCCCGCGTCCCGATGAAAACCGTCCGAAGGAGCCCCTCGAGATGTTCTCGCTGGACAGCCTGAAGATGGTTGGCACGGTCGGTGCTGGTCCCACGCTCGAGGCGCTCGTGAAGGATCCCGGTGGGGTGATCCATCGCGTGCACCGCAACGAATACATGGGGCAGGCCTACGGACGGATCACGGCCGTGGGTGATGATCGGATCGATCTGGTCGAACTGGTGCCGAATGGCGCGGGCGGCTGGATGGAGCGTCCGGCAAGTATTGCGGTCGGCGAACAATAAGAACTCGGGGATGACTTACATGACGACCAAACTGAATCATCCGCCGGGTAGCGCGCGCAAGCTCGCGCGCCGCTGGGTGCTCGCCGTGGCGATGGCTGTCGGCGGGGTGTTCTCCGCGAACGCGTTTGCCGCCAACTCGCTGCAGAACGTCACCTATGACGCCCAGCCGGGCGGCCGTATCGAGCTCACCCTGGCGTTCTCCGGCAAGGCGCCGGAGTCCAAGGTGTTCACGACGAGCACGCCGCCACGCATCGCCATCGACCTGGCAGGGACCACGAACGCGTTCAGCACGCGGCACCTGGATATCGGCAAGGGCTCGACGTCGGGCGTCTCCATCGTCTCGGCCGGCGGCCGGACGCGGGTGACGATCGAGCTGTACCGCGAGTCGGCTTATCGCAGCCGCGTGGAAGGCAACAACCTGATCGTGACCGTCAATAACGGCCCGACCAGTGCTACGACCACCACGGCGATCGTCTCCGACCCCACGAAGGCGCTGCCGTCGAGCGTGGGCGCACCCATCACGAACATCGATTTTCGCCGGGGCCAGAACGGCGAAGGTCGCGTCATGGTGTCCCTTGCCGGTGCGGCAGGTACGCCCGAGATGCACCGCGACGGCGACAACGTGCTGGTGAGCCTCCCCGGTTCCAGCCTGCCGCCCAAGCTGTCGCAGCGCCTCGACGTACTCGACTTCGCGACGCCGGTGCAGTCCATCGAGCCGAAATCCGCCCCGGGCGGTTCGCGCCTGACGATCCACACCAAGGGCGACGTGGAAGTCTCCGCTTACCAGAGCGGCTCGGAATACGTCGTCGAAGTGGCACCGAAGAAGGCGGCACCGCTGACCGGCAAGGCCGCAAAAGGTCAGGAACCGACTTATTCGGGTTCGCGCCTGACGTTCAATTTCCAGGACATCCCCGTCCGTTCGGCACTGCAGCTCATCGCCGACGAAGCCAAGCTCAACCTCGTGGCTTCCGACAGCGTCGGTGGCAGCGTGACCCTGCGCCTGGTCAATACCCCATGGGACCAGGCGCTCGACGTCATCCTGCGTGCGAAGGGCCTCGACAAGCGCCGCAGCGGCAATGTCGTGTGGATCGCGCCGCAGGCCGAGCTCGCCAACTACGAACAGAGCCTGGCCGATGCCCGCCAGAAGGCCGAAGACTCTGCGGAACTCGTTTCCGACTACATCCCGATCAGCTATGGCAAGGCGGAAGACATCGCCAAGCTGCTGACCTCGGGCAGCATGCAGGCCCAGGGCGGCGGCGGCACCAGCACCAGCACGGCGCGCGGGTTCCTCTCCTCGCGTGGCAGCGTGTCGTTCGACGACCGCACCAACACGCTGCTGATCAACGACAACCCGGAAAAGATCCGTGACCTGCGCGAGCTGATCGGCACGCTCGATCGCCCGGTGCAGCAGGTGCTGATCGAATCCCGCATCGTGGTCGCCACGGATCAGTTCTCCCGCGCCCTCGGCGTGCAGTGGGGCGTGCAGGGTTACCACTCCAGCCATAGCGGCAACAACGTCATCGGCACGTCTCCCGACCTCACCTCGACCAGCACCGACGGTGCGACGACGGGTACCGGCGGCCTGGTCACGAACGTGGCCGGCAGCGCGACGGGAAGCAATGTCTCGCTGCCCGGTGGCTACAACGTGAATCTTCCCGCCAGTGGCGCGACCAGCAGCATCGGCCTCGCGATCCTCGGCGCGAACTACATGGTCGACCTCGAACTGTCGGCGGCGCAGAGCGAAGGCCGCAGCGAAGTGGTCTCGAGCCCGCGCGTCATCACGGCGAACCAGCAGGAAGCGGTGATCAAGCAGGGTACGCAGATCGGCTACGTGACCTATCAGGCGTCGAGCACGGGTGGTGGCGCCTCGAACGCCACGGTGCAGTTCAAGGATGCCGTGCTGGAACTCCGGGTCACGCCGACCATCACGGCCGACAGCCGCGTCTACCTCAAGATCAACGTGAAGAAAGATGCACTGGCTGCCCTGGTCGCCAGCCCCGGCGGTGGTTCGGTGCCGCAGATCGACACGCGCGAGATCAATACCTCGGTGCTCGTCGACAACGGCCAGACCGTCGTACTGGGCGGCATCTACGAGATCACGAAGACGAGCGACATCAGCAAGGTGCCGGGCCTGGGTGACATCCCCGGCATCGGTGTCCTGTTCCGCAGCACCAGCAAGACCAACAACAAGGCCGAGCTGCTGATCTTCGTGACGCCGCGCATCCTGTCCGACACACTGCAGTAAGCGTCGGAATCTGCAACGAAAAAGGCGGCCTCCGGGCCGCCTTTTTCGTTGCGTGGGCCTGCCCGGCCTACTGCCCTTTTTTGTCGCAGCCGGACACGGGCCCTAAACTTCTCGCGCTTGCTGTGGTCTTATCCATCCTCCGCCGTAGCACGAGAGCAGCCCCGATGCATGACACGTTGACCGCCACGACCACGCTCCAGCAGGCCTTCGTCCGCCTTCGTGAGGAGCTGTCGCGCGAGATCATCGGCCAGCCGCATCTGGTCGAGTGCCTCCTGATCGCCTTGCTGGCCGACGGGCACCTGCTCGTCGAAGGGGCGCCGGGCCTCGCCAAGACCACGGCCGTCAAGGCACTGGCCACGCGGGTCGAAGCCGACTTCCACCGCATCCAGTTCACTCCCGACCTGCTGCCGGCCGATCTCACGGGCACCGACATCTTCCGGTCGCAGACGGGCACGTTCGAATTCGAGCGCGGGCCGCTGTTCCACAACATCGTGCTGGCCGACGAGATCAACCGCGCGCCGGCGAAGGTGCAGTCGGCCCTGCTCGAGGCCATGGCCGAGCGCCAGATCACGATCGGTCGTCGCACGTGGCCGCTGCCCGAGCTGTTCATGGTCATGGCCACGCAGAATCCCATCGAGCAGGAAGGCACCTTCGCGCTGCCCGAGGCGCAGCTCGACCGCTTCCTCATGCACGTGACCATCGGGTACCCCGACGCCACGGCCGAGCTTTCGATCCTGCGGCTGGCGCGCCAGCAGGCACGCGAATCCATGCACCCCGCCACGCCGCCGGCGCATCTGCTTCGCCCGGGTGACGTGTTCGCGGCGCGCGATGCCGTGCTTTCCGTGCACATGGCCGAACCGCTCGAGCTCTACATCACGCAGCTCGTCGTCGCCACGCGCGACGCCGGCAAATACGGCCCCGAGCTGGCGCGCTGGATCGCATGGGGCGCCAGCCCGCGCGCGACCATCGCACTTGATCGCTGCGCACGCGCCCATGCGTGGCTGGCCGGTCGCGACTACGTCTTGCCGGACGACATCCATGCCGTGGCTCATGAAGTACTCAGGCACCGTGTCCTGCCGACGTATGAAGCCGAGGCGGAAGGCGTTCGCATCGATACCGTGATCGACCGTCTCCTGGATCTCGTGCCGCTGCCGTGAGTGCTCCCGCCGCTGTTCCCGATGGCCGCGTGCATGTGTCGCTGCCCGAGCTGATCGCGCTGCGCGCGCGGGTGGCGCGGGCGCCGACGCCGCAGGTCGTGTCGCGTGCACCGCGGAGCGGCCAGCGTCCCGGCCGTTTACATGGCCGCGGCATGGACTACGCGGAATCACGCATCTACCAACCCGGCGACGACGTGCGCCGCATGGACTGGCGCCTCACCGCACGCAGCGGCGTGGCCCACACCAAACTCTTCCAGGAAGAACGCGAAGGCCGCCTGCTCGTGCTGCTCGACACCAATGCCAGCATGCGTTTCGGCACGCGAACCCGTTTCAAGTCGGTGCAGGCGGCGCGTGCCGCTGCACTTGCCGCGTGGTATGCCGTGCGAGGCACGGATCGTGTGGGCGTCCTTGCCTTCGGCGGCCAGCGTCATCTGTTGCGCCCGCAGGGTGGCCCGCGCGGTGCCCTGGCGACCGCAGGTGCGCTCGCAGCCTGGGATGCGCTTCCGCCCGGCGACGACGAATCACTCTCCGCGGCCCTGCAGCGCGCCCGCCGCCTGATGCACGGTGCGTCACGCGTCCTGCTGATCACCGATGGCTTCGCCGTCGACGACGCCGCGCGCAGTCGCATGCTCGGGCTGATCGGCAGGGCCGAGGTCATGGTGCTCGGCGTGGCCGATCCGCTCGAGCGCGAAGCGCCGCCGGCAGGGCGTTTCCCTTTTGCACATCGCGGTGTCCACTACGATGTCGTGCTTCACGGCGAACGCCAGCGCGCCGACTTCATGAAGACGATGGGCGAAGGCCAGCGCAGGCTGGAAGCGTTGTGCACCGGCCTCGGCCTGCGCCAGCGCGTGATCACGACGGCCGATGATCCCCTCGATGCCATCGTGGTGCTACTCGGACAGGGCAGGTCACGCTGATGCCGCCGAACGAACCGCAACTGCGCGACATCCATCTTCCGCATGTATCGATGTGGTGGCCTCTGGCACCTGGCTGGTGGGTGCTGGCTGCGCTTGTTGTGGCCGCCGTGGTCATCCTGGTCGTGATGATCCGTCGTCGCAGGGCGTGGCGGCGTTATGTCGATGGCGTGCTGGCTGACGTTCGCACGGCGGCGCGCGATGCGGGCAACGGGGGCGATGCGTCGGCATTCGCCAGCACCGCGAGTCAGCTGCTGCGCCGCGTGGCGCGAACGCGCGATCCGCGCAGCGTGGCGGTGTCGGGCGATGCGTGGCTCGCCGTTCTTTCCACGCTGGCGCCGAAACAGGACGTCACCCGTCTCGGCGCGCTCGACACGGTGATGTACCAGCGATCCGCGCCGATCGATATCGATGCCACGTTGCGTGACGTCGAGGCATGGGTGCGCACGGCACTGAAACGCAGGAGTCGTGTCCATGCACCTTCCTGACTTCGCACATCTTCCAGAATTCGCGTGGCCGTGGCTGTTCGCCGCGTTGCCGCTGCCGTGGCTGCTTCGTCATGTGCTGAGGGCGGTCAAACCCGCGCAGGCGCTGAATCTCCCGCAGCCGGGGCTGTCACTGGTGCAGGCGTCGGCGGCGCGCACGCCGTTTGCCGCGACGGCCCTCCTGGCACTGGCCTGGCTTTGCCTGGTCGCGGCCGCCGCGCGTCCGCAGACGCTGGGGCCACCCCAGCCGCAGCAGCGCAGCGGGCGTGCCACGATGCTGGCGGTCGATCTGTCCGGCAGCATGTCACTCGACGACATGCAGCTTGCCGGCCGCATGGTCACGCGTTTTGCGGCCGTCGAAGCCATCGCAGGCGACTTCATCGACCGACGTGCAGGCGACGAACTGGGCTTGATCCTGTTCGGGTCGCAGGCCTACCTCGTCACGCCGCTCACCTATGACCTCGACGCTGTACGCGCCCAGCTGCACGGCGCCGTGGTCGGCCTGCCAGGACGCGAAACCGCCATCGGCGATGCGCTGGCCGTCGCCGTGAAGCGACTGGCCGACATGCCGGAGCAGGCGCGTGTCGTGGTGCTGTTGACCGACGGCGTGAACAACGCCGGTTCCATTGCACCGCGCGAAGCGGCGCGCGCCGCAAAGGCCGCCGGTGTGAAGGTCTATACCATCGGCATCGGCGCCAACGCGCTGCGCGTGCCCGATTTCTTCGGCAGCCGCGTGGTCAATCCGTCGGCCGATCTCGACGTGGGCATGCTCACCGATATCGCCAACCAGACCGGTGGTCGTTTCTTCCGTGCCACCGATACCGGTGAGCTGGCGCAGGCCTATCGCGCCATCGACGCCCTTGAACCGGTACCGCAGCCGGGTGCCGCCCTGCGCCCGCACGTCGAGCTGTTCCGCTGGCCGCTGCTCGCTGCACTCGTCCTCTTCGCACTCGCGGCTCTTCCGCGACTGATCGGTGGAAGGAGCGGCGCATGACGTCCCTGTTGACCCACTTTCATTTCATCGAGCCGCGATGGCTGTGGCTGTTCGCGCTGGTGCCCGTCGTGGGCTGGCTCATCGCGCGTCGTTCGGGCCAGTCGCGCGTGCTGTCGCGCATCGCCGATCCGGACCTGCTGCCCTATCTGCTCGACGGGTCGCCCTCATCATCCCGGGCACCGGTATCGGCCTTCGTGCTGGCGGCATCGCTGGCGATCCTCGCCCTGGCTGGGCCGTCATGGGATCGCCAGTCGCAGCCTCTTTTTGCCGAGCGTGCGGCGCAGGTCGTCGTCGTGTCCATGGCGCCCCAGATGCTCTCGCACGACGTGGTTCCGGATCGCCTGAGCCGGGCACGCTACAAGGTGCGCGAGTTATACCAGGCGAACCAGGACGGCATGAATGCGCTCATCGCTTACACCGGCGAAGCCTTTACCGTCGCGCCACTCACCACGGATGCGCACAGCGTCGACGACCTGCTGACGGCACTGTCTCCCGACACCATGCCGGTGGCAGGCGACGACCCGGCGAAAGCCATCGACCTTGCAGCCGACCTGATCCATCGCGCAGGCCTGCACGGTGGGTCCATCGTGCTGGTCACCGATCGCGCCGACGCGGCTGCCGCTACGGCGGCAGGCCGGGCACGTGCAGCCGGTGATCGTGTCTCCGTACTCGGCATGGGTACCGCACGTGGCGGCCCGATTCCGGCGGCTGACGGCGGGTTCGTGAAAGACGAGAACGGTGTGATGCTGATGGCACCCCGCGACGATGCGTCGCTCGCGGCCGTCGCCACATCGGGCGGCGGGCACTTCGCTCCACTTGCCGATGGCAGCTCGGATGTCACTGCGCTTGCAGCCGTACTCAAACACGACGGCGACGAAAAAGCCGTGGCCGGTGCATCGTCGGGCGAGTGGCAGGATCGCGGTCCGTGGCTCCTTCTTCCACTGCTCCCCCTTGCCGCACTGGCATTCCGTCGCGGATGGATGCTCGTGCTGGCGCTTGCCCTGATTCCACTTTCACCGGCTCGTGCGAGCAGCGCGACCGACCTGTTCCGCACACGTGACCAGCAGGCGGCCCAGGCCCTCCAGCAGGGCGATGCAAAACGTGCGCAGTCACTCGCCGCCAGCACGACCCTGAAAGGTGCCGCGGCTTACAAGGCGGGCGATTACGCGTCCGCCGAGGCGTCACTGAAGCAGTCGACGGATACCGATTCGCAGTACAACCTGGGCAACGCCCTGGCGAAGCAGCAACAGTACGAAGACGCCATCGCCGCGTACGACCGTGCGCTGAAAGCGAATCCCGGCAACGCCGACGCTGCAGCCAATCGCAAGGCCGTGGAAGATTTCCTCAAGCAGCAGAAGCAGCAGGACAAGAACACGCCGAAAGACGACAGGAACCCGCAGGGCAAGAAGCCGAACGATGGCCAGCAGGGCAAGTCGGGTGGCGACGACGGCAAGCAGGGCGACCCGAAAGGTAAGGACGGCAATGACGGCAAGGATGGCGGTCAGGACGGCAAGCCCGGCGATCAGAACGACAAGGAAGGCAACGACGGAAAAGACGGAAAGGACGGCAAGGGAGCCGACGACAGGAGTGGCGCCGACAAGGGCGACGCTAACAAGAACGCCCCCGGCAAGGACGGCGAGGGTAAGCCGAAGCCGCCTGAAGGCGGCGACCCGCAGGCGAAGTCCGCCGCCGACAAGGCGCAGGCCGATCGCGCCCAGCAGGCGCTGAAGGAAAAGATGGACGCTGCGCTCGCAGGCAAGCAGGGCGAGCAGCAGGCACAGGACAAGAAGGATGGACCGCACGACCTGGGCGAGATGTCCGGGAAGGACGCGTCGTCACGACTTCCCGCCGATGTGCAGCGTTCGCTACAGCGCGTGCCGGATGATCCGGGTGGTCTGTTGCGGAGGAAGTTCATGCTCGAGTACCAGCAGAGGCACGGCGTCGCGGAGCCGGAGGAATGATGATGCGTCGTTTACAGGCCGCCCTTGCGTTACTGGTGGTTCCACTGCTGGCCCTGGCGCAGACAGCGCCGGTGGCGTCGCTCGACCGCACGCATGTCGCGGCCGGCGATACGGTCACGCTGAACATCGAGCTTGCCGGCGAGCCCGTCGACGAGCCGGACTTCTCCCCGCTCATGACGGACTTCGTCGTGCTGGGCACGTCGACCAACCACACGTTGAGCATCATCAACGGCACGCGCGAAGCGCACACGATGCTCGGCATCGCACTGCGTCCCCGCCGCGAGGGGCACCTGACGGTGCCTTCGCTCACCATCGACGGCCAGAAGACCCAGCCGGTCGCCGTGGATGTCGCTGCGTCCCAGGATGCCGGCGGGGCTCCCGGGACACCTGCTGATCGCCCGGTGATGCTGGAAGGCAAGATCGACCCTGCCAGTGCATATGTCGGCCAGCAGGTCGATTACACCCTGCGCCTGATGTTCGCGGTGAACCTCGCCGACGGGCAGCTCGGCGATCCGGCCGCCGACGGCGCCGAGGTCCGTCGTATCGGACAGGATGCGAATTACCAGACGGTACGCGGCGGTCGTCGATTCAATGTGGTCGAGCGGCATTACGCGATCTTCCCCCAGCGCGCGGGCACGCTCGACATCAAGCCGCCGACGTTCCAGGGCACGGCGGTCGATCCCATGGATTCCGGCGCGTTCTTCGGCGGCGGATCGCCGGTGAACGCCGTGGCCGAACGCGTACGGCTGACAGTTCGCAACCGTCCGTCGACGGCCGCCAGCGGCGCGTGGATTCCCGCGCGTGCGTTGACCCTCGCCATCGATGGCGTGCCGACGGACGACAGGGCACGGGTAGGCCAGCCGATGACGCTCACCATGCGGCTCGACGCCACCGGCATGCCGTTCGAGGCGCTGCCAGCCCTGTCGCTGCCGACGATCGACGGCGCCGATGTCTATCCCGACAAGGCGGTGACCGGCGGCGGCGTCAGTGGCCCGTGGATCACGGGTCGACGCCAGCAAGGCTTCGCCGTGGTGCCGAACCGCCCCGGCAAACTGCATATTCCTGCCACCACGCTGCACTGGTGGAACGTGGTGAGCGACAAGGAAGAAGTGGCGACGCTTCCTGACCGTTACATCGACGTATTGCCCGGGGCGAACGCCCCTGCCGCCACGGGCGGTGGGCCGGCCGTGGCCTCGACCGCCGCTCCGTCCGGCCAGGCTGGACCTGCCGCCGAGGGCAGTGCCGCCGCTTCCGCCTCGACCGCCGGCTCGGCGTCCGCATCGTCGCTGCTGGCTTCCACGCCCTGGCGCTGGTTGTTCGCAGCCGTGCTGGCGCTGTGGGTGATCACGGTGCTGGCCTGGTTCGTGATCAGCCGGCGTCGCCGGACGAGAACAGCCGCCAGCGCAGGCCCGGCGGCGGCCGCTGCCCTGGGGTCGGGCAAGGGCGGCCCCGGGGCAGTGGCCGTCGCTTCAGGCCGGCGCTCGTCACGCAAGGCGCATGAGGATTTTCTCAAGGCCGCCGAAGGCGCGGATGCGATCCTGATCGAACAGGCGCTGCTCGCATGGAGCCGCGCCGAGCGCCCCGCGACACGTTCGCTCGGTGATCTGACGACGGCCCTCGAGGAGGGCACGCAACGAGAAGCCATCGCGCGTCTGCAGCGTGCCCGATTCGCCGGCGTCGCGCTCGAACCAGGTGTGCTTCGGGGGCCCTTCGCGAGCGGCCTTGCGTGGCGCAGGCCCGATGCCCCGAGCCGCGGTGACGGCCTTCCGCCCCTGTATCCACGCTAGTCGGGCTCTCGCCATGGCGGCGCAATGCCTCGTTCGCCTTGACCGTGGTTGAGGGTTCGCGGGCAGGCCCGCTCCTACCTGTGCGGTAGCGAGCTCTGCGTTGGCGCGTTCAGGAGTGCCTCGTAGATGCGCGTCATGGCGCCGCCGAATGTGCAGAAGACCACGTGCTCGGGCCGCCAGGGGGCCTCCGTGACGGTTTTTACCGCAATGGCGGCCGCCTCGGCCGGCGGATAGCCGTAAACGCCAGCGCTGATCGCCGGGAAGGCCAGCGAACGCACGCCGTTTTCACGGGCCAGATTGAGAACATTCGTATAGCAGTCGGCCAGCAGGGTGGGCTCGTCGCGATGGCCCCCGTGCCAGATCGGACCTGCGGTATGGATCACGAAGCGCGCCGGCAGCGCAAAACCCGGGGTGATCCGGGCACTGCCTGTCGGGCAGCGCACGCCGGGCCGTACCTCGGGGAGAGCCCGGCAGGCCGCCAGCAGGGCGGCACCGGCGGCGCGATGGATCGCGCCGTCCACGCCGCCGCCGCCCAGGAGCGACTCGTTGGCGGCATTGACGATGGCATCGACGTCCAGGGACGTGATGTCCGCCTCGTTCACATTGATGCGCATGGGGCAGACTCCTTGTGACGGGCAGGCCGCAATTGGCTACGATGGATCCCTACAGTTTTGCATGATCGCCGAAGGCTATGGCTGACCCGCTGAAAGTTGAAGATATCTCGTTCGCCTACCTGCTCAACGACGTCACCTTGCTCTTCCGCAAGCACTTCGACCGCAGGGCAGTGCGTTTTGGCCTGACACGCGCCCAGTGGCGCGCCCTCAAGGCATTGCACCGCCGGCCAGGCATGCGCCAGAACGAACTGGCCGAGCAGCTGGACATGGAGCCGATCGCCGTGGGCCGCGTGATCGACCGCCTGCAGTCGGCCGGTTTCGTCGAGCGCCGCGCCGACCCGAAAGACCGTCGCGCCTGGCGCCTGCATGACACCGAACAGGCGCGTGGTGTCGTGGACGACATGGAGGACATCGCGCGAGGCCTCCGTCGCGACGCCACCCACGGCATCGCCCTGGAAGACCTGCAGACCATGTTGGCCGTCATGGACCGCATGAAGGAAAACCTGCAGGCCCTCGACGGCCCCCTCGAGCGCTAGTCGGCGGCGTCAACTTTTTACGATCCGGTGCGTTTAAAGCGTCGGGTGTCCGGAAGAGTCCGGATCGTGCGGGCCGGCCGGAGATCCCATGCAGCGTTCCCCAGGGAAGAAAATCGCTCTTCTGATCGCATTGCTGGCGCTGGCTGCCGGCGCAGCAGCGCTATGGCGTCACCAGGCCGGGGATAAAGAGCCCCACGCGCAGAAAAAACCACCCGCCGCGAGCGTCCCTGTCAACGTCGCCACGGCGACACGCGGCGAGATCGACCTGTCATTGCGGGTGATCGGGCGGGCCGAAGCGTATTCCACCGTCAACGTGCGATCCCGGGTCAACGGGCAGCTCGAATCCCTGGCGTTCACCCCGGGCGAGCATGTGAAGAAGGGTGACCTCCTGGCCCGGGTCGACCGGCGCCCCCTGCAGGCCGCCTTCGACGAAGCCCAGGGCAAGGTCGCGAGCGACCAGGCGCAGCTGGCCCGGGCCGAAGCCGACCTGGGTCGCTACGAAAACATGCTGGGCAAGGGCTTCGTCAGCCGCGCCGACTACGACCTCTACAAGGCGAATCTCGGCGTGGCGCGGGCTGCCCTGGACAGCGACCGCGCTGCCGCGCGCGCCGCGCAGACGCAACTCGGCTTCACGGTGATCACGGCGCCCTTCGACGGGGTCACCGGTGCACCGCTCGCGTATCCGGGGGCCACGCTTACGGCGGACACCACCGACATCGTGGTCCTCAACGAAGTGGATCCCATGCGCGTGGCGTTTTCCATTCCCGAGGACAGCCTGGCCGCAGTGCGCAACAGCCTGCGGCGTGGCGCGCTTGCGGTCGTGGCGAAGATCCCCGGTGACGATGGCGCGCCGCTCAAGGGTGAGCTGGAGTTCGTCGACAATGCGGTCGACGCCACCACGGGCACGATCGTCCTGAAGGCGCGCTTCGGAAACGCAGACAGCCGCCTGACGTCAGGCCAGTTCGCCGACGTGACGCTACCCACGACGCGCCTTGCCGATGCCGTGAGCATTCCCGTCGTGGCCTTGCAGAGCTCGACGGCTGGCACGTTCGTCTTCGTCGTGAAGCCCGACGGCACGGTGGAACAGCGCGTCATCGCCACCGGCGCGACGACCACGGATCGCGTGGTCGTGGACAAGGGTCTGCAGGCCGGTGAGCGCGTGGTCACCGAGGGCCAGATGCTGCTTGTCGATGGCGCACGCGTGCGCATCGACAAGGACTGAAGGGCCGCGCATGAACCTGCCGGAACTCTGCATACGCCGCCCGGTGATGACCACGCTGCTCATGGCGGCGCTGGTGATCTTCGGCATCGCGGCATACCCGAAGCTGCCGGTGAACGAGCTGCCCAACGTCGACTTCCCGACGATCAACATCAGTGCGAGCCTCCCCGGCGCCTCGCCCGAAACGATGGCATCGTCGGTGGCAACGCCCCTGGAAGCACAGCTGTCCACGGTCGCGGGCATCGATACCATGAGCTCGTCCAGCTCGCTGGGCTCGACCACGATCACGGTGACCTTCGCACTGAACCGCAGCATCGATGGCGCGGCGCAGGATGTCCAGGCGGCGATTTCCGCGGCACAGCGGCAGTTGCCGCAGGACATGCCGACACCACCGACGTACCGGAAGGTGAACCCGGCCGACGCGCCGATCCTGTTCCTGACGATGCAGTCCTCCACGCTTCCGCTGTCGACGGTGGACGACTACGCCGAGACCGAGCTGGCGCAGCGACTGTCGATGGTCGATGGCGTGGCGCAGGTGAATGTCTACGGTTCGCAGAAATACGCCGTCCGCATCGCGGTCGATCCCGATCGACTGGCAGCGACGGGTATCGGTGTCGACCAGATGAGTGCGGCCATCGCCGCCGCCAACGTGAACAAGGCGACCGGCTCACTCAATGGCCGTCGCCAGTTGCTCTCCATTCGTTCCGACGGCCAGCTCATGCGGGCAGCCGACTATCGCCAGGTCGTCGTCGCCTATCGCAATGGCGCACCCGTGCGCCTGTCGGATATCGCCACGCCACGCGACAGCGTGCAGGACGACCAGAAGGCCAGCTGGTTCAACGGCAACCGCGCGATCACGCTGGCGATCCAGCGGCAGCCCGGCGCGAACACCGTGGAGACGGTCGATCGCATCATGGCGTTGCTACCGGCCTTCAAGGACACGCTGCCACCGTCGGTGAAGCTCGAGGTGATGTACGACCGTTCCCAGTCGATCCGTGAGTCGGTGCACGATGTGCAGTTCACGCTGGTGCTCGCGGGCATCCTCGTCGTGCTGGTCATCTACCTGTTCCTCGGCAACGCATCGGCGACACTGATCCCCGCCGTGGCCCTGCCGATCTCGGTGCTCGGCACGTTCGGCGCCATGTGGGCGCTGGGGTACAGTCTCGACAACCTTTCACTGCTCGCGCTCACGCTCGCGGTAGGTTTCGTGGTGGACGATGCCATCGTGATGCTCGAGAACATCATGCGGCACATCGAGGCGGGGCAGGCGCCTTACGACGCGGCCGTGACGGGTGCGAACGAAATCGGCTTCACCATTTTCTCGATGACGCTGTCGCTCGTGGCGGTGTTCATCCCCGTGATGTTCATGGGCGGCATCGTGGGGCGCCTGTTCCATGAATTCGCCGTGGTGATCAGCGTGTCGATCCTGATTTCCGGGTTCGTCTCGATCACCCTCACGCCCATGTTGTGCAGCCGCTTCGTCAAGGCGCACGACCACGACAGGCGCAGCTTCATCGTCGTGTGGTTCGACCGTGGTTTCAGTGCCATGACCAACGGCTACACGCGGACGCTGGCGTGGTGCATGAGGCATCCGCGCGTCGTGCTGGGCGTGTTCGCGCTGAGCCTGGCAGCGACCGGCGTGCTGTTCGTCGTAACCCCGAAGGACTTCATTCCCGCGGGCGACAGCGGGCAGCTCCGCGTGACCACCGAAGGGCCGACGGATATCTCGTTCGCTGCCATGTCGGCGCGGCAGCAGTCGCTCGCCCGTCTGGCGCAGGACGATCCGAACATACTGGGCGTGATGTCCAGCGTCGGCGCGGGTGGTGCGCGCGCCACGGTGAACTCCGGATCGCTGCTGTTGCGCCTGAAGGAAGCCGGTGATCGCGGCCATACGACGCCCGATGAAATTATCCAGGGGCTTCGACATGCGTTCGCGGACGTGCCCGGCATCCGCACGTACATCCAGAATCCGCCGGCGATCCAGGTGGGCGGACGCCAGTCGAAGGCGCAGTACCAGTACACCGTGCAGTCCACCGATCTTGGTGCGCTGTATGCATGGTCTGGGAAACTCGTCGGGGCATTCCAGAAGCTGCCCGGCTTCCAGGACGTGACCACCGATCTCGATCTCAACAGCCCGTCGATGGTCGTGACGGTCAACCGCGAGAAGCTGGCGCCGCTGGGCCTCACGATGGACCAGGTGCAGACCGCGCTGGGCACGGCCTTCGGCGAAAACCAGATCTCGACGATCTACGGCACGGCGACGCAGTACTGGGTGATCCTGCAGGTGGAGCGTCAGCTGCAGGATGATCCGGCGGTGTTATCCAGGCTTTACGTCACGGCCGACAGCGGCAAGCTGGTGCCGCTGAGCACCGTCGCGACGTTCGAGCGCAAACCCCAGGTACTGACCGTGAACCACCAGGGGCAGCTACCCGCGGTAACGGTGTCGTTCAATCTCGCACCGGGTGTGTCGCTGAGCGATGCGGTGGCCAGCATTGATCGCGCGACGCTGGCCATGAAGTTGCCGGCGACGCTCAGTGGAAGCGTGCAGGGCACGGCGCAGGCCTTCCAGGATTCGGTGAAAGGCATGGGGCTGCTACTGCTGCTGGCGGTCTTCGTGATCTACCTCGTGCTCGGCATCCTGTACGAGAGCTTCATCCACCCATTCACGATTCTTTCCGGCCTGCCGGCAGCGGCCGTGGGCGCATTGCTGACGCTGGTGATCTTCCACGCATCGCTCGACCTGTTCGCGTTCGTGGGAATCATCATGCTGGTCGGTATCGTGAAGAAGAACGCGATCATGATGATCGACTTCGCACTGGAGCTCCAGCGCGAGCAGGGCGTCGAGCCGGCCGTTGCGATCTTCGAGGCGTGCCGCGTGCGTTTCCGGCCGATCATGATGACCACGATGGCGGCTTTCGCAGGTACGTTGCCGATCGCACTCGGCATCGGTGCCGGTGCCGAAACGCGCCGCCCACTCGGTCTGGCCGTCGTGGGCGGGCTGGTGGTGTCGCAGATACTGACGCTTTACCTCACGCCGGTGATCTACCTGTACATGAACCGCTTGCAGGAGCGGCTGGCTCCGGGCAAGGGCACGGCAGGCGGGCCGGCCCATGGGGCCGGATCGCCGGCAGGGCCGGCTCCTACATAGAGCCGGTCCTGCCGGGCACGCGTCAGTCGTGCGCGCCGTCCTTCGCGAACGCACCGGCCTTCGAGCCGAAGTCACCTTCCGCCTGGGCCGCCATGTACGCGAAGGACGCATAGACGGCTACGTTCTGTGCCAGCGCCTTCGGATCGATCTTGTCCAGCGTGTCGTTGGCATTGTGGTGGTAGTCGAAATAGTCCGTGCCGTCCTGGGTCAGCGACAGGGCCGCCATGCCTCGGGCGTGCATCTGCGACAGGTCGGACCCACCGCCGCCCGGCTTCGACGTGTCGTACGCCACGCCGATCGGCTCCAGCACCTTCGCGATCTGCGCGATGGCATCGCGGGCTTCCGGTTTGACGCTCGCGCTCATGCGCCAGACGCGACCCGAGCCGAAGTCGGATTCGGTGCCCAGCTGGAACTTCGCCACCTCCTTCGCGTGTGCCTCGGCATAGGCGCGGCCACCCCACAGCCCCATCTCCTCGTTGGCGAAGGCGATGACGCGAATGGTGCGGTCAGGGCGCTGCGGCATGTCCTTGATGAGCTTCGCGGCAGCTGCGGCGATGGCAACGCCCGCGCCGTCGTCGATGGCGCCGGTACCCAGGTCCCACGAATCGAGGTGTCCACCGATGGCGACGACCTGGTCGGGATGCTTCCGGCCCGTGACTTCCGCGATGACGTTGGCGCCCTCGTACGTACCCGCGAACCCGACGTCCAGGTCGAGCTTGAGCGTAACCGGCTTGCCTTCCTTCAGCACGCGCTCGAGCTGGTCGCTGTCGGGCAGGGAAAGGGCGGCGGCCGGGATGGCCTCCTTCGGATCCTGGAAGCCGGTGACGCCCGTATGCGGCGTGCGACTGTGCGGATCGGTGCCGGCGGAACGCAGCAGGTAGGCTGCTGCACCCATCTTCGCCGCGAGAACGGCGCCGCGCGTGCGCGTGGCCGAACCCATGCCGTAATCGTGGCCATCCTTCTGCTGCTGCATGTGCGTGCTGACGTAGACGATCTTGCCCTTCACGGAGGCCGGGTCGGCATTCTTCAGTGCGTCGAGGTCATCGAAACCCACCACCTCGGCGGTGAGGCCGCCCTGCGGCGTGCCTGCGGAATAACCCAGCGCCGTGAGGACCAGGGGCTGCGGGAACGGCGACACGATCGCGGCGTGCTCGCTGCGGCGCTGCCACAGCGGGTAGCTGACCTTCTCGGTATAGACCTTGTCGAAACCCATGGCCTTGAACTTCGCCACGGTCCACGCCACGGCCCGCGCATCGGCAGGGCCACCCGCGATGCGCGGGCCGACTTCGGTGGTCAGGCCGGAGACGAAGTCATAACCGGTACCGTCCGTCATGGCGCGGTCGCGCAGTTCGGCGGCAGCGGCGACGGCTTTGGCGGGGATGGTCGTGGCCTTGTCGGCCGCGTGCGCTGAGAAGGCAAGCGCGAGGCATGCGGCAAGCGCATGTAGACGTAGCGAAGTGCGCATGGAAAACCCCTGGGACGAAACCCCGATTATTGCCTCATGCCGGGGTGTCACCGCGTAGGTCGAAAGTCATGCATGACCGGTGAGCGGTAGCGAAACGATGGCGCGGAGGCCGCCCTGCTTGCGATTGCGCACCGTGACCGTGCCGCCATGGTCGAGCACGACGGCGCGCACGGTGGCGAGCCCCAGGCCGATACCGCCGGTGTCGCGGTTGCGCGATGCCTCCATGCGGAAGAACGGGGCGAACACCTGCTGCTGCATGGCCTCGGGAATGCCCGGGCCATCGTCGTCGACTTCCAGCGTGCACTGTCCGCCGCCGGGGCGCAGGCGTATCCGCACGCGGTGGCCGTATTTGATGCCGTTCTCCACGAGGTTCACGATGGCGCGGCGAAGCGCGACCGGGTCGCCCTCGAGCGTCACCGAAGGGCCCGCCTCGACCGACACATCGTGGCCCACGTCGACCAGGTCGTCGGCCACGCTCTCGACCAGCAGCCGGAAATCGAGCGCCTGGCGCTGCGCACCCAGCGAGCGATCACGGATGAAGTCCAGCGCGGCGGAGATCATGGTCTTCATCTCCTGGATATCTGAGGCGACTTTCGCCCCCAGCGGATCGGGCAGGCCGTCCAGCCGGAACGACAGTCGGGTCAGCGGCGTGCGCAGGTCATGCGCGATCGCGGCGATCATCTGGCTGCGCTCATGCAGGAGACGATTTACGCGGCCCTGCATGGCGTTGAACGCGTCCACGGCGTGCCGCATCTCGGGCGGCCCTCCACGCGGGACGGGCGGCGCGTGGGTATCAGCTCCCAGGCGTTGCGCCGCGTCGGCGAACTTGCTGATCGGCGCGGCAAGCGCGCGCGCGAACAGCCACGCTGCGGGGAGAAGCACGAGAATGCCGAGCGCCAGCAGCCAGAACAGCTGTTGCTGGAGCATGCTGGGGAAGGGCTCGTCAGGCACGGTGACGATGCGCCAGCGGCCATCGGGCTGGCGCAAGCCGATGACGCTGCCCGCGCCCATCAGTGCGCGCATGGGCGACGGACGGTGCGAGTCGTCGACCTCGAACACATAGACATGCAACGCGTCGTCGCTGACGTGCAGCAGTGCGCCCAGGCGCATCGCGATATGCGATGAAAGCCGGGTGTCGAATCCCCGCGGTGCCGCAGGGGGTGCGGACGCGGTGGTGACGTCGAGATCGCCGCCGCCGCCCGGTGGCCCGAAGTCGCGTCCCGGCATGGCGCCCCGGTCCGGGCCGATGCCCAGCATGCCCCGGCCGGACGGGTCGAACGGGCGCATGCCGCCCGCGTCGGGGTCCAGCACGTTGATCACGTCGAAGAGGCTGGTCATGGGCGGCGGGGTAGGCGGACGCACGACGAGGATCGCGATGCCGATCGCGGTCGACACCAGCAATGCAATGAGCATCATCAGGAAGCTGCGGGCGAAGATCGACAGCCCCGGCCATCCGTTCACGAGCGCAGGACCTTCGGCAGCAGCATGTAACCCTCGTTGCGCACGGTACGGATCATTTCTTCCTGCGCCCGGTCGTTGAGCTTGCGGCGGAGACGGCTGATCTGCGTGTCGATGGCACGATCGAAGACTTCCGAGCGGCCCCCGTGGACGAGATCGAGCAGCTGGTCACGACTCAGGATGCGTTGTGGATGCTCCACGAAAGCTTTGAGCAGCGAGAATTCCCCATCCGAGAGGTTGATGAAGATGCCGGTCGGGTCGCGGAGGTCGCGCCGGGTGACGTCGAGACGCCATCCGGCAAAGGTGTAAGGCCGGGCATCCTCCGCCTTGACGGGGTCGGTGCCGCTGGTGCGTCGAAGCACGGCGCGGACGCGCGCGAGCAGTTCGCGGGGGTTGCAGGGCTTGGCAAGGTAGTCGTCGGCGCCGACCTCGAGACCGATGATGCGATCCGTGTCGCTGCCCAGGGCACTGAGGAGGATGACGGGAGGGCCCTTTTCCGCCGCAAGGCGTCGGGCGGCGCTCAGTCCGTCCTCCCCCGGCATCATGACGTCGAGGACGATCAGGTCCGGTCGTTCCCGATGGATCGACAGGCCCATTTCGGCGGCGTTTTCAGCCGCATGGACGCGGTAACCATGGCCTTCGAGGAAGTCCGTGATCAGGCCACGCAGTTCCGGGTCGTCGTCGACCACGAGGATGAGTGAATTCAGGTCCATAAGCATCGCAACTTCATAGCAGACGAGTCTAAGCGGCGTGTGTCGCCGGCGCCAAGACCTGACACAAAGTGGACACATGGGGACAAAGCCCGGTGACGCCATGCAGTTAGTTTGAACATGCCTTAGAGCATATGGAGTGTCTGACAGGACGTCGTTCGGTCCCCTGTCACCCGGAGCCTCCCTTGGCCAGCCGCTATGCGTTCCACGCCTTTCCGCAAGAAACCGACAGTGGTGCGAACCGTGACGCCGCCCGCCGCTTCTGGCAGGGCTTCGGCGCGGGTACCTCCCGACCCTTCGAAACCACGACGCTGGTCGATGGCTATGCCGGTGACCGGCTGAGGCTCGGTGTATTCCGACACCTGCCGCATGTGCTGACCGAAGAGATGATCCCGCGTGAGCACCGCCAGTCGGTGTTGCTTACGCTACAGCTGGACGGCAAGGCCAGCGTGGAGCAGCACGGGCGCCGCAACGAGATCGTGGCCGGCGACTTCTGCCTGATCGACCTCTCGCACCCCTTCCGCCTGCAGCTCATGCGTTCGACCGTACAGACGCTGCTCCTGCCTTTGTCCCTCCTGCGCGCGGCCGTGCCGCGGCTCGACGAGATCGCGGCGATCGGCCTGCACGGGCACCTGAGCTCCGTCGGCTACCTGCGCGTGTTGTTCGGGGAAATGTTCGCACACCCCGCCGGCCTTTCAGATGCCGTGGCCGACCGGCTCGCTGATGCCATCCCGCATATGCTCGCTGCCGCCGTGGAATCCATGGATGTCGCGGCCACGTCGCCGCCGCGCCTGCGCCAGTACCACAAGCGGCAGGTGCGCCAGTTCGCGCGCGAGCACCTGGCCGATCCCGAGCTGTGCGTGGACATGATTGCCAAAGGCGTCGCACTGTCTTCCAGTCATATCTTCGAGCTGTTCTCCGATGAAGAGCACACGCTCATGCGCTGGGTGCGCCTCGAACGCCTCATGCGCTGCCAGCGGGAACTGGGCGATCCGCGGCTCCGCCACCGTTCCATCGCGCAGGTGGCGCAGGCATGGGGCTTCGGCGACATGACGAATTTCAGCCGGAGCTTTCGCGAACATTTCGGCATGTCGCCCCGCAAGTACCGTGATTCTGCGATATCGAACAAGAACGCGACGCAATTACTTACGGACGTCCAAACGTCTAACTAATAGACGATTCAGCCCGGACTTTTCGCCTAAAGACCGGGCTTTCTTAACACTAAATTGAGGTTGTGGGCACGTAGCCACGACCTCACGACTTCATCCAACGATAAAAACGCCACGGGATCGTGGGGAGGGCGCTAGCCGGCGCCTGGCCCGTGTCGTCGCCATTCCAAACTTGCGGGGAGTTTCATAGTGAAGAATCATCAACTGATGCGCCTGAGCCGCATCAGCCTTGCGCTGGCACTGGCCATGGGCAGCACCGCCGCCTTCGCGCAGGCCACCAGTGGCAGCATTTTCGGCTCGGCACCGGTCGTCTCGGGCGAGACGGTGCAGGTAAAGAGCTCGTCGGGTGTCTCGCGCGAAGTGACCGTCGGAAGCGATGGTCGTTATACCGTCGGCCAGCTTCCGCTCGGTACGTACACCGTCTCGCTGGTACAGGGTGGCAAGGTCGTGGACTCGCGCCGCGACGTCAGCCTGACGGTCGGCTCCGGTAACGAAGTCACTTTCGCCTCTGCGGGCGCTACCGGCGGCTCCGCCGCGACGAGCCTCGATTCCGTGACGGTGTCGGCGAATTCGCTGCCCGCGATCGACGTCAGCAGCGTCGACGCGCGTACCGTCATCACCTCGCAGCAGTTGGCCAAGCTTCCGCTGGCACGTAGCGCCGAAGCCATCGCGCTGCTCGCCCCGGGCGTCGTGCCGGGCTACAGCGGCTTCACTTCGGCCACCGGCGGCGGCTCGCTGGTGTCGTTCTCCGGTTCGTCCGTCACCGAGAATGCGTACTACCTCAACGGCTTCAACACCACGGATCCGCTCAGCGGCTTCGGCGGCATCAGCCTGCCGTATGGCGCCATCGACCAGGAAGAAATCCTGTCCGGCGGTTACGGCGCAGCCTATGGTCGCTCCGACGGTGGCGTGATCAGCCAGAACGGCAAGCGCGGCACGAATGAATGGCATTTCGGCGCACAGATCCAGTGGACGCCTGCGTTCGCCAGGGGCGTAAGCCCCGGCTCGTATTACCAGCAGGGCTCGAACGAGGGCCAGCTCTACCGTCGTAACTCTGACAACAAGTCGTGGCTCACGACCGAAAGCGCATACGTCGGTGGCCCGCTGATCAAGGACAAGCTGTTCTTCTTCGCAGCGGTCGAAGCCGACAAGCAGTCCGGTAACAGCGTTGGCCCGGCGACGTCCTCGTATAACACGAACTACGAGTACAAGGACCCGAAGCATTACGTCAAACTCGACTGGAACATCAACGACAACAACATCCTCGAGTTTACCGAGGCCGCGACCAAGACGTCGTACAAGGGCAACCTGTACAACTACGATTACGCGACGAACCAGACGAGCGATTACAACAGCTCGGCGACGTCGACCAAGCAAAGCGGGAAGGTCGATGTCCTCAAGTACACCAGCTACATCACCGACGACCTGACGCTGACTGCCATGTATGGCAAGCAGAAGATGACGTACTACAGCAACACGCCGGGCTACGATGACTCCATCACGTACCTGGGAAATACCGAGATGGAAAACCCGGCCATCACGGGTGGTACGCCGATCACCAATACGCAGAGCACGCTCTACGTGGTGGATCCGAACCACCGTGCGTCGACCAATAATCTTCGTGTCGACCTCGCCTGGAAGATCGGCGACCACACGATCACGGGTGGTATCGACAACCTTAACTCGCGTGACATCGACGACGGCGAAACGGGCACCGAATGGGCGTACGGGCAGACAGGCGCCGACCAGAACGTCAGCGATTCGCCTTATGTCGCTGCGCCGAACACCGGTGCGGGTGGTGAAACCGGCTACTACGTATCGAAGTACCTTTACAGCACGGCTGCTTCGGTCCGCGTGGCGCAGCGTGCACAGTATCTCGAAGACAGCTGGCAGGTCACGGATCGCTGGCTGGTCAAGATTGGCCTGCGCAACGACCAGTTCACCAACTACAATCCGAACGGTGAAGCCTACCTGCGCGAGACGAAGCCGCAGTGGGCTCCGCGCCTTGGTGCCAGCTGGGACGTGCACGGCGACTCGTCGCTCAAGATCTATGCAAACGCGGGTCGTTACTACCTTGCAATGCCGGCATCGGTGGCGTTGCGCGCAGCTGCAGGCTCGCTCTACACGAACCAGTACTACACGTACACCGGTATCGACGCGAACGGTTACCCGACCGGTCTTACCCAGCTCGCCTCGGCGACGGGTGGTGCAGTGTCGGCAAACAACGAATACGGCCAGTCACCGGATGCGAAGACGGTCGCTGCGAAGGGTATCCAGTCGGAGTACCAGGACGAGTACCTGGCGGGCTTCACCCAGCAGATCAACAAGGACTGGGTCTGGGGAATGAAGGCGCAGGTACGGAAGCTGCGTAACATCCTCGACGATATCTGCGACACCGGCACGATCGCGGCCAAGGCACAGTCGCTCGGTTATACCGACGTGACCACCGATTCGCTCAACGGCTGCTACCTGTCGAATCCGGGCCGCAGCAATACGTACAACATCGTTAACCCGGCAGGCGGCTACTACCAGGTATCCGTGTCGAAGGAAGAATTCGGCGATCCGTCCGCCAAGCGTAGCTACTACGGCCTGGAGACGTTCCTCGAGCATCCGTTCGATGGCGTGTGGCAGGCGAAGATCGACTACGTCTATTCGCGTAGCTACGGCAACACGGAAGGCCAGGTGCGTTCGGACATCGGTCAGTCGGACGTGTCAGCTACCGTCGACTGGGACTTCGGCAAGCTGATGGAGTACTCCAACGGTGAGCTCGCGAACGATCGCAAGCACCAGCTGAAGATCTACGGTTCGTGGCAGGTTGCGCCGGAGTGGATGCTGTCTGGCAACATCGCGATCATGTCCGGTACGCCCAAGACCTGCCTCGGCGGTTACGGTGCGGATGAAAGCAATCCGGTCGGCTACACCAACGACTACCACTACTGCGCGGGTCTTCCTTCCACGCCGGGTGCTGCTGGTCGCGAGCCGTGGCAGCACATCATCTCGCTCTCGGGTGAGTACCGTCCGAAGTGGGCTGACCAGAAGCTGGGCTTCAACGTCATGGTCTACAACCTGCTGAACGAGTCGAAGCCGACGTCGTCGTACGCCATTTATGGCACGACCACTGCGCTGAACACGAACTACGACCGCACGAACTACTACAGCACGCCGCGTTACGTCCGCTTCGGTGTCAACTACGACTTCTAGTCGTAGTTGGTTCCTCGCAAACCCATACCAATAACAAGCGCCCCGAGTCTAACGACTCACCCTCCCAGGGCGCGACGCTCTCCCCGGATAGGCCACCGATCTCCCGATCGGTGGCCTTTTTTTATCCGTCAGACGATATCGTTCGGGCCGACGCGCGGTGGCTGCGACTGCGGCTGGGATTTCAGCAGGTCGCGGATCTCGGTGAGAAGCACGACATCGGCGGCCGGTGCGGCGGGCTTCTCGGCTTCGCGGTGGGTGAGCTTGTTGATGCCCTTCACCACCAGGAAGATGGCCACGGCGACGATCAGGAACTGGATGAGCACGTTGATGAATACGCCGTACTGGATCGCGACTTCGGCGGTCTTGGTGGCGGCATCAGCGGGCTTCAGCACCCACTTCCAGTCTGAAAAATCGATACCGCCGATCAGGAAGCCGATCGGGGGCATGATGATGTTGTCGACCAGCGAGGTGACGATCTTGCTGAAAGCGGCGCCGATCACCACACCTACGGCGAGGTCGATCACGTTTCCGCGCAGTGCGAATTTCTTGAATTCCGCGACGATGGTCATCGGGTTGTCTCTCCTGCGTTTGTTGACGTGTGACGGCACAAACTAACGATCCGGATGTCACCGGTTTGCGAAGTCGGTGCCGGGAACTCAGACCACGCGGCCGTCGAGCGTGGCCACGCCTTCCAGCGAAGCATGGAACGTATCGCCCTGTTTCAGCGCTGAAACACCGGCGGGCGTGCCGGTATAGATGATGTCGCCGGCCTTGAGTTCGAAGAGTTTCGACAGGGCGCTGAGGATCTCCGGCACGTCGAGGATCATGTCGCCAAGCGTGGCACTTTGACGCGACTGGCCGTTTACCTCGAGCGAGATGACGGTGGCGCTCGTGAGCTTCGCCTCGGCAACGGGGACCAGTGCCGATACCGGAGCGGAGTGATCGAAGGCCTTCGCGGCGTCCCATGGGGCGCCCTTCGCTTTCGCGTCGGCCTGCAGATCACGGCGGGTCAGGTCCAGCCCCACGCCATAGCCCCAGACGATGCCCGCCGCCTGTTCGACGGAGAGGTCGGAGCCACCCGCACCCAGTGCCACGACCATCTCGACTTCGTGGTGGAGATCCTTCGTGACCGACGGGTAGGGGACGTCGGCGCCGTCGGTGACCAGGGCGTCGGCGGGTTTGGTGAAGAACATCGGGTTCGCCTTGTCGACCGTCGCGCCCATCTCGCGGGCGTGGTCGGCGTAATTGCGGCCGATGCAGAAGACGCGGCGGACCGGAAAACGCCCGGTGCGGCCGGCGACGGGGATGCTCGGCTGGGCCGGCGAGGGGATGACGGTATTCATGACCCAAGCGTAGCGCAGGTGACAGCTGTCACGGCAGATGACTGATGCCGGCAAATGGCGCAGCGTGCGACCCGATCGCATGATCTTGCCGTGGATGGGCATACCGGGGGACAGGGGCACATGAATTCGAACGCGGAGCTGCTTCGGCAGCTGAAGATCGACAAGTCCCACAAGGACGCGCCGCATCACGACGGGCGCGGGCACAAGGGGCTGCTCATCGCGGCCATCGCGATACTCGTTCTCGCGGTCATCGGGGCCGGCGCATGGTTCCTGCTTGCCCACCGCGCCGTCGAGGTCCGGACGGCGACGGCGGTCGCCCCTTCCAGCGGCACGGCCGATGCCGGTGCCGTGCTCCAGGCCACCGGCTATGTCACCGCGCGCCGCCAGGCCACGGTGTCGGCACAGATCACGGGAACCCTGACCGAGGTGCTCATCGAGGAAGGTGACCGCGTCAGGAAGGGCCAGGTGCTGGCCCGGCTGGAAGACAACGCGCTTCGCGCCAGCCTCGACGCAGCGCGTGCCAATGCGGCGGCCGCCCGGGCCGGCGTCGTGCAGACCCAGGCGCAGCTCGACCAGAGCCTGCGTGATGCCGACCGCGCCGAGGCACTGGTTGGCCGCGGCCTCGTTTCGAAGCAGCTCGCCGAGCAGGCGCGCACGCAGGGCAATACCTATCGGGCGCAACTCAACACGTCGCGCCGCCAGGCCGACGCCGCGCAGGCGCAGGTCGGCGTGGGGCAGGTCAACCTCGATTACACCGTGGTGCGCGCGCCCTTCGATGGCGTGATCACCGACAAGGCCGCGCAGGTCGGCGAAATCGTCTCACCCCTTTCGGCGGGTGGCGGCTTCACACGCACGGGCGTCGGCACGATCGTCGACATGGATTCGCTGGAGATCGACGTCGACGTCAACGAGGCGTTCATCGGCCGCGTGAAGTCGGATATGCCGGCCGAAGCCGTGCTCGATGCGTACCCGGACTGGAAGATCCCCGCGCACGTGATCGCCATCGTGCCTGCCGCCGATCGCGGAAAAGCCACCGTCAAGGTGCGGGTCGCGATCGAAGTGAAGGACCCGCGCATCGTGCCGGACATGGGTGTCCGCGTGTCGTTCCTCGAACGTCGCGCACCGGTGCAGGCCGCTGCAGTCGCCGGCGTGCTGGTGCCGTCCGGAGCCATCGTCCGTCGCGACGACCACGATGTGGTGTTCACCGTGGCCGATGGAAAGGCCGTGCGCCACGCGGTGACACCGGGCGCGCCGGCTTCCGCCGATCTGCGCCTGGTGACGGAAGGCGTGCAGGCCGGCGACACCGTCATCGATACGCCTCCTTCGAACCTTGCCGACGGCAGCGCCGTCCGCATCGCCCCATCCACGCCCTGATACGCACGGAGACTTCCATGGCAACGCTTATCGAGATCAATGATCTGTCCAAGGCCTACGAACGCGGCCGCCAGAAGGTCGAGGTGCTGCACGGCGTAAACCTGAAAATCGAGGAAGGCGACTTCCTCGCCTTGATGGGGCCTTCCGGTTCCGGCAAGACCACGCTACTCAACCTGATCGGCGGCCTCGACACGCCGAGCAGCGGCAGCATCGTGGTCGCGGGCGACCGCATCGACCAGCTGGGTGCCGGCGCGCTGGCACGCTGGCGTGCGGCCCACGTCGGCTTCGTGTTCCAGTTCTACAACCTCATGCCGATGCTCAGCGCGCAGCGTAACGTCGAGCTGCCGTTGCTGCTGACGAAGCTGTCGGGCTCGCAGCGCAAGCAGAATGCCTCCATCGCCCTGCAGCTGGTGGGGCTGTCCGATCGGGCGACGCACAAACCATCGGAACTGTCAGGCGGCCAGCAGCAGCGAGTGGCCATCGCGCGGGCGATCGTGTCCGACCCGACGCTGCTGGTCTGCGATGAACCGACCGGTGACCTCGATCGCCAGTCGGCCGAAGACATCCTGGGCCTGCTGCGCGAACTGAATCGCGAACACGGAAAGACCATCGTCATGGTCACCCATGATCCGAAGGCCGCCGAGTACGCGAACCACACCCTGCACCTCGACAAGGGCTCCCTTGTCGAAGCGTCCCTCACCTGATCGAGGATGCCCGCATGAAATACATGCACCTGATCTGGGCGGCCCTGTTCCGGCGGAAGACGCGTACGTTCTTTACGCTGGTCTCCATTCTTGCCGCGTTCCTGCTGTTCGGCATGCTGGACGCCACGCGCGCGGCGTTCGATTCGGGCGACAGCGTGGCGGGTGTCGACCGCCTGATCACCACGTCGCGCTATTCGATCATCCAGTCGTTGCCTGCCAGCCTGTCGACGCGCATCCAGGCGATTCCCGGCGTGAAGTCCGTCGGCTATGCGAACTGGTTCGGCGGCATCTACCAGGACCCGAAGAACTTCGTGCTGAGCTTCGCGGTCAGCGACAACTACCTCGACATCTACCGAGAGATCGAGCTGCCGGCCGAGCAGCGCAAGGTCTTCGATGCAACGCGGACGGGTGCCGTGGTCGGCGCCGCGCTGGCGAAGCGGTATGGCTGGAAGGTAGGCGATAAAGTGCCGCTGCAGTCGACGATCTTCCCGCAGCGCAGCGGTGACAAGACGTGGCCCTTCGACATCGTCGGCATCTATACGCCAGCGCCGGGCGCCGCGAATGGCAGTGACCAGCAATTCTTTTTCCACCACAAGTATTTCGAAGACGCGAACGCGTTCCGCAGCCTCGGTACCACGGTGGGCTGGTACGTGATCCGCCTGACCGGTGCCGACCAGGCCGACCGGGTGGCGAGGGCCGTCGATGCACTGTCCGCCAATTCCGACCATGAAACCAAGACGCAGACCGAGCAGGCGTTCAATGCCTCGTTCGCGAAGCAGCTCGGCGATATCGGCCTGATCGTCTCCGCCATCATGGGTGCGGTGTTCTTCACCCTCATCCTGCTCACCGGCAACACGATGGCGCAGGCCGTGCGGGAACGCACCAGCGAACTGGCGGTGCTGAAGACCATCGGTTTCTCGAGCCGGAGCGTACTCGGCATGGTGCTGGCGGAAGGTGTCCTGCTGCTCGTGCTCGGCGGTGTGCTCGGGCTCGCGCTGGCCGGCGTCGTCGTGCCGATCGTGGCGAAGGGCAGCGGCGGCATGCTCAACCTTCCTCCGATCGGCACGCAGACCTGGATCGTCGGCGTCGTGCTGATGATCGTCATCGGTGCGCTGGTAGGTGCGTTGCCTGCCGTCCGCGCCATGCGACTCAATATCGTCGATGCACTGGCCGGCCGCTGAGGATCACCCATGAAACGTCTACGTAAATTCGGCTTCGGCCTCGGCACGCTGGTGATCGTCGCAGTATTCCTCGTCGTGTGGATCGCGCTGCCATGGCAGGGCGTCGTGGCGCTCGGTATCGCCCTGACGCTATGGATGGGACTGACCCGGCGTGGCCGCCAGACCTGGCAGGTGACGGCCGTCGGCCTTGCCACGGTCACGCAGCGTCTCGGCTCCTCGTCGGTCGTCGTGGTGGGTATTGCAGGCGTCGTCGGTGTGCTGGTCGCCATGCTGGCGATGAGCGAAGGCTTTGCGGAAACGCTGCGCTCCACCGGTAACGACCACACCGCCATCGTGTTGCGCGGCGGGTCGCAGGCCGAGCTCAATTCCATCCTCGACCGCGACAGCGCCAACGTCGTCATCCAGGCGCCCGGCGTAAAGAAGGATGCGCAGGGCAGGCCCATCGCCTCGGGTGAACTCGTCGTCGTCGCCAACCTGCCGCGCAAGGCGGATACGAGCAGCGACGCCAACGTGCCCATTCGCGGCGTGAGTGCCGATGTCTGGGCACTGCGAGACCACGTGAAGATCATCGAGGGACGCACGTTCAAGCCGGGGCTGCGCGAACTGATCGTCGGCAAGGGCGCGCGCTCGCAGTTCGCCGGCCTCGACGTGGGCAAGACGCTGCGACTCGCGGGGCAGTCGTGGACCGTCGTGGGCGAGTTCGAATCGCACGACGCACTCGAGTCGGAACTCTGGGGCGACACGCAGAGCGTGGCGTCGGCCTATCGACGCGGAAGCAGCGTGCAGTCGGTGACGGTGATGCTGGATTCGCCGAAGGCGTTCGACACCTTCAAGGCGAATCTCGCGGCGGATCCCCGCCTGAAAGTCGACGCCAGTACCACGCAGGAGTACTTCAGCAAGCAGTCGGAGGGCCTGACGAAGGTACTGCGCGCCGTGGGCATCACGGTGGGCATCATCATGGCCATCGGTGCCGTCTTCGGTGCGCTGAACACCATGTTCGCGGCGATCCAGGCGCGTGCGCGGGAAATCGCCACGCTGCGCGCCATCGGTTTTCGCGGGCTGCCCGTGGTGGTGTCGGTGATGCTCGAGACCATGCTGCTGGCGCTGCTCGGCGGTGCCCTGGGGGCGGGCATCGTCTGGGTGATCTTCAACGGTTACACGGCATCGACGCTGGGGGCCAACTTCAGCCAGGTCGTGTTTCGCTTCCACGTGAGCCCCGCCCTGTTGTGGACGGGGATCAAGTGGGCGCTGGCCATCGGGTTCATCGGCGGCCTGTTCCCGGCACTGCGCGCCGCACGCGTGCCCGTGACGACGGCGCTGCGCGAACTCTGACTCAGGCCTTGCGCGTGCGCATGAGGGTAATGATGCCGACGCCGACCAGGATGATGGCCATGCCGACGAGATCGAACGGCCCCACGTGCTCACCCGCAAGGGCCACGCCGAAGAGCACGGCCACCGGCGGATTCACGTAGGCATAGCTGGTGGCCAGGGCGGGGCGCACGGTCTTGAGCACATACAGGTACGCACTGAACGCGACGATGGAGCCGAAGACGACAAGGTAAGCGAGGGCGAAGGTAGCGCCTGCCTGTGGATGATCGGGCAGGTGCTCGCCGTGCAACAGGGCGAGGATACCGAGCGACACGCTCGCGCATAGCATCTGTGCCGCGGTGTTCATGGGGCCCTTCGGCATGTCCTGTCGCTTGGACCACACCGAACCGAAGGCCCAGCACATGGCCGCGCAGATCAGTGCGAGTGCCCCGAGGCGCGAGCCGGAAAGGCCGGAACCCATGTTCAGCACCACCACGCCGACGAAGCCGAGGCACAGGCCGATGGTCTCGCCGCGCGTGGGCCACTCGCGATACAGGCCCCCGAAGACGGCGGCGAACAGCGGCATGCTGGCGACGGCGACGGCGGCAATGCCCGAGCTCACCGACTGTTCGGCGAAACACACCAGCCCGTTGCCGCCCGCCAGCAGGAGCGTGCCGACGATGGCCGCATTCTTCCACTGGCGTGCCGTGGGCAACGCGGCACCCCGCAGGCGAAGCACGGCGAAGAGCAACACGCCCGCGATCGCGAAACGGATGGATGCCAGCAGGAATGGCGGGTAGCTCACCAGCGCATAGCGGATCGCCAGATAGGTCGAGCCCCACACCACGTAAAGCGCGAGCAGCGACAGCGGCACCATCCAGCGTGGATCGGCCAAAGCGGCGGAGGGAGCGGACGTGGCGGCGGCGTCGGACATGAAAACCCAGGCTCAGGGGCACCGCGTCACGCGGGGCGAATCGGGGAAGATATCGCCGCCGCGTGCGTAGCGATAGCGAAACGTTGGAGGGTCAGCCTTGAGCGGCATTCATGGCGCGCTCGAGGGCAAGCAGCTGCTGCTTGATCTCCATGCCCCAGCGCCACCCGCCCAGGCTGCCATCTTCGCGGATGATGCGATGGCAGGGCACCAGCAGTGCCAGTTTGTTGGAGCCGCAGGCCCGGCCGATGGCGCGCGCCGCCTTGGGCACGCCGAGCCGGGCGGCGAGCTCGCCATAGCTCAGGGTTTCGCCGCGCGGTATGCGCGTGAGCGCATCCCAGACGCGCCACTGGAAGGCCGTGGAAGCGACGTCCAGCGGCGGCATGGCCACGGGTGACGCGTCATGGTCGTGCCAGCCCAGGTCGTGGGTGACGCGCGCCACGACGGCATCGAGCCATGCCTCGCGTCCTTCGTCCACGCGCTCCCGCTGCGCCAGCGGGAATTCTTCCGTGAGGCGCTGCTCGAGGAGAGCGTCGCTCCCGCCCACCGTCACCGAGCAGATGCCCCGGGCGGTGGTGGCGACAAGGAGCCGGCCAAGCGCCGTCGCCGTGGTGGTGTAGCGGATGGAGGCGCCTGCGCCACCGGCACGATAGCTCGCCGGTGTCATGCCCAGGCGGCGATCGCTCTCTTCGTAGAGGCGGCTCCCCGAACCGAAACCGGCTTCGTAGACCGCCGTGGTGACGTCACGGCCCTCCCGGAGCGCGGTGCGCAGCTGCCCGAAGCGTCGGTCACGCGCGTATTCCGCCGGGCTCACCCCGTAGCGGCGACGGAAAACCCGCTGCAGATGGGTTGGGCTGAGGCCTGCGATGGCGGCCAGGCTGGCCAGGTCGCTGGCGGAGCCATCGCGTTCGATGGCGACACGGACGCGCTCGAGCGCATCCACGTTCGCGTGGCTGTCATCCGCTGTCTTGGGTGCCGGGTCGTTCATCGTTGCCTCCAGGGGTGGAGACCAGCGTAGCCGCGCGTGCCATGCACGGCCATCCGCTTCTTGCGGCGAGTCTCGAGGCCCTGCAGGCGCGCTCGTGGACCCGCGGGTGCGCTCAGTGGTGGACCGGATGGTCCTGGCGAAGCACGACGTACTCGCCCTCGAGCACGTTCGGATCGCGCGCGGCACGGGAAGCCGGGGCCGTCCGCGCGTGGGCGCCGCCGCCCGCGATGCCCGCGCGGGCGAGCTTCCACTGGCGTACCGCCAGGAAGACGAGCCCGCCAGCGACCAGCACGCCGAGCACCACGACACCGAACACGAGCAGCACGCCGAGCAGTGCCAGCCCGGCCACGAGGGACAGGGCCCGGACGAGCGGGTTACGCGAGCGGCGGATGGGCGGAAGGACGAAGCGCATGGGTTAAAAATCCGTATGGCACAATGACATGCATCGAAGCCTCTTTACCTTGGGGCATGCCTCCCCCATAGACAAGTGCCATGACTACCACTGCCGGTACCTCCCCCCTTTGCCTGCTGTCCGACATCCCGGATGGCAACGCCGTCGAAGTCGAAGCCCTCGTGCAGGGCGAGGTGGAGTCGCTGCTGGTCTACCGCGCCGGTGACGAAGCGCGGGCCTATCTCAACGTCTGCCCTCATGCGGGTCGGCGCCTCGACTACGCGCCCGGCCGTTTCCTGGTGCGCAACGGCGCGATCATCTGCGCCGCCCACGGCGCCACCTTCACCGCCGACACGGGGGTGTGCACCAACGGGCCATGCCGGGGCGAGAGCCTGAGGCCGGTGCCGGTCAGTGTCGCCGACGGCGCGGTGTCGCTGGCCTGAGAAAAGCCCCGGCAGGCCATGGCATGGCGCGCGTCATGAGCCTCAGCGGCGCATGAACCTCGGCGGGACCTGGGCTTCAGCGGGACCTGAGCTTCAGCGGGACCTGGGCCTCAGCGGTACATCAGGTTGATCGTGACCAGCGTCAGCACGAGCACGATGAGAGTAAGCGGCAGGCCGACGCGCAGGAAATCCCGCGAGCGGTAACCGCCCGGGCCTGCGACCATCATCAGGGCAGGGTGCCCGGACGGCAGCAGGAATGTGTTGGACGACGATACGGCCACGATGAGTGCATAGGCGGACGGATTGCCGCCCGTGCTCACCGCCACGCTGATGGCGATGGGCACCATCATGACCGTGGCGCCCACGTTCGACATGACCTGCGAGAACATCAGCGTCAGCACGGCGACCGACAGCTGCAGGGTCCACTGCGGCGCATGGCCCAGCACCGCCAGCACTTCCTGCGCGATCCACGCTGCCGTGCCCGTGGAATCCATGGACCAGCCGAGCGGGATCAGGCACGCGGTGACGAAAATCGTCTTCCAGTTGATGGCCTTATAGGCCTCGTCCATGTTCAGCACGCCGGTCAACAGCATGCCGACCGCACCGGTCATCATGGCCACCGACAGGTCGAGATGCGTGAACAGCGCGAGGCATTTGGCCAGCACGAAGAAGCCCACGGCCTGCCAGATCTTGCCGGGGCGCTGTTCTTCCTTGGGAATGTCGGTGACCACGACGATGTCGCGATCTTCCTCGGCCAGCAGCAGGTCTTTCCACTTGCTGTGCAGCACAAGCGTGTCACCGGCGCGCAGGCTGACGGCGCGGACATCTTCGCGGAACACCTCGTCGCCACGGTTCACGGCGAGCACCGAGATGCCGAAGCGCTTGCGCAGGCGCAGCTCGCCCACCGTCTGCTTGATGAAGCGCGAACTGGGCGGAACCACGGCTTCGGAAATACCCGCGCGCGTCGTGTTGAACTGCTCGCCCAGCTGGCGCATGCGCATGGATACGCGGCACAGCTGGTTATTGGCGAAGGCGTTGATCGCATCACGCGGGGCCAGCACGCCGAGCACCGTGCCGACCCAGATCATCTGGTCGGACGGCGGCGCCACGCGGCTCTCGTTGCCGTTCTTGATGGCGAGGATCAGCGGCGCACCGTGCAGCTGTTCCACTTCGCCGATGCTCATGCCGACCAGCGGGCTCTCCGCCGTGACCGTGAGCTCGGCGGTCTCTCCCGCGATGCCATAGGTGTCGGCGAAGTAGCTTTCCGTGCGGCCGGGGGTTACCTTCAGCCGCTCGTCTTCCTTGTCGGGCATGAGCTTGCGGCCGAAGAAATAGAAGAACAGCACGCCCGCGCCCGCCAGCACGAGGCCCACCGGCGTGACGCTGAAGAGGCCGAACTTGGGAATGGTGTGCGCGCCCGGCGGCAGGTTGCTGTTGGCGCTGGCGATCAGGTCGTTCAGCACGATCAGCGGGGAGTTCGCGATGAGCGTGGTGTTGGTGGCCGTGAGGATGCAGAAGGCCATGGGCAACAGCAGGCGCGACAGCGGCACGCCGGTGCGGGCCGACAGGCGACTGGTCACCGGGATCATGAGCGCGGCGAGCGCCTGGCTCGGAATCACGGCGCTGAACAGGCTGGTGACGCTGTTGACCACGAAGCCGAGGCGCGACTCCACGCCACGCGCCATGCGCATGACGAAGGCCGCCGTGAGGTTCAGTACGCCTGCGCGGTCGAGCCCCGCGCCCATGATCATGATGGCGATGATCGCGATGACGGCGTTACCGGCAAAGCCGTTGAACACCTGGTCGCCGGGAATGAGCCCCGTGAGGCCGATGGTGACGACCACCAGCAGCGCAACCATGTCCGCCCGGATCCACTCCAGAACAAGCATGAGCATGGTGAAGCCCACGAGGGCCAGCACCAGAATCATTTCGGGCGTAAGGGTCAGTGCCACTAGCCGGCAGTCCCGTTCCGGTCGTTTGGGGGGTGCGGCGGCATGATCTTGCCAGGCGGCGGTCGTTGGCGCAGAAGTATACGCGTCAGGGCCTGAATCGGGCTACGCGAAGCGCAGCGGATCGCCGGCATTGCCGGCGTTCCGGAACGCCGGCGTTTGTGGGAGCGCGCCCTGCGCGCGACATCTTTTGAGGCCAGGCCCCCATCCAATGGCGCCAAGCCCCCATCCACTGAGGCCATGCCCCCATCAAGCGCGCGAAACCGGATGGAATCGCGAAAACATGTCGCGCGCAGGGCGCGCTCCCACATCCGCAGCGCTCACCGGGCAGGGGCTTGCCACCACACCCGCAGCGGTTACCGGCCGGCGGTTTACCGGCTGAGGTTGCTCAGCGCCAGGTCGACGATCGAATCGCCGCGCCCGCTCATCACCGCCTTCAGCGCATAGAGGCTGAAGCCTTTCGCCTGCTCCGCCGTGATCTTCGGCGGCATGGCCAGCTCCAGCCGGTTGCTCACCACATCCAGCAGTGCCGGGCCTTCGTGCGACAGTACTTCGGCGATGGCCGACGGCAGATCGCTGGCGCGGGTCACGCGGCGCCCGTGGATACCCACGGCGTTGGCCATGGCCGCGAAATCCGGGTTCTTGAGTTCCACGCCGGTCTCCAGCAGGCCCGCCGCCTTCATCTCCAGCTCCACGAAGCCGAGCGTACCGTTGTTGAGCACGATGACCTTCACCGGCAGGCCCTGCTGCGCCAGCGTGAGGAAGTCGCCCATCAGCATGGTGAAGCCGCCATCGCCTGACAGGGAGATCACCTGGCGATCCGGGTGCGACGCCTGTACGCCGATGGCCTGCGGCATGGCATTCGCCATCGAGCCATGCACGAACGACCCGATGAGCCGGCGCTGGCCATTCATGCGCAGGTAGCGGGCCGCCCAGACGGTCGGGGTGCCGACATCGACGGTAAAGATCGCGTCTTCCTCGGCCAGCTCGCTCACCAGCCGCGTGACCTGCTGCGGATGGATGAGGTCGTGGCCCGGCTCGATCGCGGCCAGCTGGTCCAGTTCCTCACGCGCGCGGGCGTAATGGGCGAGGCAGCGGTCAAGATGGCCGCGCAGGCGTTTCGGCTCGAGGCGCGGGAGGAGGGCGCGAATGGTTTCGCCCACGTCACCCACAACGCCGAGCTCCACGCGACAGCGTCGGCCGATGTTGGCCGGACGAATGTCGACCTGGGCGATCTTCGCGTCTTCCGGATAGAACTGACGGTACGGGAAGTCGGTGCCCAGCATGAGCAGGGTGTCGCAATCTTCCATCGCGTAATAGCCGGAGCTGAAACCGATCAGGCCGGTCATGCCCACGTCGTACGGGTTGTCGTATTCCACGAACTCCTTGCCGCCGAGTGCATGCACGATGGGCGACTGCAGCGCCTCGGCAAGGGCGATCAGGTCGTCGTGCGCGCCTTCCGTTCCGCGACCACACAGCAGCGTGACGCGCTTGCCCGCGTTGAGCAGGTTGGCCAGGGCATCGAGCTCGCGCTCGGCGGGAATGATCTTCGGCTGGGGCGGCAGGATGCCAGCGGCAGGCGTCACCGTTTTCACGGGCGACTTGCGCATGGCCACGTCGCCGGGAATGACGACCACGGCGACACCGCGCTGGCCCACGGCGGCACGAATGGCCGACTCGAGTACGTGCGGCATCTGCGACGCGTCGGACACCATCTCGCAGTACACGCTGCATTCCCGGAACAGTTCCGTGGGATGCGTTTCCTGGAAATAGCCGCTGCCGATTTCCGCACTGGGAATGTGCGCGGCGATGGCCACGACGGGCGTGCGCGTGCGGTGGCAGTCGAACAGGCCGTTGATCAGGTGGAGGTTGCCCGGGCCGCAGCTTCCTGCGCATACGGCCAGCTTGCCGGTGACCTGTGCCTCGCCGCCAGCGGCAAAGGCGCCGGCTTCTTCATTGCGTACATGGACCCACTCGATGTTGCCGCGCTCGCGCAGCGACTCGGTGATGGCGTTGAGGCTGTCGCCCACCACGCCATAGATGCGTTGTACGCCGGCTTCCTCGAGGGTTTCGGCGATGAGGTCGGCAATGCTGGAGATGGACATGGGGCGGCTCCGTGGAATCGAAGCCCCAAGTTATGCGCCCCGGGCGGTCAACGGATTGTCGTTACTTGCCCTGCCGCCCTGGTGACTTGCCCCGATACTCTTGTGACTTGCCCAGACTCTGGTGACTTGCCCAGACTCTGGTGGGAGCGCGCCTGCGCGCGACATCTTTTCGCGACAACCCACCATTTCCTCGCGAAAAGATGTCGCGCGCAAGGCGCGCTCCCACGGCGAGCTCCCACAGAAGGCGCGTCATTCGAGAGAAGGCGCGTCGTTCGCGCTACGCGCCGTGCCACTCGTACAGGAAGTCCCACACACCGTGCCCGAGCCGCGTGCCGCGACGCTCGAAATGCGTTTCGATGCGCCAGTCGGGCTTTTCCGCAACAGCGCCCGGACCGACGCGATTCTTCCAGCCCGTCGCGGCTTCCATCGTCTCGCGCATGTGTTCCGCGTACGCTTCCCAATCGGTCGCGAGATGCAGCAGGCCACCCGGCGCCATGCGCGACGCGAGCCGCTCCACGAACGCGGGCTGCACGAGGCGACGCTTGTTGTGGCGCTTCTTGTGCCACGGGTCGGGGAACCAGATGCGCACTTCGGACAGGCTGCCGGGCGCGATCTCGTGCTCGAGCACTTCCACGGCATCGTGCTTGTAGACGCGTACGTTATGCGCATCGCGTGCCGCCAGCGCGTTCATGACCCGGCCCACGCCCGGGCTGTGCACTTCCACGCCGATGTAGTCGCGAGCGAGGTCATTTTCGCTGGCCCACGCCAGCGCCTCGCCATTGCCGAAGCCGATCTCGAGCACACGCGGTGCGTTGCGCCCGAAGGTCTCGTCGAGGTCGCGCGGCGTGCCGGTGTAACCAAGGCCGAAGCGCGCCCAGTGGTCGTCGAACGCGCGCTGCTGCGCCGAGGTCATGCGACCCTCGCGCAGGACGAAGCTGCGGATGCGGCGCTGGTAGGGCGCGTTGGGGTCGACGTCGTTGTCAGCGCTGGCGTCGGCACCGGCGCCAGCACCGGCGCCAGCACCGGCGTCGGCCTCCGCACCCGTTGCCCGCTCGGGAGTCTCTTCCGAAGCTTTGGCGGAGGCCAGAGTCCGGGCGGAGGCTGAAGTCTCGGCGGATGTCAGAGTCTCGGCGGAGGCCGGAACTCCGGGGAGGATGTCGTTCTTGTCGGGGTCGTGCGTGGTCATCAGCCGGGCGATCCTTCTGTCGGGCGCGAGGCCGATCGGAGTGGGTGCGGATGCCAATTGTAGCGGGGCGGTCGCGGCGTCGCGACCGCAACGAACCCGGACTAGCGTCCGCCCGTGCGCCCGCCGCCGAACCCGGTAGGGGCCGCGCCTGCGGGAGCGGCGGCGCGAGGTGCGCTCACCGGCGCCGCGAGGCGGGCGCCGTTGCCGTTGGCGCGCACTGGGTTCGACGTACCGCCGACATTTCCACGGCCCGGCTGCGGTGGCTGGAAGGAGCCTGCGGGCGGCCGGCCCGAAGCCCCCGGGCGGCCACCGTTGGCGAGCGTGGTCCCGTTATTCGGTGGGCGGCCATGGTCGTGGCTGCCGCCCTGACCGTAGCCGCCGCCCTGGCCGTTACCTTGACCGTTACCGTGTCCAGCGTCGTTGCCGCGCCCAGGCCAGTTCCCGTGGCCCGGCCTGCTGTCGCCGTCGCCGTGTCCGTGGCCATGATCACCGCGCCCGCCGCCATAACGGCCATAACCGCCGTACCCGCCCGGATACCCGACGTAGTAACCGCCGTTATCGCGGTCGTCGTCGTCATCGTTCTGGCGGATATCCCGGTCATCGTCGGCGTAGCCATCACGGTCGCGGTCGTCATGGAAGCGGTCGTCGGTCCGCAAGCCGCTGCCGTACAGGCGTGGAACCTCGGGCAGGAAGCCCGTACTGACGGTCTCGCGACGAACCGGCCTCGGGCCCTGGATATAGCTCACGCCCGGCTTCGGCATATCTGCGGTGGACACCGTCCGCGACTGGGCCATGGCGCACGGGGCCGCCGCCGACGCGAGCGCGGCGAGTGCGGTAAAAAGGAGTGCGCGACGCATGCTGGCAGCCTCGTGAGGATTCCCTGGCAGGATTATGCGCCGCACCCCGGTGCAGGGCGCAGCAGCCTGCGGGGGCATTCAGCGGACCGCTACCTTTCGCTCGGAGGCACAGTCGTATTACCATCCATGGCTGACGCGGGTGTAGCTCAATGGTAGAGCTGTAGCTTCCCAAGCTACTGACGAGGGTTCGATTCCCTTCACCCGCTCCAGCTTCGGTCACGCCGACGCTAAGTGCTCTTTCTGCAACGTCTTTTTCGGCTGACGCAGCGAACCTGAAACGCCCCCCCGAGGTATCGTTTTAGGTATCGTTTTCCATGCCAAGACCGCTCCTGCTCCATCGACCTTCTGGCCTCTATGTACGCTTTCGGGTGCCGACCGACCTGCGTGGCCGGGTCGGCTCGCGTTTCCTTGTGCGCCCCCTGCGCCATCCGCCGGGGGAAGCCGCCCGACTCGCCGCGGCCCTTAGGGATGTGGCACCCTCGGGCGCATTCGGACGGATGCGGCGCGGGGACGTCATGGTCGACATCAAGCAGGTATTGCAGGACGCGGAAGACGCGTCTCAGCTCATCATCGGCGGTGTGTGATTGCCGAATGGCATCGAACTTTCCGATTTCCGCATCGACACGGCGGAGGACGAGAGGCAATTCCACGCGCTCCTTGCGGCATCTACGCCAGCCGCGGCACCGCCGATGGCTACCGGGTACGTCAAGGCGCAATACCGAAAAGACGATTTTCTTGCTCACCTGTCCGAGACGCATTTGGCTGACTTGGCGAGGGCCGGACGCGACAAGAAAACGATCATGGAAAGTCGCCACACGTTGATGCTCTTGCGAGGCATTGTGGGCAACAAACCGGTCGCCGAACTAAACGGTGACCACTGCAGACAATTCTTCGACGAGGTCGCCCACTGGCCACGGCATGCGACGAAGCGGCCGGAGTTCGCAAATCTTTCCGTCCGCGAGGTGTTGACGAAAGCGAGAGCGATGAACGAAACGCCGCCCGCTGCCGCGACGCTCAATAAGCACCATCAGAGGTTGTCGACCTTCTTCAACTGGCTCAAGAAGAGCAAGCTCATCACGGACAACCCGCTGTCGGGGCTGGTACGCCAAGACAAGGATGACGCCGAAGAAGAGACCGGGCGCGCGTTCACGCAGGACGAACTGGACGCCATCTTTGAGCCGACGGCTTATGTGGCTTGGGCCACCAAGTATTCGCACCGCTGGTGGGTTCCCATTTTGGCGCTCTATTCCGGCGCTTGAGTGACGGAGCTGAGCCAGCTCTATGTGGCAGATGTAGAGGTCATCAACAACATTCCGGGTTATCACATCAACCGTCGAAGAAGCTCATGAATAGGGCGTCCCGACGCTTCGTGCCGCTCGCTCAATTTGTTCTGGATGCCGGCTTCCTGCGATTCGTGGACGAAGCGAAGGCCTCTGGCGAAGAACGTCTGTTCCAGCAGTTGCCGAACAACGACGGAGGTGGCTACGGCAAACAGATGAGCAAACAGTTTTCGGCATATCTGAAAAAGCGCGGCGTAACCGGGGCGGGCCTCGGCATGCATGCGTTCCGGCATACGCTGGCCACAAGGTTGGCACGTGCCAAGGTGCCGTTACAGACCATTGGAAAAATCACGGGTCATAAAGGTGACCAAGGAACTTTGAGCAAGTTCTATATTGACGAGCCGACATTGGCAGAACGCGTGGAAGCGCTCGCACTCTTATGACCATAGCCACGGGGCAAATCACTGTACGGATTCGCGGCCAAGATTGTGCCGTTCTCAGTGGATGGTGCATGGCTGGCCGGACTCTAATCATCAAGCATTTTGCTCTTTGGAAGCCGGAGCTTAAAAGGCTTGGATACGGGAAAGCCATCGCAAAGGGTCTTGCTAAACTTGCGCAAGACTTGGGTGTGACTGCAATCGTGTTCGATGAATCTCATCCGCTTCCTGAACACTCGCTCTTATTTGCAGGCATCGGAGCAATTACGCTCCTCTCCAACTCGGTCTGGTTGTGGACAATGCCTATTGCTCACAACGCGACGCCCGCGGAAGCCGCAATGATGAGGGCTATACAGGTGCTTGCAGCCGAGCTGGGATCTGACGAGCACATCGCTAGTGCCTTGAGTCGCCTTGCGACGCAGAAGATGAATGTGCCCTCGATTCAGAAGGGCGCGCTGGCAAGCATCCTCTCTGAGATCACCGCAGCTGAATCAGTTCTTCGCTGGGCCGGAGATCGATTCGTTTAGATTGGAATGTAGCGAGCGTTCATGCCGAGCCCGCATGCGGGCCTCGCGCTTGGCATCCATTTCCTCGCTCCATGCATCCTGTTCCTCTTCAGCGAGGCCTCGGAAGTAGTCGAGGAAATCAAGGAGGCCCATATGGCTCTCGGCGTCTGAATCTCGCATGGTCATCTCGGTAATGTGCACTGCCGTGGCGGGAACAAAGAAGACGCAAGCCAGCGGGTCAACTCGCGTAGAGCACTGACAGCGGTGGCCGCCCTGGTCTCGCCGTGGGCTGATGCCGCAAACCGTGCGCCTTGGTCGCGAGGGGTCGCCAAGAAGGCTCTGTGGGGTCATGGACGACGGTTTAGCCATAGCGACTCAGGCTTCAACGTCTCCTAGCCGGCCTTCCCAAGACAGGGCGCAACAAACAGCCCTCCACGGTAAATACCGACCGTGGTCCGCCAAGCGACTATCGACCAGAGGACGGCGAGCGTCATGACGAATATCTGTCCCAAGACCTGAAAGAAATACGTGTCGGTGGCGCGCGCCAGAGCCAAAGTGGACAACGCATATACCCCAAGCGGAAAAGTCAGGCCCCACCAACCCAGATTGAAGGGCAACTTCCTTTTCAATTCGCGCAGTGTGATGAGCGCGGCCGTGATGAGCCAATAGAGTCCGTACCCCCACAGGAGCAGCGCCCCGAAGACGCCGGCCTGACTGGCAATGGCCCCCAGCGTCGCTTGATGGGTTCCGGTGAACATGCGGTCGGCCTCGCGGCCGAGCACAATTAGTCCAAGGGCCCCCGTTCCGATGGGGCCAAGTGCGAGCCAGCTCGAGATGGCCATCTCCGGCGGCGGCAGCTTGTGCAGCACCATCCGCAGAAAGAGGATGACGAGTACCCCCATGGCAGGAAAAACCGACAGGGACCACAGGCTGTAGGAAACATACAGCACCGTCGTTGCCAAGGGGCCCGGAGCCATCTGATGGAGGATCTGTCCGCCCGACACAGCGGCGACCTCGGCTGCCACCATTGGTAATAACCAGACGGCTGTCATCGAGTCCAGGCGATGCTCGAGCCTCGTAAACATCCAATGGGGGAGGGCCCAAGCGCATGCCGCGGCCATGAGCGCATCCATCCACCACAACGGTAGAGCAATCAGGCCTATTGCCACGGGCAAGTGGGGCGTTATGAAGGCCAAGAAACCGTTGATGACCGTGGCGAGAGCCATCGGTATCGCACCGAGGAACATGGGGGCGACCGCATGCCGATAAATTTGCTTTGCCTCGTCAAAGAACATGGCCCACCTCAGGGCGTAAAGCAGGCCGCTGGTGCAGAACAGCGCCAGTGCTAAGCCCCAAAGCGCGAAGGCGACGGCATGCCATATCGACGACGGGCCATCGATTTGATTCAGGGCGAGCGCGAGGACGCCTGTTCCCATCGTGGCTGTGAACCAATTTGGCGTGAACTGCCGAATAACTCCAGTGAGGATATGTAGGCGGGACTGCGGAGTGAGAATCATAAGTGCACCACATGAGGGAAGCCGGGACGTTTGGTCCACGTCATGCTGTCACCCGGTGAACGCTGCGACGAGGACGGCTTCGGTATGCCATCCATGCCATCTCGGCATGGGTGCTCGCCCGAGGTGCCCGCCGTCAATTGAAGCGTGGGGTGCCGAAGAGGGAAATGGGGGCAGTTCCCAGTAGCTATGCCGTAAAGGCATGGGATGTATGGAAAACAAGCATTGGTGCATAGATCCACTTACCGCGACGCTGTCTACCCAGCGCAGCCGCCCCCAAGCGAAAGCGCTTCCCCGTCGCACCTTGGAGCTTCATTGTGAAAAATCTTCTGCGGACCGCAGGCGTTCTGAGCCTGGCGGCGGTGTCCCTTGGCGCCTTTGCTGCCGAGCCGACGTGCAGTTCATCTCGCTCTATGGCAATCCAGCTGCTCGGTTCCGGCGGGCCCATTTCCGATGATGCCCGCGCATCTTCCGGCGAGGTCATTTGGATCGATGGCAAGTCCCGAGTGCTCATTGACGCGGGAGGCGGCACGTATTTGCGATTCGGCCAGGCCGGCGCACGGCTGGAAGACTTGCACTTCATTGGGATCTCGCACTTTCACACTGATCACAGTGCAGACCTTCCTGCAATCCTCAAGGGTGGTTACTTCATGGCTACACCGAACAAGGTGACCCTGGCGGGTCCCGCCGGTTCGGACGCTTTCCCCAGCATGACTACCTTCTTCAAGGACATGTTTGGCGCTAAGACGGGCTCGTTTGCTTATCTCGAGGGGCTCCAAGACGGCAGCGACGGGCTACAGCTGACCGTTAGCCCCATCAAAGACATCGATCCCCACGCCGCGCAGAAGAGCTTGGTCTATCAGGACTCGGAGGTGACCATCTACGCCTATGGCATTCCCCACGGAGATGTGCCGACGCTGGCATTTCGCATCGAGGGCAAGCACGGAACGATTGTCGTGTCGGCCGACCAGAACGGTAGCCGAGCCGGATTCGTCGATTTCGCTAAGGGGGCTGACATCCTCGTCATGCCGGCCGCCATCGACGACGACGCCGATCAGGGGTCCAAGTTCCTCCATGCACCTCCAACCGTCGTTGGCAAGCTGGCTGGAGCCATCCAGCCAAAGATGCTCGTCCTCAATCACTTCATGGGCAAGTCGCTCAAGGATAAGGATGGCAACGTGCAAATCATCCAGCAGTACTACCACGGCCCAATCGCTGAAGGCCGTGACCTCTCGTGCTACGAGCTACCCGGAACCAAGTAGGAGTATCCCATGAAAAACTCGCTTACCTTGTCCATCGCCGTCGCTTCCCTCGCGACGCTTGGCGCCATTAGCGCCCCCTTGCATGCGCAAACCACATCGGCCGCTACCGCAGCTCCGACCAATGCGTCGAACGGTGGCAAGTGCGCCAGCGGCAAGTGCGGCACCGAAAAAATTTACAGCAAGGCGAAAATCAATCAAGACCCACAGGACCGACTGGTCCGCACCCGCGACGGAAAGTGCGGATTAACGGCACACGGACACGACGCGCAGATCTCGACGACGAAGAAGCTGGCTGAAGGAGTCTGCGGGCAATGAACGTGCACGACCGTGGACTAGGCCTTCGGCGCGAATTTGCCTCCGCCCTCGCGTGGGGGCCAACCCGGTCGGACGTCGATTTCCTAGAGGTGGTGCCCGACAACTGGATGGGCCTCGGCGGTGAAAGCGCCCAGGTCCTGGAGGCCATCGCGGCGCGTTACCCCATGGTTGCGCACAGTTTGAGTCTTTCTATCGGCGACGCCCAGCCACTCGACTGGTCTTATCTCGGTGCCGTGAGATCTTTCCTTGACCGCTACGGAATCGAAACTTACAGCGACCACGTCAGCATGTCACGGGACAGTCGCGGCTATCTCTATGAGTTAATTCCGGTGCCTCGCAACGAGGCGAGCCTTCGCCTCATGGTCGAAAAGGTCAAGGCCGTTCAGGATTTTCTTGCACGACCCCTGGCCCTCGAGAATGTTTCGTATTACGTGGAAGAAACTGGACAGATGGGGGAGGCCGAGTTTCTCTCCCGTCTCGTTGAAGACTCGGGGTGCGCGCTACTGCTCGATATCAACAATGTCCACGTCAATGCGCGCAACCACGGCTGGAATGCGAGGGAATTTCTTCAGGCGTTGCCCGAGGACGCCGTCAGCTATTACCACATGGCTGGGCACCTGGACTTAGGGCCCGATGCGCAAATGCTCGACACCCATGGCACGGAAGTATCCGCGGCGGTGCTTCAATTGGGCGCTCTCGCGGTCCGGCGTTTCGGACGCCAGCCGGTAGTGCTTGAGCGCGACAATTTTGTGCCGAGCCTGGACGAACTGTGCGTCGAACTGAACGCCGTGCACCGGGCAATGACTGGCTCGGCAGGAAGCCCAGCATGAGCATCGATTTGACCGACGACGTAGTTCTTCGGGCAGAGCGGCGATGTCTCGCTGTCCGGTGCGGCGGATATGGGCCCTATGGTGGCTTGGTGCGCGCTGCAGCGGCCGAACTATTCACCACGATGTTTCCACGGTTCGTCAATCACCGAGGATCCGGGGCGCTCATCGAGGATGTCGATGCATTCTTCTTGCTCCATGGCGCATCGCGTGGTGCTTTCGTTCAAATGGGCACCGAATTCGTAGCGTTCATGCAACAGCGGCTCGGCTCCAGCGTCAGCCGAATGGTCCTCGAATATGAGTGGACGCTTTTTGACGTTGAAGTTCACCCGGCTGTCGTGCGCCGAGCACACGAAGTGGTCGGGAAGGACGGTCTCATGTTGGGGCTAAATCCGACCCTACGATTTATTGCCGTGCCCTCGACCCTCGTCGGTGACGACCCGATTTCGGTCGAAGCTCTGGCACTACCGCCTTCAACATACGGGGTCTACCGAACGGCGGATCACCAAGTGCTCACCAAACCACTCGGGCCTTCCGATATCGCAGGGCTTCGGCCATTCGAAGCTGGCCCGGCGAGGGTTTACGGCCCGCTTGATACCTGGCTCGTCGAGGCGCTTAACGGCGACCTCCTGACTGTCTTCACCTAAACCCAAAGGCACTCCTCATGGCAAAGCCCCTTAACCTGCTACACCGCGTCCTTGATCGATCTCAACGACTGGATTTCGTTGCATTGCTCGCCATCCGGCTGTATCTATTGCCGACGCTCTACGAAGGTGCCCATGCCAAGGTGACCGGTTTCAGCGGAGTGGTTGAATGGTTCGGTGCGCCTGCGGCGCAAGGTGGGCTCGGCTTGCCGCTCCCTTACGTGATGGCGAGCTTAGCTACGGGAACCGAGGTGGCCGGCCTGATCTGCATCGCATTGGGCTTGGCTACCCGAGTGATGGCCATTCCCCTCATGATCCTCATGACGGTTGCTGGACTTTCGGTCCACTGGTCGCACGGCTGGGCGGCGATTGCCGGCAAAACAACGGAAGCGAGCCTGCGCCTCGACGGACTGATGTCGTGGCTCGCCCAGAGCTTTCCAGGACGGTTCAACTACGCCACGGAACTTGGCGACCCGGTTATTCTCAATAATGGTATGGAGTTCACCGCGACTTACGCCATTCTGTTTCTCGTCTTGTTTTTCTACGGCGCGGGGCGTTATGTCAGCGCCGATCACTGGCTCGCAAAGGTTATTCCGCGCTGGCCAAAATAAGCGGTTGGAAGCAATCCAGAACGCATGCTCAGGGCGAGGGCGTACTTCGCGAAAAGATCCAGGGTCGAGCGTCCGCTCGGCCCTGCTTGCGTTACTGCTCGAGCAGTGCCAAAAGCGCACGCTCAGCCGGCCCGTCGGGTGCAGAGGAGCGTCGGACAATGGTTAAGGGGCGTCGGATGGTGAGTGCCTCGCAAGCAAGCGGGATGAGCACGTCATTAGATAGCTCATCTACGATGCTGATAGCTGGCAGCCAAGCGACGCCACCGCCATGAATGGCGGCCTGTTTGATGGCCTCTGTATTGCCGAACTCCATGATAGATCCCTGCTTGACGTCGAGCTTTTCCAGGATGTCGGCGATCAGCTCACGGGTTCCCGAGCCCACTTCTCGCATCAGCAGGGGCTCATGGTCAAGGTCGTGGGGTCGGAGGGTCGCGACGTCGGCCAGCCGGTGCCATGCCGCCACCACCGGGAGCAATTCATCGTCGCGAAACTTTACGGAACTCAAGCCGGGTATATGTAGGGGGCCCTCAATGAAACCCAGTGAAAAACGCATGTCGGCAACGGCTTGAGACACCTGCGCGGTATTTCCGACGAATAGGGAAACAAGAACGCCCGGGTTGTCGTTGCGGAAGCGGGCGAGCACCCTTGGAAGCACGTACGTCCCAATGGTGTTGCTAGCTGCAATGGACAAATGCCCGATTTGCGCGCTGGCCAGTTCCTTCATGGCGAGGTCAGCAGTGCGGGCAATCTCGAAAAGGCGATTGGCGTATTCAGCCAGCACCTCGCCGGCGCCAGTTAGGCGCATGCCTCGCGGCAAACGCTCGAATAACGCTAAGCCGAACCGTTCCTCCAACTCGCGCAATTCCCGAGACAGAGCCGGCTGCGAAATGTGCAGGGCCTTCGAGCTGGCTGTGATGCTCCCGGTCTCTGCAATGGTGTGAAAGACCAGGAGGTGGTGAAGGTTCATGCCGATATTCGCAAGGTAGGTATGCGGAAATAGTATCGGACGGATGCTGAAGTTGCATTGGGCGAAAGTGACGCGGTTGCCTAACCTTTGTATGCCCGACGGCACTTCCCTTCCCAACGAGAAAGTTCATTTCTATGAATACCATTTGGCCTGCAGTGACTCTTCGCGCAGTGGCATTGGCCACGGTGGCATTGGCCGCCGGGTGCAGCGGTACGCTGCACTCTCGATGGGTGCGTGATGACGACACGACGACACTCTGGTCGTCTCGCATGAATGACCTTCCCATCCGTCTGCACCAGCCGAACTCGGAGGTGGTTCTCCATGACATGCGTGCCACTCCGTCGAAACGTATAGAGGAGACGGATGGACTGCTGGCTATGCCTCGCATGGAACTGTACGTAGGGGGCAGCGGTACACCGACGAACGACTCCGTGTGCAGCGCTGCACCGAAGCTCAAGCCGGATCCGGTAACCAATGCAGGCGTCTTGGTGGTTGCGGTACTTTGCGACGGGCCCAGGTTGGTGGTAACGGCCGAGGACCATCTCAAGAGTGAAGAGGCATCCCCATCGGCGCTTCTTTATAGAAAGATGCAGCATCAGCTTCTTCACGCCATCGACATCAGTGTGGCGCAGAGGCCGGTTCAGCAATACGGCTGAGGTGCGCCGACGGCGACCGTCTTAGTCTCCCTCGGGTGTGCGCATGCGCAGGGGTAGTCGAACCGTTACGGGTGCCGCAGCGTTGCCAAGCGGTTAAGCGGCCAATGCCATCAGTTGGCGTGCGACATAGGCAACGAGGAACACAGCCATCGTCAGGACCAGACCAGTCAACATCTCGCCATACGGTCGCTATGCCGTTGCGCAAATGGCGAACAGCAGCTCGGAAGACAGTGGCCAGCTGATGCTGTTCGACCTCCGCAAGGGCGCCCGGTTGTATTCCGTGGTCTCCGCAGCTGGTTGGCCTGAACGCTACAGCGTGGACGACGATACTGGCGAGGTGACCGCGCACTTGCGGGAATTCGGCGAGTTTCGCTACGCCCCCAATGGCGTCTTCCCGATGCTGAGCGCTTAGAGCAGGTCAAGCTCGACCGAGGCGACGCAAGGGACATTGGTTGGGTGGTCGAAGCGTTGCTGCATGAGCCGGCGCTAAGCCAAGTCAGGGCCGAGCGAGGGGTCGCAGGATTGGTGCGGGTCCTCGCCAAGGGCCCTTGGGATGATCCCAGGGAACGGGCGCGGGCCCTGAAGCGCTTGGGTCAATTGGAAGAGCATCTAGGTCACCCGGGTCGCGCCATCGGGGCTTACGAGGAGGCTTACGCCCTAGATGCCAAGGTTGGCGTGAAACGCCGCCTTGACGCCCTTCGTAAGAAATAGCACGCACCGAGCGGTCAGGAAGGGAAGAGTCGTCAGGTATCTGAGTGGCCTCACCGGATGATCAATTCGAATACCGCGCTCCGAAGAGCGCCGCGCTTAATCTGTGCCCATCACAACAGCCCTACGACGTACCTATGCCCAGCCCCTCTATGAATCCCGGCATTGCAGCTTGCGAGGCGGTGCTCGAGCACGAGATTGCCTACAACGTTGCCAACTCAATTTTGCCGAGCGAAACGGCGGTCGCGCGCCACATCCTGTCTCATCGTTTGGCCTTGTCCTCGGCCTATAACGAGCTGCAGCGCACCCTTGGGGCGCGTCCTCGGGCGCTTCCAGTGCTTCTGGGCGTCGTGCTTTCGGTCGCCGCGCACTGGGCACCCGAGAAACTGCAGGAGGCGCGCGAGGACCGCGCTAGCCTGGAGGCAGTTAATACCCGGGTTGTTGTGGTGCCACGCTGCTGTACCGCCGTGAGCAGTCAACCACGTTTTGTCGTCGAGCTCGTAGATGCGTGTCGTGCCGTAGGCGGCGACAAGCTTATCCACCTTCTTGTCTGAAACAACGTCCATATCTCATCCCTTTCAAAGGCCTTCGAGGCCGACAGAGAACAGCTTCAGAAGATTCCTGTACTACAGTCCGTATTTGCTTCCTTGCACATCGTCCCACCTGCTGCGCTACATGCGACCATGGCCTTGGCGAGAGCCGCCTTCTCATCCTTTGGGTTTGGGGTCCCCGCAGCGAATGGCCGGCCGCGCGAGTCGCGCACGAGGGAGATGCAGCCGTCCTTCTGCCGGACAAGGACGTCACAATCCTCCTTGTTGCAGTCGCCTTTGGCATCAACCCAGATGGAATCAGGAGTCGGTTCCTTGTGCATGAACATGAACTTCCCGTTGCGACGGTTGAACAAGACGGCGTTGTAGAACACAGGAAAGGTCCACTTCGCATCCATGTCCTTTGCAAGCCCGGACGCTGGCAACGGCAGTTTCGTTGTGGTATCTGCTCCATAGCCCGACACCACTGTCCGCCGGGTCGCCTTGGTTACATGCCAGCCGTTGTCTTTCCGAACGAAATCGAGCTCGGTCTCAGAAGGTTTCTCCCCGGCATCCGACTGGTCGATATGAATGTGTCCTGGCGTAATCTTTACGCCGTCTGGATAAAACTGGTCGTCGTGGAACTGGCTGCAAAGCGAGCAAGCGATGAGCTTGTCGTTTGAGAAGTCGAACACGAACTTGCCGTCTTTCTTGCCAAAGACGACGAGCGTTCGGTGCCGAAGGTTGTCTTTGTCAGGAGCGGTCTCGAAAACCGCCATGGCATCGGCGTCGGGTTGCTCGCCACTTGCCGAAAATGCGAGCAGGGTTGTGTTACTCGGAGCAGCGGCTAAGACCTCAGCAGGGGCAGTCGGACGGGGCTTGCCCGTAGGCGCCGCGATTATTCAATAAAGCGCTGAGAAGCAGGGCAGAACTGTCGTTGAACTGCGGCATGGTCTGCTCCTAGTGCACAACAGCGCGGTGGGTGTGAAGCGCTTCGCGGATGGCTTTGGGCGAAAACGCGTCCATTGTCAGCCACGGCAGCGTGACGGGGTAGTCGAGCACGGATTTCGACACGATGGCCCCCGACTCCCCGTTTTCCACCGACGTTGCTTCGACATGTTGCAGGTGCCACACGTGTTTTTGCGCATCCCATGCAAACGCGTAGGTGGTGCCACCGCGCGGCAGTTCATTGAAATAGCTGACCGACGTGGGGCTGGCCGTCAGGTTGTGGTTGAGTGCCATGGGGCCGGCATTCTTGGCCGACTCGTTGTACCGGCAATCGACCACCTCGCCGTTTTTGGTTGTGACGGCATAGGTGGCACCCGTGGTGCGAAGCAGCCACAGTTCACAGGCATTGCCGGTGGAGAGCGCCGGCTGGGCATGACGCACCACCAGAGCACCGCCAGCAGCATCCGGACCGAACGGTTTGGCCGGCTGAAATGCGAGCACCGTGTCTCCCGGGGCCATGAGCGCCTGGACGTTTGCCGGGACAGGGGTAGGGGTGGCCGCTTTTGCACTTGGGACACCTAAGCTGGCCCAGGCCAGGGCGACAGCGAGGCAGCGGGCAGCGCAACGCGAATGGATGCCTTCGGAGACCGGCTTCAGGAGGTAGCGAACCCCCGGTTGCGCGATGGCCATCTGGACTCCTTGATTTTGAATAGTCAAAGCATGGCTCTAATCCATGGCCGCATCCAAGCTTAGTCGGGTTGGCCTCTTTGACAAGGGGGGGGGGCGAACTCCGTGCATCGGCCTGGGTCTGTCGCCGGTTCTGGGCGCCGGAGACGTGACAGCAGGAGCGACAGATGCCGTTTTGCCTTCGGCACCGCCCCTTTCCTCTTCAGCCCGGCCTTCCGTCGCCCGACTTCGTGGCGCAGGTAGTCGTCGCCGTCGTTGCGGGGTCGGCGGTGGTTGGTTAGTCATAGAAAAGCCTGTCCTTTGCGGCGACGGCGCATTGGCACTAGCGGGAGAGGGCGACTGTCGGTAGCAAATAGGCAGAGACACTCCCGTAATATATTGAATAATAAGGCTTATATTGAAAGTAAGGCGATTTTGAGTTACACTGGCGTCTTGGAGGTTCTTATGACCGTTGAGCGCACCATTCGCGATTGGCTGAAACGACGTAAGACGTCCATCGTGTTTCGAAAGGACATGGCCGGACTGGGCAGCTCGTCTCAGGTAAGTGTTGCGCTTAGAGCACTCGTCGACGATGGGACTCTGGTCCGATTGGCACCCGGCGTGTTTGCCTCGACCTCTCGCCATTCTACGTTGGCGCCCTCGGATCGGTTGGACGCGCTGGCAAGAGAGTTGTTCCGGCGTTTACGTGTGGAGGCAGTCCTTCTGGACGAAAAAAATTCTGAGGCGATGGGCGGTGTGCCGTCTCGTGCGTATCGACGATTGGTACGTAGGATCATTCCCAGGCAGGGTACCCTTAGCGCATTCGGGGCCTCGGTGCGGTATCGACTGATCGCGGACGCTTCGAAGCGTCGAAGCAACGGATCGACGCCATTACGCGAGCGAAGAAATCTATTTGTTCCGAAGGCGCGGCGAGTGTTTGCGATGGCTCGGAAGGCGGGCGTAAGTTACAGGGAAACCCCGGTCGATGCGTTCGCCAACGTCGTGACCAGGCTTGCAGGCGATCATGTCGAACCAGATCCCGTACGCGACACGATCCAGGCGCTCAAGCGAGCTGGCGTGATTGATCTGGGGCAATTGCTCTCGTTGACGAAGGCATACATGGATGAAACTTTGAATGTTCAATCCCTTTGAAGATCCGGACCACGTCGGGTACTCAAGGAACACGCAAGGCACCCGCGACATGCGGGTCGTCGAGGCGCTTCAGCATGAAGTATTCAGAGCACAGTTGCCTGCGGCGGCGGCTTACCTTGCCAAAGCAAAGGGAGTACTGACTTACTCCGCGCTGTTGCAAGTGCACAAGATACTGTTCTCAGCGTTCTATCCCTGGGCAGGGAGTGACCGCGCGTCTCTCCGGATCCATCGCTTGATCACGAAGGGTCCGGCAGGAGAACCTGGGTCGGTCGAGTTTGCTCCTTACCAAGACGTGCAGCTCGTGGCGGACTGGGGTCTGACATTGGGCAACAATCCGGACAAAATGAGAGCGCATCCGGGTGCCGTCTATGGCTTTCTCGCGTATGCGCATCCGTTTCTGGACGGTAATGGGCGAGCCATCATGCTCATGCATTCGGAATTGTGTCACCGGGCCGGATTTCGCATTCATTGGTCACTGACTAAAAAAAGACGGATTTTCTTCGGGCGTTAACCGAGGAGATTGTAGATCCGACCCGTCATATCCTCGATGATTACCTGGCGGCCTTCGTTGCGCCGGCTGAATCGGGCAGCAAATGGGTAGATACGCTCGATTCTCTTCCTGGATTGCACGGAGGTTCGGGCGCGGACGTGCTGTCGAACGCTACCCCGGATGCTGAGGTTGCGGCGCGTTACCAGCAAGTTGCCCGTCGCTACGGGCTTAAGTAAGAGCGCTGCGTCGCACGAGTACGGCTCAGGATTCTCTGATCTATTCCCCGTTGAGGCATCATAGGTAAGTCGCCCCAGATGAGGGTAATCACCATGAAGCAGCGCTCGTTCGCCTCGCCGGGTTTTGATGCCAAAAAGAGGTCGGCGCGTCGCGAGCGCTTCCTTGCAGAGATGGATCAATTGATGCCATGGGCCGAGCTCGCTGTGGTTTCGCCGAGCTATCCGACGTCCGGGTGTCGCGGTCGACCATCGATGTCGCTGCCGACCATGTTGCGTATTCAGTTCATGCAGCAGTGGTATGCCTTGAGCGATCCGGCCACCTTCTTGGCCGCAGGATAGATATCGGTGACGAACTGCTGTTGCGGGTTAGTCATCTCACTTTCCCTTCGTACCGCCGCCGTCTACCTTCACGGCCGGCGTAGGAGAAGCGGAAAATGGTTTGACATCATCCCGATTGCTCAATGCGAAATACTGTCCCTTTACGACAGGCTTTCCACCGACTAGCTGGAAGTTTTCCACTCCCTCGTCGACCCGCATGGAGGCAGCACCGTGGAACCCGGGAATCTTTACCGGATCGAGCGATTCGATGCGCCCGGTGGCAGCGTTCAGCGTCGCCACTTCAACAAACGTCTGGGACGTGGCGGCCTCCGACATCGTGTCTGACTGGATAACCGCCAGCACTCGATTTCCATCACTGAGACAATGCGTAGCCTGGTTCTGGTACCAGTTCTTTTCGAGCGGAATGGGCGTCGCCCATCGGAGGTTGTGGTTCTTCGCATCCTCCACCGTTACCCAGGCGCGTGCATTCATGCCGTCGCCGTCGGTTGCATTGCCGACGATGCAACGAAGGTCCTTACCCATGCTTGCCGTTGCATTGGTATCGAAGTGCAGAGGCAGGTTGGCAGCCTCGCTGGCCACGGCACATCCAAGGGATGTCATGACAACGAGAGCAGTCGCGGTGAGAAGGCCACGGCGTGCCGGGCGCAGGCGGAATAGCTGGGTCATCGGAACTCCTGTATGTGCTGCCAAAAGGTCAGGCCACGGCGGAAGCATCCTTGGCCTCGTTGGTGAGAGTAGCGGATTTTTGGCAATGAAGTTTTGGTGCCCTGCTCTGATGGGGCGTTCCTGATGCAAGCCCCAAGCCTTGAAGATATAGTCGCTTACTACGCCTTTTTCGCCTGTTTTCTCGATGACGTCGCTACCGACGAGACGTGCTGCCTGCAACGGCGAGCATCGGAATGCGCCGCTTCGGATATCGCAGACCCCGAACCTATGGGGCCGATGCCGGCACGAGGCGCATCGCTTCGAAACCAAGCTTGCCAGCGAACACTTCTTGCACTAGTACGGCCGCAGGCAGTGGACGCCATGCCACCTCGATCTGGTCGATGAGACCGTTTTCATCCAGATGCAGGTGCTCGTTGCCCTTCACCGAGATTCCATTGCAGGTGAAGCTGAAGAAGACGGCGACGTCCCGCTCCGAAGCAAACCGCAGGTTCACATCCAGGGTGTCGATGGTCTCGAGAAACCCGGTGAGCACGCCAGCCACGGCGTCCTTGCCTTCGGTCGGCTCGGGAAAGATCGGGCCCAGGAGAACAATGTCATCGGCGAAATGAGGGAGAATCCGCAGACTGTCCCTGTTGCTCAGCGCCTCGAAATAGGCGTCCACATGTGCGGTGTTCATTCGGGTTGGATCCTGTAATGGTTCGGGTGTCTATGAGTAGCTGCTGGCATGCCGGGGAGCGGCTCGCGCCTGACGTCAGGATCTGGCCTGATGCTCGCGGGCACGTTGAAGGCGGAACTCGTCCAACGGCACCCCGCTCTGTCCGATGTCCTCGATGTCGTGCTCGTGAAAGAGCACGATGGTGTCGGCATGCGGCTTGCCCATGACGTCGAAGAGCAGGTCGGCGATACCTTTGTAAACGGCTGACTTCTGTTCGCTTGTTGTGCGGACTGCGCCCGGGCTCGTGCCCTCGCGGGTCACGAGGATGTTGACGATCGGCATAACGTTCTCCAGGAAAGATGGGGACGCCCGGGGCGCCCCGATCAGGTCAGCGACCGGCGATCAGGCCGCCATCGACGTGCAGGATTTCGCCCGTGGAAAAGGCCGCATCCTCGAGATAGAGCACCGCGCGGACGATGTCCTCGACCTCACCCAGCTTGTTCATCGGATGGAAAGCCGCCAGCTGGTCGACCATCTTCGGATCGTGCATGGGGGTGCGGATGACACCGGGTGCCACGGCGTTCACTCGTACGCCGCGCGTGGCATATTCAATGGCCAGGCTCTTGGTGGCGGAGTTCATGCCGCCTTTCGTCAGCATCGCGATAAAGGCAGGGCCCCTGCGAGCTGGCGAACTCGGCCGTCGATGCCGTGATCTGAACGATGTGGCCACTGCCCTGTTTCAGCATCACGGGCGCGACCTGTTGGGTGGTAAAGAAAAATCCGTCCAGGTTCGTCTTCAGCTTCAGCCGATAGTCTTCTTCGGTGTAGTCGACGAACGGCTTGCCGATGAAGATGCCGGCATTGTTAACCAGGGTATCGATGCGACCGAACGTTTCGAGCGCAGCCGCGACCAGGCGCCTGCCCGTTTCCGGATCACCGATATCGCCGGCCACCGTCACCAGGTCCGGATCCGTGGAGGGCTTGATGGAGCGGGACGTGGCCACCACGGCATAACCGCGTTTACGAAATCCGTGGACGATGCCTTCGCCGATACCCTGGGATGCCCCGGTAACGATGGCTACTTTCTTAGTCTGTGACATGGCTCTGCTCCGTTGTGCTTGCGGGATGGGCAGAATCTACGGCACTGTGATGGCCCCGAAAATTAGCTAACTTCGATCAATGGCTGATCAAAAACGTTCAGACCTCGACTGGCAGGATGTCCGCGTATTCGTGGCTCTCGCACGGCAGGGCAGCCTGTCCGCCACCGCGCGCATGCTTTCGATCAGTCACGCCACGGTGGCGCGCAGGATTCATTCCCTGGAGCACAGTCTTGGGGAGAAGCTCGTCGAGCGGCGGCTCGAAGGTTATGTACTGACACCAGCCGGGACGCATGCGCTGGAGGCTGCAAGCGATATGGAGCAGTCAGCCCAGATCCTCGGCCGGGGAATGACCGATGGCTCCCCTGGCGGACTGGTTCGGGTCAGTGCATCACCCGGGTTATCGGCGGGGTTCCTCACGTCGCGACTCGCGGTCCTGGCTATCCGGTACCCGAAGCTCGACATCGACCTTGCTCCCGTCCTCCGGTCGGTCAGCCTCGAGCGGCATGAGGCAGATATCGCCATCCGTTTCGACAAGCCGACCGACGGTGACATCATCGCCCGCCCGCTGACCACGGTCGGCTATGGATTTTACGGAACGGTAGAGGCTTGCCGATCCGTTGACGCCGGTGGCGATCTCGTTTTCATTGGCTTCAATGAGGCCGACGCTTATTTGTCCGCGGCAGCGTGGATGTCCGAAACCTTTCCCCGGGCGCGCGTCGCATTCCGTGCCAAAGATCAGTTTCTTCAGTCCATTGCCGCTCGCTCGGGCGGTGGACTTGCACTGCTCCCTCACTACATCGGCCGAAGCGACCCCTTGTTGCGCGTCTGCGACCTGGGGGCATTACCCGCATCCAGGGACGTTTACCTTGTGACCCGCCGGCGCGATCGAAAAGACGCATCCATTCGCGTCATCGCTGACGAGATTGTCGGGATGTTCGAGCAGGAACATGATTTGTTTCGTTGACGGTCTAGTAACCCGTTCACTTCGTGAGTGCCCTCGATTACCAGGGGAATGATGCGTGTCTGACGCGCCTCTTTGAGAATATTCCCAATGCCATGCGTGGTGCGCGCGATAAGAGCGCTTATCTTGCCTCTCGCGTTTAGCAGTCAGTAGCGCTGAAGCAGAAGGTCCGGAGGCCCCCGTCAACAACAGCCGCCGAGGACTACATACACGCCACCGTTGTTTTTGATACCTTCGGCATGTTGCCCGCGTACGCAGCTGAGAGAGCCACGCGGACAACACTCGCGTCTTACGCGAGAGTCGCAAGCCGCAGGGTGCGCCAACACCCCACGGCCCGCTAACCACAACAAAGGAAAGACTTTGCTATGGCTACCACCGATCATACGGTACCCGCACGCCCGCCTCATCCCCCTGGCGGCAACTCCAACGGAAGCCCGGCGCTCTGCCGATCTCGCAGACACGGTTGAAGAACCGCGGCGCGAGCCGGCCTC
>Ga0247730_1000024_pt1 | contig 182747 bp, 152 predicted proteins | sample UWRJL073202C2_FD_180959 | JGI IMG/M metagenome (GOLD analysis project Ga0247730, IMG submission 180959) | Plant litter microbial communities from Arlington Agricultural Research Station in Wisconsin, United States - UWRJ-L073-202C-2 | ecosystem: Environmental > Terrestrial > Plant litter >... | reverse complement strand
TAGGGTTTGGCATAAGGTTACGTGGACCTAAAACGCGGCCCAGTTTACCTACTTTTGCCATACAAGCAGGAGTAGTGATAATAATGTCAACATCAGTCCATCCACCTTCAATCTTGGCTACATATTCATCCAAACCTACGAAATCTGCTCCTGCTGCTTTAGCTTCTTCTTCCTTATCAGGATTACAAAGAACTAATACACGTACAGTTTTACCTGTACCGTGTGGTAAAGTTGCGATTCCACGAACCATTTGATTCGCTTTACGCGGATCAACGCCCAATGAGATGTCGATATCAACCGAAGCATCAAATTTGGTAGTTGTGATCTCTTTTACCAAAGCAGCCGCATCCTGTAAAGAATACGTTTTACCGATTTCTAGTTTAGCATGTGCCTTTTTTTGATTTTTTGTTAATTTAGCCACTGTTGTAAACTGTTTTTTGTTAATTAATTTGTCCAGGGTGCATCGCCGCTAACGGTGATTCCCATACTGCGTGCTGTACCGGCAACCATACTCATTGCCGATTCGATAGTGAAAGCATTTAAATCAGTCATTTTATCTTCAGCAATTGACTTAACCTGATCCCAAGTCACCGAACCAACTTTCTTACGGTTGGGCTCAGCAGAACCACTCGCTAATTTAGTCGCATCCTTTAACTGGATAGCAACCGGAGGGGTTTTGATGATGAATTCGAACGACTTGTCAGCATAAACAGTAATTACAACGGGTAATACTTTACCAGGCTTATCTTGGGTACGAGCGTTGAACTGCTTGCAAAACTCCATAATGTTCACCCCTTTAGCACCCAATGCAGGTCCTACCGGTGGTGATGGATTTGCAGCTCCACCCTTGATTTGTAATTTAACAAGCGCACTGACTTCTTTTGCCATTTTCTGTTTTGTTAATTGTAATACTCAATGTTAAAATGTTGGAAGCATGTAACATTTAAGGTCTTTATAATAGTATTCTATTCTTTTTCTACTTGCATATAGTTCAGTTCCAGAGGGGTTTTCCTTCCGAAGATCTTCACCATAACTTTTAATTTCTTTTTCTCTTCGTTCACTTCTTCAATCACCCCGGTAAATCCGTTGAAAGGCCCGTCCATTACTTTAACGTTCTCTCCAACATAATAAGCCACATTCATGGTTTCACCCTGCTGGCTCATTTCATCTACTTTACCAAGAATACGGTTCACCTCTGCCTGACGCATCGGAACCGGATTGCCACCTTTATCACCTAAGAAACCGATAACACTGTTCACATTTTTGATAATGTGTTCCAGCTCACCATCCAATGTAGCTTCAATCAAAACGTATCCAGGATAAAAGTTGCGCTCTTTTGCAATCTTTTTACCCTCTTTCATCTGGTAGTATTTTTCCATCGGAATCAATACCTGAGGAACGAGATGAGAAAAACCTAAACGACTGATTTCAGAATCGATATACTGTTTTACCTTCTTCTCTTTTCCGCTTACCGCCCTGACTACATACCATTTTAGCTGATCGTTCATTTAGCTATTTAATTAGAAAGTGATTTATAAAAAGTATCTAAAACAAATGTAGACCCTTTATCCATTGCAAAAATAACTACCGCAATGATCATAGAAGCTACCAGAACCAGCACTGCAGAGCTTTGAAGCTCTCCCCATGTAGGCCAGGTAACCTTCTGGGTCATTTCCTCATACGATTCTTTAATAAATTGAACTATGCTAGCCATATCTAAGTTTTTGCACGGGAACAAGGATTCGAACCCTGATCAAAGGTTTTGGAGACCTCTATTCTACCGTTGAACTATTCCCGTGTATATGATCAACCCGAAGGCCGATACAAACATTTTTAGAACAAAGTACCCAGGCGTTATCCCGGGTACTTTGCATTATTTTTAATTTCAGATCCCCGAAGGGAGTTAAAATTATTTTACAATTTCAGTTACCTGACCAGCTCCTACTGTTCTACCACCTTCACGGATAGCGAAACGAAGACCTTTTTCCATTGCGATTGCGTTGATCAATTTAACATTGATAGTAACGTTATCACCTGGCATAACCATTTCAGTTCCTTCTTGTAACGTGATTTCTCCTGTTACGTCTGTGGTACGGAAATAGAATTGCGGACGGTATTTGTTAAAGAATGGAGTGTGACGTCCACCTTCAGCTTTTGATAATACATAGATCTCAGCTTTGAAATCTGTGTGAGGAGTTACAGAACCTGGTTTACAGATAACCATACCACGACGGATATCAGTTTTCTCAATACCACGTAACAATAAACCTACGTTATCACCTGCTTCACCATAATCAAGGATCTTACGGAACATCTCAACACCTGTTACAGTTGATTTAAGATTTTCAGCACCCATACCCAGGATCTCAACAGGATCTCCTGAGTTGATTACACCACGCTCGATACGACCAGTTGCAACAGTACCACGACCAGTGATCGAGAATACGTCCTCAACAGGCATAAGGAAAGGAAGCTCAGTTAAACGTGGAGGAATTGGAATGTAGCTATCTACAGCATCCATTAATTCCATGATTTTTCCAACCCATTTAGCATCACCGTTCAAACCACCTAAGGCAGAACCTTGAATTACAGGAATGTCATCACCAGGGAAATCATAGAAAGATAACAATTCACGAACTTCCATCTCTACTAATTCAAGTAATTCAGGATCGTCAACCATATCCACTTTGTTCATGAAAACTACCAATGAAGGTACACCTACCTGACGAGCCAATAGAATGTGCTCGCGAGTTTGTGGCATAGGACCGTCTGTAGCAGCTACAACGATAATAGCACCATCCATTTGTGCAGCTCCAGTAACCATGTTTTTCACGTAATCCGCGTGACCTGGACAGTCAACGTGTGCATAGTGACGGTTAGCTGTTGAATACTCAACGTGTGCAGTGTTAATCGTGATACCTCTTTCTTTTTCCTCTGGTGCAGAGTCAATTGAATCAAATGAACGCGCCTCAGATAAACCAGCATCAGATAACACTTTAGTGATAGCTGCTGTTAAGGTTGTTTTACCGTGGTCAACGTGACCGATAGTGCCGATGTTTAAGTGCGGCTTGCTGCGGTCAAACTTTTCTTTTGCCATGTTTTTATACTTATTAGTAGGTTAACTTTTATTTTTAATTATTGTTATGATACAATTTCAATACAAAAAACCTTGTTGATTCTGTATATACTAACAGAGTTAACAAAGCCTCGTTTATTTTTATTCCTGAGCCAACGATGGGACTTGAACCCATGACCTCTTCCTTACCAAGGAAGTGCTCTACCGCTGAGCTACGTCGGCTTTTTTATTCTCTTCACAATCCCTATACCGGTCTGGCATTTAAACTGTGACCATCCTGCCGACTGCCCTTTGAATGTAAGAGCGAAAGACGAGGTTCGAACTCGCGACCTATAGCTTGGAAGGCTATCGCTCTACCAACTGAGCTACTTTCGCTTTTAGTATAAAGTGGGGGGAGAAGGATTCGAACCTTCGAAGTCTCGCGACAACAGAGTTACAGTCTGTCCCATTTGGCCACTCTGGTATCCCCCCATTTCTCCTAAACCGTCTCATCTTGCGATGCAGGTTTAAAAGAGCCTCCTATCGGGATCGAACCAATGACCTACTGATTACAAGTCAGTTGCTCTACCAGCTGAGCTAAGGAGGCTTTTATTATATTTTATTAAACATTCACAGAACAAACCAGCTCTTTAAGGGTTAACCCCTGTTCCGAATTGGAATGCAAATCTACAAGAATAATTGTTACTTGCAAAACTATTTTCAAAAAAAAACCAGCAGTTTTATTGCTGCTGGTTTTTTCTTCAAAAGTTCTGAAAATAGTACCCTAATAATCAGTCACTTCATTCGCATTCAGCAAAGCTTTATGCTCTGAAAGTTTTGCTCTTGTTTTATCTTTATGTTTAGTTATTTGTTTTTTTAGCGATTCAATTGATAAATCTGTCGCTTCTTCGAAGCTCTTGCACTGTTCCTTTGCAAATAATACCCCGCCCGGTACGCTCAGTTTTATCTCACTTATTTTGTTAGCCTCATCTTCTACATTCTCTAATTTCAAATAGACTTCTCCACTAATGATCTGGTCGTGGAACTGCTCCAGCTTGTCAACTTTCTTTTGAATAAAATCTAACAATTTGTGGTCTGCATTGAAATGGATCGATTGAACTGTAATTTTCATGTTTTCCTCCTTTTTTATGCCTTTGGATGGGCTTGTTTATATATTGTTTTTAATCTTTCGATTGAATTGTGCGTGTACACCTGTGTAGCCGCCAAACTGGCATGGCCAAGTAACTCCTTAATCGCATTCAGATCCGCTCCCCTGTTCAGCAGGCTTGTGGCATAAGAATGCCGCAATACATGAGGGCTTTTCTTGTCCTGTGTGGAAATATACGTCAAATAACTATTTACGATCTTGTAAATGAACAGCGGGTAAACCGGTGCTCCTTTATCTGTAACGAATAAGCCGCTGCTTTTGTTATTAAATTTCTGCAACGATTTTAGTTCAATATACGTTTTTAGCTGAAGTACAAGCTGTTTGGGCAAAGGAATAATTCTTTCTTTTTTTCTTTTTCCCAAAACCCTGACCGTTTCTTCATAAAAATCAACATCAGCTTCCTGAAGACCTAAAAGTTCAGCCAGGCGCATCCCTGTACCAAAGAGCATTTCAATCACTACCTTATCCCGTACTGACGGAAAGCTCTCATCAAAGAACTCTCCCGAATCCAGCAGGTAGTTCAGTTTCTCTTCATCCACGAAGACAGGTAAACGTTCGGGTACTTTTGGTGCTTTGATCATAGACATCGGGCTTGCCGCAATGACCTTCCGCCGGTGGAGATATTTATAAAAGCTGCGGAGACTGGATAATTTCCTGCCGATAGAGTTCGCCCCGATCTGTTCTTCCATCAGGCGCACCATATAATCACGTATGTGCACATGTCTGGCTTCTTCGGGCTGCATTTCATAGGTATCTGCCATAAAGCCGGCAAAATGCAGGAGATCCGTTCTGTAGGCGAGTACGGTATGCGGAGAATAACGCTTCTCGTGCTGGATATATGTTAAAAAGGATTCAACTGACATGCATCAAAAAATTTACCCCCTGAGGTCAATGTACACAATATGTATATAAAAAAAAAGCGCCGGAGGAAAAATCCTCAGGCGCTTAATATATTTAAAATAAAATATCTGGTAAGATTAAATTTTTCCTTCCAGGTGCATATTTTCTTTGTAAATCGCGTGTTTAACTAATGTACGACGAGCAACAGATTTTTTCTCGTATGCCTGACGGCTACGTAGTTCTCTCAACACACCAGTTTTCTCAAATTTCTTTTTGAAACGTTTCAGGGCTTTATCAAGTGATTCGCCGTCTTTAATATTAATTATGATCATAACGTTAAAATACCTCCTCTCGTTGTTTTTAGGACTGCAAAGGTAATACATTATTATCTAATTCACAGTATAAATTTTAAAAAACCTCCAAAAGACCAGCACATTGGAGAATCATCAGCAATGAAAATCCTTCATCAATTGCCTATGAAAAATCCGGTACACTTTATCAGCGTACCGGATTGTTAAAGTATATTTGGTTAGAATATTCGTTTATCAGCTGAACAGGATTATCCGTTCAGTATCTCTCTTGCAATCACGATCTTTTGTATTTCAGAAGTTCCCTCCCCTATCGTACATAACTTACTGTCACGGTAAAACTTCTCTACCGGGAAATCTTTGGTGTATCCGTAGCCTCCAAAGATCTGTACAGCCTCGGTAGCAGATCTTACCGCTACTTCAGAAGCAAAGTACTTGGCCATGGCAGACTCTTTCGTCATTTTCAAACCGCGGTTCTTCATATCCGCAGCCTGTCTGATCAGCAGTTCCGCAGCTTCGATCTCCGTAGCCATATCCGCCAGTTTAAAGCTGATGGCCTGGAAACTTGATATAGGCTGCCCAAACTGGTGGCGCTCCTGTGCATAAGCCAGTGCAGCGTCATACGCTCCTTTTGCAATACCCAGTGACAAAGCAGCAATGGAGATCCTTCCCCCGTCCAGTACCTTCATTGCCTGTTTAAAACCCTCGCCTACCTTACCCAGCAGGTTAGCCACAGGCACACGGCAGTTATCAAATATCATTTCTGTAGTCTCGGATGCACGCATCCCGAGTTTATTCTCTTTTTTACCGGCATCAAAGCCGGGTGTGCCCCGCTCTACCACAATGGCCGAGATCCCTCTGGAATCACCTTTTTCACCGGTACGCACCATCACCACTGCAATGTCTCCGGTTTTACCATGCGTAATCCAGTTCTTCGACCCGTTGAGCACATAATGGTCGCCATCGAGGGTGGCCGTGGTCATCATCCTCAGGGAATCAGATCCGGTATTTGCTTCCGTCAGGCCCCAGGCCCCAATCCATTCGGCTGTTGCCAGTTTAGGCAGCCATCTCAGCTTTTGTTCTTCTGTTCCAAAAGCAAGGATATGACCGGTACATAATGAATTATGGGCAGCCAGGGACAGGCCTATAGATCCGCAAACCCTTGCAACTTCCACGATCACATCCACATACTCCTGGTATCCGAACCCCGACCCGCCGTATGATTCAGGTACAAGTACCCCCATCAAACCAAGCTTACCCATTTCTTTAAACAGGTCTACAGGAAAATGCTGCGCTTCATCCCATTCCATCACATGCGGACGAATGTTCTTCTCTGCAAAGTCTTTAACCATTTTCCTGATCATCTCCTGATTTTCAGAGGTGTTAAAGCCATATCCTGTATTCGGTACTAATGTGTTATGCATAGTTTGTTGTTGTTGCTGCAATGATAGAAATTATAAATGCAGCTGCAACAATGGAATATTTGCCCCCTAACAGAACGAAATGGTATTTAGTTCAATTACCTGATCATAATGAAACAGGTGGCTTAAATACAGGCAAAATATTTTTTAATATTTTATCCCCACAGGTCAATAAGATGCCAGCGCGTAATTATTAGGAGAAAATTCCAGCAGCCTGTCCCGTCCGTTCAGAAAATCAAGCGCAATAATAAAAGAATAACCCGCAACCTCTGCCTCCAGTTTTTCGATAAGCCTTGACGCTGCAATCACAGTACCTCCGGTTGCCAGCAGATCATCATGGATGAGCACGCGCTGCCCCGGAAGAAAAGCATCTTCATGGATCTCCAGCGTAGCGCTCCCATACTCAAGATCATAAGAGTGCTGTACGGTTTTGTACGGCAGCTTTCCTGCTTTACGCATGGGGACAAACGGAACACCCAGATAGTTTGCCAGAGACATCCCAAAAAGAAAACCCCTGCTTTCAATTCCTGCCACCACGTCTACCTCGATCTCTGAAAGCTGTGCTGCAAGTGCCGCTACGATCTCATTGCATAAACCTGCATCCTTTAATATAGGTGTGATATCTTTAAATACGATGCCCGGTTTTGGAAAATCGTTCACATCACGCACAATCTGTTTTATTTTTGTTTCAATCATGGTCAAAAGAAATATAAGGAACTAACTTATCAACTGTTTCGGCAGGCAGTATCGCTACCTTTTTTAACTCCGCAATATTACTATAATTTCCGTGTTGTTTTCGAAATTGTATGATCGCATTGACCTGTTTAAAATTCAGGTAGGGATGATGCTGAAGATCCTTAAATTCAACCCTGTTAATATAGATCAGCCGCAGGGCATGCGCATCTATACGCACCTGGTCTTTGATCTCCGCATATTTGACGCTATCCAGTTCATATACTTCCATCAGCTGCTCCTTCTTACAGAACCCGCCCAGCAGTTCCCTGTACCTGAAGATCCTTCTGGCAAATGCCGGCCCTACCCCTTTGATCGCATCAAGCCCGATCGTATCAGCCGTATTGATGTCAACAATCACAGGAACACGTCTTGTATTGGCATAAGGAACATACTTCTTCTCAAACGCTAAACTATCCCCTGCAGGTATGCTAATATAAGGCTCAAGCCTGTCGTACATTTCCCGGCTGATGGGATACATCTTCTGCAGATCTGATTTTTTATAGAACCGCCCGCCTTTGGCTGTATACCTGATCATGACTGCTGCCTGCTTAGCCGACAAGCCAAGCAGTTGCCAGCCGGGCAAACTGGTATGATTGGGATCAAATTTAAACAGCCTGGCTGCCTTTTCGCTTTTCTTCCTGTAACGCTGCCCCCTTATCTTTGTCTCCACCAGCTCTAATTTTCTGATTGCTATACTTTCGGACAGCAAATCGTCGTTTTCTGGGGTAAGGAGACTGTAAAAGTAAGGGATGATCCTGATCACAACCAGAATAACAATCATTACCAGCAATCCGTTATATTCCCGTTTTGAAAAATTGAAGTATATATTAAGCCATTTTCTCATCGCCGAACAATGTACTGCCGTTATTTAGAAATATAAATCTTATTTTTGAGATCGAACTAAATCTCCTTTAAATTCATATATGAAGATCATAACAACCAAAGAGTTTGCAAAAGCCACAAAAATTGACAAACTGGGTGTTCCCGGATTAGCGGCTTTGCTGATGGAAGTAATGAAATTAAACGACATCAATAAGGTCTTCTCTCAGAACCAGCATTTCAACGGTTTAGAGTTTGTGGATAAGATACTTGAAACCATAGGGGTATCCATTGATTTCGACGAAGATGATTTAAGGAATATCCCTAAGACCGGCGGGTTCATTGCTATAGCAAACCATCCCTATGGCGGGGTTGAGGGCCTGGCTTTGGTTAAACTGTTATGTACGGTAAGGCCCGAAGCCAAAGTGATGGTAAATTTCATCCTGCAGAAGATCCCCAACCTGAATGAGTTTTTTGTAGCGGTAAACCCATTTGAAAATGTTCAGCATACATCCAGCATCAGCGGCTTAAAGGCAACTTTTGACCTTTTAAAAACGGGAACGCCGATAGGCATCTTTCCGGCGGGGGAGGTTTCAACCTTCAGCCTGGATAAACAGGAGATCACCGACAGGTTATGGCACCCTGTAGTAGGCAAGTTAATTGCCAGGGCAAAAGTACCTGTGGTACCAATTTATTTCCATGGCAATAACGGGGTATTGTTTAACATCCTGAGTTTTATCCATCCTACCCTGCGTACAGCAAAACTTCCTTCGGAGTTCCTGAACAAACAGGGATTAAAAATAAAAGTGAGGATAGGGAAACCGATACACATCGAAGACATCTCTTACCGCAATAACACCAATAAGTTACTCGATTTTCTGCGTGCCCGTACCTATGCTTTGGGTACCAGCATCGAAGAAGAAAAGAAACTGTTCAACCCGATCAACCTTTTCAAGATCAAGAAAAAACCGGAGCCGGTCATCGAAGAAACCCCAAGGAACAGTATCGTTGAGGAGATCGGGTTACTGGAAGCCTACCGTGTATGGACGGAAAAGCAATATGAAGTTTATATCTCCCCTACAGCAAATATTCCGAATGTGCTGAAGGAAATCGGCAGGCTGAGAGAGATCACTTTCCGGGAGGTTGGCGAGGGCACCAATAAAAAGATAGACCTGGACAACTATGATATCTATTATCACCATTTATTTATATGGGATAAGGAGCTGCAAAACATCGTTGGCGCATACCGGATCGGTAAAGGTGACGAGATCCTGCACATGATGGGCAAACGTGGTTTTTATCTTTCAGAGCTGTTCAAGATCAAAGAGGCCTTTTACCCGGTACTGAACCAGGGTATTGAACTTGGGCGCTCCTGGATCCGTAAGGAGTACCAGCAAAAGGCCCTGCCCCTGTTTCTCCTATGGAAAGGCATCCTCAAGTACCTGCTGGACAACCCGCAGTACCGCTATATGTTCGGCCCGGTGAGTATCAGCAACAACTTTTCAAAGTTCTCCAAATCACTAATCGTGGATTTCATTACCAAGAACCATTTCGATTATGAGCTGGGGCAATTTGTAAAACCGCGCAATAAATTCAAGGCAGATCTTTCTGCCATCGATAAAGACCTGCTGATTGAAAGCAGTGAATCTTTAAAGGACCTTGACGGACTGATCTCTGACATTGAGAACTCCCATATTAAGATCCCTGTTTTACTGCGTCAATACATGAACCTGAATGCGAAGATCATCTGTTTCAATATAGACCCTAAATTCTCAGATTGCCTGGACGGCTTCCTGCTGGTAGATATGAGGAACATACCGCCGGAAATGCTGGAAAAAATCGGCAAGAACTTTTAGCCTCAAATTCTTAAAAAAGCAAAAAGCCAGGACATCCACCCTGGCTTTTCGTTTATCAACTAAACCTAAACTTTATAAATACTAACCAAATATTTACACCACAAATGTAAGGGCGGTATGTTAAGGGAAAATTAAGAATCGGTTATAAAACTAAATCGGTTTATTATCGGGATTTATACAGACCGGTTATTGTTTCGGGCCACAATTACAATTTATTTTGATGCTCCTTTAAGAAACTGAGCTTTGTTTTTAAGCTTTCCATTAGCCGGTCAGCCAGAAAGTCTAACATTACGCCCGGATTTTTATCTTCCTGCTCAAAGCAGTTCATATAGGCGAGTTTATCAACAGTTGAAATAAACAATGGTGGAAAGTCGTTCTTCAGAAGGATTAGATTCATAAAGAAATCAGCATCCCAGTGCTTAGCCGGAAATAATTTGGTTAATTTTTGCTGTAGGTTGTTGATCTTTTTTAGTTTGTCTGTTATAGTCATTAACTAAATTTAATCTCGTAATCGAATCCCTTAGTTTTGATTTTATATAACCAGCTTTTATATAAATTTTTCCCTATGACCAGTTTCCCGTCCTGCATACCTAAGGTGTACCCCGTTATAAAGTGCTTAAGATCGGGTCTGAATTCTTTCCTTAAATCATTTATAAAAATAATGTCCCGCTTATCCGGGAGCATAGATAACGCATTTAGTCTTTTAGAGATAAGGTTCAAATTTGCCATTTTCCAGCTGAGTTGATGTCGCTACTCAAAATACAAAATATTCAACATTAAAAGCAAAAGGCCGGATCATAATTAAATGACCCGGCCTTTTAAGATATGTTGAGAAAAATTAGAAACTATATCTCAGACCAAACTGCATCTGGAAACGTGATGCAAAAAAGTCTTTCGAATAATTACTTGTATTGGCCTGGTTAAATGTATACGTAGGATATGTGGTTGCATTTCCGGTAGCGCCTTTAACAGCACTTAGCCCTACACTAGCCATTGAGTTGAAAGTGTTTGGAGAGAAATATTGTACACCCCATTTTTTATTCAGCAGGTTGGTTAAGTTCACGATATCATAAGTGAACGACAGTGTATGTTTGTGTTCACCATTGGTTACGATTCTGATATCCTGTGCAAAACGGAAGTCAGCCTGATAATTCCATGGCGTACGTGCACCATTACGTTCTGTAAAGTCACCTCTTCTTGTTTTAAGGTACTTGTCACTGTTGATAAAGGCGTCGAATGCAGCAGCCTGAGCAGCACCGGTTGCATCAGCAGCGAAGAATCTGGCAGTTTCACCAACCTGAGGAATGTAAACCAAACTCACGGTCTGTCCTGTACCATTGATTGTCGAGTTTACGAATCCGTAAGAATAAGGTGTTCCCGATTGTGCACTAAAATATAGGGAGAAATTTGCTACGTATTTACCCGCCTGATCCCAGCTGTGTTTGTAATTAACAGTAGATACGATACGGTTACGGATATCAAAGTTAGAGTTAGCCACTCCGGGGTTATTGGCGCTTAACGACTGGTTTAACTGCCAGTTAGACTCCATCGAGTTACGGATACCGTTTGTAACATCTTTCGAGCGTCCGTAAGTATAAGCAGCCATCACATCAAATCCACCAGGAATTGTTTTACCCACCTGGCCGGTTAAACTGTAACGGTAGCCTTTGCTTGTATTAGAAAGCAGGTAAGCATTTGTATACAATGGATTGATCTTCGCACCGGAATAAATTGGTTGCTGGTGCTGAGTATCATAAACAGCATAGGTAGGATTATCTACAAGGTTGATCTGCTGGAACATCAGGTCATGGATTACTTTAGTATAGATACCTTCAACAGTAAATCTCCACTGGTTATCAGTTTTGTAGTCGAAAGCCAAACTTGTTCTCCATGTTTTTGGCATCTTGAAGTTATTGTCAATCAGATCGACCTGGGTAGCTCCGGCAGCGTCGTTCACGTTCACGCCTTGTTTAGATACAAAACCAGCTTCGCCGTTACCTGTTAAGGCATCCCTGATTGGATCAGATCCTGGAGCAAAAGCTTTAGTACTTGATCTGTTATCATAAGCACCATAAGTTACCCCGTTATTATAGTAAGCATAACCTAACCATGCAAAAGGAACCCGACCTGTAAACAGACCGCTACCACCACGCATAATCAGGCTTTGGTCACCCAGTACATCAAAGTTAAAACCTACACGTGGAGATACCTGTACCTGGCCAAAGAAATCATTTTTGATATCTTTTGGTTTAGTATAAGTATAAGTTGTACCATAGTTAGGATCTTCAGGGGCACCTGTTGTTTTCACACTCAGCGGTTGTTTGTTTGGCATATCAGCCATATCAAATCTGATTCCGTAAGTCAGTTTAAAACGGTCAGTCCACTGGAACTGATCTTCTCCGTAAACACTGTACATGTTCACTTTAAATTTTGCAGGCGGGTTGTTCAGGATATAGTCCCTGCTGTTGTCAGTATAGTTGTAGTTAGTTCTTACACGTGCAGGATTTCCGGCAAGGAAAGCATCAACATTATCATATGCAACACGTCCGTTCCAGCTGTTTACAAAACCATAAGTGATGTTGTACAACTCGTTGTGTGTACCAAAAGTGAACGTATGTCTTCCTTTAGACCAGGTAAGATTATCAGTAAACTCTGTAGTTTTCTGTTTCATGTTAAAGATACTTGCTTCACGGTCAGTACCCAGGAAGATTGTTCCACCGGCAGCACCAGTGATTTCAATCTGAGGTAAGGCAGCGTTAGAAGTAGGAGTTCTGTAATCATGAATGCTTGAGTAACCCAGCACCAGACTGTTTGACAGGTTGTTCGAAATCCTGCTTTTCAACTCAGCTACAGTAGAGTTCTGGTTGTTCGTTTGCTTATAGTCTATACCACCGAACCTGAAGTTCGCCTGGTCACGCTCCAGGTTAGTGGCGTCAGAAGTGATGGTGTTGTTACGGATCGTTAACTGGTTTTTATCATTGATATTCCAGTCCAAACGATTGAAGAATTTATTGGAGTTTGAATAGATATTGTAATTACCATATGTTCCCGGATTGATACCATATTTGGTTTCCATCAGTTGAGTGATCGCTTGTGCCTGGGCTTCAGTGATTACTTTCATATCTGAAGAGCCTGCACCAAGGATCACAGGATCCTGACGGCGGGTGATCTCCTCATTGGTAAAGAAGAATAATTTATTTTTAATCAATGGTAAACCAACGCGGAAACCAGTTTGATACTCATGAAAAGCAGATGGTTCTTTGGAGTTATCACCTGTTTTATTCCTTCCGATTAAAGAAGCGTTACGGCCAAAGCCATATACAGATCCTGTTACTTCGTTTGTACCGGAACGTGTTACAGCATTCACACTACCACCTGTAAAGTTACCGATCTTCACGTCATATGGTGCAAGTAATACCTGCACATCCTGGATCGCATCGATGGAAACGGGGTTGGTTCTTGTACTGCTTCCCGGCATACCAGAACTTCCGCTCTGACCACCCAAAGAAGGGCTAAAACCGATCGCGTCGTTGTTGATCGCACCATCAATAGTTACGTTATTGTATCTAAAGTTGGTTCCCATAAATGAGTTGTCTTTACTTACCTGAGGGGTTACGCGGGTAATATCAGTCAAACTGCGACTTGTTGAAGGCATGTTTTTGATTTGCTCTTCGCCGATCTGAGTTCCTGCTCCGGTTTTTAATGCACCTCTTTTACCTTTTACGGTAACCTCGGTCAATTGCTGGCCTTCATCTAAAAGCGTAAAATCTACGCGCTGGTCAACACCCAGACCAAGGTTGCCAACTTCTTTATCCTGTTTATTGTAACCGATATAAGTAACGGTTACTCTGTATGGGCCACCAGGGTTTAAGTTATTTAAACGGAAATAACCGTCAGTACCTGTTACAGCTCCGTATTTAGTACCGGTTGGTAAATGTACCACCAATACGCTTGCTCCCGGAACGGTCATTCCTTTTGCATCTTTTACCTTTCCACTAACACTGGATGTCGTGACCTGTGCGTTTACGTTTAATCCTGCAAAAAGCAGAACAGTAAGGATAGCACAGTAAAGATTAATTGATAGAGATCGTATCATATGAGTTGCCTTTGAATTTTTTTGTAAAATTAGAGTTGCAACGTAACCTTAATATTAAGTTCACATTAATACGCCATCGAATTAATATTAAATTAAAATGGGATTAAAATAAGATTAAAAACTGCCTCAAAATACATTTAAAAGCACACAAAGCAAAACACATGTTTTAACATAGGAAATTCATTCGCTTAAAATAATGTTTCCTCAATATTAAGTTTATGTTAAGAATACCCAAAAAGAACATTTTGTTATCAATTGTAAACAAAGTTGGGGTAAAAATATTGTTTGACTGACACCGTGTCTCTTATGGGTGTACCATACACTGACTCAGAAATTATCTGGGCTTCCAAAATCCATCTTGTCTGATCGGCCGGCTTGTCAGGAGACAGGTTGATCCCTTTTACATATCCGTCCACCAGTTTGGAAGCCGCAAATAAACATGCGGGGCAGGAACGGCTAATCTCAATCTTCCCGCCGGTAATATCAGACTTGTTCAGGACAAATGAGTTACCCTGCATTGGTGCTTTTATGTAGAGCACAGAACTCACACCCTGGTTTACCACCCTGCTCCAGAACAACCTGTAAGCTCCCGTCATCAGGGTGCCGGGTACAGGATTTACATCTGCCTGTTCTGTAAAAAGAAATTCGCAGCTTGCATTGGAGGGACAGGCGGTCAGGTTTTTTTCATCAATTACAGGATCTGATTTGACATCATTGCGTTTTGAACAGGAAAAGGAAATAAGAACCAGGGCCAGCAGACCTGGTACCAAAGTAGATTTTTTTCTCATGAGATAGTTATTTGATTTTATAACTAAAACGGGTTCAGATACTTATATGCTACAAAAATGTATATTATCTTTATGTTAACTATTCAGACAGATCAGATATAACTAAACAAAAGCGGCCCTGCAGGAAATTCCTGCAGGGCCGCTTTTGTTTATAAATCAGTATTATTTAGTTACAGCACCAGGAGTGGTGTAAGGTAAAGTTTGCGGATCATAACTAGCCCAGCCGGCAGTCCAGTCAGTAGTACCAAAAGCACCTTTGTAATCAACCTTCTCAAAGAAAGCATCTGTTACTTTTGCGTTTGTGAAAGCAGCACCGGTTGCAGCAGGTGAACCTGCGATCAAAGTGAAGTTAGGTGTACCAACTCTTGCAGAAGTCACCTGATCAGCAGAATATTTATATGGATCGGTATAAATTCCAACAGCATACAAATCAGGAGTGAATACATTGTCAGTAAGCAATCTCGTATTAATTGCAGCTAAGGTAGTTGCATTTGATGCCTTTGTCGGGTTGCTTCTGGTTCCTGCAAGCAAGTTGTTTGTAAATACAGATGAGCCGTCCAGGAACTTACTTGATGAATTTGGAGTAGAGCCGGCAGGTGCTGCGTCATCATAAAAAATTCCTTCAGTATAACCTGCAAAAACAGAGTTTAAGATACTGATTTGTGAATTACGACGGATCTGTGCAGCATGCTGATAGCTGGCATTAACAGTTGGAGCGGGTGCAGGAACTGGTGCTACAGGACCTAAAATTGTCATGTTAGAGAACACAGCTGCAGTAAAAGGAGCTGTATTTACACCAGTAGAGATGTTGTCTGATTCAAAACCATTTGAACCTGAAACGTCAGCAACACCAGCCAAACGTTGTGCAATACCGAACTGAATTTTACCAGAGAAACCATTATCTGTATCAAAGTCATCATCCCAGGTAGAAACAGCAAGCAGGTGTTTTGCATTTACTGCACCACCAAACCATTCAAAGGCATCATCGCCAGAACGGTAAACCTCTACATATTCAATAGTTGTACCAGAACCGACACTACCAAAAGTCACACCATTGATCTCGTTGTCAGGGCCTAAGGCAACACCTGCATACTCAACACGTACATATTTTAATGTACCTGAGTTATCAGCGTTGTCAGTACCACCATGTTTAGCTTTGTCAGTCGCATCAGAGATCCCTTCGATTGGCACTGAAGTACCAAGGTTATTTAAGCCTTTACCTAACAGGATCAGACCTCCCCAGTCACCTTTGTCACGACCACCGGCAACGATATTTGAAGTAAATACAATAGGTTTCTCAGCAGTCCCAATTGCGCTGATCTTTGCTCCTCTTGTGATGATCAAAGCACCTTTTGTACCTCTGTCACCTTTAATGATTGTGCCCGGTGCAATAGTTAAAGTAACATTGTTAGTTACGTATACATTACCTTTTAACAGGTAAATTTTGTCAGCTGTCCAGTTTGTAGCTGCAGTAATATCGCCGGTTACCTCAACAACGCCGGTTGTAGGATTAATAATCTCTCCTTCATCATCCCCGTTATCACTTTTAGAACAACTTGCTAAAAACACAAGTAGACTCAAGGCGGTTGCTAATAATTGTTTTTTCATTTTTTCGGTTTTTATAGTGTAATAGTTATTTAATTGATCTGTTGCCCGTTTGAGATGCAGGACATTATTTTGATATTAAAAAGTATAAGAAAATGCCACGGAGAAGTTACTTCCCGCTTTGAAACTGCTTACCGTATAATCTCCGGGGGCACCATCATATTTTTTGTTGGTGTTCATGTCGTAATAGAATGTAGCTTTCTGGTTTAAAATATCACCTGCATTGAATTTCAACTCGCCTTTGTTTTTCAATATTTTCATTCCCAGCTGTAAATCGATCACATCTCTGGGCACTTCCCATATTGATGGATAAAGTGATCCGGCAGCTACGGCAAGCCTGCGCCCAACTTTATTATACAGGGCATTAAAAGTAAACTTGTTGTCAAGGAAGCTATGCAACAGACCAGCATTGATCACGTAAGGGGCTTGTCCAACCATGACACGGGTACCCTCCACATTATTCAATCCCGTCTTTGTATCATTCGTTACCTTAGATTTAATGATTGATACGTTAGCATATGCCGTTGTATTTTTCAGAAAATCAGTTTCTCTGATAAATTCAAGGCTCTTGCGGATCTCAAATTCAGCTCCATACACAGTCGCTTTATCAGAATTGAAATAGGTAACCGTTCTGGTTGAGGTTGCGTCGTTGTTAAAAGTTTCAATCGCATTTTTAAACTTTTTATAGAAACCAGATACCGAAATGATCTGTCCTGCTTGTGGATACAATTCAAAACGGATATCAGCATTATCAATATTTGAACGTTTTAAATTAGGATTACCCTGTAAGTTAGATAGGGTCTCATAATCGTAATACGTAGAGACTGATAACTCCCTGAACTCAGGACGCGCTATCGTACGGTAGTAAGAAGCCCTTAAATTAATTTTGTCTGTCAGGCTGTAGGTGAAGTTTGCAGAGGGCAGCACATCAGCATAATTCTGTTTTACCTTTTCAGCAGCAGCATCTTCCGGTGTCAGGTTTACATTGAACTGCTCTACACGTACTCCCCAAACCAATCTTGCTTTTTCGCCAATCTTGTTATCCAGCATGGCATAACCTGCATTTGTTAAGGAATTGGCTGTATACTGATCCAGTTTATTATAAAGTTCCTCTACTTTAAAATTGCCGCCATTGATCAGGCTGGTAGAATACAGTGTGTTGATTGGCCTCTGTCTGATTTGCTCGCTGATATCTGAAGAAATCACGGTTGCCCCAAGGAAACGTACATCAAATGTACGGTCGCGGTAGAGTGCGCTTAATCCTGTTTTAAAAGTAGCTTTTGTATTGAACAGTGTAACAGGTAAAGAGTAATTGACGGCTCCTGTATAAGAGTTCTCATTCATCCTGGAGAACAACCTTGCATTTTCTCTTCCCAACGTTGTAATGTTAGCCGAAAAAGGTGTGCCTGGATCAGCAGATAGCGCTCTTGCATAATTTAATTTTTTCTGATCCGGCTGATCGTTTAATACATTACTAAAACTTACGGACCAGTTTAATTTTGCATTTCTTTCCCCCAGCTGGTGATCACCTTCAACTGTAGATTTTAACAGTGATTTTTGCATCAGATCAAATGCATAAAACTGGATATCACTTGAAATCGCCTGATTAACCCCTGTTCTATACAGGAACTGATCTTCATAAATTCTGTTGTAGATATTTTTAAAGGTGATTTTGTTCTTGCCAAAGGTGTAGGCAAAATTTGCCAATGCACCAATATTTGTAGAGAACTTATATACATCATCATTATAATCAAAATCGTAATACTGACGTTTTACATCATTATTAATGGTTTGTGCATTGCGGTAAGTCAGTGATACCAGCGCACCAAACTTCCTGTTGTTCTTCAAGTCTTTCACCCTGCCAATGGTAAACTGGTAATTCTGGGTGGGTAAAGCGGTAAAGTTGTACACTCTCCAGTTTCTTGGTAGCGCTTTCAAAGCCGAGATATTTTGTGCAGGAGTTAATCCATTATTGATCCTGTTGGTACTTGGGAAATTAGAACCCAGTTTTTTATCACCGTTATCAAAACCAAGATAATCTGTAAGGTTCCTTGTTCCGCTTTTGAAATCTTTAAAAGTGGAAGCAGTATTGTAACCAGCAGCTACACCAAAAGAGATAAAGTTTTGTTCAGGTATATCTTTAGTTGTAATCTGAATTGCACCACCTGCAAAATCACCCGGCAGATCCGGAGTAGCAGTTTTGCTGATGATCAGGTTATCCACAAGGTTGGAAGGCACAATATCAAATGAGAATGCTTTTCTGTTTGGTTCAGTACTTGGTAAAGTAGATCCGTCAAGCATAGCTGCATTGTACCTGTCACTCAGTCCGCGGATCACAACAAATTTGTTGTCCTGGATAGTTGTTCCGCTTACCCTTTTCAATACATCTGAAGTATTTTTATCTGGTGAACGTTTGATCAGCTCCGAAGAGATACCGTCAGAAATCGCAGCGTTGTTCTTTTGTTGTGCATATAATGCGTTGATCGTTTCCTTTTTGAAGGATCCTTTAATGACAACCTCATTCAGGTTTTGGGAATTCGATTCTTCAAGGATCACATTCAGGATCGTATTTTTTCCCGAATTAACTTCCACCTCACTGATCTCTTTTCCGGTATAACCTATATACTGATAAACCACCGTATACTTTCCGCTGGCCAGACCAGTGATTGAATATTTTCCGTCAACATCAGTGGCCATACCTTTGGTAGAACCTTTTAGCTTAACGGTAACTCCAATAAGTGTTTCGACTGTTTTTTTGTCACTGATCGTACCGGAGATTTTGCCGGTACCCTGCGCAAAGATAGAAGCACTCATGGTTAAGAGCAGCAACAGGGTAATTATTACTTCTTTAAGTTGTAGTTGTATTTTCAATTGCCTTTGATTTGAATTACGGCAAAGCTATTACCACACTGTTAAGAATACGTTAGAGCCACATTACATTTTAATCCGATTTTAATTTCATTTTAATTCTGTTTTAATCTCTCTTTAAACCCATTTTAATGCCGTTTTAATCCTATTTTAATAGAAAATTTTTCCAGCAGCCAAATTGGCCCTATTAACATGAACTTAACACGGCTTAAGAGCGGAGTCTGCTTTCCTTCAATTTTCTGGCCGATAACCAGTGCTGCAGAGGCCATCAGGAAAACAACCAGGCAGACCAGCCAAAGTGCCGGGCCACCTGTTAAAGCCCATTTTTCAAACTGTACAACGATCAGTGACATAGCGAAAATGAGCAGGAGCATCATATAAGAGAGTACAGGAGAAAGCCTGTAGTAATAATACCCCAGGAAGGCGATCAAAAATGAAGCCCAGTTTAAAAAGCCATTGTACCTGCCCAGAAAATCAAGATGCGGGAACGGGACTGACCACGCCAGCCCCAATATGCTGAATAAGATCAGGGGGATGCAAACGAACTGGATCAGCAAATTTGACGGGTGCTGCCTGGTAGCCCCATACTCCCTAAAAAGAATATCAATCTTTCTCTCAGGCATTGCCTTCAGCACACTTTTACGTTCCTTCTTCATCGTGCAAAAATAACCATCGCAGGCTTAGATTATCAGAAATATCCAAAAATAAAAAAGGCGGCAGGGATCACCTGCCGCTTTATCTTTTTATATTGTTTTACCTACTTGGCAAAAGCTACCGATCTGGTTTCCCTGATCACCGTAACTTTGATCTGCCCCGGATAGGTCATTTCTGTCTGGATGCGGTTAGAGATATCAGCTGCAAGCAATTCTGCCTGCTGGTCTGTTACCCTTTCACTTTCTACAACAACCCTCAGCTCTCTGCCGGCCTGTATAGCGAATGTTTTCTCCACACCAGGATACGAAAGTGCCAGTTCTTCCAGTTCTTTCAAACGTTTGATATAACTTTCTACTACCTCGCGTCTTGCTCCCGGGCGTGCTCCTGAAATTGCATCACAAGCCTGGATGATCGGAGAGATCATTGAGGTCATTTCTATTTCATCATGGTGGGCACCGATTGCGTTACAGATCTCGGGGTGTTCCTTGTATTTTTCAGCCAGCTGCATCCCTAAGATTGCGTGTGGCAGTTCAGGGTTATCATCAGGCACTTTACCTATATCATGTAATAATCCTGCACGTTTAGCCATTTTTGCGTTCAGGCCTAACTCTGCTGCCATTGTAGCACAGAAGTTAGCTACCTCGCGGGAGTGATGCAACAAGTTCTGTCCGTATGAAGAACGGTAACGCATACGTCCCACCATCCTGATCAGCTCGGGGTGCAGTCCGTGGATACCAAGGTCAATTACGGTACGCTCACCGATCTCTACGATTTCGTCTTCGATCTGTTTCTTTGTTTTTGCTACCACCTCTTCAATACGTGCAGGGTGTATACGCCCGTCAGTAACCAAACGGTGCAGCGCCAAACGTGCGATCTCTCTTCTTACCGGGTCAAAACCCGAAAGTATGATGGCTTCAGGAGTATCATCTACAATGATCTCAATTCCTGTAGCGGCTTCTAGTGCGCGGATATTTCTACCCTCACGGCCAATTACACGGCCTTTGATCTCATCGCTTTCAATATGGAAGATCGATACCGTATTTTCAATCGCTGCCTCTACAGCTGTACGCTGTATGGTCTGGATCACTACTTTTTTTGCTTCTTTTGTTGCAGTCAGCTTGGCCTCATCCACGATATCCTTTACCTGGATCATGGCCTGTGTTCTCGCTTCCTGTTTCATGTTCTCTACCAACTGGTTTTTGGCTTCTTCAGCACTTAGGCCTGCAATGGTTTCCAGTTGTTTCACATGCTGGTTTTTCAGCAATTCTACTTCTTCCTGTTTTTTAACCGCAATATCGGTTTGTTTTTCCAGGTTCTTTTTGTGGTTATCCAGCTCCTGCTCCTTGCGGTTCATGTTTTCCAGCCGCTGGTTTACCGATTGTTCCTTTTGCTTAATTGCGTTCTCACGCTGATTTACCTGGTTATTCTTTGCATTCACTTCCTGCTCATGCTCTGTTTTCAGTTGTAAGAATTTCTCCTTAGCTTCCAGCAACCTGTCTTTTTTCAGGATCTCAGCATGGCTTTCTGCTTCTTTTAATATTTTCTTCACTTTACTCTGTGCCGCGATCTCCTGCTTTTTTAACAGGCTGCGCAACAGATATCTGCCTATTAATATACCAACGATCAGGCTGGTCAGGACATATCCAATTATTGCTACTATTTCCATTTTAATTTATATATATAAAAAACCCGCATAAACATACTATCATTTAAGATGCTCATGCTAGTTTGATCAATTCTCTCTTATTTGTTGTAAAACAAAAAAACCGCTGTTAAATTTTAATTTCACTGCATACTGTTCTGAAACTTGCAAAATTCAAATCGCCGCTAAAAAGCCACAATATAATACAAGTATTCAAAAATCACCTAAACAATGAAACTAAAAACTTAACAACGGTTAAATCTCTTACGCTATTGAAACAATAAACGATCTACTTCGTAAAGAAATCGTTCAATAAACTATCTAATTCTTCAACTTTTTCAGCTACTGCAGTATCCTGGTCCTGCACCTTATTTTCTACCCTCAATACAGCTGTCGCATAATGCAACACTGCCATGGATAGCAAATCCTGTTTATCTCTGACCGCATAATTTTCCTGATAGTCCTTTATGCGTTCGTTAATAATTTTGGCTGCCCGCCTTACAATCTCTTCCTCTTCCATATTCACCTTTAACGGGTAGATACGGTCTGAAATAGTTATTTTAATCGAGATTTCTCCCATTTCCTAGCTTTGTTTCAAAATCGGTGTATTCCTTATTTTTTCAGCAACACTACACATTTATCGATTTCACGCACAAAATCGTTAATTTTTTGCTTTATATCAAGTGTCTTCTCGCTTGTTCCTTCAATACTCTTTGCCAGTTTCAGTACCCTCATCTTTTCATCAAGATCAGAATTTTTCGCCTTTGAAGCATTCAAAGCTAATTTAACTGACGCGTTCTCCTGCTTTAACAACTCATTTTCTTCCTGTAAGGCATTACAGAGCTCTATTAAGCGAGCAGTTTTATGTAATACTGAGTTTAATTGTTCCGCAACCGAAGACATTTTAAATAAATTGATTGTGTCTGTAAAATTTTTCTAAAAGTAATAAATAAAATTACTTTCTGATCTCTGCTTTCGCTGTTTGCGCTAAGTTAGCTATAATCTTTTGCATAACTGCATCAATTTGCTTATCTGTTAAGGTTTGCTGATCGTCCTGAAGTGTAAAATTCAAAGCGTACGATTTTTTATGATCCGGCAGCTTATCGCCAACATATACATCAAACACCTGCACGTTTTTCAGCAGTTTCTTTTCCGTTTTAAAAGCGATCGTTTTCAGGGCGTCAAAAGTAACATCTGTATCTACCAGCATAGAAAGGTCCCTCCTTACCGCAGGATATTTAGGGATCTCCTTACTGATCACTTTATTCTTTCTCACGATATCGAGCAGCAATGCCCAGTCAAAATCTGCATAATAAACATCCTTATCCACATCGGCCAGTTTTTTATCGGCCGCCGTTACTGCACCAAACGAAACGATTGGTTGCGGCCCCCTGAAATATTTCAGTCCGAAAGCGAAATTCTCATCGCTCAGTTCTTCCGTCTGGTAATTGGTGATGCCCAGTCTGCCCATCACCGCATCCACTGCAGCCTTGATATGATAAAACGTTACCGGCGTTTGTTTCTGGCTCCATGATTCGGTATCAACAGCACCGGAAAGCATGATCAGTAACCTTGGGCGCTCCACGTATTTCTCATTGATCAGGTGGTATGTTTTTCCGAATTCATAGAATTTAACATCCGGGCTCTTCCTGTTCTGGTTATAAGCAACGCTCTCCATTGCCGGCATCAGCAGGCTTTGGCGCATCACATTCAGATCTATACTCAACGCGTTCAGTATCCGCACGGCCTCTTCAGGATTTTTGGAATAAACATCCTTTGTCAGTGAATTGCACATGATCTCCAGGTAACCATTCGCAGTCAGCATATCGGCAATTACATGCTGCGTCTGCTCTTTATCAGGTTTAGAGGTAAATGACAGTGAAGCGTTAATTTTTGTGGGGATCTCAATATTGTTATATCCGTAAATTCTCAGCACCTCTTCAGTCACATCACATTCGCGGGTTACATCCACTTTAAAACTCGGGACTTTTAAGGATAAGCCTTCCTGCGTTTCAGCGGCTACTTTTATTCCCAGCGAAGTAATAATATCTTTAATTTCCTGGTCCGGAATAGCCGCACCAATAAGCCCTGTAATATTTGCATAACTCACCTCTACATCAAAAGGGGCAACAGGACGAGGGTATACGTCTCCTACAGCGGAGGAAATTTCCCCACCCGCCAGCTCCAGGATCAGCAGGGCAGCTCTTTTCAATGCAGTCACCGTCATCTCCGGATCAGTTCCCCTTTCGTAACGAAAAGAGGCATCAGTTTTCAGCGAATGGCGTTTAGCTGTCTTACGTACAGATACAGCATTGAAATAGGCGCTTTCCAAAAATATGTTTGTTGTTTTTGCACTAACACCGGAATTTTTACCTCCGTACACGCCGGCAATGGTAACCGGTTTCTCCGCATCACAGATCATCAGGTCATCGGCCGACAGTTCACGGGTAATCCCGTCGAGGGTAACAAATGGTGTTTTATCCGCCACTTTTTTTACAATGATCTGCTTACCTGCAATTTCATCGGCATCAAAAGCATGCAAAGGCTGTCCCAGATCATGCAATACATAGTTCGTGATATCCACTATGTTATTGATCGGGCGGATACCGATCACTTTTAATCTGTCCTGCAGCCATTCAGGCGATGTCTTCACTGTTACACCGGTAATAGAAACACTGCTGTAACGCGGACAGGCATCCGTATCCTGCACATCAACGGCAATCGTTAAATTCTCATTCGCTGTTCTGAAGGCAGAGATATCCGGCATGGCCAGCTCAATTCTCAGGTAGGCTGCCAGGTCCCTTGCCACACCAAGGTGTGAAGCCGCATCAGCCCTGTTGGGTGTTAATCCGATCTCAAAAAGATAATCATCTTCCATTTTGAAATATTCTTTGGCCGGCATACCGATCACCGCATCTGCATCCAGTACCATGATACCTGCATGCGAACCGCCCAGGCCAATTTCATCTTCCGCACAGATCATTCCCTCAGAAACCTCTCCCCTGATCTTGGATTTGTTGATCTGGAAAGGCTCTCCTTCATTTGGATAAACAGTAGTGCCTACGGTAGCCACTACTACTTTCTGGCCTTCAGCAACATTTGGCGCACCGCAAACAACCTGTATCGCTGCTGCGCCACCAACGTTCACGGTGGTAACCCTCAGGCGGTCTGCATTGGGATGCTGAACACAGGTCAGCACATGGCCAATCACTAATCCTTCAAGCCCGCCCACAACGGGTTGCACTTTTTCAAGGCTTTCCACTTCAAGGCCAATATTGGTCAGTATAAGCGAAAGTTCCTGTGGTGTCAGGTCTGTTTGTATGAATTGTTTAAGCCAGTTATATGATATCTTCATGGTATAATCTCGATCTAAAATGCAAAGATATAAAATAATGCTTTGCGCTATATGAATTCGCCCATAATCACCCGATAATTGCTGTTAAATAAAAGCATCGTCTGCGAGGCTTACGTAGGAATCACCGGCGATGACCAGATGGTCCAGTACGAAGAGATCCATCATCTTTCCCACCCCAATCAGCTTTTTGGTGATCCTGACATCTTCATCGCTCGGATTAAGGTTACCGGAAGGATGGTTATGAAACAGGAGCAGATAAGCTGCATTATGATCTAAAGCAGTTTTGAAGATAATCTTCGGATCAGCGATGGTTCCTGCCCTGCCACCTTTACTGATCATCGCAGTACTGATTACTCCATTTGCCGAATCCAGCATCATGATCCAAAACTCCTCGTGGTTCAGATCTGCCAGTTTAGGGTGCATCATTTCAAAGGCATCTTTGGAACAGGTGATTTTTGGCTTCTGTTTATCAGGCACATCTTTCCTGCGACGGCCGAGCTCCAAAGCTGCGACTATGGCTATCGCTTTTGCGGTACCTATGCCATAAAAACTTTTAAGGTCATTTACAGAACCCCTCCCCAGATCCGACAGGCTGTTATCATATTTAGCCAGCATGCGCTGAGCCAACTCTACGGCAGATTCATGAGGGCTTCCGGAACCTATTAATAAAGCAATCAGTTCGGCGTCGGACAAAGACCTTCGTCCGTTCAATAATAGCTTTTCTCTGGGGCGCTGGGATACTGAAAGGGATTTGATCCCCACTTTTTGTTCATTTTTTATCATAAACAAAAAAAACGGGATAAGCCAAAGCCTATCCCGTTTTCAATATTGTAAACTTAATTCTATTTTAAGCCGTTAACAAATTTAGTTAATTTCGATTTGTTGTTGGCAGCTTTGTTTTTGTGAATAACGTTTTTCTTAGCCAAACGATCCAGCATAGAAATTACTTTAGGCAATAACTCCTGACCTGATGTTTTGTCTACAGAAGCACGTAATCTTTTAATAAAAGTACGCGTTGTTTTTGCTTGGTACCTGTTACGTAAACGTTTAGTAGCGTTTGCTCTTATTCTTTTTAAAGATGATTTATGATTTGCCATTTTTTAGTATAATAATATTTTATATAATTAAGGTATTGGTGATCAATCCGAATCTCCTTTTACCTTATCTTTCTCTTTTTTTCGGACTGCAAATATAGAACTTAAGTTTTTAAAATGCAAAACGATATCGCAAATAATTAAAATAATCTTAAATATTGATTCACACCTGTTTAGCGGAAAGCCGCTGAAGAAGGCACCTTACTGCCAGCCTCTGTCCGGTCGCGTCAAGTATTTTCAGGCCAGACCAACTGCCAAGTCAAGCAAAATCAGTTAAAATGATCCCTACCCACCTATGAATAGCCGCCAAATAAGGGTTTTCAATGTATAATATTGTAGAATAGTTGTATGAGAAGCTAATTTAAACCTAAGATAACGCTAAGGAGAACGTATATCTTGTAGGGGGTTGATAGGGGGTTGGTAGGGGGCTAACAGGGGCTTATTAGGGTAAAGAGGCCTGGCAACCTCCTAAAAAACAGCTGTCAACCTGCTATACAAGTTCCTTTTACCCCTCTTTCAATACTGCTTCAATATGCTTTCTCCTACAACAATCCTACATCCCTGACAGTTTTGATATCCCGTCTTATCTAATCAGTAAAACATATTATCACTAAACCCTTTCATTAAATACCTAAAATGCTATTTTTGACAGGTATCAATTGAAAACCGGCGAAGCCAGCTTGAATACCATTGAAAACATAGACATAGATGAAAACCGGCGAAGCCAGCTTGAATACCATTGAAAACATAGACATAGATGAAAAAACGTATCGCCATATTTGCCTCAGGTTCGGGTTCTAATGCCCAGAAGATCATGGAACTGTTTAAACACAGTCCGGATGTAGAAATTGCCCTTGTGTTGACCAACAACCCTGAGGCATACGTACTACAGCGTGCAGACAACTTCGAGATACCTTCCCATATTTTTGACAGAAAGGAGTTTTATGAAACGGATCAGATCGTAGATCTTTTAAGAAACCTTGACATTGACCTGATCGTACTGGCAGGCTTCCTCTGGCTGATCCCTAAAAACCTGATCGCCGAATATCCGGGACGCATAGTGAACATCCACCCTGCCATCCTGCCAAAATTTGGCGGAAAAGGAATGTATGGCGACCATGTGCATAAAGCCGTACTGGCAGCCGGCGAAACCGAAGGCGGAATTACCATTCATTATGTAGATGAAAACTATGATGAAGGAGAGTATATCTACCAGGCCAAATACAGGATAGATAAGGGCGACAATCTGGAAATGATAAAGTTCAAGGGACAACAACTTGAGCATCAACATTATCCGCGTATCGTAGAAAGCATCTTAAAAAAGATACAGAAATAAGAATTTTTATGAGTCATTCACTGAATTTTATCGCTTAAAAGTTATAATTTTGCGGCTCAAAAATTACACCCGATGAGTCAACAAATAAAGATCAAAAACGCTTTAATCTCAGTATATTACAAAGATGGTCTGGAGCCTCTTGTACGCCTGCTTGCACAGCAGGGTGTTCAATTGTTCTCTACAGGCGGAACAGAACAGTTCATCAAAGATTTGAATTTACCTGTTACAGCTGTTGAAGACCTTACAGGTTATCCTTCGATCTTGGGCGGAAGGGTTAAAACCCTGCATCCAAAAGTTTTCGGCGGTATTTTAAACCGCAGAAACCTGAATGAAGACAAAGCACAGATCGCTGAATATGAAATTCCTGAAATTGACCTGGTTATCGTTGACCTTTATCCCTTCGAAGAAACACTGAAAGCCGGTGGTACTGAAGAAGAAATCATTGAAAAAATTGATATTGGCGGTATCTCCCTGATCAGGGCCGCTGCCAAAAACTTTAACGATGTAGTGATTCTTGCTTCTAAGGACGACTATGCTACCCTGCAGCAGCAGTTGGAAGATCAGAATGGAGAGACTACCATTGCACAGCGTAAAGTATATGCAAAAAAAGCATTCCATACTTCTTCACATTATGACACCGCTATATTCGAGTATTTCAATACTGAAGAACCGCTAAACGTATTCAAACAAAGCGTCAATACTGCCAAAACGTTACGTTATGGCGAAAACCCTCATCAGCAGGGTGTATTTTATGGTAACCTTGATGAGATGTTCACCAAACTGAACGGTAAAGAGCTTTCCTACAATAACCTGGTTGATGTTGATGCGGCCGTAAGCCTGATCGATGAATTTCAGGAGCCTACCTTCGCCATCCTTAAACATACAAATGCCTGTGGCGTAGCTTCAAGAGAGACCATCGGACAAGCATGGGACGATGCACTGGCCTGTGATCCTGTATCTGCATTCGGCGGAGTGCTGATCGCTAACCGTGAAATTGACCTGGCAACAGCAACAGAAATCAATAAATTATTTTTTGAAGTTTTAATTGCCCCTTCTTATCAGCCGGAAGCCGTTGAATTGTTCAAAGCGAAAAAAAACAGGGTTATCCTTCAGCGCAATGAAGTAGAACTGAGCAAAAAACAATTCAAGACTTTGCTGAACGGTGTGATCGAACAGGATAAGGACCTGATCATCGAAGGAACGGACCAGATGACAGCCGTTACAGAGAAAAAGCCTACAAATACTGAGTTAAAAGACCTGTTCTTTGCAAATAAAATTGTTAAGCACACCAAATCAAATACAATCGTATTTGTGAAAAACAATACCTTACTGGCAAGTGGTGTTGGACAAACTTCAAGGGTAGACGCCCTGAAACAGGCAATTGTTAAAGCCAATGCTTTCAATTTCGACCTCGCAGGTTCAGTGATGGCATCAGATGCCTTCTTCCCTTTCCCTGACTGTGTTGAAATCGCCGCTGAAGCAGGTATTACCGCGGTTTTACAACCAGGCGGATCAATAAAAGATGCAGATTCCATCAACATGGCCAATGAAAAAAGTATCGCCATGGTGACCACCGGAATCAGACATTTTAAGCACTAATTTTTTAAAGCGGAATACAATAAAAAGATGTAGTTTTACATTTAAATAGTATATAGAATTTTTATAACATAACTTATCACCTATAAATGGGTTTATTTAACTGGTTCACACAAGAGGTTGCCATAGATTTAGGCACCGCCAACACCCTGATTATACACAATGATAAAGTGGTTGTTGATGAACCTTCAATCGTTGCTTTTGACAGACAAACAAATAAAATTATCGCGATAGGCCGTCAGGCTATGCAAATGGAGGGTAAAACGCACGACAATATCCGTACGGTAAGACCCTTAAAAGACGGTGTTATTGCAGATTTTAATGCTGCTGAAGCAATGATCAAAGGTATGATACGCATGCTGAACGGCGGAAAAGGATGGATGTTCCCTTCACTGAGAATGGTAATCTGCATCCCTTCCGGTATTACTGAAGTTGAAAAACGTGCAGTAAGGGATTCGGCAGAGATCGCCGGAGCCAAAGAAGTTTACCTTATTCATGAGCCTATGGCTGCTGCTGTAGGTATAGGTATAGATGTGGAAGAACCTATGGGCAACATGATCATAGATATCGGTGGCGGTACAACTGAAATTGCAGTAATTGCCCTTTCAGGTATTGTATGTGACCAGTCTATCCGTGTTGCAGGAGATAACTTTGATTCTGATATCGTTAACTACATCCGTCGCCAGCATAACATTATGATCGGTGACCGTACCGCAGAAAAAATTAAAATTGAAGTAGGTGCAGCCTTACCTGAACTGTCAGACCCACCGGCAGATTTTGCTGTACAGGGACGCGACCTGATGACAGGCGTACCAAAACAGATCACCGTTTCCTATACTGAAATTGCTCATTGTTTAGACAAATCCATCTCTAAAATTGAGGAAGCTATCCTGAAAGCACTGGAAATTACCCCACCGGAACTTTCTGCCGATATTTACCAGACAGGTATCTATCTGACCGGAGGTGGTGCCTTACTACGCGGACTGGATAAACGTGTTGCTGCTAAAACAAAACTTCCGGTTCACGTGGCCGAAGACCCGCTGCGCGCCGTAGTGCGTGGTACGGGTATAGCACTGAAGAACATCGGAGGTTATAAGTTTTTAATGCAGTAAGAATTTAATAAAAGAACAAAAAAATAAAATGTGGGTCAGTCTGAAAACTGTACTCACATTTTTCATAAAAAATATTTTAACAAAAGCTTCAGCACATCACCTTAGCTTTAAGATATTTTATGAATAATGGTCGTATTCCTATACAGAATGAAGAAATATGCGTAACCTTTGGATTTTCATAAACAGATACAACGCATTCTTTCTGTTCGTCATTTTTTTCACCATTGGCGTCATCCTCACCGTCAAGAATAATGCATACCAGCGCAGCGTTACCTTTAATTCCACCAATGAAGTAGTTGGGCATGCATATATCAGGCTGAATATCTTCAAAAGGTATCTTAATCTTGGCGAGGTAAATGACAGCCTGGCCCGGGAAAATGCAAGGCTGAACACCGCGATCCTGGCCCTGAAAAATATTGACACGGCTAAAAACGAGGTGGTAAAGGATACTGTAAACCATGTTCAGTATACTTATCTGGCAGCACGGGTGATCAAAAATTCGATTACCTTACGGAATAACGTGATCACCATTAATAAGGGAGCGCTTGACGGTATAGAAAGCGGTATGGCGGTTATATCTGCAGGCAGAGGCGTAGTAGGGATCATCAGGGACGTATCCCCGCATCTGGCTACAATTGAATCACTGTTAAATAAGGATGCCAAGATCAGTGTAAGTATCAAGTCTACCAAAGCCCTGGGCTCACTGGTATGGGGCGACAGGAATTCAGACTACAAAAAAGCTTTTATCAAAGATGTGCCTAACCATTTCCAGGTAAAACTGGGAGATACCGTGATCACATCCGGTTTTGGGTCCTTTCCTCCCGGCATTCCGGTTGGATCAATCAGCAACAGGGGAATATCCACCGGGGATAATTTCCTGACGATAGAGATCAGACTCTATAACGATTTCAGTACTTTACAGTATGTATATGTGATCAAAGATAAATTAGCACAGGAAGAGAAATCTTTAGAACTAAAATTGCCGAATGAACAGTAGAATTATAGTAATCAATATCATAAGGTGGTTTATCCTGCTTTCCATACAGGTACTCCTGTTAAGGAACCTCAGTTTTTACGACCTGGCTACTCCCTTTACTTATATTTTATTTTTACTCCTGCTCCCGTTCGGAACGCCCAACCTGCTCTTGTACCTGATCGCCTTTGGCACAGGACTAACGCTGGATGCTTTTTACGACACACTGGGCGTACATACCGCAGCCTGTGTTACACTGGCCTTTGTCAGGATCCTGTTCATCTCGGTTACAGTGAGCCGGGATAATTTTGATGAGCCCGAGCCCTCTCTGGGAAATATGGGCTTCAAGTGGTTTTCCCTCTATGCACTGTTATGTACTTTTGCACATCACCTGGTGCTTTTCTTATTAGAAGCTTTTAAATTAACAGAACTCTCTTATACTTTGTTAAGATGTCTCTTTAGCGGTATCTTTACCTTATTCACTGTTATATTGGTAGAATTCATCTTCTATAATAGAAAATCGCGTTAAATGGATAATCTTTTTAATAGGAAATATATCATACAAGGCCTGTTTATAGTGGTTGCGCTGATCCTTCTGGGGCAGCTCTTCTATATACAGGTGGCGAGCGATCGTTACTTCCTTTCAGCAAACAGCAATGTGCTCCGGAAGAAGTACACTTTCCCGGCCCGTGGGATCATCATGGACCGCAACAACAAAGTGCTGGTACAGAATGAACCGGTATACGACCTCATGGTTACCCCCAGCCTGGTAAAACCCTTTGATACCGCCGCCCTCTGCCGGATCATAGGTATCGATATGAAAGGCTTTTACAAACGCTTTAACAAAGCAAAAAACCAGTCAAGATACCAGCGGTCCGTATTTGAAAAACAACTTTCTGTCCAGACCTATGCTGCCCTGCAGGAAAGGCTTTCGCGTTTTATTGGTTTTGAAACACAGAACAGGACCGTAAGGCACTATCCGGACAGCGTGGCAGGCCAGTTCTTTGGTTATGTGAAAGAGGTTTCGGAAAAAGATATTGACGAAAGCAACGGTTATTACCGCCCCGGGGATTACATCGGCAAAGCCGGTGTAGAACGCCAGTATAACGATGTGCTGCAGGGTGAGCGCGGTGTAGAAAACACGATATATAACGCCCGGAATGTACCGCAGGGAAGTTATCTCAACGGTAAATTTGATACACTGGCTACTTCCGGGGAAACCCTGGTTTCCTCACTGGACATCAGGCTGCAGAAACTCGGAGAGCAACTGCTGAAAAACAAAGTGGGCAGTATCGTTGCAATAGAACCGGGCACAGGAGAAGTGCTGGCATTTGTGAGCAGCCCCACCTATGACCCCAACCTGATGGTGGGCAGGCAGCAGGGAAATAACTATATGGATATTTTCCGCTCCCCGAACAGGCCCTTTACCGTAAGGCCGCTTTCCGGTTACTATTCGCCCGGTTCATCCTTTAAACCTGTTGACGATCTGATTGCTTTGCAGGAAGGAGTGATAGACCCAAATACAACATTTAACTGCCCGGGAGTATACTGGGCGGGTAACCACCCCGTAAAATGCGAACACGTGGACGGAAATATTTCGCTGCGCAGGGGACTGGCAAGATCATGTAATACCTATGCCTGTCATGTCTTCCAAAAGCTGATGACACAGCCAAAGTATAAAAGTAAAATTGCAGCCTATGACGACTGGCAGGCCAAGGTCAGGAAGTTCGGATTAGGCTCAAAACTGGACCTGGATATGCCTTTCGAACGTAAGGGCAGGCTTTTTACTTCTGAAGAATACACCAAAAGATTTGGTAAATACTGGGGTTATACTACCATCATCTCGCTGGCCATCGGACAGGGAGAGATGAGTGCCACGCCACTGCAAATGGCCAATATCATGTCCATTATTGCAAACAGAGGTTATTATATCAAACCACACCTCATCAAAGCCATTGGCGAAAAGAGAGATGTGAAAAAAGAATACCTGGTAAAAAATTCCGTAGATATTGACTTAAGCCATTTTGAACCCGTGATCGATGGCATGCAGGATGCAGTAAATGCTCCATACGGTACAGCCCGGGATTCGGCCATACCAGACATCGTCATGTGCGGCAAAACAGGAACAGTACAAAATCCGCACGGAAAAAACCATTCTGTATTCATAGGCTTTGCCCCGCGTGACAATCCGAAGATCGCCATAGCGGTGATTGTTGAAAATGCAGGCTTTGGTAGCGCGTATGCAGCGCCTATCGCCAGTTATATCACAGAGACCTACCTGAAAGGCAAACTTTCAGGCAACAGGGTGGACCGCGCAGAGTGGATGAAAAAACAGGTGGTACTGCCGGAAATCCCTAAACCAAAGGTATATTGGGGGCCTAAGGCCGCAGACAGTACACGCAAAGCGGATAGCGCAGCTAAAATTGCTGTTCCCGTTATACCTCAGAAAAAACCGGCAGCAAACAAAAAACAATTACAACTGACTAAATGAGTACACAACAGGGCGGACGTTTCTTCTTTAACGTAGATTGGATTACTATTTTGATCTATGTGGCCTTATGTACAATTGGTTTTGTAAATATTTATGCCTCAATCTATAATCCGGACACTTCTACCCTGTTCAATTTCGGGAGCAACTACGGCAAGCAGCTGATCTTCATTATCACCGCACTTGTGCTGGGCTTTTCTATCCTGCTGCTGGACGCAAAGTTCTTCAGTGTTTTTGCCCCCATAGTGTATGGCGTAACCATGCTGCTGCTGATGGTGGTGCTGGTGGTGGGGCGTAAGGTGGCGGGTAACCAGGCATGGATTCCCTTAGGGAGCTTCAGGCTGCAGCCCTCAGAACTGGCAAAATTTGGTACGGCATTGCTCATTGCCCGGTATGTCGGGAATTTTAATCCCAAGTTCAGGGATGTTAAATCTATTTTTTTTGCAGGCCTGATCATCTGCTTCCCCCTCCTGCTGATCATGCTTCAGCCAGACACAGGGTCGGCACTGGTTTTCCTGGCATTTATGTTCCCGCTTTACAGGGAAGGCCTGTCAGGGTATTTTTTATTGATCTTCCTGGGGATGATCGTGCTCTTTATTGCTGATTTCCTTGTGCCCCTTCCTGTACTGATCCCGATTATTTTACTGGTTGGCGGTTTTTTTGCCTATCAGAATAAACGGAAACAGAAAATGATGTTCTCCATGATCATCGCCACTATCGTTGCCGTTGCGTATTTATTTTTGGTGAAGTTCGCTTACGAAAAAGTGCTGGAACCACATCAGCGTACCCGTATAGAGATTATACTGGGACTGAAAACAGACCCCAAAGGGGCCGGCTATAATGTGATCCAGTCTAAAATTGCCATCGGTTCAGGACAGCTGACGGGCAGGGGTTTCCTGGAAGGCACGCAAACAAAATACGGGTATGTACCCGAGCAGAGTACAGATTTTATCTTCTCTACAATTGGTGAAGAATGGGGTTTTGCAGGCTGCACCGTGGTGATTGCCCTTTACATCTTTCTGCTCCTGAGGGTCATTAACCTTGCCGAAAGGCAACGATCCACCTTTTCCAGGGTCTATGGCTACTGCGTGGCAAGTATTATCTTTTTCCACGTATTTATCAATATAGGAATGACGATAGGCATCATTCCCGTAATCGGAATACCTTTGCCTTTTATCAGTTACGGCGGCTCCTCACTCTGGAGCTTTACCGTTCTGCTGTTTATATTCCTGAAACTGGACTCAAACAGAATGGGCTTTATTTAGCCGGGAAACGCTGGTTCAGCAGTTCATAAAACTGATCTGCCGTGTCCTGTTTAGAGGCCCAGTTGTTCTTTACCGCATAATTGTTCTTCAGGAAAGCATCCGCTGTTTTAAAATCAGGCATTTTATTCAGCAGGTCTATCGCTTCGGCATAGGCCAGGTTGTACCCGTTAAACAGATCTTTGATATAACGCATCTTATCATTCAAGCTGATTGCCTGTTTTAAATCTGTCACGGCTACCCTGCTTGTGCCTGTATTGAAATTCCTTGTATTCGAATTGCCGGACAAGATATCGTTCAGCGTAGGTTTGGCTTTTGGCTGGCCTTCCGGTGCCGGTTCCTCTTTTACAGGAGCGGCCGCAGATACGGGAGGTACCGTAAATGGTTCTTCGGGTTTCGGAGCAGGCGCTTCAGCTGCTGGCTGTACAGGTGTAAACAGTTCCATCCGGGCAGCGGGTTCATAAACAGGTTTGATGTCTTCTGCCGCTGCGGTAACTTGCTGTGCCGTAGGTGTTTGTATTGCTGCTGTTTCTTCTTCCTGCTCTTCAGGTAATGGTTGTTCTTCATGAGATTCCTTCTCCTCACCGGTAACAGGCTCTTCCTCCTGATCAAATGGCAGATCCTCCGGTTCCTGTTCTTCAGAAAGCTTTTCTTTCGGAAAATCAGATTCCTCTTGCTCAGCAACCCTTTCCTTCAGAAAATCCGGTTCTGCTACCGGTTCAGGCTCTTTCAGCGGCTCCGGATAAGCAGCAGGTGTTACGGGTTCTGATACCAGAAAAGGCTCAGGGCCTATTTCATCTTCTTCAGGCAGTTCACTTTCCAGGCTATCCAGTTCTCTCAGCTTTTGCTTTTGGGCAATGATCTGCTCTTCCTCCTTGCTCAATGGCCTGTCGAATATCTCATCTACAGATTTTTCTTCAAATTCAAACCTGTCAGATGACGGTTTTTCATTCAGAATAAATTCAAAGGTGGAAGGCTCGTTGTCGGGTTTAAAGATATCCTCTTCTAGTGCCTTTTTAACAGGCAATGTGTCAGCATAAGGTGCTGCTACAGGCTCCTCTACTATTTTCACAGGGATAACCGGTTCCTGCTCAATGGTTTCCTCCTGAACGCCTGCATGTTCCGGCAAAGCTTTCTGGGCAGCCTTTTTATTTAACTTTCTGACAATCTGAACATGGTCAGTTAAAAAACTGGCGTTAGCCAGAAAGAGTTCAAGCTCCAATTCATTCAGCTCCTCCGGATTTTGAGCTAAGTATTGATACTGGTCATTCAACTCATTGAGTATCTGTCCTATCTTTTTGAATATGTCCTCCTGGTTCATCATAGTTATATAACGGGAAAAATGTCGGTTTGTGTTGATAAAATACACTCAAAAATACTACAAATTTCGGTATTCACTGCAAAACTTCGATATTCGCGGGTTACACAACCCCTACCATATACATGTTATTTAGCGAACAAAATTATAGCAAAGGAGAATTTGGCGGCAGCATTGAAGTAATTTGCGGCTCTATGTTCTCCGGCAAAACGGAAGAACTGATCAGGAGGCTGAAGCGTGCGGAGATCGCTAAACTAAAGGTAGAGATTTTTAAGCCTGCTACAGATACCAGGTATGATGAAACGGCAGTGGTATCACATAACTACAACACTATTTCCGCCACCGCTGTAGATCATTCGGCAGAGATATTGTTGCTGAGCGCAGATACACAGGTGGTGGGCATTGACGAGGCACAATTTTTTGATGACGGTTTGCCGGAGGTTTGCAATACGCTTGCCAACAGAGGGATCAGGGTAATTGTAGCCGGCCTGGATATGGATTTTGCCGGTCAGCCCTTTGGCCCTGTACCGGCGCTGATGGCCATTGCAGAACTGGTCACTAAGGTAAATGCCGTATGTGTAAGGTGCGGAAACCCGGCTATGTATTCATTCCGCAGGGTAGCCAGCGAGGCCAGGATCCTGCTGGGTGAAAAAGAAAGTTATGAGCCAAGGTGCAGGGTTTGTTTCAACACTAAAGATTAGTATAAACCGGATATTGAGATCCGTGTAAACCGAAAAAAATATGGCACAGCAAAGAGAAGTATGGCAAAGAGGCCCCCTGCCGGATATCACTCCGATGTTACAGCCTGTAGGACACGCCCTGCTGCAGGCCCGGGAAGAAGTAAATGAGTATATGCATGAGTTCCCCTCAGCTTTACTTTGGCAGCGCCCGGCGGGAATGGCCTCAGCGGGCTTTCACCTGCAGCACCTGAGCGGGGTGCTGGACAGGGTCTTTACCTATGCGAAGGGCGAGGGCCTGAGCCCTTTTCAGTTTGAACAGCTGGATGAAGAAGGCAAAGATGCCCCGCATGGTTACACCACAAAAGAACTCGTTGAACGCTTTGACAGGCAGGTAGACCTCGCTATGGAGCAGCTCAGGGCAACCGATCCGGAAACGCTCGCAGATTACCGCGGCATAGGCCGTGCCGGCCTGCCTTCCACAGTGATCGGGCTGCTCGTACATGGAGCGGAACATACCATGCGCCATGTAGGGCAATTGATGGTCACCGCTGCTGTGCTGAAGAATGGCGGGGCCTGACAAAGAAAATATCCCCGTCCTTAAAATCATATTTTTTGACCAGATCGGCATGCTGCCATATGGTCTTGAATTTCACCAGCTCATTATCTGAGAAATCATCAAACCAGATCAGGTAGAATGCATCCCCGTTTAAAAGTTCAAACGTATCTTTTTTATCCCTCCTGTGCGGGAGGGATTCGGTGATGAGCCCGCCGTTGAAGTATGCGGCCTCATGCGCATTTGAATATACCTCGTAGTACGGATCAAAATAATCTGCCTGTTTCCGCAGGAAAGCTGCTGTTTCTGAGTTTTTCCACGAATCTTCCGTGTAACCGGGTATGCCGGAATCTCTCACGTCATCATACATAATGCTCACCTGTTTGTATTGATAAACTGCAAAACCAAGAGCAATGAAGATTGCCAGCGCCCCCATGAACCGCCTTGACGTCACAGGCAGTCTGCGGACCGCCCCCGGAACCCAGGAGCTGAGGGAAATTACCATCGGAATGTATAATGGTGACAATAACCTGTTGTTGATCTGTTCAAAATGCGAAAGTGTAGAAATGGCAATGATGAAAACAGTGTACACTATGAAAAAAGCCGCAAAACAATTCTCTGTACTGAGCGGAACAGTGCCAAACCAGCTGCGTTTCAGGAAAAGTAATGAAATGACGATCAATACCAGGATCGCTATACCGGAAACCAGCTGAGATTGCTCACCAGGGACGGGTAGCCAGTTACAGATTACCCTTCCGGTGAAAATGATGTTATCACTCAGCGTCAGGATACCGGGCTCCCTGGGGCCTGTAAGGGAGCCCGTAATGAGCCTGTTACGCACAAGGTTCAGCAGCAGCAGGGAAACGGAACCCAGGCCAAACCAGAGGCAGTGCTGCAGCTTTTTCTGCCATCCCAGTGAGCGGTCAGCCACCAGCAGCAGTAATCCCGCTCCAATGAGCGTAACGCCCGCATAACGCGTAATACAGGCAGCTGAAGCAATAAGGGCGCAGCACAGCAGGCTAACAACGGATCTTTTTTTCAGGTAATGGCCAAAAGCCGTAACAAATACAATAGTAAGCAGGATAAACAGTGTCTCAGACCATAACATGGAATAGATTTCAAGTAATGAAGGACTGAGGGCAATACATACTAATATGATCCATTTGTATGTTTTGGTCACCCCTTCAAAGGAATTGATGAGGTGGCCCAAAAGTACGATCAGCCCTGCGAAGAGCAGGCCGTTCAGCCAAGGTGCTATGACCAGGGGGTCATGGCCAGTCACAAATCCGGCTATGCTGAGGAAGAAAGGGTAACAAACAGGAAAATCTACCAGTGGGCTCAATGTATAATCAACAGGCGATCCATGTGTGATGATGTTCCTTGCCACACTCAGGTAAGCGATCGAATCCGGCGATATGCCAATCCCTCCGTGTTTTGTATAGATCAGGATCATGAGGAGGCCGATCATGGAAATCAGGCAGGCGTCAAGGTTCTTAAGGGACAACAAGCCAAATCTGGCTTTATTCATAGCGGTTTTCAACATAGATCATGAACTGGCAAATATACTTAATGATATTTTATTATCAGGAATACAAGTTCCATGTAAAGGAGGCTATTTAGCAATCAGTTAACCGGCTATAAATTATCATGTTAATGCTATGATGATAAGATAAATTGAATAATTTTTATTAAATTTATCTTATTCAGGAAAAACCTCAACAAAACACAGATTAAAACGTTTAGCCAATAAGTAAAACTATTACTTAATGAATTTACGTTTAGACGGCATCTACAAAGCAGTAATAAAGTATTGTAATTTTTTAATAAGTTAACTCGAAATAGGGAACAAAATACTTATTTACATTTATAACTGTAAATTATGATCAGGAATATAAATTACTTAGTCCCGGAATGGAAGGAAAGGTAAAACTAGATCTTATTGAACAACACGTAATTGATTTTGTCAGGAAGTTAAGGGCCGACAAAAAGTTACGTCAGGAGGATATTGCCTATATTATTGGGGTAAAAGCATCCTTTATCGGGAATGTTGAAAACCTGAGCAATCCGGCAAAATACAATTTAAAGCATATTAATATATTCGCTGATCATTTCGGGCTGTCACCGAAAGACTTTCTTCCTCCCACGGCACTCATTTCCAAAAAGAAGGAAAACAAGGGGGCATAATCCAACCGTCATTCCAGGTTTCTCCGGAGCGTATGGTACCATTCAGCATAAAGTTCCCTGTAGGTGGCCACCCGCCTGTCAATATCCGGCTCATCCCTGAGGGTCTCGTCCAGGGCGAGCAGCTGCTGCTTAAACCATCCCTCAATTTCCTTTTGCACCGGGAGTTTGTTTTGTTTCATGGAACGGCTTAACTGCATGATACTGAAAAGGGACATACTGGCATTACTGCCTGCAAAATCAACCAGGTTGAGGGCCCTCTGCCTTGCCACGGATATCTGATCAATAAAATACTGCAGTACCTGCTGAGGGTGCAGGCCGTTCATCCGGCAAAGCAGGTTAAAGTCAAACGTGAGCACCAGAAAGATTTCTTCGTTCAAATAAAATGTCCTGGGGAAGTCTACCAGCGGAAGCATCTCTGCTTCCCATTCCTGCATCATATAGAAGCTCTCTTTCATCTTGTCTACCGTTGAAAGATAGGTATTTACATTCAGGTCGCTCAGCAGGCTGATATATTTGATAGCTATCCGCTGCACCTTCCTGTTCGTGACGGCAACCACCTCGGCTCCTGTCAGGTTCTTACAATCAACGAGAATATGGGTTGCCCACAATGCAGCAGCCTCCATTTCCCCCCCGTTAAAAGCATAAAAAGATACCCTATTGATAAAGTATTGCAGTACTTCTTCCTGCTTTAAATAATTGATTGCACAGGCTATCCTGAAATCTTCAGTATAAGTTAGTCCAAATTCTCCTTTAGCGTCCATATTGCCGGTTTTTTAATTATCCATAGGGATAACAATCCATATATTCCTGAAAAATATTTTAACAATTAAACAGACACAGGATCAAATAGGTTTGACCATTGTAAAACGGATTAAATTGAAGAAGATTGATTTTTAGGTAATAACAGTACGGTTCGGCTTTGATTAATTTATATTTTTTGTGAGTGCATTGTACCACTCCCGGTAAAAAGCACTATAAGTTTCTACCCTGGTTTCAAGATCATTTTCGTTTTTTTGTGTTTTATCAAGCTGCAGTAACTGGAGGCCGTATTTCCTGTAAATCTCCTGATGGGGAAGTATACGGTGTTTAACATCTTCATGATAGGAAACCAGGATCAGTAAAACAGCTACAGACGGATTTATTCTGACCTCCTCAATCACATTGATGGCCCTTTCCCTGGCCAGGGAAATATTGTCAACAAAATATTGGAGTAAAAGATCTGTATGAATCCCATTTAACCTGCAAACCAGATTAAAATCAAAGGTCAGGTTAAAGACTTCTCCCTGAGTTGTAGTCACATCAGCTTCGTAATCGGTTAGCGGAAGGAGCTCGGCTGACCATGCTTTCATGAAGGATGTGCTGCTGCTGGTTTCCTCATTCGTTGTAAGGCCGGCTTCCAGGCTTAATGCGGTAAGTTTCTTGATATATTTCAGCGAAATTTCCTGTACCAATGGATCGGATATGCTTTCCAAAGGAATTTTGTTCCAGAATTCTTTACATTCGATACTGACAGTGGTAGCCCAGAGGTGTGCAGGCTCCATGTTGCCCCCGATAAAAGCGTAAAACGAAACCTGGTCAATAAAGTATTGAATAAGTTCTTCTTGCTTGAGATTGCTAATCTTACAGGCAATCCTGAATTCATCAGGGTAGTTCAGTTTAATTTGTCCTTTAGTATTCATCTCAAATATTTTCAATACAACCTAAACTCCAGCCCCGTTCATCCCACTATAAGAATTTGATCCTACCCCGGTTTTGCTAAAATTCGAAAAATAATACACCCCTTTATTCAGGCAATAACATTCCGAAAATTAAAGGTTTTGCACAAAACCTCAAAAATATACTTGATATTTATTTTTATAGTAAGATATAAGCATATTTTTATCAATTTCTTAACTGGATTCCCAAACGCTGATCAAATTCCTTAAAACCTATGCAAGTATCAGAAATTAAATATCGGAAAAAATATAAATAAAAAGAACACTGTTGGTTGACAATCAGTACTGATATACCAGGTTTCTTTTTGATTGCGGGATGCAAGAGTGGACAATAAAATCCAGAATGAGACCAATAACAGAAGTTTTTCCCCACAAAAAAGGGGGTTATCCACAATTAATTGTGGATAACCCCCTTTTTTGTGGAGAAAAACTATTTTACAGCCCAGGCATCCCGCAGGAACCTCGTCCAGTTGCCGTGCATCAGGTTCTGCACGTCCTGCTTTTTATATCCGCGTTTTTCTAAAAGTGCCGGGATCTTTTGTAAGTCTGCTATGGTTTCAATATCATAAGGGCATTGCTCTCTTCCAAAAGCACCATCAAGGTCAGACCCCATACCAACGTGAAGGGTATTCCCTGCAATCTGGCAGATATGATCCAGGTGATCAATCATCACTTCCAGGTTACAGTGCATGTTTTCCGGAGTAGAGACCCCGCGGACCCAGTCGGGCACCATCATCCAGGCATCCAGTGCCAGGCCAATCACGGCGCCCCTGTTTACCAGTTCCTTAATTTGCGCGTCACTGTACTGGCGGTTATGGTTTACCAATGCCCTGCAGTTGTTGTGTGAAGCCCAGATATGGCCGTTGAAATGATCCAGTGCCTCCCAGAAGCTGTCATCACATAAATGTGTGGCATCCAGGATGATATTTAAACGTTCCATTTCTTTCAGCAGCTCATGTCCTTTAGGCCCCATTAACCCGGTGGCATCCGTTCCCTGTGCATAACGGCCGGGGCCGTAATGTGCAGGCCCTACGGCGCGTAAACCGTAGGCATGTGCACGCTCCAGGTGTTCTACGGTAACGATTGAATCTGCCCCTTCAAGGCTCAGGATATAACCTATGGGCTTGATCTCATCAGCCACATCGCTGTTCCATAAGCTCAGATGTTTTTCCAGGCTTTCCAGGTCATGGACCTGCACCATTTCACCTGCCTCTTCCATCGCCTTGTACCAGGCAACCTGGCCCTGTGTTTGTGCCCATGCCTGTTCGGGTGAATGCCAGCCCGGAAGGTTATTTCCCGGGGCAACGTAACGGGCAATCTGGGTAGCAACTACCAGCCCTATTTTACCTTTCCTCAGTTCGGGCAGTGACACCACTGCCTTCGCCCTGTCGGGTTTGTCTGTTAGTCCTTTTTCCCTGGCATTGATGGATGAAACGGGCAGCCGCAGGTCGCGGTTCCATTCCATCGCATTCATACTTAAATCAAGGTGTGCATCTATCGTAAACATGATCTTAAACTAAATGTTAATTTTTCTTTCCCTCGAAATGATCTTCCATTCTCCGGTTGTATAGTGGTTTTCTATCAGCGTGGCCGTTCCATAGAGTGCCACGGTAGGGCAGATATGTACGGGCAGTCCGTACAGGACATCACCGATCTGAAAGCCGTGATCAGGACCTAAATCCAGCACCAGGTGCTCTTCACTCTGCCCTATCACTTTAGCATCCGGCGCATTCAGGAACCAGACCCTTCTGCCAGGCTCATTTTCTGCCGCTACAGATTTATGGCCGAGGTCTGCCGTCACCAGGGTCTCAGCGGTAAGGGAGATCACCCGCGTCAGCACGAGGGCCGCAGTAAGATATTCCTGTTCAGCAAAAGCATCCTGGTAACCTTTATCCCAGAGAATAAATGTTCCCGGGCTGCATTCAATATCATCCAGCGCAGCATAGAAGGGGTAGGTTGGCGTTCCTCCGGCAACGATCACCGGTTTTGGCAGTCCGGCAGCAATGATCTGCCTTTCCACACCTGTAATCGCATCAAGCACTACCTGCCACTTTTCCTTCCTCAGTTCAAAAGAGGCATCATGGATATGGCCGTCATAGGCATGCAGGCCCCTGGCGTACACCCCCGGCCGGGCATGGATCTGCTGATAAAGCGCTGCCGCCCTTTCATCAGGGGCAATCCCCGTGCGGTTCATCCCCACATTGAGATCCATAAAGAGACCAATCTCCAGCCCCGCTGCAGCAGCAGCCGTGGCTATAGCCTTCAGCGCATCCGGATGATCTACCAGACAGGAGAAATGCGTAGCCGGATAGGCTTTGATCAGTTCAATGAACCGTTCAATTTTAGGCCCTACGGGCTGATAGGCAAGCAATACATCTGGTGCTTTACACATGCCCAGCATTTCTGCTTCGGCAATGGTAGCACATTTGAACTTGCTGATCCCTGCCCGGATCATCATCAGGCTGATCTCTGCATTCTTGTGGGTTTTCACATGGGGACGAAGGCGGCTGATGTCACTGATGCTCTTTTTCAGCCTGTCAATGTTTTCAGTGATCCTGTGCGGGTAAAACACCAGTGCAGGCGAGTCCGGCTGTTCAGCTTCGCTGATCAGGTACCAGGCTTCCTGTACGGTGTTAGTCATGGAGCTCAAATAAGGCTTCAATCTCTACAGGAATATTGTCCGGCAAAGACCCGAAACCAACAGCACTGCGGGTACCGATCCCATTTTCTTCGCCCCAAACCTGTGCAAAAAGTTCACTGCAGCCATTGATGATAAAAGGATGTTTTTCAAAATCAGCGGTACAGTTTACCATTCCCAGCACCTTGATCACCCGTTTCACCCGGTTTAAGCTTCCCAGATTTGCCTTAATGGTAGATAACATTGTTAAGCCTACCTGCCTTGCTGCAAGTTTGCCTTCTTCTTTGTCCATATCTGAACCAATCCGCCCGATGATCAGGCTTTTATCATCATTTACAGGGCCATGGCCGGATAAATAAAGGTATTTTCCATCAATCAGAAAAGGCTTATAGACCCCCAGCGGCGTAGGTGCCGGTGGAAGGTTCAGTCCTAATTTTTCAAATTGCTCATCTGCATTAAAAGTTTCCATATTCTAATTTTCTTATATAAATTGATTTAATAAAAGTACACCTATCAGGCCAATAACGCCAACGATAGATTCCATCAGTGCCCATGATTTGAAAGTGTCTTTCAGGGTAAGCGTAAAGTACTCTTTGAACATCCAGAACCCGGCATCGTTCACGTGAGAGAACATCAGGCTTCCGGCACCCACGGCCAGCACCATCAGGTTTGGATTGGTATGGGTGGCAATCATTAAGGGCAGGATGATCCCTGCTGTGGTTAAGCCCGCAACCGTGGCAGAGCCTACCGCAAACCTGATCACTGCCGTGATCAGCCAGCCGAGGAACAAAGGCTGCATATGCAGGTCTTTCAGCAGGTTGGCAATCTGCCCGCTTACGCCACTGTCTACCAGTACCTGTTTCAGTGCGCCGGAGCCGCCAATGATCAGTAAGATCAGCGCCACATCTTTGATAGATTCTGCGTAGATACCCATAATCCCGGAGATCTTCCTGCCCTGAAAGATCCCAAGTGTCAGTGTTGCGGTAAAAAGAGAGACCAGCATGACCACATCTGCATGTCCGGCAAGCGCGATCACATCCTTTAAGCCCGGATGACCGGCAGCATAAAACGAGAACACCGTCGCCAGGATCAGCAGCAGCACCGGCAGTAATGCGGTAAAAAAGCTGTTAAATGTTCCGGGCAGTTCTTCCTCCGGCATTTCTACCGGAACAAAAGACTGCAATGGTGTTGAAGGAATATTTTTAAGCGTCCTGGAAAAAAGCGGGCCACCGATAACAATAGCAGGAATAGCGATCAGCAGGCCATACATCAGGGTTAATCCCATATTCGCATTGAACTGGATCACCAGGGCGGATGGTGAGGGATGCGGCGGCAGGAAACCATGCGTTACGGAAAGGGCTGCCAGCATTGGCAAGCCAATGTACAACGGAGGCAGCTTGTACTTGTAAACCACAGAAAAGATCAGCGGTATCATCAGCACAAAGCCTATCCCGTAAAAAAGGGGAATGCCGATCAGGAAACCCGTCACTACCACTCCCCACTGAATATATTTCTCCCCGCAGAAATTCATGATCACCGCAGCGATCTTTTGCGCAGCACCACTTTCGGCCACCAGTTTACCCAGCATGGCACCGATGGTGATAATGACCGCCAGGGAACCCAGCACGTCACCTATGCCCTTTTCTACTGAGCCCACTACCTTTGCCAGAGGGATTCCCAGCACAATCCCGGCCAGGATAGAAACGGCCAGGAACGCCAGAAAAGCATTGATCCTGAATACAGAGACCATCACGATCAGCAGCAGGATGCATAAAAACACGAGAATAAGGGTCATTTCTTTTGTGGTTTACTCAAAGCAATTAAACGGGTTGATTGAAATTTCATTACAGGCTGACCACACTGGTTTCGCCTTCTACGGCAACCTTCTGCTGTTCAGCTACAGCTTTGTATTCAAAGCGGCTTCCCTTTTTGAGGCCCTTTAGCGGAGCAGAAAATGTACCGTCAGCATTGATATTCACCCAAACAGTTTTCACCCATGGTGCAGCGTACAGCGTTTCTACCTGCCCGGCATAAGGACGGTAATAGAACCTGGCCCTTTTTGACAGCGCCGGCTGATAATCCATCACTTTACCCTTGAGCACTGCTCCATCTGCCGCCAGGCTGGAACCCATAGTTTTTACAAATACGGCTTCTTCAAAAACCGGCTTCACATTCTCCAGTTTGATCACCACGGCGTTTGGCCAGCGGTGGTCATCATAAATCCTTTGTGCTTTCACTACAGATACTTCCAGGCCTTCGGCAGTCTGGGTATACTTACAGCTCACATCAAGATCTGCTTTATACTCGATGATCTGGCTGTTCTGCCCGAGGACACTGATTTTTGTATCCGGGGTACTTTTTACTGACCGCAGCAGAAAAGTTTTGCGGGCGGCCTCCTTCCAGTCGGCCACATCCGTAACAAATGCGTAAACGGTACTTTTGCCTTTTTTGGTAAACCAGATATCATCTTCCTTGCTTACCACCCAGCTGCGGACACTGTCCATGCTCTCATGGTTGATAAAATTCCACAGGGCCATTTCACGTAAACGGTCTTCCTGCTGGATAGCCATCTCGCCATTAGGTTTTGGCCCTATGTTTAACAACAGGGAGCCGCCTTTGGCCCTTGCTTCGATCATCAGGTTGATCAGCTGCGTGCCGGATTTGTAACGGTCATTGGTAGGCTGGTACTGCCATGCAGTACCCATCGTGATCGGGGATAACCAGGGCTGTGTGATCTTTGCACCGGGCAATGCCTGCTCAGGCGTTTTGATAGCCCCGCGTGTGATCAGCAGATTTGGCTGTAGCCTCCAGCAGGTTTCCTTTACCACTTCTTTAGGTTCACCGTCAATGAAGAACACATCGATCTTACCGTAGTTGGTCATCAGTTCTTCGCACTGTTTGCGGTTATAGTCGTTATATTCTTTGGTGGTTTTGGCATCCATTTTCACATTGGTCCTGCTGATGGGGATGTTATGGCTGCGCAGGAAGTTGAAATCTTCAGGAGAGAAATAAAAGCCTACATCCAGGCCTGCTGCTCTTGTCGCATCTACGAATTCCTTCAGCATATCCTTTTTGTAAGGTGTTTTGGTGATGTTGAAATCAGTGGTCTTCGTGTCCCAGAAACAAAACCCGGCATGGTGTTTTGTGGTGAAACAGATGTATTTCATCCCTGCCATTTTTGCGAGTTCGGCAATCTCTTTGGGGTTGAATTTTGAAGGGTTAAACGTTTTAGGCAATTCGTTAAAGTAACGTTCTACATAATCGTTTGAAGCACCAACGAGTGAATGGCTGATCACTACGCCCAACTGGGCATCAACGTTGAAGTGAATAAATAAACCCGCTCCGGTATCGCGGAGCCATTCTTCACGTTCGGGTTTGTTCAGGTTGTAACTGCTTCCTTCGTCGTCATTTACAACATCGTTTTGGGAGAACGAAAGATTGTAAAAGAAGCAAAGGGCTAATGTCATGTAAATTATTTTCATCATTTTTTGTTTTTTCTGCGCGGTTCTGGTGAGTAGATCAGCTTTGCAGGTTGTTATTTTTTTTTAATGTTAACAATTATTTTGCAGATTCCAGTGCTTTATAGATGGCTTTTGCCCAAAAACCACCAAGTTCAGCAGCTCCTTCCGGGTTAGGGTGAAGGTTAAATATCCCCTGCTGGCCTTTTTCATTCTGAAACAGGGCCGGATGCTTTTTGAAATAGGCAAATACCTTCTTATTACCAGAAAAAACCGTGTTGGGGTGTGAAATTTTGTAACTTTTTACGACTGCGTCGATTTCAGGGAAATAGGATTGCAGCCTGTCCAGTCCTTCTTTCAAATATTTAGAAGTATTGTATGTATTTTCGCTGTACCAGGTAGGATACTGAAAAATGATCTTACACTTTGGATATTCAGCCAGCAGCCTGTCAGCAATCTTTATTAAATTCCCATGGTAATTTTCTGGTGATACCGGGGCACCATGCGGCCCTTTTATTGCGCTGTCATTTGTTCCCAGAACGATAGAAAAAAGCAGGGTGGCACTATCAGTGGCATACCTGCCGGCAGCCTGTGTGGCAGTCGGGAAAAGTTTGTTATTTTCAGGCAGCCAGTCCAATGTTGTGGAACCGCTCCGGCCAACGTTGCTGAACTGCACCGTGCCGATGTGTTTAAACGCTCTTAACTTTTGTGCAGCAATGACGGGGGGTGCCTGTGTTTCAGGATCGGGCAATCCGGAACCCTGGGTGATGCTGTTGCCAATAAAAACGATATTGAAATTTTGCTTGGCAGACTGGGCGTTTACGCTGTTGAACTGCAGGACAAGGAGGATAAGGATTCCGAATACGGGTGAATTCTTCAAAGTAGCCATGATTAAATTTTGAAGAGACAATATAAGGAATAATAGGCTGCTATATATCAGGCTGTATAAAGCGCTGGGAAAAACGGATAAACTTCTTGATGAGGTCAAAGTTTTCGCCGAGCCGTGTCAGGAAAAAGAAATCCCGGCTGATCTCCAGGCCTTCAATGTGTACTTCTACCAGGTCTCCGTTGCGCAGTTCCTTGGTGACGGCCTTCTGTGGTAAAAAGCCAAGGCTGAGGTCTGCCAGAATGAAGTTCTTCAGCGCTTCGGTTCCGCCCAGGCGCACTTTGGCATGGAGATCTGAGATAGAGATATCGCGCTTATTTAATTCACGTGTCAGTGCAGATAATGTTCCGGAACCTACCTCGCGCAGGGCAACATTTGTTTCCAGCAGTTCTGTAAGTGTTAAACCCGCTGCTTTTGCCAGGTGGCTTTTGGCGGCACAAACTGCAATCACGTTATCTGATGTGAAGTAATCATAATTGACCAGGTTGATCTTATTTTCCACCTCTACAATTCCTACGTCAATCTGTTTGTTGAGCAGGGCCGTAATGATATTTTCAGTATTGCGGTTCACCACCTGGATATTGATCTTTGGCATCATCTGGTGGAAGGCGGACAGAATACCCGGAATGATATAGAGGGATACCGTTGTGCTGGCGCCCAGCTTTAAATTCCCGGCGGCTTCGGCCTCCTGCTTCAGTGTGCTCACTTCAAATTCAATCTTCCGCTGTATTTCCCTTGCTTCCTGAAGGTATTTGTAAATGGTATCACCAATCACAGTGAGCTGTATGCTGTTGCCTTTGCGCTCAAAAAGGGCGCAATTGTATTGCCCTTCCAGGATATGGATATGCCTGCTGATGGCGGGCTGGCTAATATACAGGGCTTTGGCTGCCTTGGAAAAACTAAGGTTAGCCGCAACTTCTAAAAAGACAAGGTGACTTAATGAAAGCACAGATAAGGATTTATAGACCGTAAAAATAATTCTTTTGAAGGTAATTAATTCATTTGATTTTTTGTGCGTGATAGTTTGGTTATGGCATATCAGCAAAATGTATAAGTAAGGCATTTGATTAGCTGATACATTTACAGGAATTAATAATCTTAAATGAAACTATCCCTGATTGAAGATCTATACTGCCCTGCATGCGGCACGAGATATCCGTCAACCGTTATACAAACCGTATGTTTGAATGAAGCCTGTAAATCTTCACTGTTTGCAAGTTATAACCTGCCGCTCAGTACTGACCCTGAACGGCTCTTTTCCGGCAGGGCGGCAACCATGTGGCGCTACCACGAGTTCCTGCCGGTAACAGATCCCGCGAATATCGTAACCCTTGGTGAAGGTTTTACGCCTGTTCTCCCGCTCAGGAATTTATCTTACCAGGACAACGACAATGAAGTGTTCTGGAAAGATGAATCAGGAAACCCGACAGGCTCCTTCAAGGCCAGGGGAATCAGCTCTGCGGTCTCAAAGGCAAAGGAACTGGGAATTACAAACATTGTGACGCCAACGGCCGGAAATGCCGGGGGGGCACTGGCCGCCTACTGTGCACAGGGGGGACTGAATGCATATGTCTATATGCCCAGGTTAACCCCGAAGGTTTTTAAAGATGAATGCCGACTGTATGGTGCAAATCTGATAGAAGTGGACGGCAATATCTCTGACTGCGGAAAACTGGCCGACAAAGATGCTACCGAAAACGGCTGGTTCCAGGTATCAACCCTTAAAGAGCCCTACCGCCTGGAAGGCAAAAAGACCATGGGATATGAAATTGCAGAACAATTTAACTGGGAAGTTCCGGATGTGATCCTGTACCCGACGGGGGGAGGCACCGGCCTGATCGGGATATGGAAAGCCTTTGATGAAATGGAAAAGATGGGATGGATAGGCAGCAAACGCCCAAGAATGGTGACGGTACAGTCTGAAAGCTGTGACGGGATTACGCAGGCATTCCACCACCAGGAGCTCCAATCGCAGTTTGTAGACCGCGGCTTTACCATAGCCAACGGGCTGAGGGTGCCAAAACCATACGCAGATAAGTTAATTCTGAAAGTGCTCAGGGAAAGTGCGGGGACGGCCATTAGTATAAGTGATGTACAAATGGAGTCTGCATTAAAGGAAATTGCCAGAAAAGAGGGCATGCTGATTGCCCCTGAAGGTGCCGCCCTATGGCAGGCCTTTAAAACTTTGAAAGCTTCCAACTGGATCCGCAGTGGCGAAAGAGTTCTTCTTTTGAACACCGGCAGCGGTTATAAATACCTGGAAAATATCAATATCTGATCCGGGCAATACCAACAGAAAATTTTTGGATAACCAATTTTAATCTCCTCAAAAAATTAGTTATCCAAAATTATCCAATTACCTTCCATTATTGTTAATTATTTTTAAAAAGGCCTTTTACAGCGCTTTCGCTATAACAGAATTAACATTATTTAACATTTTTCATTAAATTAGGGACCTAACACCGATTATTCAGTATGAATAAAAACAATTTATAGATTTCGGGCACTCAAAAACGCAGTAAAATTCTAAATTAACCTAAACCAATCCATACAATTATGAAAGTAGTTCAATTTGCTGTCCCTGCAAGTAATGACTCTATAATTATTGAAGAGGATGTGCTCCCATATTTTTACAATCATTTTCATCGCCATGATGAAATGCAGATCACGCTGATCGTTAAGGGTGAGGGAACCCTGATCATTGACAACTATACACAAAGATTTTCGGCCGGGGAGATCTATATCATCAGCGCCAATCAACCCCATATTTTTCGCTCAGACCAATCCTATTTTGACGATGACATCAACGGAAGCGCACATGCGATCCACCTGTATTTCGATGTTAAAACCATATTCAGCAACCTGATCCACCTTCCTGAACTGAAACAGATCAAAAATTTTGTGGAGCAGATCAGCTACGGCATCCAGATCCCGGCGGAAAATGAACTTCAGGTAGAGGCCAAGTTGAGAAAGATTGTGGATACCACAGGCCTGCCAAGATTACTGAACTTCATCAAACTGCTGCATTACCTTACCCTGAACCTGAATGAATACACTTCATTATCATCAGGAAGCAACAGCAAAACTATTCCCGTAGCGGAGAGCAACAGGATCAATAAGATCTACCAGTATACACTGGCCCATTATACAGAAGATATTTCGTTGGATATGGTGGCAGATTTTTGCCATATGACACCGCAGGCATTCTGTAAATACTTTAAAAAGCATACCAGCAAAACCTATATTACATTCCTGCAGGAAATCAGGATCAATGCGGCCTGCGTAAAGATCATTAAGGGAGACGACGAAGGGATCTCCTCCGTCGCCTATGCTACAGGGTTTAACAGTGCGATCAACTTTAACAAGGTGTTCAAGAAGATCACAGGTATTGCCCCGAGAGAATACCTTAAAAAATTCAGGGTGAACAATACGGAGCTCTATAATGCAATTTAACAGGTAACACCGGGGTTAATTCTGTCCGTTCCTGATATTCTCCATCATATCTGCCAGCAGTACCGAGCGCACGTCATTACTGCCTCTGAGGTGGCTGAGTATATTGTTAAAATTCTCCTCATCCCTGTTCTGGCTCATTTTGAAGACCGCCTCTGTTTTGATGATCTCAATTTCGAAGGCTACGATACCCCCCATCTGGCGCTGTACTTTTTCAGGCAGGGCATCCAGGGAAACAGGGTTGGCGTTGCCCTGCTCATACCTGTCGGTAAGGCGGCGCACGGATTCCCATTTAGCTGTTTCATCCAGGATCCTGACCTTCCCTGACACATGGACGCTCATATAGTTCCAGGTAGGTGCCTCCGGGAAATTATACCAGGAGGAGGAAATATACTGATGGAGATCGGACATGAACGTAACCAGCACATGAGGGTGCCGGTCAAATAGCTGCCATTGCGGGTTAGCCTTGGCGAGGTGCCCCCGGAGCACTTTTTTCCCTTCGGCATTCTGTTCCAGCTCTATGGGAATATGTGTAGCCATAGGAACGCCATCGCCACCGGTGATCAGGGTGGCAAAACCGTTTGCCTGTATAAACCTGTCTATAATGGTTTCATCTGTTATGCTATACTTACTTGGAATATACATCTTTTTAGTTTTTCACCGCGTTTTTGTAAACTTCTTTACCTCCAACTACGGTACTCAGTATTTTAACGTCTTTAATTTGTACAGGATCTATTTTGGTAATATCTTTTTCCAGGATCACATAATCGGCCAGTTTCCCCGCCTTCAAAGAACCTTTGTGCTGCTCTTCAAATGTAGCATAGGCTGCCTGGATGGTATATCCTTTCAGGGCTTCTTCTACCGTGATCTTTTGCTCCGGGATCCAACCGTCCGGATTTTTATCGTCCAGGGTCCGCCGTGTTACGGCAGCATAGATTCCCAGCAGCGGGGATGCAGGAGCCACAAACCAATCGCTGCCCAGGGTGATCCTGGTACCGGCGTCCAGTAATGACCGGAAAGCGTAAGTTGTTTTGGCACGCTCATGCCCTATCACTTTTTCTGCCCAGCGGCCATCATCAATCGCGTGATAAGGCTGTACACTGGCAATGATATTCAATTTGGCAAACCTTGGAATATCAGCAGGGGAAATATGCTGAGCATGTTCCATGCGCATCCTCCTGTCACGCGGCCCGTCCTCTTTCTCTATCCGTTCAAAAATATTCAGCAGGGTGTGAATGGAACGGTCGCCAATGGCGTGAACAAACAACTGCAAACCTGCGCTGTCTGCTGATTTTAACCGCTTATACAACAGGCCTTCGGGAATTACAAAAAAGCCTGAGTCTGAAGGTGCATCACTAAAGGGATGCATAAATGCAGCCGTATGTGAGCCCAGTGATCCGTCTACAAATCCTTTCACTCCGCCAAACCTTACCCATTTATCGCCCTTGCCCTTTTCTTTGATCTGCGTTACCAGCGCAGGCCAGTTTTCCAGTTCAGACACGGCATAGATCCTGGTAATTAATTTCCCTTTGCTGTTTGCGCGGTTGTACACGTCAAAGTAATTCCCGTAACCGGTACCTATCAAACTCACAATGGATGTTACGCCGTTAGAGGCCACATAGTGCATGGCAGCTTCCAGTGCTGCATCTTTTTGTTCCGCATCGGGAAGCGGATTAACCTTATTGACCAGCTCCTTCGCGTTGTCTTTGAGCAAGCCGGTGATCTTTCCGTTCTTACGGATCACCTCTCCCCCTTTGATATCTTTCAGGTTGTCATCCAGTCCGGCCAGTTTAAGCGCCAGGCTGTTGGCCAGCAGCATATGCCCGTCCAGCCTGTTGATCCATACCGGGTTATCTTTAGTGACAGAATCTATCCAGCTTCTTTCGGGCAGTTCACCGCCCCAGTTCTGGTGGTCCCAGCTGCCGCCGGTGATCCATTTACCGGGTTTAACAGTTTTTGCAAAAGCGGCAATCCTGCGGATAAACTCCTGTGGGGTCTTCGCATCGCGCAGCTGCACCGAAGACAGTTTCAGCCCTCCGTCAATAAAATGTGTATGGCTGTCAATAAACCCCGGAACGATCAGATTAGCTGTATCTGCAGTGGTTGTTTTCGTCTGGCTGCCAATCCAGGGCTTTACGGTAGCCATATCCCCTATGGCCACGATGGAATCGCCACTAATGGCCATTGCCTGCGCCCATGGATGTTCCGGATCACCAGTCCATATTTTGCCTGTCACTACACTATCGGCTGTCTGATGCGACTTGCTGTTACAGCTGTAAATCAGCATACCTGTGGCCACTACGGCCGTGATCTTACAGGCTGATCTGAATATCTTCATACTTATTTCTTTGTTAAATACCTGGTTTAATAAAGCTGGTTAAATACTCAAAATTACGTTTTCAATAATATCACAGCATTCCTGTATCTGGGTCTCAGTGATCACCAGCGGCGGAGAGAACCTTATGGTATGCTGATGGGTTGCTTTGCACAGCAGCCCCTTTTTCATCAGGCTTAAACATACGTCCGATGCGGAGCCATAATCCAGTGAAGGAGTAATATCAATGGCGTTCAGCAGGCCTTTGCCCCTGACGGCGCTGATCAGGCCGGGCCGTTTAGCCTGCAGGGCAGACATCCGTTCACGGAAAACCAGGCCCATGGCAAATGCGTTTTCGGTTAATTTTTCTTCGACCATTACCTCCATACTCGCAATCGTTACTGCTGCGGCTATGGGGTTGCCTCCAAACGTAGAGCCATGTTCTCCGGGCCTGATGCAGAGCATGATCTCATCATCGCATAGTACGGCCGATACCGGCAGCACTCCTCCCGATAAAGCCTTTCCGACAATGAGGATATCAGCATGTACATCGTCATAATACGCTGCCAGCATTTTTCCGGTGCGGCCAATGCCGGTCTGAATCTCATCAGTAATGAGCTTCACGTTATATTTTTTGCAAAGCTCATGTGCTTTTTTCAGGTAGCCTTCATCGGGGATCAGTACACCGGCTTCGCCCTGTATAGGCTCCACCAGGAACCCGCAGATCTGCGGTTGTCTGATGAGCTCATTTTCCAGTGCCTGCAGGTCATTATAAGGGATCACCTGGTAGCCCGGGTTTGCGGGCCCGAAGCCATCAGTGCTGGATGGGTCTGTGGAAAACGAAATGATACCCGTTGTGCGGCCATGAAAGTTCCGCTCTGCCGCAAGGATCACTGCAGTGTTGGGCGATATGCCTTTTTTAACATAGGCCCATTTGCGTACCAGTTTAATGGCAGTTTCCACCGCCTCGGAGCCCGAATTCATGAACAGTGCCTTATCATAACCGAAGTACCGGCAAATATATTCCTCGGCTTCGCCCAGTTTATCGTTATAAAATGCGCGTGAGGTGAGGCTCAGCCTTGAAGCCTGGGCGGTCATGGCGCCAATAATTTTTGGATGGCAATGCCCCTGGTTGACAGCGCTGTAGGCCGACAGGAAATCGAAATAGCGATTTCCTTCGATGTCCCATAAATAAACACCCTCCCCTTTGGTTAATACTACCGGCAGCGGACTATAATTGTGCGCCCCGTATTTCTTCTCCTGTGCGATTACCGCTTGCGTACCCGTTATTTCTTCTACTTTCATTCTTTTTATTTAAGGCTGGGCCATCACATCAAAGGTCACAGCTCCCGAAATGCCTGCTGTAATTGATTTCACTCTAATATATCCTTTTTTACCGCTTTCGCTTACAAAACCGTAAATGCCGTTCTCAACAATATCCACAGAGTTATTCACAGCTGCTGTTGCCGTGGCACCCGTTACCGGTATGGCCGCAACCGTCACAGCAGTTACACCGCCAAGCTGTGTGGTAGCCCATGAGCTCTGCAGATAAGCCGGAACTGTAGCTGCCGGTACAAATACGCGTGCCGAATATTTGGTAGCAGAAGCCGCAGCATTGCCGCTCAGCACTTCCGGAGAAATGAATACCGGCACTAAGGCAGAGACGCCGTTAACTACACGGGTTGTAACGGTATAAGCAATATCTGCTGCAGCGCCTGCTCCGGCAGTACTGCTGTATACCTGTCCGTTACTGCTTGCAAAATAACTGCTCTGTGCGCTGAGAACAGCATTCACATACGCTTTCATCGGGAAGATGCTCAGTGCATAAGTACGGTAGTTTTCGCTTACCCCTACGTCACCAACACTGGTGTTGCTGATCCTGAATGAAACTGTGCGCACATTGGCTGGTGTGGTAGAAGTATTGAGCAGCCTTACGCGTATTGCCGCAGCACTTGAGTTGGCAGGAATAGTTACTTTTCCCCTGGTACCGATGATCTCATAGTCTGTACCTTCAACGGCGGTTCCGGGTACAACGGTATAATCGATGTCGATAGCCTGGCTGCGTTGCGGCCCTACCAGCTGTATGATGATACTGTCACGGTCGCCCCGGATAGGGATATTGGCATTGTCGCCCACTACGGATATCCCGCCGATAGACTGACCGGCGAGTTTGGTGTTTACACCTGTCAGCGGGTTGCTGAATTCTACAACGTCCGGCCCCTGGTAAGTGAGATCCCGTTCTTTTCTGCAGGATAGGGTAGTTATCGCTACAAGGATGATATATATGGAATGATTTAACTTCATGTTTTTAGTATTTGGGATTTTGAACTAAGTTTTTGTTGACATCCAGTTCTGTCAGCGGCAGCGGGGCTAAGATCCTGTAATCGCTGAATGGAATAGCAGCAATGGTTTCCTTGGGAATGTTTTTTCCAAGACGCGTAAGGTCAAAGAAACGGTGACCTTCAAAGGCCAGTTCCAATCTTCTTTCTTTCAGGATGGCGTCAATCAGTGCTGTGCCTGCCGGCGTTATACTTGGCAGTCCGGCCCTGTTCCTGATCACGTTCAGGTCGGCCACGGCCTGTCCTTCATTTCCTGATCTGGCGCTGGCTTCAGCCCTGTTCAGGTACATTTCAGAGATCCTGATGATTGGCACGTTGTCAAATCCGAATGAGCCTTTACTGCCCTGGAATTTGTTGGTTTCAACAACCTGCTCACCGTCAGACCTGGTGTAGTTGACCATTACACTGCGGCGGATATCATTGGTCTCATATTCTGCAAGCAGGTTACCGGAAACCACGATGTCTCCAAAACCAACCCGGGTAGTTCCATTGAGCACCTGCTGGTAATTGGCCTGGATGGTATTGTCATTAGGGTTCTGCGGCAGTTCTGCAGTAGAAGCAAATTGCAGCTCAAACATAGACTCCGGTTTGGATGCTGCGGCCCACATAGATACATAAGCAGCAGGGGTGGTCTGAAAGGTACCGATACCGGATGTTAATGCTGCAGTTGCCTCAGTAACAGCCGATGCATTTTTTGTTCCTCCCATATACAGGTACAGCCTGCTCAACAGGGCGTGCGTAGCACCTGCGGTGGCGATATACGGTGTTCCCGTAGCAGCGTTGACACCGGGGGTAGCGAACAGGCTGATGGCCTCTAAAAGATCTTTTTCAATCTGTGCATAAACTGCTGTCACTGGTGCCCTTTCAGGAAAGGTCACTTTGGTATAGTCGTCCACCGCGTCCAGCACCAGTGGTACGCCCAGGTTAAAGCCGTTCTGAATAAAGTTTGGGTTATAGGCATAGATCTTCACCAGGTCAAAATAGGTAAGCGCCCTGAGGAACAATGCCTGTGCTTTTACGCTTGCTTTTTGTGCAGCGGTACCATCGCCCAGTTTATCTGTAGCGGCAAGCACCACATTTGTTTTGGTAATTACGCTATAGGCGGCATTCCAGATATTCAGGTGTGCACTTACGGCATTGATCAGTAAAGTATTACCGCGGCAGCTACAGGTACCGGGGTTTACGTTTTTTACATTATCAGCCAGCAGTTCCGGGTTCAGGATCATTTCCCTTCCGTAATAAGCTGCGGCGCCGGGGGTGGCGGTGTAACCGGCAGGGCCGCGTAAACCTGCATAAGCACCGTTTAAAGCGGCCTGTACGCCCAGGTAGGTTGTCAGTGCATCATCTGCGGACAGCGAGGTCCTCGGCGTAACTTCCAGTGTTTTGGTACAGGAAGCAGCCATCAGCACGGCAAGGGTAAATACGGTATATATTTTTATTTTCTTTATCATGACAATAGAATTAAGGATTAAAAGGTTGCCTGAAGGCCTGCAGTGTATGATTTTCCCTGTGGGGCCAGTCCCATATTGTATGCACCGGCAGCAAACTCAGGGTCAAGACCGGTATAGTTGGTCAGCGTCCACAGGTTATAGGCCTGTACATACAGTTTAAGGTTGCTTAACCCTACTCTGGCGACCAGCGCTTTTGGCAGGTTATATCCCAGTGATACAGATTTCAGCCTCAGGTACGAAGCGTCTGAGTAAAACCTGTCAGTACCGCCGCCGCTGCCAAATACAGAACTGGATGTTCCGGGTTGCTGGGCGCCCGCATATAATCTGGGGATGTCAGTGATCTGTCCCGGGGTAGTCCATCTGTTCAGCACCTCGGCATACTGGTTAAAGTTATACCTGAAATCGCTTAACAACCAGGCCCTGGACTGATCCTGCTGAATGGTACCCACCTGGTACTGGAAGAACACAGACAGGTCAAACCCTTTGTAGCTGAAACTATTGGTGATCCCGCCATAATATTTTGGTGTTTTGGTGTTGTCTTCAGAAAACTTCCTGTCGGCCGCCGTAGGCGTATAGGTGATATTTCCGTTGACATCATACCACATTGGCCTTCCATCGGCCGGGTTTACCCCTGCCCACTGCGGCACGTAGATCATTCCAAGCGGCTGGCCTATCCATAAACTGTTGGCCGGCAGATCCTGCCCTTCTACCAGCAGTGACAATACTTTGTTTTTGATAAAGGTGATGTTAAAATCAGTGCTCCATTTGAATGCTCCTGTAAGGTTCACCGTATTCAGGCCAATTTCAAAACCCTTGTTCTGCAGGGAGCCGATGTTTTCAGCAATACTGGCAAATCCTGAAGTATTTGGCAATGGCCTGTTCAGCAGCAGGTCTTTCGTGGTACGGATAAAGTAGTCTACCGATCCTGAGATACGTCCGGCGAACAAACCATAGTCTATCCCGAAGTTTTTGGTAACGTTACGTTCCCATCCTACGTTTGAATTTCCAAGCTGGTTAAATACAATACCTGCCTTGCTGTTGTACGAAGCATTGGCATTGGATGCAAACAGGGAAAGACCAGGATAGAAGGAGATCTCACTGTTTCCTGTTTCTCCGTAACTTGCCCTCAGTTTCAGGTCAGAAATGATCTTAGAGTCTTTCAGGAAGTCTTCTTTGTTGATCCTCCATGCTCCGGATACGGCAGGGAAATAACCAAACTTGTTGTTGTCACCGAAACGGGACGATCCATCTCTCCTCAGTGTTCCCTGGATGATATACTTATCATCGTAGGTATAACCCAGACGGGCGAAAACACCAGCTGTTTTAAACTGGTTGAAAACCGATGACAGTACCGAAGGTGTTGTACCGGCCAAAGTTTCGCCAAATGCAGGTATGGCTACCCCATTACCCTGTGTATTAAGCAATTTATACACTTCATTCCTGTAGTTATAACCCAATAAGGCAGTAACGCTGTGTTTTTCCGCAAAAACGTGGTTATAGGTTAGGGTCTGGTCTGTCTGCCAGTTGACGGTGTTTGATTTGTTAAATTTAACTACCCCGTTTACTGCAATACCGGCAGCACTCCTTGGATCATAAAACAACTCCTCATCAGTAGTCGTATACTCTAAGGAATAGGATGACCTGAACCTTAAACCCGGAAGGATATCATAGTTGAGTGCAAAATTACCGATGCCCTGATTAGTTACGCCAAGGTTTTTGTTATTTGCCAGACTGAACAGGGGGTTATCCCATCCCGGGCGTAATGCGGTATTCAATGATCCGTCTGCATTGTAAATAGGATCAATAGGATTACCTGCCAGGCCTGTGATAAATATATTGTAATTCTGGAAAGAAGGGATATCAGAAGAATTCTGTGTTACCGTACTCAGGTTGATCCTGGTTTCCAGGGAGAACTTCTGCGAAAGTTTGTTGTCCAGGTTTACCCTGAACGTTCCCCTTTTGAAATCGTAACCCTTAAACTGATGTTCCTGGTTGTTAAAGGAACTGGCAATGAAATAACGCATTTTCTCATTTCCGCCATTCACAGAAAGCTCATAGTTCTGCACTTTTCCTTTCCTGGTGATGGCGTCCAGCCAGTCATACGTAGGTGCATTGGCTGCCAGGCCATTGCTCTGGTCTGCATTGTAGCCGCCAACCAGGTTTCCGGTGTTAACGATAGATTCGCGGCTCAGCGCGGTCCATTCAGGGCCATTCAGCAGGTTAATGCCCTTTACGAGGTTAGACACGCCATAGTAAGTGCTGAAGTTAATTTCCTGTTTACCGGCTTTTCCTTTTTTTGTAGTGATGATAATTACACCGTTACCGGCCTGTGCACCGTAGATGGATGCAGCTGCAGCATCCTTTAAGATCTCCACAGACTCAATATCATTTGAGTTGAGCGTGCTCAGCGGATTGGAAGAAGCAAGGTTTACGGTGCGGCTTCCAGAAGAAACCTGCACTCCATCAATGATATACAGCGGCTCGTTACCTGCATTTACCGAACCGGTACCCCTGATGCGCACTTCCGTGGCACCGCCGGGAAGCCCGTTGCTGGAGTTTACCTGTACACCGGCAGCCTTGCCCTGAATGGCACGGTCTACACTGGCAACAGCCAGGTTGGCGATCTCTGATCCCTTCACTGAAGAAATAGCACCGGAGATCTCTTTTCTTTTCTGTGTACCGTAACCCACCACAACAACCTCATTTAATCCTTCATTCGATTCAGCCAGTGCAATATCAAAAGAAGACTGGTTGCCGATAGCGACCTCCCTGGTTTGATACCCGATAAAGGTAAAAACCAGCACACCGCCTCCCGAAGGAACCGAGAGGGAGAACTGCCCGTCTGAATTAGTGGTTGTTCCGCTTGGGGTACCTTTGAGCTTTACGCTCACCCCAATTAAAGTTTCTTTGCCTGAAGGATCAGTTACACGGCCCTTCAATACCTTTTGCTGTGCAAAGGCCTGCACGCAAAAAAATACCGACAGCAGGAAAGTGAAAAGTAAATTTTTTCTCATAACTGCGGCAGATTAATGGTTAAAAATAAATGTGGTTCCATAATATTTATCTTGTTTAGTTGTACATAGATATACAACTATATTGAGATAGGAAGCCTGGGATTCATATTGTATAAAACATGGATAATATCAGTTAATTAGCCGGACAAAAATGGGGCAAAATAAAACACAAAATACTGATATACAGAAAAATACACTTGTAAAAGCAGCGGGTTACAGCCAATTTACAAGTGTATCGAATGATAAGAAAATACGAAATAATGCCTGAACTATTTCAGTCCGGGAAGCCCTTCAGGCATCCCGTTTTGCCATTCAAATTTTGGTGCTTTAACTATAGCAGGTGCTACCTGGTCTAAGGTATTGCCATCATACATCCGTCCGTTTTTCATGACGTATCTGATGGTATTCGTATTGCGGATATTCTCCAGCGGATTTTTATCCATGATCACGAGGTCAGCCAGTTTGCCGGTTTCTATGGAACCCAGATCTCCGTCCAGTCCGATGCCTCTTGCGCCATTGATAGTAGCGAGTTTCAATACATCGATGTTGCGCATTCCACCGGCCTGATTTGCCCAGAGTTCCCAATGATAACCCAGTCCCTGAAGCTGGCCATGCGCACCTATTGCCGGGTTACCACCTGCTTTAAACACCTGGTTCACAATTTTAGACTGGCGCGGAAAAACATACTCTTCATCAGCAAACCACTCTTTCCGTCGTCTTCCCCTGCGGTCTACCTCATCCTTGGCCGTAAAATGATTCAGTTTAGCATCATGAATGATGTCTTCTTTTTCATAGAAATAACTTTCCCCGCTCGGGCCGCCATAGCCTAACACAAATGCTGATGAGTAAGTAATACCAGATTTGGCCACAAAATCTATAAAATCTCCATACCAGGGGAACATCGGGTAACCATGTTCATGCCCGGGATAACCGTCCAGTATCTCTGTCAGGTTTAACTTCATATCCAGGTTGCCTTCCGTAGTAGGTGTCAGCTGCTGTTCTTTGGCCGCCATGATGATCCATTGTCTTTGCTGACGGTTCCCGACTGCATACATTTTGATGGTCTTGGTATTGTAGTAAGCAGAATATTGTTTCAGCACATTCCTGGCATGGTCAAGGCTTTTCAGGTTGTAAGCCCAGTAAGCCACGCCGGGCCCTGTGGAATACAATCTCGGCCCCATCATCTTGCCTGCATCAACCAGGTTGCCATAGGTCAGGATATCAGTAGTGCCGGGCTGCGGATCACGAACGGTAGTTACGCCATAAGCCAGCTGGCTCAGGTAGGCGATTGGCTGACCAACTTCAATGCCACTAGCGCCGCCAAGGTGCGAATGCAAATCGAAAAATCCGGGAGTGATCGTTTTACCTTTCACATCGATCACCTTCGCCTTCGCCGATGCAGATAATGAACCCGCTGCCCCTACGCCTGCAATGCGGTTATTCTTAATCAGGATATCTCCGTTTTCTATCACCTCATCGCCTTTCATGGTAATGATACGTGCGCCCTGCAGTAAAAGTTCTGCTTCAGGGATATCCCTGGCAATGTTAACTGTCACTTTAGTTTCTTCAGCAGTATAACCTGTAGTTTCTTTCTTGTCCAGGTCGTACGCAAACATGCTGGCCCCCAGGGACCAGTAAACTTTTTTACCATCGTCAGACCAGGACGGGAACTCTGCCCCGATCTCGGTGATCTTCCAGCTCGGATACTGTGATTTGGTAATATCTGCTACCGAAATAACCGGCGTTACGGCCCCCGCTTCGGGAACGGTAACAATATAGATCTCATTGGCAATCAAAGCCAGTGCCTTATCTCCAACCGGGGCCTTAATGATTTTTGATGGTGTGGCTGTCCTTCTGAAAAAGCTGAACTGCGCCCCGTTGGTATTGCTGAAATCATAGGTAGTTACCCCTGTTAATTTCACATTCCCTTTTTTATTCAGCCCCTTCCAGTCGATAGAAAAAAGTCCGTCTGCCACATTGCTGAGATAGATGAGCCCGTCGTTGTTTGAAAAGTGGGGTTTGGCCCCAATGGCTTTGGAGATGTAGTTTATCTTTCCCCCTGTAGCAGCTATCCAGCTGATCGATTGCCTGGCCGCCGCGCGGTTGTTTGTTCCAAGGCGGTAGCCTACGGCCAGTCCCTGTACAAATACGATCCTGGTTCCATCAGGAGACCACTCAGGCTCCTGGAAGAAATATCCTTTCTCCGTCAGCAGTTGTGGTTTACTGCCCGCACTGGCGGCGATTTTATAGAGGGCACCATTTTGGTCGTCCCAGGTAATATAAGCAATGGTTTTACCATCGGGCGACCAGGCCGGTTGTGCCTCGGTGAGCTCCATACTGGTCATTCTTTTTGGCGTACCGTTAGGGTAATCCATCATGTAAAGCCTGTTGAAAGCCGTAAATACTGCTTTTTTACCATCCGGAGAAACCGTCAGGTCCCTGATCTGGTTGGCGGCGATCTGCGCATCATCTTTAATCGGGTATTTAAACTCCAGCTTAGGGCCAATCAGGATTTCTGCCTCTACCTGGAAAGGTATTTCCTTAGCCCCTGATCCGTCTATTGCAATACTGTATATTTTACCTCCATAGGTAGCCACTACGTTCTTGCTGTCCGGCGTGAACGACATGGCCGGCAGGACCCCCATCGGGGCAAGCGACTCCTGTTCATCATGCTGCACGGGATAAGCCAGCCACTTTTCCTGGGCGGTAACCAGGTTATGTAAAACAAGTCCCGTTTCTGTATTGTAACGCGTGCCATACACCAGCCACTTGCCATCGGGCGATAAGGTTGGAGAAAATGCTGAGCCATAACGTGTGATGATATTATCCATTTCACCGGTTTTACGGTCAAACGTAGCCAGCTGGTATTGCGGCAGCTGCGCATTGTAATCCCACATCCCTTTACGGCGGGAGAACCAGATCTTTCCACCGTCCTTACTAAAGGCAGGTTCAATGGTTTTCAGGTCGTCAGGCGTGGGTGTAAGCAATGAGCCCGAACCACCGGCAATATGATAAAGATTTAATTTGGGTGTACCTACCCCCTTAGCAACTACAATATATTGCCCGTCGGGCGACCATTCCAGACCCTGAAAATATTCATCACGGCTTTTGGTGATCTGTTTGCCTACCACTGCGGTTTCTGCATTCATGATGTAAGCATTCTCGGCGCCGTCCCTGTCTGATATAAAAGCGATGGATTTGCCATCAGGACTATATTTTGGCTGACAGTCAAAGGCAATGCCCGAAGTAAGCTGTTTAGCCTTTCCTCCCGTGAACGGCATTTCGTAGATATCACCCAGCATGGCAAATACGATCTTCTTTCCATCCGGACTTACATCCAGGGCAAGCCAGGTACCTTCCGTAGTATTCAGTTTAAAGCTGCGTGTTCCTTTTAAGGGCAGTTCTGCCGCGCCTTCCAGCCTTGCACTGGTTGCAGGCCTGATAAAAAATGGCTCAGGCATGTCTTCCGTTTCATGGTCATGATCTATTGTACAGGCACCACTTTGGGCAGCTGCAAATTGAGGTTTGATCAGACCCATTGTCATGATCAAAAGAACAAGGCTGAAGGAGGAATTTATGGTTTTCATGCGCGGGCAGTTAATTTGATATACATAGATATCAAAGAATTAGGGAATAACCTTCAGGGGATTAATATTATTGAAACAAAGGACAATATCAGCTAAGTTGCAGATAATGATAAAACGCGGCAGCGGGGATATTTATTTTCTTTATCCGACAGGATTATTCCGGGCAGACCGGGATGCCGCATTCAGACCATCTATGAACGGTTGTTTAGGTTATCCCTTAGATGATCTTAAAAAAAAGAGGGTATATGCTATTCCGGCCTCGTCGTTCTTTCGCGCAGCGAATTAATGCAGCCGGAATAGCGTATACCCTCTTTTTCAATAGAAGAAGATCCCACGATCAGAAAAGGATATCATACAGATAGATATCCAGATACATAGATATACTATTTCTGTTTACTCATCTTGTCAGACAGTATCTTCATAAAATACCCTCCAACCACACTGCGTGCCTGGAAACCGACCATTTTACCGTCCAGTGTTTCATGCCAGTCGCTCAATGGAACGCGGGAAGATGTTTTCAAAGCATAATTGTAAACCGGCTCTACCAAAGCCTTAAAGTCTGCCTCTTTAGCCGCCATAGTTGCTGTCCAGATGATCCAGTCAGACTTGGTATAGGTTTTACGGCTATCCAGCGGCAATCCAAATGCATTCTGATGACCGAGGTAGAACCTGATCTCCTTATCATATACCGCCTGAGGGAATAAATTCAGTCCAAGGACTTTATCCCATACCATATTATACTTTTGGCTCCAGGTATCTTTATTGTCAAATACCAGGGCAAAGTGGTCTCCTGCATCAGCCTTAGTGATCCAGTTGGCTGCCATTTCCGCAGCAAGTTTCTGATATTTGGCTGCTGTTTCCTTCTCACCCAGCATATCCGCCATACGGGCATAGGCACCGATCGCTACTATAGCTTTGACAGACAGGTTTGCGTTATGCGCCAGATGGCCGGCAAAATCGTCGGTACACAACTGGTTTTCCGGATCAAACCCTGCCTGTGCAAGATAGTCACTCCATATGGTCAGGGTTTTCCAGTGTTTCCTGGCATACTCAGGATTCTTTTCGGCAGTAACAATGGCAGCGCTGAGGATGATCATATTTCCGGATTCCTCAACGGGCATATCCTCACCGTAGGTCTGTCCATTGGCCAGCGGGTAGGTACCGAGGTCATGCGCAGCAAAAGGTTTGGTCCATTTACCGCTTTCACTGTAATAGAAGATGCCATTCAGCATTCCTTTTAGTAGCGCGGGGTTATATAGCAGGTACATTGGGGCCGAGGGATAGGTTACATCTACTGTATTGATTGAGCCGTTGCTGAAGTTTTCCTTAGAGAGGAACAGCAGTTCACCATCGGGACTTTTAACCAGCTGATGGGCGGCTATACTCTGACGGTAGGCCATTATACACAGTTTGGCATAATCTTCTCCGCCGGCTTTCAGGGCATCATTGTAAACTTCAGTATCGGTATTGCGGCATTTTTCCAGTACTGTTTCATAATTCCCGGCTGCGGTACTTAACACGCCTTCCATGGTGGCTCCGGGTACATCACGCCACATTGGTTTCAGGTCTTTGTGAAAATACTGTACGGAATACAGATCGTCATAACCGATGACCATGAACTTGTTTTGTTTTTGGGCACCCACACTAGCAAAAGGGATCACTGTATTTAACATCAGCGACTTCCCTGTCAGGTTGGTGGACCGCTTTCCTTCCGTTTTAAAAGAGGACAAGGCATTTTCACTGCCGGTGATATATTGTTTAGCGCTTGCAGCCGAAGGGGCCGATACATAGAGATAACCCCAGTCTATCCGGACATCATCACCCTTCTTCTTGAGAACTGGCTGTGCCGTTGTACCCACCTTTGCAATAGCAAGCCCGTTACTGGTATAGGCAGAGGCCTGAACTTCCTGTGAGGACTGGTTGGTGGCCAGGCCTGATGAAACGCTGGTGAAAATAGAAACGTCATGTTTTTGCTGATCGTTTGCATTGACCTCGTAGCTCAGGTAAGAAGCAGGGTTGGTCAGTAGGCTGAGGTCCTGCAAAATCAGCGGGGAAGTAAAGGTCACTTTCAGGTCAACCGTTCCGCATTTAAACTGATAGACGGTTTGGGTTGCCCTGAGTTTCACACTGGTTTGTTTTGCTGTCAGAAAAACATCACCGGGAAGGTCTGCTAATTTCTCAGACAAACCCACGTCCAGCCATGATCCGCCTCCGGTATTTAAACAATGCACAGCGAGGGTGTTCTCTCCCACCTTCAGGAGGGACTTCATTGCCGCATCCAGGGGAATCATAACAGCACTGCCTGTTGCGCCCTTAGTACCGGCAATCTGTTTACCATTCAGGAAAACTTCGGCATCGTCATCCTGGTAGAGCTTCAGGAACAGTGGCCCCTTAGGTAATGCAGTCAGCTTAAACTTCCTGCGGATCCAGAGGTCTTTACCCGTCCAGCTTGTTCCGGCCTGCGTCCGCTCATCGCCGAAAGGAGCAAGGCCGCTTTTCCAGGACTGGTCTGAAAAGGCAGCCCCCTGCCAGCCATTTCCGGGATCCTGTTCCGTATACTGCCATTTACCAGGCAGCTCCTCACCGGTGGCAACCAGGTTTTTGAACCTTGGGGACACCGTTCCCATGAACCTGTAATACTGCTTGTCTACTTTAATCAGCCCGATCATGGATTGATCTTTCCCCGTCCAGTGTTTGGTAGTAGAGCCGTTCAGCTGGTCGGTGTTGGACCAGATGCTGAAATATGGATTGTGGGTAATTAAGGGATAGGCTGGTGCGCGGTCATTCTGCGCCAGGGCGGTGTGCCCGCTGATGATAAAGAACAGCAGGCAGAGCGCATTCATTGTATACAGTCTTTTGAAACACTTCATAGTTTTTTGATAATATGACACCATTAATTTATTGTTTTTTTGTTGGTTTAGGAAACACCTTATGGGTGTTTGCCCAGTTATTCCATAAGCTATCCAGCTGATGTACTTTTTTGGGAAACTTTGCGGAGAGGTCATTCATTTCAGTCTTGTCGGCTGCCAGGTCATACAGCTGCCAGGTGTTTTTATTACTCATTGACACCAGTTTCCAGTTGTCCAGCCTGGCGTACCTGGCCCCAAAATGTTCGTTGTAGAGTTCTTTATGACCAGCAGCTAACCGGCCTGTGAATGATGGCACCAGGCTTATTCCTGTAGTAGGCGTGATATTGCGGCCCTTGTATACTTCAGGATATTTTGCACCGGCAAGCTCGGCAAAGGTAGCCATGAAATCCATGACATGCCCTACCTGGTCGCTATACCCGCCTTTTGGCATACTGATGCCTTTTGGCCAGAATGCAATCATTGGCGTATGGATACCGCCTTCATAAGATTCGGCTTTCCAGTACTGATAGGGAGTATTGGCAACATTGGCCCAGTTGGCGCCAATAGAGGAATATGTAGTTTCAGGGCCTGGCATTGCCTGTTTTTTTGTGGCGTACACAATCGGTCTTCCATCACGGGTTTTATCCGGGCGGTCAAAACCTGGACCGTAATCTGCGCAGTTCTCGTTACTTGCGCCGTTATCACTCAGGAACAGGATCAGGGTATTGTCCAGCTGCCCGGTTTTCTTCAGGGAAGCTATGATGCGGCCGATGCCCTGGTCCATCCTGTCGATCATCGCAGCATGTACGGCCATGGCCATTGCATCCCAATCTTTTGCAGGGTTATCTTCCCATTTCTCTTTGCCGTTCCAGCGGGCAGAGAGTTTGTTGTTTGCCGTATCAACCAGCCCGAGTTTAATCATTCGCTGATAGCGGGCTTCTCTTACGGCTTCCCATCCTTTTTTATAAGTATCCTTATATTTGGCAATGTCTTCAGGCAATGCCATTAAAGGCCAGTGTGGTGCATTTTCCGCCACATATAAAAAGAAGGGCTCCTTTGATTTTGCGAAGGAGTTGATGTAAGATACTGCGGTATCATTGATTGCATCGGTATGGTAGTAGTTCTCAGGAACATTTTTGACCGGCGTGGTACCACTGACCAGGCTAAAGGGGTCAAAGAAATCAACCACGCCCCAGATCGTTCCGAAAAAATGATCAAAGCCGCGGCTGGTAGGGTACTGGCTGATGGGCGAAAATTCAGCATATTCCCTGTGGTGATTGAGCCATTCCATCTGTTCCTCTGGAGATTTCTGGCCAAAGGTATTGGACACATGCCATTTGCCAGACATGGCGGTCTGGTAACCCGCGGTTTTCAGCACTTCGGCCAGCGTAACTGTATTATCTGTCAAATGCCCCTGGTATCCCGGTTCATCCTCTGCATCCGTCATTTTCCCTATTCCAGCCTGCTGGTTATACAAGCCTGTCAGCAGGGATGCCCTGGTGGGGCAGCAGCGCGAGGTATTGTAGAACTGCTTATAGCGAAGCCCGTTCTTAGCCAGGTAATCGATGTTGGGAGTATGGATCTCGCCGCCATAACAGCCAATGTCAGAATAGCCCAGGTCATCCGCCAGGATGACGATGATGTTTGGCCTTGCCGGCTTTACGGGAGGCGTTTCAGGTTTAAAAAAAACAAACAGACCAGCCGCAGCAAGCATAAAAATGGATAAAAGGATCTTCTTCATAGTCGCTTTTTTAAAATTCTGCCAGCCTGGCTTGTTTCAGTTTTGAGACCGGGGATGATCTCCTGTTGTTTTTTCCCATGATTTGGTTAGAATAGTCAATTTACTCCCCTGCGGATTGCAATTTAAAGACGCTTGATATCCGCCGGGCAATGAATTAAAATTTAAAAGCAAATTAAATTATTCTCAGTCTACTAAATTGATCAATATTTAGTTAGTTTGTCTCATATTTCCGAGTGGCTCAACACCTATATTTGATTCTGCCAAATATGTTTCAACCTGATAAAAAAAACCTGCTCTATATGATATTATGGCTGCTGCCATTTTTCGCCAGCGGGCAATCCTATTATTTTAAGCGTTACCAGGCAGAAGACGGATTGGCACATAACACTGTTATCACTATTCTGCAGGACCAGAAAGGGTTTATGTGGGTGGGCACCAAGGAAGGCCTCAACCGCTTTGACGGTTATACCTTCAAATCCTTTAAAAATAAGCAGAGCAGGTTTGGAAGGACAGGGAACAATATGATCATATCGCTTTGTGAGGACCATACTGGAATGATATGGGTGGGTACAAACCATGGTATCTTCAGATTCAACCCTTACACGGAAACTTTCACGGCATTGCCCATTCCCCCTTCGTTGATCAGCAATATCCTGGCAGACAAAAACAATCAGCTATGGTTCCTTTCCAATAACGAACTCGTTCAATATGACCAGCGACGGAACAAGGTGACCAACCATCACCTTTCTGCATCCTGCATGGCCTTTGACTCCGCTATGAATTTATGGCTGGGCACCTTTGGAGGTACTATCGGAAAATATGACCCGCTAACAAACAAAGCTTCGGTTATTCCTATCCTTCACAACCTTCCCGCCGGCTCCAGGCAGATCAGTAAACTGCTCTGGGCAGACCAGGATCAGCTCCTGATCGGGACCACCAAACAGGGATTGCAATCTTATCATCTGAAGACAGGCCAGCTCAGGTCCCTGTTATTACGGAATAAGGACAGGACAGAGATTTTTGTGAGGGACATCATGGCCTGCAGTCCCAATACCTTCTGGATCGCTACGGAATCAGGAATATATAGCTATAACCGGGATAAACCCCAAATAGAGAACATCAGGAAACAGGTGGGCGACAATTATTCCCTGTCTGATAACGCAGTATACTGCCTGTATAAAGACAACCGCGGGGGCCTCTGGGCAGGTACATTTTTTGGAGGGCTCAACTATCTTTCGGCTGAAACCAACCAGTTCAAAAAATACTATCCGGTGAACGGCATCAACGCTATATCTGGAAATGCCGTCAGGGAGATCTGCTCCGACAGGCAGGGCAACATCTGGATCGGGACTGAAGATGCCGGTTTGAATAAACTGGATACCAGCACCGGCAAATTCAGCCATTACACTTCCACAGATATTCCTTCCAGTTTATCCTATCCCAATATCCATGGCATGCTTGCTGTTGGCAACCGGGTGTACATCGGCCCCTTCCAGCACGGGCTGGACGTCATGGATATCAGAACAGGCAGGATCATCAAAAGGATCAATCCGGTTGGCACGGAAGACAGCAGGGGCAGCGATTTTGTGATGTGTATCTATCTGACGCGTGACAGTGACCTCCTGATCGGCACAACCGGGGCAGGTTTGTTTATGCTCAATGAAAAAAACTACCGCTTCAAAAGGGTGCAGCAAATCCCTGAGGATTCTCATGTTTATTCGATAGTTGAAGACCATGAAGGTACAATCTGGACGGGGAGCTCGCAAAAGGGTGTTTTCTATTATAACCCCAGGACGGGCAGCAGCGGGAACATCAGGTTTGGCCTGCAGAAAAAAAGCCCGGATATACCTGAATACGTCATACAGGGACTTTTTGAGGACAGCGATCATTTCCTCTGGATGGCCACAGAAGGTGGCGGGCTCATCCGTTTGAACAAAGACCACAAATCCTTTGAGCGGTTTACCACAGCAAACGGACTGCCCAGCAACAGCCTGTTCAGGATTCTGGAAGATGATCAAAAGAATCTTTGGATCAGCTCCCTCAAAGGGCTGATCTGTATGAACACGAAGTCCGGAAAAATCAAGGTATATACCCAGGCCAATGGTCTGATCACAGATCAGTTCAACTACAATTCTGCTTTCAAAGACCGCTATGGGAAAATGTATTTCGGATCTGTAAAAGGGATGGTTGCCTTTACCCCGTCAGCCCTCGGAAAACGCCAGCAGGTGCCGCCCACTTATATTACCGGGTTCCAGATCAGTAATACCGAGGCTGTTCCTGCTGTTAAGAACAGCCCTTTAAAGAATTCCATCATTTATACAGACAGCCTGGTACTGGACCATGACCAGTCCAGCTTTAACATTGAGTTCTCTACCCTGGGTTATTCCTCTCCCAGTGTTACCCGCTACAAATACTTCATGAAAGGGCTTGACAGGAGCTGGACCTATCTGAACGTCAACCGCAAAGCCTATTTCACCAATCTTGCCGCAGGGAATTACACCTTTATCGTTGCTGCAGAAAGTAATGTGGGCAACTGGACAGGAAAGGAAAGGGTATTATTCATAAAAGTCCTTCCGCCGGTATGGAAAAGTACCCTGGCATACGGGCTTTACTTCGTGATCCTGGCCGGCCTGATCTACCTGGCGCTGCACCTGTACATGCGTTACCAGGACAGAAAGAACAGCAGCAAATTACAGCTGTATGAGCTTGAAAAGGAAAAGGAAATATACCAGGCAAAGATCGAATTCTTTACCAATATTGCCCACGAAATACAAACACCTCTCACATTGATTGCCGGTCCCGTAGAACGGATCCTTAAAAAAGCAGATGACTCACCTGCCATCAAGAAAAGCCTTTTAATGATTGAAAAGAACACCAACCGGTTGCTCAGCCTCACTGCGCAGCTGCTCGATTTCAGAAAAACGGAGATGAATGAATTCGGGCTGAGTTTCGTTAGCACAGACATCACAGCACTGTTGGCAGACCAGGCAGAGATCTTCCGCGCAGCGGCAGAAAAGCGCAGGATGAGGCTCTTACTTAATTTTCCGAAAAAACCACTGGTTGCCTTTGTAGATATGGAGGCCTTTGTAAAGATCACGGGCAACCTGATTTCCAACGCCATCAAGTATGGAGAATCTAAAGTGTCAATCAGCATCCTCTGCGGAGAAAAAGAAGAGCAGGATTTCAGGATCAGGATCAGTAACGATGGAAAGCCTATTCCAAAAGAACTCAGGGAGAAAATATTTGAGCCCTTTTTCAGGATTCATGGAAATGAACAACCGGGTACAGGGATCGGGCTGTCACTGGCCAGGTCCCTGGCGGAACTACATCATGGCTCCTTAGAATTGGTATATGATGAAACAAATTTGATTACTTTTCAATTAACTTTACCTGTTCATCAAAAGTTCGGGTTCGAACTCGGCAATTGGAAAAATATGAAATAATGGATGCAACACTTTTATTGATAGATGACAACGAAGATATTCTGGACTTTCTTTCGGATGTACTTGGTGAAAGCTACCAGCTGCACCTTGCCGCCGACGGCGAAAGCGCATTAAAGATCCTTGATGACCACATGATCCATCTGATCATCAGTGATGTCATGATGCCCGGCATTGACGGGTTTGAGCTTTGCCGCATCATTAAATCCAAAGTTGAGTTCTGCCACATCCCGATCATCCTGCTTACTGCAAAGAACACCTATAAAGCCAAAATATCGGGATTGGAAAATGGCGCAGATGCCTATATTCAGAAGCCGTTCTCGCCAGAATTTTTACAGCTGCAGGTATCAAACCTGCTTAAGAACAGGCTGAAGATAAAAGACCATTTTGCAAATTCGCCCTTCGAGGATGTGCGGGTAATGGCACAGTCCAAAACAGATGAAATTTTTCTGAAGAAACTGGACGAGTATGTCCGTAAAAATATCAAAGACATCAATCTGGATATTGACAAGCTTGCAGAACATATGAATATGAGCAGGCCCACCTTTTACAGGAAGATCAAATCGCTTTCGTCATTGTCGCCAAAAGAGCTCATCGACGTGACCAGGATCAAAAAAGCGGCGGAACTGATCTCTCAAAACGAATACACGATGTTCGAAATCACAAAGCTGACGGGGTTCAGTTCCCAGACCGTATTCGGGAAGAATTTCCAGCGGCATTTTAAGATGTCGCCCGTGGAGTACCAGGCTACCCTGTTAAAGCGGTCAGAAATGCAATGATCAGCAATGGTTTATTGTGCGCTGGTTAAGCCCAGCTCTTTGTCAATACGGTTGTTCCATTCTGCCTGTGCAAATTTATCGAGTCCATGCCCGGTTTCACTATCATATGCTTTTTGCATGGCGTCCAGATCGCGGTAAGAATCCAGGTATTGCATATTGATAAAGGCCTCAAAGGTATCGGGTGTTAATTTCTTTGCCAGTATCTTTTGTTTAAACTGTTCAGCGATGATCTTTGCGATATCAAAATGCCTTTGTTCATGGTTCAGGGAATATGCATCTCTTGTATTGTAACTTGCCCTGCTGGCGCTTTTGGGCAAATAGGTCTTCATCACAATGTTTACTACTACCGTCCCCTTGTTCATCTTAGCCTGCTGGGTATATCCGATGCCGGGTATTACCTGTGCGCCAAACCTGCTGGCCGGCTGCGCAGCAGATTGAAAATCAGCCCAGGTTAAGGGCCTTTTGGCTGAATAGTATATCGTGTCGCCTTCGGTTGTTTCTGTATAGTCCGTGAAGCTGATGTCCACATTTTTTGCCAGTTTCCGGTTAGTACCGGCATTATCTTTCATCCAGTTGTTAAAATATACAAGACCGTTATTTAAGATAGCCTTCAGGTACTCATCCGGCGCAGCCTGCAGATGATCAGCTCTGCTGTAACGTAAACCAGCCTGGTAGTCAACCAGGTGCTCAGTGCCATAATCCTTCTGAAGACTGAACGATAAGCCCAACTTAAGCTGGCCATCGATGGTGTGGCCGGTCTCTACAGTTTCCAGCAAGCTGAGTTCTTTGATAGCGATGACAACAGGCCGTAAAGATTGATCCTGCGGCAGGTTGCGGCTGATAAAATGGCCTATTGCTGTTGTCGCGCCTCCTTTCAGTTCAATTGACTTTGTGATCACTTTATTGCCGGTATCCCTGGTTAGTACCTGCCCTAACGTACCTTTACCTGCCCTTTTATCAGTTACCTCTGCAATATAAAAGCCCTCTGGTTTAACCGGGATGGGTTGATCAGCCAAAACCACCTGACCAGATGTTTTAAAAAATATACTGAGTAAAAGGAGGGATATGAATACGGGACGGCCGGCTTTAACCTTATTTAAAATTGTCTTTTGCATACTCCTAATTGATAACGTATCAAAACATTCAGTGGTATAACCGGGCATATGGCAATTCAGTTTAGAATAAGATACGCATAATGTGCCTTTTTATCCTCAAGACCGGCATATTTTATCCAAAAACTTAGTATTTTTATATAAAAACACTAATCCCCGATAAATGGAAAATTCAACTCCTGAAGAAAACTTTGCGAAAACCGGTTTACAACTGCCTCCTGCCCCTACACCCATAGGTGTTTACACACCTTACCTGATTGACGGTAAATACCTGTACATTTCTGGTCACGGACCGGTACAGAACGATAAACAACTGATTAAAGGAAGGATAGGGAAAGACATAGATATGGAACAGGGTAAACTTGCGGCACAGCAGGTAGGCTTAACCATTCTGTCCACCATCAAAACCCATCTGGGGAGCCTGGATAAAGTAAAACGTGTGATCAAAGTACTCGGAATGGTCAACTGCGTGCCGGAATTTGAGAAACACCCTTATATCATCAATGGCTGCAGTGAACTTTTCGCTAAGGTTTGGGGAAAAGAAAACGGAATCGGAGTAAGAAGTGCTGTCGGATTCGGCTCCTTACCAGATAATATTCCGGTAGAAATTGAAGCCCTTTTTGAATTGGGCCACTGGCCAAAAAATCCTTTGGAATAAGCATAAAGACGGTAAGCATTGTTACCTGATTTGTAACGATGCTTACCGTAAATTAGCTAACTTACCTTGCTCAATTCTTCCTGAACACGTTTGGCAACAATTTTATCTTCACCCGGTTTTAACATAAACACAGTGATATTGATACTGTTGGGGCTAAATTTCATGACCTCAACGGACGGGCTGCCATTTCGCAATGCCAAAGCCAGGTCATCACTGGTCATCTTCACCTTAGTGGTATCCCAGGCGATATTCAAAAGCGGGTTATGGTTTGCGATAGGGGGCACAGTAACAGTTGTGGTAACGCCTGCAACACTTTTTGCTGCTGTTTCAATTACGGCTACCCTTGCTTCCCAGTCTTTCCATTCTTTGTCGTGATCCAGTTTCATGTAATGGTCCAGCGCGGCATACATCCCCAGGATCTCTTCTTTATTTACCTTCATCCCACGGCCAATGTTGTTACCGTTAGGAGGTGCATTTAAACGGGCCGCTTTAATCAGGTCTGCTTTTCCCATCAGGATACCTGCACTCTGCGGCCCACGGATAGCTTTACCACCTGATACACATACCAGGTCAAAACCAAGGTCATTGAATTTCCAAAGGTTTTGTACCGGAGGGATATCTGCGGCGATATCAATCATTGTTGGGATCTTATGTTTTTTTGCGATGGCTATCCATTCCTCGTGTTTGATCTTGCCCTCGTTTGAAGCCAGGTTCAGGAACCACATCATTGCCGTTTTTTCATTGATCGCTTTTTCAAGATCTTCGGCGGTCTCAACTTCTACAATCTCGATGCCTGTATTTGTTGGTGCATGGACATAAGCAACATTATGAGCCTTCTGCACAATCATCTGTGTTTTCTGGAAGCCGTCAAGGTTGGGCAGCTGCGCAATTTTCTTAAGGTCTGTTCCGGTAAGTACACCGGCTGTTCCCAATACTAAGGCCGACCAGCATCCTGCAGTAACCATTGCAGATTCTGCATGGCACAGCGCAGCAATCTTCTCTCCTACCTTATCCTGGATGTCACCAATCATGATAAAATGTGTAGATGAACTGTTGATTGCTTCGAGAACGTCTTCATGCATTAACGAAGCCGTATGTGTGGTATAAGTACCGGCTGCATTGATAAAGGTACGTAAACCTAATTCTTTGATCAGATCACGTTTTGCGGCAGTACTAACAGCTGCATTTGCTGATAAAAAGGGAATGCCTGCTCCAACAACTCCACCCACAAGCGGTGCAACTGACAGGTATTTTATAAGATCTCTGCGTTTCATATTTTGAGAATTTAAAAGATGATTAAAAACAAATGGGGACAGGAAATGATCCCTGTCCCCATATGAAGAGCTATTGAATTAGTTAAAGTTGAAAGGTAATCCTGGTTTTTTATCCCACCATACTTTGGTGAGCAAGTTGTCATCAGTTGATTCTGAGAATCCCTGTCTGCTCAGTGCAGCAAGGTAGTTGTCAGCATTTACCAGTTTTTCTGAGATCGGAAGAGCGAAACGACGGAACATAAATCCGCCTGTTACGTTTCCTGTATAGTTTACCTTTTTCAAACGTGGGTAACCTGTACGTCTCCAGTTGGCATATACTTCGTAGTCATCACCAAACATAGATAACCATTTTTGAGTATTGATCTGCTCTATCTGTGCTTCTGCAGATGCAGTTGCATCATATGGATTAGCCGCAAGGTAGGCATCGATCTGCGCAGTGGTAATTACACCTGAATTTACACCTACAGTTGGCCATAAAGCCCATTGGGTCATACCTGAACGTACACCGTTAGCATATGCAGTAGCAGCACTTGTACCTGTAGACCATCCCCTTACAGCAGCTTCTGCTAAAAGTAAATTGGCTTCAGCAGGGCCTAAGATAAGGATTGGTGCAGCAAGGTTCAGTACCAGCGGAGATGGCTCAGAATAGGTATCAAAATCTGTAGGGCGTGTATTCAGGCTTGCACTTACCATACCTCTTTGTACAGCCGGGGTATTGTTTGCGTTATAGGTTGCACCTGAAGGCTGCCAAACTACTGAAACCACAGGTAAACGCGGATCATTGGTTGCTTTCATTTTGTCGATGAACGTAGCAGCATATTTACCGCCCTCTACGTTATCACCACCCGGACTGGCGTAATCACCGTTCACCAGGCCTTGTGTTTTTGCATTGATATTTCCTGTTGTATTGGCGTAAGTAATCTTCGCGATATCTGCATCAGATGTCATTACACCACCTGCAATTGCAGTTTGAACCCAGGTTTGTGCATCTGCCGGACTTACTTCCGATAAACGCATTCCCAGTCTCAGCATCAGCGTGTAAGCAAATTTCTTCCATTTGCTGATATCACCTTTGTAGAAAAGGTCTCCTGTAGTGAAAGTAGGGTTGGCTGCATTTAATGCCTCTGCTGATTCTTTCAGTTCTTTCAGCATGTCCATGTAAATAGCCTGTTGGGTATCATATTTCGGGCTCAGTAAACCAGATTCCCCTTTCAGGGCATCAAAGTAAGGTACGTCACCTGCAACATCTGTCAGCTGGTGGTAAGTATATACTTTAAGGATACGTACAATAGATTTTTTATTCACATCAGCAGCAGTCAGTGCGTTATCAAGCACGTACAGCCTGTTGAGGTTATTGGTATAAAAACCAGTAGTTGCAGTACCAAAATCAACGGTTGCACCGTTAAAGCTGTAATATTTATCACCTACAGCAGGTACTTCTTTATAAGTAGAAAAATATTGCATACCACCGCCAATTACTGCGTAATTGCTTCTTGGCATGTTTAAGATCACATTGGTAAAAATATTCTCAGGGATAATAAATCCTACTGCATTTTGAGGTGCATTTAATTCGGCAAGTTTGTCTTTACTGCATGATGGCATCAATGCGATCACTGCAGCGGCTGCGAGACAGATACTTTTTATAAATTTCTTTTTCATCTTCTATCAATCTAATAGTTAGAATTTAACATTTAGGTTCAAACCAATGGTACGTGTTCTGGGTTCACCAGCACCGGCAGTACCTGTAGCATTTCCAACGGATTGCTGCATCTCAGGATCAAGTCCTGCTGCTTTGGTTCTTTTATCTCTGTAAAGGATAGCAAGGTTACGTCCTACAATACCAATCGTTGCAGATTGAATACCGATTTTATTCAGCTTCAGGGAAGGAATAGTATAGTTCAGGATCACCTGGCGAAGTTTCACGAAATCAGTACTGAAAGTTGAGATTTCTGAAATCGTATTACCTAAGTTGTTGTAGTAGTTATCTACATCTGCAACACCCCACAGTTTGCTGAATGGTGCACCTGTCTGGTCAACACCAGTTAACTGCACACCAGTATCCCTGCCTGGCAGAGTTTCTTTTGTTAAACCGAACCTTGAAGCATATAACCACATGTTATTATAAGCCACAGCACCGAATTTAGCATCAAACAATACATTCAGGGAGAATTTTTTGTATTTGAAATCATTGCCCAGACCCATTGTCCAAGGTGGATTTGCAACTCCAAGATCTTTCTCTACACGTACTTCATAACCACTTGTTTTGTTGTAAACCTGGTTGCCGTTGGCGTCTTTAAGCAAGCCCCATCCACGAACAGTACCATATGGAAGGCCCACTGCATTCAGTACCCTTACCTGGCTTGAAATACCTGTTCCTACTTCGATAGTTGTTAAACCCGGAGCAAGTTCTACGATTTCACTTTTGTTGTAAGCGAATGGCAGACTAACGTTCCAGCTGAAATCTTTCGACTGAATAACCGAACCGCTCAGTAAGATCTCAATACCTCTGTTGGTTACTTTACCTACGTTGGTGAAACCTGCAATGAAACCTGAGGTTGGTGAGATTGTTGGTGCCAGCTGATCATCTTTGGTGACACGGCTGTAATAAGTTGCGTCAAAGCTCAGTCTGTTTTTAAGGAAACGTACTTCAAAACCACCCTCTGTAGTATAGATACTCAATGGACGGATACCGAAGTCAATCAGTGTATTGCTATTGTTTTGTACCGGCACACCGTTAAAAGATGTTCCGAAACTGTAAGTTCTGTTGATCTGGCCCGGAGTTACCGTATTGCTACCCACTTTAGCCCATGAACCGCGCAGTTTTAAGAAACTGATCACTTCAGGTAATTTAACGATGTCAGACATGATCACACTTGATCCTACTGATGGGTAGAAGATGGAGTTGTTTCCGGCCTGTAAGGTAGAGAAAGTATCTTCCCTTCCTGTAAATGACAAATATACAATGCCTTTGTAGTCGAAATCTGCTGATCCAAATACGGAGTTTGTACCGGAAGTACCTCTGTTTCTGTAAGGAGCAAGATCACTATTGGGATTGATGGTGGCAAGGTTACTGATGTGGATAAAGTTAGGCACCTGGAAATTCACACCTCCAAGGTTTGTATTTAAGTCTGACAACCGCTCACGGTTGGCACCAACCATTGCATTCACTTTAAAATCTTTGAGGAACGTAGTATTATAGTTCATCATTGCGTTAAAGTTGGTACGGTCATTCTGGCGCTGGCCTGTGTTTAAGTAACCAAGCGGCGTATAAGCTGTACCCATAGGAACATAATCCTGCAGGTCAGTATAAGCAAAATCCCTTGCAACAGTACCTTTGATGAACAAGTTCTCCAGCAGGTTAATGCGGATACTACCGTTAGCGATCAAACGTTGTGTTTTATCACTGTTACCAGTGCTGTAAGCTACGAAATATGGATTCGATGCCGCCGGAACCGGGTTCCACTGGATTTCGTTTCCAAGTGCGTCAGTACCGTTACCGTTAGGACCGGCTAAATTTCTAACGTCAACTGTATTTCCAAGCAGGTAAGTACCCCAGCTTGAGTTACGCTCTGCATAACCAACACCCGGCCTGTTTTTTGCGTCTTCTATATTGTATTGAATTGTAGACTCCAGGTTAATCAGGTTGTTTTTACCCATATTAGCCCTGGTGCTTAAATTTACTGTTTTTCTGTTGTAAGTTGAGTTTGGTGTTTGTGCTTTTGAACTCAGGTCTGAAACTGATAACCTGAAATTCAATGCTTCGCTACCACCTGAAAAAGCTACAGTGTTTGTCCAGTCGCGGCTCAGGTTGTAAAAGTTATTGATGTTGTTTTTTACACCCACAGCATTATAAGGACGTGATACGCCGTCAAACTGAACCACGTTAGATCCGTCTACTTTAGCTCCGAATGACAAACGGCCTGCACTTAATGCTGCGGCCTGAGTTGTTGGTTTCACGCCGTCTATACCCGATCCATATTCTTCCTGGAAATTCGGATAGGCTGAAGGAGTACCATAAACAATGTTTGAGCTGTATTCAACACCGATACCTTTTTGGGCTTTACCGGATTTGGTGGTGATCAAAATTACACCGTTTGCAGCCTGGCTACCGTAAAGTGCTGCTGCTGCACCACTTTTCAGGACAGTGATGGTCTCGATATCATCCGGGTTAATGCTGGAGATACCGTCACCACGGTCAACGTTCAGACCAGTAGTATTTGTACCTGCACCGCTGTTTCCAGAGTTGATTGGTAATCCGTTAACTACATATAAAGGCTGATTGTTTGCATTTGGGTTGATCGCTCCTGCTCCCCTGATAACCACGCGGCTTGAACCACCTGGTCCTGATGAGATCTGACTTGCATCCACACCGGCAATTTTACCGGTAAGTGAGCTTGCCACGTTGTTCTCACGGGCTTCAGTTAGTGATGAACCTGCAACTTCAGAACTGGAATAAACCAATCCTCTTCTTGCTCTTTTCACACCAAATGCCGTTACTACAACTTCACTTAAACCTTTTGAGTCTTCAGCTAAGGTAACATTGATCGATGTTCTTCTGTTTACATCAACTTCCTGGGTTGCAAATCCTATCGAGGAAAAAACCAGGGTAGAGATGTCCGGTACACTGATAGAGTAGTTACCGTTGGCATCTGTTGTAGTTCCAACAGTGGAACCTTTTAATTTTACACTTACACCCGGCAGCGGGGCACGTTTTGCGTCTGTTACCTTACCAGTAATTACTACCGGAGGGTTAGTAAAGCTATTTAATGCAAGCGCGCTTTCATTAAACGGTTTAGTTAAATTAAATGAGGAGAATTTATCGGCAGGTGCCGCAGCTACCTGTAACGTAGTGGCTAAAACCATTAAACCAGTGAATTTGATCACTCGTGAAGGTTTTGAAGATATTATTGTCCTGATTTTCTCTTTAGAATAATTTTCATAGAGGTATACGCAGGCATCATTACATTTTTCATGTAAAAAATTTTTCATACTCTGGGTTTTTGGTGAGTGGCTAATAAGTTTTGTGATTCAAGAATTCGGAGAAGGTTGATGGTCACGCCGTATTGGGATTAAGCGTACATAACCGTCCGATCCAACCGGGGATCTTAACTGCTATTGGTTTCCATATTTATATATTTAGTTTAAGTTGATAATTCAATTCCTCAAAATACAAAGTGTCATTTTAACACTAAGCAGAAATATTCAGCGCCATTTTAACTATAAAAAACAGCAACGTCTATTTCAATAAGAGCCGATATTATAAAAGTATTACTTTTTTTTAATAAAAAATATAAAAATTAAAATATTTAGTTTTTATATCCATCAAATAGCCAACGAATACTTGCTTTTATTATGTGATCATCAATCATATTGCCGGCAAATAATGATTATGATAATTATTTATTCCCACAGGAATCAGAATTATGAAATAAATAATAATGATACATCTTTTGGGAGTACTAATTTATAAAGAACCTATTTTCCACCAATCCATTTAATATCATTCCTGTTATAATTGCAATAATCCCAAATAAATTCCATTATTTTCATCTTAAATAGAGGAAAACTAAAACTTATGACCATGTATCAAATCAAATTCGCACTCTTTTTCCTGGTATTGCTACTAGTGAATACAGTTAACGCACAAACTACCCATAAATATAGTATGGTAATAAAGGGCGGTCATGTGATCGATCCGAAAAACAAAATCGATGAATTAATGGATGTTGCGGTCAGCGATGGCAAGATTGTTATGCTGGCTAAAAACATTGATCCGAAAGAAGGCCTGCAGGTAGTAAATGCGAAAGGCTTATATGTTACCCCCGGACTGATTGACCTGCACGTACATTTTTTCTGGGGCACAGACCTGGAAGGCACCTACAGAAACGGCCCGAATGCCCTGCCTGCTGACGGATTCACTTTCCCTGCTGGTGTAACCACCGTAGTTGATGCAGGATCTTCAGGATGGAAAACTTTTGAGACCTTTAAAAAACAGACGATAGACAGGTCGCAAACCAGGGTGCTCGCCATGCTGAATATAGTAGGTGAAGGTATGGCCGGTGGTCGTTTTGAGAACAATATTGAAGAAATGGATGCGCAGAAGACTGCGGAAATGGCAAAAAAATATCCTGAGATCGTTGTAGGCGTAAAACTTGCCCATTTCAGCGGGCATACATGGACACCCACAGACCGGGCAGTTGAAGCAGCGCGACTGGCCAATATCCGTGTAATGGTTGATTTTGGAGGGGCCAAACCTTTTTTACCCCTGGATTCATTATTTAATGTAAAACTCCGTCCGGGAGACATTTATACGCATGCTTTTGGCGGAAACCCTGAAGTAGGCGTAACCTCTGACAACGGAAGGGAACCTATAGTAGATCCGAAAACAAATAATGTAAAAGCCTTTGTACTTAAAGCACGACAAAGAGGAATTATTTTTGACGTTGGTTTTGGCGGCGCAAGCTTCCTCTTCTCACAGGCAACACCTGCTTTAAAGAACGGATTTTTCCCTAACTCTATCAGTACAGATTTACACACCGGCAGTATGAACGGCCCAATGAAAAGTATGCCAAACATCATGTCTTTATTTATGGCAATGGGCATGCCTTTTAAAGAGGTAATTGCAGCAAGCACCTGGAATCCTGCCAGAGAAATCAGACGCGAAGAACTGGGTAACCTGTCCGTTGGTTCAGTTGCAGATATCGCCATCTTTAACCTGAGAGAAGGCAAATTCGGTTTCTATGCCAGAGATGGCAAGATTGCAGGCAAAAACAGGCTGGAAACAGAAATGACGATCAGAAAAGGGAATATTGTATATAACCTGAATGCTATTGCAGATCCGAATATACTGGTTGGGCAAAATCCAAGTCCACATTAATAGAAATTTAAGCTTAACTAAAGCAATTAAAAAACAAAGGCTGATATGATCAGCCTTTGTTTTTTAATAAAACCCAGATTAATGTTCTTCATGCAGGTATAATCCCGGCTGTAATAGTTTAAAGGTTGGGTTGGCTTTTTTCTGATCAGCAACCATTTTCCTCACATCTTCCAGCAGTTTTTTTGCGTCATAGACGATCCCGTCCTTAACGGTATAGGAAACACCCCCAACACGTTCTACGTCATTGTTCGGCATTACTTTAATCACGCCGGTTCCCAGTAAAGACTGCAGATTCATCAGTGGGTTTTCTTTGGCGATCACAAAATCTGCAAGTTTACCGATCTCAATACTTCCGATATTCTTGTCTTCACCAATTGCTTCTGCACCATTCATTGTAGCTGCTTTTATGATCTCCAGCGGATGGAAGCCAGCCTCACGAAGTAACTCCATTTCCTGTGTATAGGCAAAGCCGTACAGATTGAAGATAAATCCGGCATCTGTTCCAACTGTAACACGGCCACCCCTGTTTTTATATTCATTGATAAAGGTCATCCACAGGCGGAAATTCTCTTTCCATTGTACTTCCTGCTCTGTGCCCCAGCTAAACCAGTATGAACCATGTGCGTTTCTGTTGGGCTGGTAGTAATTCCAGAGTGACGGCAGGGTATATTCTTCATGCCATTCTGCACGTCTCTGGGCCATCAGGTTCCGGTTAGACAGGTAAGCGATCATTGTTGGAGAAAGCGTAAAATCAAGTTTCAGCAATTCATCCATCACGTCATTCCATTTCTTTGAAAACGGCGCAGCAGCCTGTTTCCAGAGCAGGCCGGCTTCACCAAAACGGTCCTGCTCGTTCATATAGTTATAATCGAGAGAATAGTTCTGAACGGTACGATCTGTAAACAAGGCTTCCGGCAGCCCGTACCAGTGTTCCATGGCAGTCAGCCCCGCCCTTGCACTATTCATTACATTCCAGCTTCCTACATAAGTTTGGGAGTGGTGCATCTTGGAGCGCAGGCCCATCTTCTTATTTTCATCCAGTGCAGCCGTCATGATTGCAGGTGTTTCTCCAAAGAACTTAATCCCGTCGGAACCCATTTTCGCGTTATTGCGCACCCATTCACGTGCCTGTTCAACGGTAGTGATCGGCGTTTTGCTGCCCATTCCGAAACGGGTATACTGTTTGATCCTTGGTGCGGTGATCAGGTTCTGGGCACTTTTGCGTTTCTGATCCAGCACCCAGTCTACCCCGTTCATACTTCCGGCCTCCACAATTGTGGTCACGCCATGGGCCATATATAACTTATACACATATTCTGCATCAGAAACCTTATCACCACCGCCAATATGGACATGGTTATCAACAAAGCCCGGCATGAGGTACATACCTTCAGCATTTAACTCTTTTCCGCCAGCCTTTAAAACAGGTCTGAGTTTTGGGTCAGGCGGTGCGCCCGGGTTACCGAACTTATATATACCGGCGATCCTGTTCTTCTCCACTACAATATCTACCGGCCCGTATGGCGGGGACAGGGTACCGTCAATAACGGTAACGCCCCGGATGATGAGTTGCTCCCAGGGGCCATCACCATCTTTACGGTCGGGCGCTTTTTTAGGTTGTGCATGTGCCGGAAGGAGCTGCCATAGGCTACAGCTAATGATAAACAGGAATCTTAATGTGGCTTTCATTTAATGAGGGTTAATGATGAATTATTTATTTACCTACCTGGTATTTTGCGGCCTGTCCTTTTTCAGGTATAGCCTTTTGGATAAACTCGCGAAGGTCATCATTCGCTTTCATGAGATCTTCATACCTGAGGTACATCATGTGACCACTGCGGTATCCTTTCCAGTCCATACGGCCTTTCAGCTTGCCGCTTGGGTCCAGCTGCCACATATTGTACTTTGCATTAAAATAATCGCAGGCCCCGTCATAGTATCCTGATTGGACCAGCAGGTGCATAAAAGGGTTCATGGCCATTGCCTGTCTCAGGTTTTCTCCGGTTTGTTCTATATCTGACCCTTCACGTGTCCATCCTCTGGTATGACCGGCCACGAAGTACTCCAGGTCTGTATGGTATTTGAGATAATTGGTATAATAATAGTTGTTGGCCGGAGTGAAAAGATGCTGCCATGTGGTATTCTCAGGTGAATAGTCAGGCCTTCCTCCTGCATCGTCCCTGTCTACACCAAGGTAACGGGAATCCAGACGCCCGATGGTATAACCTTTATCCCGTAAAAGTTCTTTCCAGAAATAATTAGCCGGCACTGCCAGGTTATTTTGAAGAACGGCTTTCTCAGAGAGCCCGGTATACTTAGCCATCTTGGCTGCAACCCTTTTTTTGGTAGCTTCATCAAGAAATCCGCCCCTGGTTAGTGCCGGGATCAGTTCATTGATGGTAAACTCTTCCACTTCGGGCAGAAAGGCTTCCAATTCCTTTTGCTGATATTCCGGAGGGAGCACTTTGTGGAACCAGGCTGCTGCTGCATAGTACGGAACGTGATTTGCATATTCTACAGGGCCGTCTCTTCTGATACCCAGGTTTGTTGGCGATACGAGTACAACTCCATTGATATACATCCAGTGCTCCTGCTGCAGTTCATAAGCCAGACCGGCAACACGGGTGGTACCATAACTTTCCCCGACAAGGAATTTCGGTGAAACCCACCTGTTCTTGCGGGTTACGAAGGTACTGATCCAGCGCGCAAGATATCTCAGGTCTTTGTTTACACCAAAGAACGTTGAATCCGGTGTTCCTCCATAAGCTCTTGAAAAGCCGGTATTCACAGGCTCTACATATACAATATCTGCAACATCAAGCAGCGAATAGGGATTGTCTTCGATCCCGTATGGCTGAATAGGAAAACCTTCCTTATCTACTTTAATACGGTGAGGACCTGTATATCCCAGGCGCATCCAAAGCGCACCAGCACCCGGGCCTCCGTTAAAAGAGATCACCAGGGGCCTGGTGGCGCTGTCTGCCACGTCAGTACGTCTATAGTAGGTGTAAAATACACTGGCTATTATTTTATTGTTCTTATCCCATACCGGCTGTGTTCCGGTAGTGGCCTTAAATGCCACTGGTTTCCCTTTGATCGTTACTACATGCCTTGTGGTAACGGAGGAATCAGGATTGATCTTAATCCCATTAGCCTTTGCCTGCAGTGTAAACACTGTCAGCATCAATAAATAGAAAGTAATTTGTCGTTTCATGTTAAGAGATTTAAATGATTGTAATCATAATTTATTTGAAAATTGATAGTACGGCCCCTGCTTACAGGCCATTAAATAGTTTTAAAATACGTTTGTACTGATCTGTCCAGCTCACTTCATCTACAAAATCATGGCTCTCCAATGGGTAAACGGCCAGCTCCCAGTTGTCTTTTTTCAGCTCTATCAGCTTTTGGGTTACAAGTACAATATCCTGAAAATTGACATTGATATCTACTATCCCGTGGGTCATTAACAGGTTGCCTTTCAGCCCTGCTGTAAAAAACAGGGGCGAGCTTTGACGGTAAGCTTTTTCGTCATTTACCGGTTCATTCAGGATGCTTGAGGTGTACCCCTGGTTGTAGTTAGACCAGTCAGTAACCGAACGGAGCGCAGCGCCTGATTTAAAAATGTCTGACTGCGTGAACATTGCCATTAAGGTGAGGAAGCCCCCATACGAACCTCCATACAGGCCGATCCTTGCCGGATCAACGTTGTATTTGTCTACCAGCAGTTTTGCGCCGTCAGAAAGATCTGTCAGATCAAGCCCGCCCATATGGCGGTAGATGCCCGTTCTGAAATCCCTTCCATAGCCGGAACTTGCGGTGTAATCGATATTGATCACTGTATACCCCTGGTCTACCAAAAGGTTATTGAACATATACTCCCTGTAATGGTAGCTCCATCCATAGTGCACATTCTGCAGGTAACCATTGGAATGTACAAATACTACCGCAGGCCCTTTGCCCTTCGCATTGGCAGGCTGAAAAACCTGGGCATATACAGCTGTTCCATTCCTGTTTTTATAAGTGATGGTTTCAGGTATTTTCCATGGGTAGGCGTCAAATTCAGCAGTGGTAGACTTTGTAATCTTTACCGGTTTGGCATTCGCCTCATTCTTTTGCAGGTACAGCTCCCATGGCTTGTTGATATAGGAATGCCGGAAAGCAAGCCACTTCTCATCCGGAGAAAGGAAGATCTCATTTCCACCATCTATTGAAGTGAGCTGCAGGGGTTTCCCGCCGCTTACCGGAACGCGGTAAAAATGAACTATACCCGGATGTTTGATGTTCGCGCTGAAATAAAAATTCCGGTGATCATTAGACAGCTGCAGTGTTTGCACTTCGTACTTTCCGGAGGTGACCTGCTTTTTCGCCGTGGTATCGTTTACGTTCACCGTATACACATGTGAATATCCGCTCAGCTCGCTCTGGTAGTAGAAAGTTTCATCATTTACCCAGCCCATAAGCACACCCCGCCCTATACCGGGACCGGCAACCCAGGCATCATCATGCTGCCTGTCAAGCAGGGTCATGGCTCCGTTCAAGGGGTCAAGTTTCATGATCCAGCGGTCTTTATGATCATCAGACATGATGTTGACCACCGCCATTGTACCGGTAGTATTCCAGTAAAACCCTGTGGCCCTCACCTTCCGGTCTTCATTTTTCTTCTGAAGCTCCTGATACCGCTCCGGGTATTCTTTCAGATAACCGGGCAGTTCCTTTATACCCGGAAGTTTTGCCATGGAGATCTGCCAGATACTATCCCTTTGCCTGTCATAGATGTAACTTTTAGCGATGCCCGCTGTGCTGCCAACCTTTGTTCTTCCGGGGATATCTTCTGTATATCCGGAACCTGTCACATAATCAGGCACGATGATATTCCGGTTTTGGGGAACAGCCTGTTCGGTGGTAAACGCTACAAAACGCATATCCGGACTGATGTTCATGTCAGCAACAGTACCCTGGCTATCAATATTAAATGTTTTGGGGTAACCTTTACTTTCCTGTTTTTGCTGCCAGGCGCGCTCGGCTGCGCGGGAACGTACTATAGCGAAAGTTTGCTGCTGCTTTTCCCGGAGCCATCTGGCCTGATCACTGGGTGGTTCAGCAGGGTCTTTCGCCTGCCTGAAATTCGTCAGCTGCCTTACTGCCCCGGCGGGAACAGAAAAACTGTACAGGTTATTATTTCTGCGAAAAATGATTTCGCTCTCGTCCTTACTGAAAACAGGGTTACTTTCCTGTTCTGTGGTTTGCGTAACCTTCGTTTCCGTTCCTTTTTTCAGATCTGCGAATACAATATCCCCCGCACATTCATAAATTACTTTTGAACGGTCACGGGAATAACTTATTTGTTTTTTCTGCAGCGCAGCGGCTGGTTCCGATGTCCTGACAGGCTGACGGCCTCCGGCTGGAACCCGGTAGACCGATGCATGATCCTGCCCATCGGGGTTCCAGCTAAAACCAACCGCCTTACTGTCCGGATTCCACTGAACCTGAACGGGGACAACTCCCATCCATTTTTCGTTCTGCATAATTTTATCCACGGTCAACGTACCTGCAACCTGTGCACTAAGTTTTCCCGTGAGCATGCCGATAAAGAAGAATATACAGAGGTACCTCATGATACAGCCTGGTTAATTAATTGATATCCCAAAAAAGTTTTGTGGTCATCAGGTCTCCTCCGATCGCAGAGGAAGCCGCAGACCAGTTTGCAGTGTTTAACGTCTGTTCCGAAGTTGGATAAAGCAATCTCTTTGGAACCACATTGATAAATGCTGCCACAGGAGCTTTTAGCTCAGGGTAATCCAGCCTGCGGTATTCTGTCCATGCCTCAAATCCCTGGTTATAGAGTGCAATCCATTTCTGTATACCGATCTTCCTTTTCCATGGCCCGGTGGCGGTCTGATAAGCCACCTGTGGCAATCTCAGGTAAGTATCTATTCCGCTTACACCGTAATAGCTGAAGGAAGCAGTTATGGCTGCGTTGTAGTGCTGTTCTGCAGTGCCTGTTGCACCTGGTATTGCGCGCTCCACAGCTTCGGCCAGGAGAAATTCAACAGTAGCATAATCCAGGAGGATAGAAGGTACAGTTGGAGTATAAAACAAATCACCGAAGTGTGAATACCGGCTGTATTCAACAGGCAGTCCGTAAGGAGCACCTACAAATGCGCCGCTCACTGTTGTAAAGTAAACTGCCCGTCTTGGATCAGCCACTGCGTTCATCTGGTCTACCAGTGGTGCAGCAGCCACAAAATCCTGACGGTTACCAACCGCTAAATCTACCCACAGCGGGTTGGTGTTTGGCTGTGCAGTGAGAAAAGTGAGTTTGGCATTTAGGGTATTGGAAGTGAACACACCGGGGATAGCAGCCTGCACGGTGGTTGTACCCAGCTCCGGCAGGGCTTCAATGATACGCATGCCCATCTGAAGTTTCATGGAGTTGGCAAAACTTTTCCAGTTGGTTACCGAGCCGCTATAAATCAGGTCTGAAGTACCAAAGCTTGTTCCTGAGATATCCAGTTTAGCGATCGCTGCATTCAGGCGGCTGATCAGGTCAGTGTATACCGCTTTTTGGTCCTCATATTTTGGCAGCACATTATCAATAACCAGAGCCTCTTTATAAGGAATGTTACCAAATGACTCTACCAGTCTTGTATAGGTATACACATTCATGACTTCAATAATGGCCAGCTGATTTTGCTTTTGTTTGGTTGCAGCATCAGTGAGCGGGCTAACCGCTTCAATGTTCCTCCTGCTTTCATCCAGGTTTTTCAGCACGTTCATATAAACGCTGGTCCAGTTGAACTGGGCAAAATAATTTGAGCCCTCATTATAGGTATTGGCCGAGATCTGCTGTGCAAAGAACCTGCATATCGTCCAGGGTGTTCCTGAGCTACCATAGGTAAGGTCAGACATTGCACCTGCCATTTCCTTTTCGGCATAGGCAAAGAAGGTTTCACCTCCGGCTGCCGTGGCATCCTTAATATTCACATTTAGTTTTTCCAGGTCTTTAGAGCAGGAAGTAAGAACCGCGATTAAAGACAATATGATGATGATTCTTTTCATTTTATTAAAATTGAAGTTTAACATTTAACCCAAAATCCCTTGTTGTAGGCAATGGGCCTAATTGGTACCCCTGGATATTACCAGCACTTAAGCCTGATTCAGGATCAGCGTAGGGCAGGTTTTTATGTATGATCCATAAGTTGGAGCCAACTGCAGAAATGCTGAGCCCGCGGACCCGTATTTTTTTCAGGAAGGCTGGATTGACTTTATAGGTAATGGCTACCTCTCTCAGCTTGATATAAGTTGCATCATAAATGTAAAGTGCCTGCGGGCCTTTCACAATACCAAGGGCATTGTTATAGGTGTCCATCCTTGTTCTCACTGCGTTTGGTGATCCGTCAGGAGCAACACCGGCCAGGATGATACCTCCTCCGTCAGCCAGAGAGTTCCTCATCGGGTTACCAAGGTCATTGAGTCCGACAGTATTTTCGTACAATCCGGAACGGTAACCCTGTGCCATATCACTGGAGAAGATATCTCCGCCTTTTTGCATATCAACCAGGAAGCTCAGGCTCAGGTTTTTGTACCTGAAACTGTTGCTAACGCCGCCTTTCCAATCCGGATTTACATCCCCGATCACATTATTAAAGGTGGAGGTTTTTGCGTACTCTCCGGTTGTCTGGTTAATCACGCGTGCTCCGTTCAGATAAATAAAATCTGCTCCCTTCAGGGTACCGTAAGCCTCACCAACCGTAGCATTCAGCGTAACTGTACCTCTGAATGAACCCAGCTGAAGGTTGTCTACCCCCTCAAACAGCGATACTACTGTATTCTTATTTTTTGCCCAGTTTACCTTTACATCCCAGCTAAAGTCTTTACTGGTAACCGGTGTTCCGGAAAGGACAACCTCCACACCTTTATTTTGTACTTCCCCTGCATTTACATACTTGGAAGTATAACCCGTTGTAGAAGAAACCTCAACCGGGATGATCTGATCTTTGGTATTTGTTTTATAAACCGAAACATCAAGTCCGAGCCTTCTTTTCAGGAATGACATTTCTACCCCTGCTTCATAACTCTGTGTTGATTCCGGCAAAAGGTTAGCATTGTTCTTTGTTGTATTTACGGCATATAACGGAACCGATCCGAAAGGAGTTGGCTTTTGCAGGATATCCGTCAGCCTGTTTGCCGGGGCACTGCTCCCTACTTCAGCATAGTTCAGCCTTAACTTACCAAAATTGATAAAATCGCTTTTCAGCAAATTAGAGAAGATGAAACTCGCTGCTACAGAGGGATAGAAAAACGTGCTGTTATTCTCCGGTAAAGTAGAGGCATGGTCACTTCTTCCGGTCACATCCAGGAAGTAAGTATCATTATAACCCAGGGAAACCAATCCGTAAATTCCATCCACACCCAGTTTTTCTGCAACCTCAATAGGGGCAGCCGGTGCGCTCACCGAATTGGAAACGGAGAACAGACCGGGAACGATCAACCCGCCGTTAGTTTCCATAAATACTGTTCTCAGGTCATTTCTACGGATATTTGTTCCCACTACGCCACTGATGTTCAGTTTTTTAGTGATGTTTTTGTTGAAATTTAACATCAGGTCATAGTTTGATTCCATAAAATCAATATCCTGCCTGGTATAACGGCCAACCTGTCCGGTAGTACCGGTATTGGTACGGTCTTCCTGTAAATAGGAGTAGGTATCAACAGAAACACGGCCATCTGCGGTTAACCAGTCTGTCAGTTTATATTTCAAACCCAGATTACCATAAAAACGGGTACGGGTATCAGATTCATAATTTTCATACCTGGTCCAGTATGGGTTATCAATTGTTCCACCGATGAAATTGGTGATATTTCTTCCTGTTGAAAAATAAGCATCCTTCAACTGACCGAGATCCACGTTATTTTGCCACCACTGACGTACAATAGCGGAATAATTTCCACCACCCGAACCCGACTCATTACCGGTAAGGTTTCTTCCGGTTACATCTGCCTTAGAGAAATTCCCGCTGCCGTTTACCGTCAAACGGTCATTGATCTTAAAGGTATTGCTCATGGAAAAGTTATTCCTCTTGATATCACTGTTTGGCAATAGACCTTTTTGGTTCACATTGGTATAAGAAAAGCGGTAGTTTCCTCCATTGTCTGTGCTTCCGGCCATGGAAATGCTATTTGTATTGGTCACAGGCGTTTCAAAAAATGCGTCCGGGCCATTTTTAGGCGCCACCCAGGGTGTTGCCACATGGTAGGTAGCCAGGGCGGGATCAAATGCGTTCCACTGGTATACCAAAAGTGAGGGATCATAGGCGGCACCGAATGAGCCATAGGCATTAAAAGCGGGTACCAGGTCAAGAACACCATCGCCGTTCACATCCTGCGAATTAAAGAACTGGTCCCTGTTTGGGCCATATATCTTTTCATAACCACTACCATATTCCTGCTGGAACTTAGGCCAGGTAGATTTGTCTATTACACCGATAGTAACTCCCGAACTCAGTTCTATTACAGGCTTTCCTTTTCCGGCCCCTTTTTTCATGGTAATAATGATCGCTCCATTGGCAGCACGTGATCCGTAAAGGGCAGTAGCAGCTGCCCCTTTCAGTACGTTCATGGATTCTACATCGTCCGGGTTAATATCTGAAGCAAGGTTTCCAAAATCATATCCTCCGCCGGCACCCTGCTGATCCGCAGTGTTGAAGGTAGAATTGCTGACAGGTACACCATCCACTACAAACAGGGCCTGGTTATTCCCGGTTAATGAGGTATTACCCCGGATCACAATGTTTGTTGAGCCACCGAAGTTATTATTTCGTTGCACCTGTACACCTGCAGCTTTTCCTGATAAGCTATTGGTGATATTTGAAGTAGGCACCTGGTTCAGGCTTTCACCGGAGAGTTCCTGGCTGGCATACCCCAGTGATTTCTTCTGCCTTGAAATTCCCAGTGCGGTAACTACAACTTCATTCAGCTTATTTTCTTCGTTTACCAAAGTGATGTTGTACACGGAGCCTGTGGTAACCGGCATCCGTACGGTTGAATAACCTATAGAGGTTACGATCAGGGTAGTGCCAGGTGCGGCCTGTACCCTGAACTTCCCGTCTTTGTCGGTCTGTGTTGCAGTACCCGTTCCTTCTACCACGATGGAAACACCGGGGATTGCTCCTCCTGTGTCTTTAACGGTTCCGGTTATAAGTTTGGTTTGCGCTTCTGCCTTGGCAAAGGCAAAAAACAGTAAAAAGAGTAGTATTTTTTTCATATTTCAGCGGTTTGAATTAAAGTACTATAATAAAGGTTTAGGATAAGCGCATTAAATTGGGGGTGAATAGATTACCAGAAGGAAAACAATCTAATTTACCTAGAATTCGAGGCTGAATTTTACATTTTTTACCAACTATATATCATATTTTAGCCTATTGCAGTATTTAACATCAAAAAATCAGATAATAAATACACACATACCATATACAGTCATTATAAAATATGATTTTTATGTATTTATAACATATATAAGTACACAAATAGATGACGTAACGCCAAAAATCAAATGTTAAACTGTAATAAACGAGAATATTTAGTTCACAAAATAAAAATGTCCTGTTTTTATTGACAGATAACCATGCATCCATCAACAAAAAAGGACGTTAACAACCAGAGGGGATATTTTTATTTTACAAAAGAATAGTGCGGAGGCTAATATCAAGGGCAGATACCTGAGTATACCTTAACTTTAGTCAATTTTAGCAGGTTTTCCTTTAATGAGGTAATATACCGGAATACCGATCATGGTAATGATCAGGCCGGGCCATGTAAACTTCGGTTTGTAAACAATGAGCAGCAGACAAAAGGCAAGCCCCATCATGATATAGATAATTGGCAGAATAGGGTAACCGATAGCTTTATAAGGCCTGTCAGCATCCGGGCGTTTCCTGCGCAGGATAAATATTCCGCAGATCGTCAGTATATAAAACCCTACAACAACAAAGGAAATCATATCAAGCAGATCGCCATAGCGGCCGCTAAAACACCATAAACAGGCAATAAGGCACTGAACCCAAAGCGCAAAACTCGGAACAGCATTCGTATTGAGGCTTGCCGCTTTCTTAAAGAACAGCCCGTCAGTAGCCATTGAGTAATATACCCTGGCGCCGGACATGATCAGTCCGTTATTACAGCCAAATGTAGAGATCATGATCATGACTGCAATGATCACGGTACCACTCGCCCCAAAAATCACATGACTTGCTGCTACCGCTACACGGTCTTTGTCTGCGCCGGCAATCTCAGGCAAGGTGAGTACACCGGTATACATTACATTCGCAGTGACATAAATGATAGTCACAACAAAAGTGCCCAGCGCTAAGCTAAGGCCAATATTCCGTTTCGGATTCTTTACCTCACCGGCTATAAAAGTGATATTGTTCCAGGAATCACTGCTAAAAATAGAGCCTACCATTGCCGCTGCAACGGCACCCAGCGCAGGAATCAATGTATATTCTGCTCCTTTAACCCCGGAAGGCAATAGTGTATGTATATCCAGTGCATTGGTCCAGTTGGCCTTCCAGACCTCGGCTTTTAATGCCCAGAACCCAAACACGATGAGGCCGCCAAGACTTAGTATTTTTACGATGGTAAAGGTAGTCTGGATCATCTTGCCACTTTTCACCCCCCTGGTATTGAGATACGTAAGAAAAACAATTACACAAACGGAGAGCAGCTGGGCGGGGGAAATGGTGATGACAGCAAGATCTACCAGTACCAGGTCTTCACTGAAAATTGGAAAGATATAGGCTGTAAACTTTGCAAATGCTACCCCTACAGCGGCAATAGTGGCAGTCTGGATCACTGTAAAAAAGCTCCAGCCGTAAAGGAAACTGACCAAAGGGTTATATGCTTCTTTGAGATAGACATACTGCCCTCCTGCTTTAGGGAACATGGCACTGAGTTCTCCATAACTTAATGCAGCTGCAAGTGTCATGAAACCGGTGATCACCCAAACCAGGATCATCCATCCTGAGCTCCCTACGTTCCGCACAATATCTGCGCTGACAATGAAGATTCCGGAGCCGATCATACTCCCCGCAACGAGCATTGTCGCATCGATTAGCCCAAGAGATGGCTTAAATGAAGTTTTTTGTTCTTCCATTGATTAAATAGGTTTGTTGAACTCAAAAATACCCGAATACACTCCGAAAAGTATTCCATATTTAATCAATCATTGACCGATATTAACCAATGTCATTCATATTGTTCTTTGTAATTTCTTGGGCTTTTGCCGGTTATAGATTTAAAGACCCTGTTGAAGTTGGCAATACTGTTAAAGCCGCAGCCATAAGCTATGGAGGCAATTCCGTTATGCGAGCCGCTCATCAGCTGCTTGCAGGCTTCATTGATCCGCACTTTATTCAGAAAGCTGACCAGGGTATAACGGGTATGTTTTTTAAAATAACGGCAGAAAGCATGCGGCGTCATAAATGCCTGTTCGGCTACTTCCTCTAAAGTAAGATCCTTATTGTAATTCTGAATGATATAATTATAGATGGATGCCACACGCATCCCTTCGTTATCATTGATGGATTTAGGAAAGGTATCTACTGTTAATGGTTCCAGGTCTTTTACATCGCTCAATGCTTTTAGCAACTGCAGAAATTGCATCAGCTGATCTATGCCGTCAGAATGCAACAGGGCGGTTAACCTGTCTGATACATCCGAAAATAATTGCTGGGGAACTTTGAAGCCGCAGTTATATGCATCCAGAAAGTGCTGCACAGTCCTCATTTCCGGTAAATCAAATAAGGCGGCCAGCTTGTCCGTCGGATTAAAAAAAACAGTGACTGTGCGTATCTTTTTGTTGCTGTCGCCAGAAAAATATTCCGGGTCACTTTTAAATACATGGGGCATATTCGCTCCAAAAAGATAGATTTCCCTGGCATGAAACAAATGCATGTTCATCCCTGCCACAAGTGTACCCTCCCCTTCCTGTATCCAGGTCAGCTGTATTTCTTTATGGCGGTGCAAATGCGTATAGAAATGGGGCATATCCTCAGTCTGAACCATGATCGTTTTGTCATGAGAAGCCGGTATAGTAAAGGGGAGTACTTTCATGATCAAAATATACAAAAAACTTAAGGGCCGTCAAAACAAAAGACTGAAAAAACACTGTTATATAGTATATTAGCTATATCTGTCTGGCGAAAACGGTTGAATATCCATGGAAAGTGGTGCTCCATTTACCAATTCGCTCACCAGTTTTCCTGTAGCCGGGCCTAGGCTCACTCCCATCATACCATGGCCGGTAGCGACAGTTAAGTTTCGCAACACCTTACTGTTGCCCAGATAAGGCAACCCGTCCGGAGAGCAGGGCCTGAAGCCAAACCAGATATCTTTTTTTTCAGGCAGATCCGGCCGGAAACCGGGAAGGTATGCAGGGATAGAGGCTACAATTCCTTTCACTCTGTTTATATTAATGCGGTCATTGATCGCATCGATCTCCATTGTGCCACCAAAGCGTATCCGTCCGCCCATAGGCGTCACTGATACCTTCGCTTCACAAAGCAGCGCAGCGATATGCATATTCTTCTGTGTGTCATCAACCATAAAAGAATATCCTTTACCCGGCATCAGCGGGATTTTAAATCCTGCCCGCTTCGCCACTTCGGGCGACCATGAGCCGGTAGCCAGTACATAATGATCTGCCGCATATTCCTGCCCGGCAGCAATAACCGATGTAATCTGACCTTTCTCCTGCACCACCTTTGTCACCTCCATGTTCTTAAGAATTTCCACGCCGCTCTCCTGCAGGTTCCTTTGCAAAAGTGCCAGAAGCAGGTTGGGATTCAGATGAGCATCACAACGGTAATGAACTGCGCCTTTCACATCAAGTTCCAATCCGGGCTGCAGTTGTTTAGCTTCAACGGCGGACAATGAAACTGCATCCAGGCCCAGCGCCCTTGCCTGCTCAGCGGTATGCAGTTCTTCTTCTTCAACCCTGTCTGTTTTATACAGCATCAGGATTCCGTTGTTTGACAGGCCGAAATCACCAATTTTAACCGTAAGATCAGCATACAGGTCCTTGCTCAGCAAAGAAATATCACGTAAAGGCACTGCCGCTTTTTCGGCCTGCTGCTGATTTGCGCTCTTCATGAACTTTAGTCCCCAGCCTATCAGGGCCGGGTTAAGCGAAGGCCTCACATAAAAAGGGCTCCGGCTATTGAACATCCACTTGATTCCCTTTTCCAGCATGCCGGGGGCGGCCAGGGGAACAAAGTGGCTCGGAACGATCATCCCGGCATTACCAAATGAACAATTATCAGTAAGATCTCCTTTCTCCAATACAGTCACATCCCAGCCAGCCTGACGGAGATAATAAGCAGAACTTAACCCGATAATTCCAGCACCTATAATAATTGCTTTAGCCATTTATTGTTATAATTTATACGCTCATGAATAATTTACAGCACCTGAAAACCCCTGGCATAGGGATCATCATCATCAATTTTAATGGTATTGTAACCATACACCTTTGCCCATCCCTCAATACTGGGGATGATAGCAGTGCGGCCATGGAGGTCAACCACCTCTTCTACCCTGCCCGTGAATGTGCTTCCAATGATACTTTCGTGAATAAAGGCATCTCCCTTTTTCAATTTGCCTTTGGCAAACCATTGTGCCATGCGGGCTGAGGTACCCGTTCCGCAAGGCGATCTGTCAATAGCTTTGTCGCCATAAAAAACCGCATTACGCGCAGTAGCAGATGGTGATTTGGTTTCACCTGCCCAGAGCACATGTGTGCAGCCCTTTATGGTAGGATTATCAGGGTGTACAAAACTGTATAATGAATTGATCTGCTTACGGATCACCCTGCTCCAGGAGATCAGCTGATCAGCGGCATAATGATCAATTCCTTTAAAGTTTGGCTGAGGATCAATGATGGCATAAAAATTACCGCCATATGCCACATCAAATGTCAGCATTCCCAGGTCAGGGCATTCCACCTCCAAACCTTCTGCATCCAGGTACGAAGGCACATTGGTAAGTTTTACTGAAGACACCTTATTGTTCTCCTGCTTGTATTCAATAAGGACCAGGCCTGCGGGGGCCTCCATTTTAACTACGCCCGGAACTTTTGGAATGATCAGCCCTTCTTCAATAGCAATGGTGATCGTTCCGATAGTGCCATGCCCGCACATCGGCAAACAGCCGCTTGTTTCAATAAACAGGACAGCAATATCATTTTCAGGATCATGGGGCGGATAGAGTATGCTGCCAGACATCATATCATGGCCACGCGGCTCAAACATCAGCCCCTGCCTGATCCAGTCAAATTCTTGCAGGAAGTGCTGTCTTTTTTCGCTCATGGTTGCCCCTTTCAGATTGGGCCCTCCGCCGGCAACCAGTCTGACCGGGTTGCCGCATGTGTGTGCATCTATACAAAAAAAGGTTTTACTTGACATATCTTATTTTATCATTGATGAGTTTGTCATTGATTGATCAACCATCCGCCAGATCCCCAGCGGGTTTTCCTCCTGCAAAGCGGCGGGCAATAATTTACTGTCCCAGTTCTGCCAGCTGAACGGGCGCACAAAACGGCGCACAGCCGTAGTGCCTACTGAAGTAAAGCGGCTGTCATTGGTAGCGGGAAAAGGGCCGCCATGCTGCATTGCGCCACAAACCTCAACCCCTGTAGGTACACCATTCATCAGTATCCGTCCGCAAATATCTTCTGCTTTATCCAGCAAAGTCCGGTAGCTGTCCGGCTCTGTATCATCAGCCATGACTGAAATGGTCAGCTGACCGCCAATACAATCCAGCACCTGCTCCATTTCCATGTTATTTTCAGCAATAACAAGCAGTGACCAGGGGCCAAAAATCTCTTCTTTAAGTTTGGGGTTTGCTATAAAATCTTTTGATGACACCTGGGCAATCATTCCTCCTGCCTGGTTTTGTGCCCCTTCAGCAGCAAGCTGAGACTGCACCAGCAGCGTAACACCGGCTTCTTTGAGCATCTCAGTTGAAAGTTCATGGTAATTACTGCAAATTGCCGGGGTAAGCATAGCCGCAGAAGGGATTTCAGCGATCTTCTCAGCAAGTGTATCCTTAAAACGCGTCAGCCCTTCAGAAGCAATCCCTATCAGCAAACCCGGGTTAGTACAAAACTGACCTGCACCCATCGTAATGGAAGCAGCATATTGTTCTGCAATCTTTTCAGCCCTGGAATGCAGTGCAGCAGGCAATAACAAAACAGGATTGATGCTTCCCATTTCTGCGAACACCGGAATAGGTACTGCTCTTTCGGCAGCCAGCCTCGTCAGCGCCATACCACCTTTATAGGAGCCTGTAAAAGTAACAGCCTTTGTTTTTGGATGCTGAACCAGCAATGCGCCGATTTCAAATCCATTATCGAATAACATAGAAAATACCCCCGGCGGCATACCCGTAGAAATTACCGCCTTTTGAATTGCCGAGGCCACCAGGGCACTCGTGCCCGGATGGGCAGCATGTGCCTTAACAACAACCGGGCAACCCGAGGCCAGGGCAGATGCTGTATCACCACCGGCAACTGAAAATGCCAGCGGGAAATTACTGGCACCAAACACAACGACAGGGCCAAGCGGTACGAGCATTCTCCTTAGGTCTGGCCTTGGCGCAGGCTGCCTTTCAGGCAACTCATGGTCAATAATAGCCTCTACCCATGACCCTTCCGCAACCAGGTCAGCAAACATATTCAGCTGCGCAACAGTCCTTCCCCTTTCTCCCTGGATCCTGCCCTGTGGCAAACCGCTTTCGGCACAGGCCCGTTCAATCAGGATATTGTCCAAAGCCAGGATTTCTTTTGCAATTGCGCGCAGAAAATCCGCTTTAAGATCCTTATCTATATTTTTATAGCTGACAAAGGCATTTGCCGCAGACAGTAGTGCATCGTCTACATGTTTCTTCTGGGCAGGGAAAAAATCCCCGTCAAGAACTTCAGCTGTCAAAGGATTTACTGCTCTGAATGCTGAAGTAGCCGCTTCGGCATATTCATTTGCCACTAAATTCTGTCCGTTCATTTTTATGAATTAAAATATAATGTGTTGTGGTTATCCCCAGCTTCCCTCAGGCAATACCGGTCTTACTGCCAGCGCAGCGCTGATCACCTTCAGTACCTGTTCGCGTTCCTCGCCTGCAATAACCAGGCGCGGTGCACGCACGTATTCTGTTCCCGTACCCGTTGCTACTTCAGCAAGTTTAATATACTGTACCAGTTTTGGTTGAATGTCAAGGTCAAGCAGTGGCATAAACCAACGGTAAATAGCTACAGCCTCCTCGTTCCTGCCTGATTTTGCCAGGCGGAAAAGCGCCACTGTTTCCTTTGGAAAGGCATCCACCAGGCCGGCCACCCAACCATGGGCCCCTATCAATAAACTCTCTAGTGCTAATGGATCTACGCCGGTAAAAATCTTGTAGCGCTCTCCAAAACGATTGATCATCCGCGTAATGTTACTCACATCACGGGTAGATTCTTTTACAGCAGTAATATTACTATATTTTTCGAGTTTAGCAAACATGTCAAGTGTAACATGTATCTTATAATCAATGGGATTGTTATAAATCATGATGGGCAACGTGGTGCTTTCTGCAACAGCGCCGAAGTAGGTTATAGTTTCCTCTGAAGAGGCATAATAGCGAAGCGGAGGAAGCAGCATTAATCCGGAAGCACCCAGTTCCTGACCTTTTTTTGCGTGATACACAGCAACTCTTGTTGCCTGCTCAGCAATACTAAAGATTACCGGTACCCGCCCGGCCACAGTTTTAACAGTTTCAGCAAGCAGAATAAATTTTTCTTCCTCAGATAAGGTACTGGCTTCTCCAAGGGAGCCCCCAATGACAATACCGTTTACGCCCGCTTCAAGCTGGGCTTCTATCCCTTTATTACACGCATCAAGATCAAGTTCTTCTTCTGAGGTAAATTTAGTAGTGATTGCAGGAAAGACTCCTGCCCAAAAATCTATATTCATAACTGTGTTTTTCTTTCAAAATTAGAGTTATGAAATTTGATTATTACTTGAAAATTACCGCATATTGGTTAGATTTTAACATATAGTATAATCAGAAGAACAGGTGTAACCAACAATTGATAAAATGATTGCAAGGTTAGTCCTGAAAACAAACAAAATCAGCTTAACCGGTAGGAAGAGCCGGATTACAGCGGAATAGAAAGCAGGGGGATTTTCAACCCTGAGGCCATGATCCTGGTTTTGCTTCTATGCACCAGCGAGTCCCAGAAACCATGCCGCTTCGGGATCATGATGAGCATATTTGCGTCAAAGGAGATGATCTCTTTCTCAATCTCCTGCAGTACAAGTTTTGACCGGATATGCTTATAATGGTAGGTGATGCCATCAACTTCTTCTTCATAGATATGCTCAGCGGGCACAGACCTGTTTTTCAGTTCTTTTACCTTTTCATCAACATAAAAGAACTCAATCTCAGCGCCGAGGATAGTAGTCAGTTCTTTAATTCCTGATGAGATTTTCTCCGGCAGTTCATGGGGAACATCACAGGCAAACAGGATACGTTTGGTGCCGTCAAATTTAGCCCCCATAGGAACGGCAAGCACCGGGAACCTCATTTTTTTTATGGCCGCCGTTGTGGTATTGCCCCAGAGGTCCTGTTCCAAAGATTTAGCGGCCATTCCAATAACCAGCAGGCTGGCCTCATACTTTTCTACCAGGCTGACGATCTCATCCTCTATAAAAGAAAGCCTTGACTCATGGACAACATCTATATCGTATCTTTTTGACAGTCCTCTTGCCAGTTCCAGCAGCCTGAGGTCATTGTCTATGATCAGTTGCTGAATGGTAGATACAGGGAACAGTGTATTAGAGACATGCACGGGTAATTTGAAAGAGTTAAACAGTACAAGCGAATAATCAAACTGTTTTGCTGCAGCTGCTGCATATTCCACTGCGTTATCGGCGATTTTTGAAAAGTCTGTTGTTACAATTATCGTGGCCATCGTTTGGGATTAGTTTTACGGATGAAAATTCGGAGGAATTACTTATTCACTCCCCAGCTCTTATTTGGCAATGGGCCCATTTCAAGTTCAAGTGTACCACCCGCTGTTAGCTGAGCATGAGTAAACCATGGTGTATTCAATTCCTTACCATCAAATTTTGCACTTAGAATGTATTTATTGACAACGGAGCTGTGATTGGCGATGATATGGAAGGTTTTGCCACCAGGCAGGTCTATGTTCACTTTTTCAAAAACAGGGCTGCCAATTGTATATACCGGATTACCTGGTGTAAGCGGATAGAAACCCATTGAAGAGAATACCACAAAAGCACTCATTCCGCCGCCGTCTTCGTCTCCGGGAATACCAAATACATTATCTTTAAACCAGGTATCAAGCAGGAAGCGTATCCTGCTCTGGGTTTTCCAGGGTGAGGTATAATTGTACAGGTATGGGATATGAAAACTAGGTTCGTTGCCCATTGAATACTGTCCTACAATACCCGTTACATCAGGAAACTTGGCCTGAAATGCATATTTACTACGGCCTAATGGTTCGCGGTAAAGCTGATCCAGTTTATCTTCGAATGCGGTCTTCCCGCCAAACAGGCCAATCAATCCGTTTACGTCTTCCTGAACCTGCCATAGATAAGTCCAGCCGTTGTTCTCATCGTAATAGTCCCTGCCGCCCATACCACCGTCAAACTTCGGATCAATATTAATCCAGTTTCCTTTGGCATCTTTTGGCATGAACATTTGCTTTTTGGCATCCCACAAATTCTTGTAGTTCTGTCCGCGGGCACTGAATCTTTTAAAATCCGCTGTTTTCCCCAGATCTTTTGCCAGCTGGCTTAATGCCCAGTCGTCATAACTGTGCCCCAGTGTAATGGCAACAGCCTGGCGCTTTTCAAAATCATGTACCGCCGGGTTAGTTTCCTTTTCACCAATATGCAGCGCAGGGAAATAACCATTCTTGTAGTAAAAATCCTCCAGATCCGTTTTTGGCCCGTTCTTCCAGGGCAGCATGGTAGCTTCAGTGGCATTTTTAAACACGCCTTCATAAGCTTTGGCTACGTCATAGTTCCTTAGCCCTTTACGGTAAGCATCCAGGAAACTCACTGTAGAGTGGAATCCGTTCATGCAGGCATGATCACCAAACAATACGGGAAAGGTGGGCATCCACCCGCTTTGCTCGTACATGTGCACGTAGGAGTTGAGCATATCTTCTTCCTGTGAGGGGTTAAGTATCGTTCTGAGCGGGTGCAGCGCCAGATAAGTATCCCATACCCAGTCGTCAACATAAAACGGCCTGTCAGATTTGTGGATCTTGTTATCGAAACCGCTAAAATACCGGCCATCCTCGGTGATATCTACCATACGCTCAGAACTGCGGTATAACGCGGTATAAAAAGATCTTTTCTGGGCTTCTGTGCCGCCATCGGTTTTGATCTGGTTGATCACATCAGACCATGCCTTTTCGCCTTTTTTCTTTAGCGACCCAAAGCTTTCTGATTGAAATTCTTTATCGAAGTTTTTGCGGGCCTGTGCTGCGCTGATGTATGATATCGCATATTTAAAAGTTACCTCATTTGCTCCGTTTTGGGGAAATGTAATCCAGGCCCTGATATCTTTCCCATTTACTGACCGTTCTTCCAGCAGCTGGTTACCTTTCACGGTACCTACAGTTGCGCCGGTGTTAAAAACACCATATAGATATACTTTGATATTCCCGTGATAGGTTTCTACACCCGCTATCTCGCTGTCTGATATGAATTTAAACTCACTTTCACCTTCATTGTACACGCCCAGCAATAAAGATTTGGGGCTGTTTGCTTTAAAACTGAATTGATAATACCCAACCTTTTTGCCTGGCACAAATTCTACTTTAATATCAGTGTCAACCAGATAGGTTGAATAATACCAGGGGCGGGTGACCTCCAAATCGTAATCATAGGCCATTTTACCTTTCCAGCTATTAATATCCAATGCGGTATTGACAGGTTTAAGGGAAAAGACCTCACCCAGGCGATGGGAAACAATGTTCAGCGGAAAGCTGGAGATCTGGTCATCCATATAGTCTTTCCTTTGCGGAAACATCCTGATCATCTGATTAGGAAGCTGGATAGTTGGCCGGGTTGGCTCTAACAGCTGCCCCACGTTACCGATCCGCGGGTCTACATATTTCAGGTTACCACTGCCGCTGTTATCATTTTGTGTTTCCTGTGCAAAAACAGTGCAGCTGATATTTAATATCAATACTAAGGTAAAAATTGGCTTCCAATTTAAGGCTTTCTCAAAGAAGTGTCTGGTCATTTTTAAATGTTTACTCTTTCGCAGGATTTATAAATATGCTAAAGGCCGCAGCCAATATTGCTATCAGCTGCGGCCTTTATGATTAGTAGTAGCTACTGTTTAAATTGGAGTTTTGTTTTTCTGCCGCTTCAATAATAGAAAAATCGGAGAGAATGAGCGGGGCACCTTTTTTCACACAGACGTTGTGCTCAAAGTGAACTGCCGGCGAGTTATCCGCAGATACTACCGTCCACCCGTCATCAAGTATGTGTATTTTATTTGATCCCATAGTAATCATAGGTTCAATTGCCAAAACCATGTTTTCTGTTAGCTTTTTACCTTTACCTTTTACACCGTAGTTTGGCAGTTGCGGATCTTCATGCATTTCCCTTCCTACTCCATGCCCTACAAAATCCCGGATCACACCGTAACCGTGTTTACCATAGGTATAGCTTTCAATAGCCTGCCCGATGTCGCCGGTGCGGTTGCCTGTAACAGCCTGTTTAATACCCTCATAAAGAGATTCCTTAGTGATCCTCACCAAATCCAGAATCTCTTTTGTGGTTTCGCCCAAGATAAAGGTATAGGCGTGGTCGCCATGGAACCCGTTCTTATATACAACTGTATCAATGGAAACTATATCTCCTTCCTTTAACACATATTTTCCCGGAAATCCGTGGACGATCTGTTCATTCACGGAGATACATAACGAGTATGGATATCCATGGTATCCTTTACAGGATGGGCTGGCCCCGTTATCGCGGATAAATGTTTCAGCCATTTCATCCAGCGAGAGTGTGGTTATACCGGGTTTCAGTAATTTAGCCACCTCGGTAATTGTAGCACTAACCAGCAGGCAGCTTTCACGTTGGACCGCCACTTCCTCATCAGATCTAAATAAATTCATTGTGTTATCTTTTTTTACAAAAATAACGATTTCAAGGGATAATGCCTATTGCTGACTATCCGCCTTCAGAAACATGAAGTTATCGTGGCAATAGTCCCTAAGGCTGAAAATCGGTTGAGAGGCTCAGGTCTTTCCATTTCCGGGCGGCTTCCAGTTTGGCGATATCGTTTTTTTCCACGCCATTATAAGCATCACTGCCGAGCAGCAACCTGAGTGGCGGATTGTCTGCACCTGCAATCTGTATGATGGCTTCGGCTGCTTTCACCGGATCACCAGGCTGTTTACCATTGTAGTCGCGCTGAAAACGGGCCATGGCACCTACCGTGGCGTCATACTCCGGACGGCCTTCTTTTAACTCCGTGGATGCCCCTGCAAAATCAGTACGGAAACCTCCCGGTTCGATGATCGTGGTTTTAATACCCAATGGGCCCACTTCCTTATTCAATACTTCTGAAAAGCCTTCTACTCCCCATTTAGCTGTAGAATAAGGCGCACGTCCAACTGAGCCTATCCTTCCGCCTGCGGATGAGAATTGGATGATATGACCTGAGCCCTGCTGCCGCATTAAAGGGATCACAGCCTTTGTCATGATGATCGTGCCAAAGAGATTTGTTTCTATTTCCTTTCTGAAATCATCAAGCGATGTATCCTCAATAGGGTTTACATTTCCATAACCGGCGTTATTGACCAGTACATCCAGCCGGCCAAAAGTATCAACAGCTGCTTTGACGGCTGCAGCCGCTGCCTGTTCATCGGTTACGTCAAGCGCAACGGTAAGTACCTGTTCGTTATATTGTTCTTTCAGATCTGCGAGTTGCTCCGGATTGCGGGCGGTAGCCACGAGCTGATATCCTTTTTTCAGTACTGCTTTGGCCAGTTCACGGCCCAAACCGCGGGAACTGCCTGTTATTAACCAAACCTGTTTCATGTCTTTGTTTTTTTGTATAACAAAGGACGGTTCTTTTTAGGCTACACTGTTTTGTTTAAAAGTTCAAATTGCTTTAGTTAAACGTTCATTGTGTATAAGCAGGGCTGATCAGCAGCTCGTCCAGGGTTGTAAACCTATTTAATGGTAAAATGATAGTCTCTGTGAGGAATGCTGCATCTGCTGCCGATATTGGAAAATATCCTCTATTGAAACTACTGTCAGTTGATGGGTTATGGCAAAATCTATCACCTCAGGTAAGCGGGCCATGGTGCCGTTTTGGTTGGTTAGCTCACACAATACCGCCGAATGATCTAATCCGGCTAGTTTCACCAGATCAATACTTCCTTCCGTATGTCCCCTTCGTGAAAAGACTCCGTTATCCTGTGCAACGAGGGGGAATACATGTCCGGGCCGGGCCAGGTTTTGCGGTTTCGAATCCGGGTGAATAGCCGTGTGGATCGTAGTTAATCTGTCTTTTGCAGATACACCGGTGGTTACCCCTTCAACTGCCTCTATCGATGTTGTAAACGGTGTTTTATACCGGCTGGTGTTATGGGCAACCATTGGCATTAACTGTAAGGTTTCTGCCTTCTTTCCAGTTAAACAAAGGCAGATGATGCCACTGCAGGCACGGATCATCAGGGCCATGTCATCAACCGTCATTTTTTCTGCTGCAAAAATGAGGTCACCCTCGTTCTCACGGCTTTCATCGTCCACCAGTAAAATGCCTTTACCATTTTGAAGACAGTTGATCGCATGATTTACTCTGTCAAAACCCGATTTCCCAAAATATTTTAAGTCATTCATAAAATTAATATAATATCGCTTTTTAAGCTTGTTGATGTTCAGGCGATTAAACGTTTAAAAAAACCAATTAACCTGCTATCTTTCTTTTCCATTATTCGTCCCTTTTCTTCAGGATACAGGTGTTGTACAATGTCGCTTTGCCAATAGGCCTGCGAGTTTATGTCCATCCCAGACAACCTTCCGTTGAATCCCGCCCCGGTGTCAAGGTTTACTATGTTAAGGCACTTCATCGGCGTTTTTAAATTATAGTGAAGTGTTGGAGTATGCCCAATGAAGATCTGGCTAAAAAGGCTCAGCCGTTCAGTCAGTTTAGCGTGATCGATTGTACTTAGCTGTTCATTTCTGGTTGCCATGTCCCAAAGGCTCCGGTCAGTCCAGAAGGAGTATATATCCGTATCCTTCAACGGTCCTTCAGAGGAGGTAAACTCGGCATGAATAAATAATCGGTTGTGGCTATCTATGTAAAAGTTTTGCATGCGCTGAAAAAAATCACTATGCAGCTGTTTTTCTTCCTGCATTGAATCAGCATAACTATTGATCGTTCCTTTTCCTCCGTTGTTGAGCCACACCGCTGCTGGCGCCCCTCCTCTAAGCCATTCTTCGCACCAAACATCATGATTGCCGACTATGAAAACACATTCATAACGTTTTTCAAACCTGATCAGAAAATCAATGACTCCTGCGGACTGCGACCATCCATCCACATAATCGCCCAGGAATATAAAGCGGTCACCCGTTTCCGGATGAATCCGCTTCAATAACTGCTTCAGTGCCCTCAGTCCTCCGTGGATGTCTCCGATTACAATTATTCGCTGTTCCATTTTTTTGCATTTGCAGTACTGTATTCTGAGCTAGTTGTAGCTATCTTATTATACGCCGGCAATTCTTGATTAATCGTGACCATAATTTTATAAATTAATACTACGACAAAGTTATCCGGGCAAGCGCCCTCTAAACAGGTAAAAAACGAACATTAATCAGTAGTTTTGCTCATGCGATCTAAACAGCTTTACAAGGAAGTCGAAGTCATGGTGGTTGCCGTTGATTCGGCGATTGAAGTATTACATAAACACCATTTTTTCCAAATTATCTATGTAATGGAAGGTTCCGGCATCCACGCTGTGAATAATAACCGGTTTCGTTTTACAAAGGGCGATGTGTTTTTGTTAACTCCTGAAGACGCTCATAGCTACGAAGCGGCATCATCACCTGTCTTTTGTATAATTGACTTTACTAAAAATTTCTTTTATAAGGCGGCGAATAGCCGGGAAGAAAAAGTAGACGTCAGCGATGCATTCAAGCGGCTGGAGTACATCTTTCATAACCAGCACAATGTAAAAGGAAGTCTGGTTCTGGATAGCGACAGACCTGTTTTTGAAGCGCTGATCACCCAATTGATCGCTGAAAAGGAGAACGAAGGGCCATTCTATAAGATCATCACCCAAAATATTATTTTCCTCTTGTTGAGTTTTATTGCCCGGGATATCCAGCAGCGAAGCATTAGTTACCCGCAGGAGGGCAAACCTCAAAACAAGATACATAGCATCACAACCTACATTCAGCAGCATATTTATGATAAACAATTGCTCTTCATCGAAAGCATGGCAGAACAGTTTAATATGTCTGAGGGGCATTTAAGCCGGCATTTTAAACAGCAAACAGGCAATACTATTAAAAACTATATCACACGTTATAAGCTGGACATTATACAAACCCGTCTCAAGTTTAGCGACCTTACAATTTCTGAGATCGCTGCTGAATTGAACTTTACCGATGAGAGCCACCTGAATAAAGTATTTAAAAATGCTTTTGGTATAACCGCTAAAAAATTCAGGTTGGACTACAAACGTGGAATTTGAGGTCAGCTTTTTACCGGATTTTGCCGCCTTTATAGGGCTTACTCCCAACTTTTCGTCAACGGCGGAGAACCTGCTTTATACCTTTTAAATGGGGTAGTGATCAGGCATAGTGCAGATCTTATCAGACGTCATGAGGTATAATGAATATACAGGCTCTTTTTAAAAGATGTGGGCGTAAGTCCTGTTTTACTTTTAAATACTTTGCTGAACGACTGCGGATACTCAAACCCTAAAATATACGCGATCTCGCTCATGGATAAGGAAGTAGTGCTGATAAGGTCCTTTGCTTTTTCCACCATCCTGTAGTGAATGTGCTGTAATGCGCTGCTTCCTGTGAGATCCTTCAATTTGTCACTGAGGTGATGCGGCGTTAAATGCAGCCGGTCGGCCAGGTAATTCACCGTCAGTAGCGGCCTCATTGATTTATCCCCCGGATTGAAATAAGATTGAAGTTCATTTTCTACATCTGACAGGAAATCACTTGCTGTTCTCCCATTGGGAAGGAACTGAGAGTGATATAAGCGGTTGAGCTGACGGAGCAGTAATTCTAATTGTGCTACCAAAATAGGTGTGCTGAACCGTTCATCCGCTGCCTCACATTCTTTGCCGATATTCATGACCGATTGCGTAACCATTTCTTCCTGCGTGAGCGTCAGGTTCAGGCCCTGATATACTTCATAAGAAAAAAACTTAAAATCTTTGATAGTCTGAACAAGGGGGAACTCGCGGAACAGATCAGGATGAAAAGCCAGGCACCAACCAGCCGAAAAATCATGGCCATGTACAGATATAACCTGTCCCGGCCCCTGAAACGTCAGCGCCCCTGTACTGAAGTCGAAAGCCCTCTGACCATACCCAAGGACCCCCGATGCATCATGCTTGCACCAGATGGAATAAAAGTCAAAGACCATGCTGTTTGAGCATGCCGGCTGTTGACAAGTCTTGTCATCGAGATCAAAAACGGTGATCAGCGGGTGCTGAGGAAGCGGCAAAAAAAATAAGCGATGCAGATCGGCTATGGACCTGGCGTTGTACGGCAGATTTTTCATTCGAACCTTATGTATAATCAGACATACAAAGATAGCTTATCCGGTTGAAAAAATGGCAAAACACCGGCCTAATATTGGCCGGTGAATGCATTTCCAGTTTACGCCGCAGTATGATTTGCAATATTTATACCGACTGTATCGCCCTTACATGATCGGCAACAGCGTGTTGAGCAAGTGCCGTATCTGGTGTGAATATCTCGAACCCGTGGGGTGCGCCCGGGTATAAGTGAAATTCTAAGGGTACGGTGGCGGCAGCCAGTTTCCGCGCATAATCCAGATTTTCGTTTCTGAAATAGTCAAGATCGCCTACGGCTATGTAAGCGGGCGCCAGTCCCTTGAAATTATCCAGATAAGACGGAGAGGTGACCATCAGGTCGTAATCACTGAGTTGACCGGGCCCCATTATCGCATTCCAACATGTAGCCAGAACCTGGTATTTCACGGTGGCCAGAGCTTCCAGACTTTCATCAATAACAGTATTACGATAATCGATCATTGGATAGATCAAAATCTGCTTAGCCAGGAAAATGTTACGATCGCGGGCAAGGATTGCGGCTCCGGCAGCAATTCCTCCTCCGCCACTGTCTCCCATAATTGCGATCCGGTTGACATCCACTCCGAATTGCGCCGCATTTTCCTTCAGCCACAGAACAGCGTCGAGCGCCTGTTCTGCCTGTGCTTTCCCGTACGTATCTGGCGTGAGACCATACTCAACAGATAAAAAAGGAACGTTTGAATAGTGGACATATCCAGCCACCGTGTGATCGTACAGGTCCACCGAACCGTACATCCGGCCACCGCCATGAATAAAGACCACTGCCGGTCCTTTCTCCGCTTCAGCCTGTGTAGAGTACCAGCGTAAGCGAATACTGGAACCATCTCCGGCTTTCATTTCATGATCTTCACGTTTAACCTCTGCAAACGCAGGCAACTGGTCTTTCATCGCTACGTAAATCTTGTTTCCCGTTTTCTTCATTTGCTGCGAATCTCCCGGAGGAACCTGATCAACCGGCCCAAGGCGGTTGAAAAAATCGTTAAGCGATCTGCTGATCTCCGCATCGAGCTGGTAGGATACCAGCGGTGCAGCCGGGGCTGCATTTGTTTTATTTTCCATCTTTGTTGTCTAAAATATTTGACTACAAAATTGGCTTACGCTAACGTTCATAACTGAACTATACTGCGGATTGAAGTAGCCAAATCGTGGTATCCAATGTGGTGAGCATTCTCATTTACTTTTAATGCTGGCGCCGGTGAGAAGGATATTCAAATGGATAGAGATCCAAGGGTTTGGATTACTCAGAGCCTAATGTGTTACCATGTTCATATCATGTTTAGTTTGTGCTAGCCCGCGCCTTTTCCTCTTCAGCTGCGGTTGTTCTTTTGCGGACTGCTGCCACGTTAGTTCCCAGCATATAAGCAAAGGTTAGAGTAATGTTTCTGGAATCTGATCTGAGGTACGCGCCGTTTTGCTGATTCAGATAGTTAATGTTTATTCTATAAGGTGTTCCGTATAAAATATCAGCAGCTGAAAGTTTTAAGGTGGCCTGATCTTTAAAAATCTTTTTACTGAGACCTGCGGAAACATCGTAAGTCCTTGCAAAGTTAAGGGGGCCTATATGAAACGCGCTCATAAATGATCCTCTCAATTCAGCTTTCACACCCAATTTTTGACTAACAGTGAAGCTATTTGTTGTACTGCCACTGTAGTTAAATGTATTTTGTTCCGATCCGTTTAAGTAAAGCTGCGTTTGTGTCTGGAAGGTGCCGGATAAGTAGTTGTTTATTTCCCACCATGAAAAAGGATGATTTACGGTCATTAATAACAGGGTGAAGTCGCTGATGGCTCCCAGGTTTTCCTGTGTATTATGATAGGTCTTTGCCACATTATCCTGCATGGTCACATCAAATACCCGGTCTTTCACGTGTGTGTAGGTAGCTCCGATAGTATACTGGTCTTTGTATACGTACGTAAATTCGAAGTTATTTGTTATTGAGGGTTTTAAGAATGGATTTCCGTTGCTGTAACTAAATGGGGTGCTGTAAATCCGGGCTGGATTGAGCTGGCCATAATCTGGTCTGTCTATTCTTTTATCATAATTCAATTGTAAGGTGTGTTCATCTGAAATTTTATAGGTGAAATATGCTGTGGGAAACAGTCGTAGGTATTCGTTTTCATTAAGCGAATCAATAGCCACGGAGTAACCTCCTGTTTGGGTGTTTTCGGCACGTAAACCAACCTTAAAACTCCATTTTCCTACATCGGTGGCAAGGCTTGTATATACGGCAGCATTGTTTTCCCGGTACCTGAAAGCATCACTTCTTTGCGGATCTTTGATGGCCAGGGGTTTGTTGGTAATAAAAAAATCAACTGTGTTTCCTGTACGGATACCCGTATATTTCAGCCCAGTCTCCAGGTTAAAGTTTTTCCAGACCTTGTCCTTATAATCAGCCTTTGCAGACCATATGGTTATTTTTTGCGAAGCGGGTGTCTGGAATTGTGTGGGAGAGGATGCAGAAGTTCCATCAGGTAGAAATGATAAGTTATATAAGTTCTGATTGCTCTGGTTACTAAAGGGCACGTAGTCTACATCAATATTTAATTGCTGGCCAGTTGTATCAAACTTCAGATTGTAATTCAAGTTCATGCTATAACTGTCGGCACCAGCATGCCTGTAACTATTGGTTTGCAGAACTGAATCAGGGTCATTTTTATGGTCATTTAAAATCCTTGTGTCTGCAAGGCTGTTCATCGTGTTAATGCTGTTATTCCCTGTAAAAACAAAGCCGATAAGCTGATTCTTCGTCAAATTATAATCAGCGCCGACACTGTAATTATCTGACCTGTTATTTTGATCCGAAGTACGCTTTTTGTTCCAATATGAGTATGAATTGGGTGTTGAAAAAATATCATAATAGGTTGCATTGTTACGTATATTCCTGTCCTGGTAGCTATACAATCCATATATGTTCAGCTTATTTTTTCTATAATTAAAAGAAGTATTTCCCTTATAACTATCCATTCTGCCACGGGTATACCCGGTGCTAAGGGCCAGGTTAAATCCATCAGCCTTCCCCTTTTTGGATACAATATTGATGATCGCTCCTCCTTGTGCATCATATTTTGCCCCCGGAACCGTCATTACTTCAATCTTCGAAATATTATCTGCAGGCAAACTTTGCAGATATGTGGCCAGGTCTTCTCCAGACAACCGGACAGGCCGGTCATCAAGGTAAACCGTCACACTTTTATTATTGGCCGTAATAGACCCCTGATTATCTGCTGTAACGCCAGGCGCCCTCCTGAGTGCTTCATACACATTACCTCCGCTGGCGATAATACTACTTTCAACATTGAAAACCACGCGGTCTACCTTTCTTTCGATAACTGGCAGATGATGAGTGATCTGAATCTCCTTCAGGCTATTAACCTTATCCTGGAGAACTATATCCAGCACACTGTCCTTAGGAAGCGTAAATGTAGCGATGAATGGCTGATAACCTGTACTGGAAATGTATAGTTGATAAGGTTGTCCATTCAAATTTATTTGAGCAAACTTGCCCTGAATGGAAATTTGCGTGGAGACTACAGTGCCATTCTGGGATATTGTTACTGTTGAAGCATCTATAGAGCTGCCAGAGATAGTTCTGATTTTGCCACGCAGGCTGTTCTGGGCAAGAATTTGTAGTGGCAATAGGAATAAAGATATGCAGGATAACAATTTCATAATACTTGATTTGAGTGCTGCAAACCTATTCCAATGCGACGTAAAAAAGGGTTAATTACGGTTAATTACAGTTAAATCGTACCTGTAGCCTGCTTTATTACCTTTCAATTTAAGACCTTAGTACAATGAAAGTTGGAAGGCTTAACTTTATTTATCTGCTGATAGCAATCGCCATAATAATGAGCACGGTTTTACAAATTATCTGGCTGGAGCAATTGTATAAAAAACAGCGTATTCAAATCGTTAATGAGCTGGAACACCTGGTGAGATCTTCGGCACAGGCAAATGTGTATAAGGTGCTGGCCGTTGGCCGTACTTCATTGAGAGAAAAAACCCGCATAAAAAATCTATTTCTATCACCACAGTGGGAGCAGTTATATCTTGCTGCCGGAAATATGAAATCAGTGAAAGGATTGACTTGGTATCATGGCATAACGATCAGGCATGATAGTATCCATCTGCGATTAGACTTTACGGTTACTGACCATATACAGAAGCCTAAAACACCTGTCAGCGTTTATACAAGTCCAACTGACATTGATGTAAAAACAAATGACAGCCTGTCGCTCATTAGTATGAAAGCTAGCGTGGTAAAAAAGTTGCAAATGGCTGGTATTTCTTCCCCTGCCTATTTTAGAATTTACCGGCATGGGACGTCGAAAATAATTTCATCTGATGCACCTGCTGCTGTTGGCCGCGCTTATGTAAGCAAGCGGTATTCCTTTAACCTGGAGCAAAATTACGACTATCAATTACTCGTGCCCGACATCTTCTCTCTTGTAGTTTACCAGCTCAGGTTTTATCTGTTTTCCTCCGTTTTAATGCTATTTCTGATTTGTGCAGCTTTCTACGCACTGGTAAGATTACAGCTTCAGCAACGTTTGTTTGCCACTGCCAAACTAAATTTCACCAGCAACATGACTCATGAATTGAAAACTCCCATTGCATCCATTTCGGTTGCTTTGCAGGCCATAAAAAAATTCAGCCTGTTCAACGATCCCTCAACTTTACAGAATTACCTTGATATTAGCGAAACTGAACTGCAGCGATTGAATATGATGATTGAAAAAGTTCTCCATCTTGATCAAACCGATGATCCGGGGCCCTTACTCACCTACCAGTTATTTGAAGTGCAGGCCGGATTAGAACAGATAATTGATACCATGCGCCTTCAGCTAGCCAATCCGGCTGACGTTATTTTTTTAAAGCCCTCAGCAGAGCCCTGTTTCATCCTTGGTGATACTGTGTTCCTCACTAATATCTTTAGCACCCTGATCGAAAATGCCATTAAATACAGCAAGGGGGCTTTAATGCTGGAAATTGACTGTATGCTGCAGCGCGGCAAGGTGATCATCTCTTTTAAGGACAACGGACCGGGCATTGAGAAAATGTATCAGAAGAAAGTATTCGACAGGTTTTTTCGTGTACCAGCCAGGGGCGATGTCCATGATGTGAAAGGTTTCGGCCTCGGCCTGCATTATGTAAAAGAAATGGTAAAACAGCATGGGGGGGATATCTCACTAAAGAGTGATGCAGGTAAAGGGTGCATCTTTACTGTCACGCTCCCTTCAGCAGATCAGCTTGTAACCTACACCTCGTAAACCCAGGATTTGTATTGCCGGTTCATCCTTTAACAGCTTCCTCAGGTGCGTCATGTACACGTCCATACTCCGGGTATTGTAGAAACTGTCCGTGCTCCAGATTTTGATCAAAGCTGTCTGACGTTCCAGCACCTCATTTTTATGAAGTATTAACATTTCCAGCAGGGAAGATTCTTTAAACGAGAGTGTGTGCCTGCCTGTAGAGCTGATCAGTATCTGCGCCACAGTATCCAGGCTACAGTTTCCAAAATGATAGATGCTGTCATTTTCAAGCGGCAGATCATTGCCTGTTTTCCCAAAACGGTGTAGTAAGCTCTCCATTCTTACTAATAACTCTTCTATATTAAATGGCTTCTTCAGGTAATCGTTCCCGCCAGATCTGAAACCTTTCACTACATCCTCAGTCATTACCTTGGCACTTAAAAAAATAATGGGCAGATCAGGTTGCAGGATTTTAAGTTCACCTGCCAGTGTATAACCATCCTTTGTGGGCAGCATGATATCCAGTATACAGATATCCGGCTGGAAGGTGTAGTAAGCATCTACCACTGAATTGCCGTCTGCTATGGTACGAACGGTATAGCCACTGCTTGATAGTGTATTACTAACAAGATGTGATAAGGAAGGGTCATCCTCTACAAATAATACTTTCATAGCCATAATGAGTATTGCTTTTTGATGCAAATCAGAACGCACAAGTTCCTCAATATTTGTAACAATCTGGTGTACCAGATCAAGTTTTAACCGTATTTAACTGAAGAGCTGATAAGGCCGTAGTTTTCTTTCCTTAAGTTTACGCATGCATTATAATCAGCGGGATTTTCTTTGTTGATTGTATAATGCCTGTTGTTAAAACATCAATGATGTTGTGTAAATGTATTATCCGATTCAGTACAGAAAAAATATAATGAGAAATAGTATTCTAATCATCATGTTGCTGTTAAGTACCTCCATGCAGGGATTTTGCCAATTGTATAAAGATCCTAAAGCACCGGTTGCTGTAAGAGTTAAAGATCTGTTATCAAGAATGACCCTTGAAGAAAAAGCCGGGCAGATGAACATGTCTTCCCTGGGCGAATCCGTTCACAGTGCTGTGGGTTTTGGTGTGGTTGAAAGCCCCTTTATTACAGCCGGTGAGATTGCTTTTCAATCCGCGCAGGCAAAGAAATACGCTTTTGAAAAAACGCGGCTGGGAATTCCGCCCATTCAAATTGGAGAGGGTCTGCATGGAGTGCTGGCAGCCGGTTCAACTATATTTCCACAATCTATCGGTCAGGGATCTACCTGGAATCCTGAACTCATTTATCAGATGGGGAATGTGATCGCAACAGAAGCGACAGCAATGGGAATTGACCAGGCGCTTTCGCCACTATTTGACCTCATCCGAGATCCCAGATATGGCAGGAATGAGGAATGTTTTGCAGAAGATCCGTTTCTGGTGGGTAAAATGGGATACGCGTTTGTAACGGGATTACAGGGACTTCCTGCAGAAACAAAACTCGGTTTGGCAAAGAATAAGATTATGGCTACAGCAAAGCATTTCGCAGGCTATAGCTATTCACTCGCAGGTATTAACCTGGCACCTACACCTGTAGGCGAAAGAGAACTGCGCACGATGTTTTTAAAGCCCTTTGAAGAAATAGTTCGAAGAGGAAATATTTATGCTTTGATGCCATCATACAATGAAATCGACGGAATCCCAGCCCACAGCAGTGAGTTCTTGCTCCACCAGGTACTTCGAAGGGAATGGGAATTTAAAGGTTATGTAATTTCAGATTACGGCGGATTGAGTCAGTTATACAATTTTCACCAGATTGCCAAAGATGCACATGCTGCTGCGCTGATGGGCTTAAAAGCCGGGGTAGATGTAGAAGCTTCGCGACCGGATGTTTATAAGGACCTGGCACAAATGGTACGCAACGGCATTATCGACGAGAAAAAAATCGACTCTGCAGTTGCAAGGGTATTAGAGGCAAAGTTTAAGGCAGGACTTTTTGAGAAAAAAACTGCCGATTCTGCAACCGTCAATGCTAAACTGCATACTGCAAAAAGTATAGCCTTGTCCAGACAGATTGCTGAGGAATCTATCATCCTCTTAAAAAACCAAAATCATTTGTTGCCACTTGACGCAAAAAAAATAAGGTCGATTGCTGTTATCGGGCCTAATAGCAATAAAGTTCAATATGGCGATTACAGCTATACACGCGATAATCGTTCGGGAACTACCGTGCTAGATGGTATCAAACAATCTTTAGGGCGGGATGTTCAGGTAAACTACGCTCAGGGCTGTGAATTGTCCGGAAGCGACCGCACTAAATTTGCTGAAGCCATAACCGCCGCTAAAAACAGCGATGTTGCGGTTGTGGTACTGGGTACAACCAGCGTGGTATTTCAGGGAATAGGATGGAATGGAAAAGCAGGAAAAGACGAACCTACCGATCCTTTTACCTGTGGTGAAGGCTACGATGTCACAGATATCAATCCACAGGGAGTACAACGCGAATTGTTACAGGAAATATACAAGACGGGCAAACCTGTGATTTTAGTACTGGTTCAGGGCAGGCCCTGGAGCATCAGCTGGGAGAAGGATAACATACCTGCAATACTCGAAGCCTGGTATCCGGGAGAAAAAGGTGGTAATGCGATATCAGACATCCTTTTTGGTAAAGTGAACCCCTCAGGGAGGCTTAATCTCACTATTCCCCAATCCACCGGACATATACCTGTATTTTACAACTACGTAAATTCTTCGAAAGGGAACAACAGGGAACCCGGAACACCCGATAAACCCGGGCGTGATTATGTCTATTCATCCACTGCTCCTTTGTTTCCTTTTGGTTTTGGATTGAGTTATACAGATTTCCAGTATTCGGATTTAAAAGTTTCCAGTCACCAATTTGGCAAACAAGGGCATATCGATGTATCGCTTGACATTAGCAATACCGGAAAAGTAAAGGGTAAAGAAGTTGTACAGCTATATGTAGGAGATAAAGTAAATTCAGTAAGTACACCTGTAAAGACCCTTCGGGGATTTGAAAAAGTAGAATTATTACCGGGTGAAAAGAGAAAAGTAAAATTTAAAGTAAGCGAAGAGGATATAGAGATCTGGAACAGACAAATGAAAAGAGCTGCTGAACCTGGGCCATTTAAAATCATGATTGGTAAGTCGTCAGAAGATATAGTTGTTAGCGAGACGATCACATACAATCCGGATCAGATTTAGAAAGAGCATTACATTTAAAACGTTTCAACGTAATGCACTAAAAACTCCCTTTGTTCACCTATATTTCTTTAATTAACTTAAACTTCCAGCAAATGTAACTATCTAAAATCCGTATCTACCAATGAAGTGCTGTCGCTATAAGTGAGTTTTGCAATATCATCTTTCCTCATAAACTTAACTCCTTGATGGGCATTGGCATATGTTAAAAACTGATCAAGGACGTTGACCTGTGCAGGAGTTCCGCTAATTCTATCATGAGTACTAAGAGACATCATTCTCTTCTTCTTGCCGCCCTCTTTATAAAGTTGGTCAAATTCCAATTTGAGGGTTTCGAGAAATTGCGAGGAAGAGAAACCCCGACCTTCAAGCAGCTGTATATCGTTGCAACGTAGAGTATAGGGAACTACAGCAAAATTCTTCCCTGCAACAGGAATAAGGAAGGGCTCGTCATGGCTTAAATCATCAATATGATAAAGGAACCCAAGCTCTTGTAAGATCTTAATGGTATTTGGACTCCTTCTCAGCCAGTTACAATTATATCCCGCTGTACTTATCCCAGTTACATCTCTGATTAAATCCATTCCGGACTTTATAAATGTTCTTTCCTCATCATAGCTCATCATATACTGGGGTGTCCAGCTCAGCCCATGGCCAGAGATTTCATGGCCTCTTTTGATAATTTCCATGGCCAGACCAGGACTTTTTTTAGCAGCCGAAGCAATAGTATGGCTAGTCACCTTAATGTTGTGCTTGTCCCATAGATCTAGCATCCGCGGAATTCCTTCCTTATATCCATAGTTAAACCAGGTTTTGGCCGGAAGATCAGTGAATCCTTTTTCGAAGTTTGCAGGAAACGGACTATCAAATCCTATTTCTGGTTCCCCTCCGGCCTCGAACTGCATTGAAACCGATATCACAAGCCGGCTGCCGTCAGGCCATTTTGATCCTTCAACCAGGGGTTGGGTATCTTCGTCATTTTTATATCGCGACTCTGCCTGCATTATTCCAGGCAGCAGTAATGAACCGGATCCTGCCAATACTGTCTTTTTTAAAAATTCTTTTCTAGTTTGCATGATTATTAATTACTCCTTATTGATAAGCAAAAATTCCTGTTAATTAAGTACCTGTTTACGACTAAGCTTATCGATTAGCTTTAAGCCGTACTCAGGAAATGCCCTGCGAATAAAAGTAAGTAGCTTGGCATTGGTGCTTGGGGCATAATATTGTTTTCCGCTCTCTATTTTCTTGATAACCTCTAAAGTAAATACTACAGGATTAGCAAGTTTGGTTGTATTTTTCATATCTACAGTAGTCATCTTGCTTTCAGTTGCAGGAGGAACCACTTCGATAACATGAAACCTGGTGTCCATTAGTTGAATGCGTAAGGATTTGGTGAAGGCATTTAACCCACTCTTTGAAGAAGAATATAATGGCATAATAGGAATGGGCATAATCGCAGCTTCAGTAGAAATATTAATGATATAATTCTCTCTTTTCTGATCAGCCTGCCGAATAAAATGCTGAGTAAGAGCAATTGGTCCAGCTAGATTGGTGTTAATTTTGGTAAAGATGTCAGTTGATGCTATAGGTTGTGTCCTAATATCCCATAGTTCGAGAACTCCAGCATTATTAAATATAACATCTAAATTAATCCCGGCCTTTTTAAGTTGTGCGAAAAGCTCATCGATCTCCTCAGGATCTGATACATCACAGGCGAAAAAAATCAAATCAGGGATCTTATCTTGTGCAGCCTTCAGCATATCTATTCTCCTTCCCGTAATAATCACCCGGTTGCCCATTTTGGCTAGATTCTGCGCAAAACCAAATCCAATGCCTGTCGCACCACCTGTGATGAGCACTGTTTTATTCACGAATTCCATACTTTGCATAATAGTTTTCTAACTTTGATTACATCAAAATTAGATGAAACAGCACTGCTTATGCTTGCAGAAAACAAAGATTAACTTGTAACTTTCAGAGATGCATATACGTAACCTTGCCCAAAAATTCGAGATTTCCTATGTAATTAAGGATAAATGGCACCTTCCGGTTCACAAACACACCCATTATGAACTTCAGTTTATTATCCGGGGTAAGGGACAGCATAATATCAACGGCCAAATATACAATTATCAGAAAGGTGACCTGTTTATCCTTCCACCTCAGGATAATCATTTTTTCATTTTCAACGAGCGTACCGCAATTTGTGTGGTTAAATTTCATGAAGGTTTTTTTGAGGAACTTCTAAATGATGCGGATTTCAAATTATTACTAACGCGTTTTTCATCTCCAAATCGCAGAGTCCGCCTGCTGGGATCCAACAGGGAGCACATCGAAAGCTTAATGGAACTGATCATCGTAGAACATCGAAAACCAGCAGAGTATCAAAATTTGATTATTAAAAGTGCCCTGGCTCTTGTGCTGGCGCTAATGTCTAAGGGTGCGGAGATTAATCAGGCGAAAATAAAAAAGGATAAATCGCAGGAGGTACTTAATTTTATCGATCTGCATATCAAAGAAAAACATCTACTATCTATAGAACGCATAGCTGACCACTTCAACATCAGCAGGGCCTACTTTAATCAGTATTTCAGAAAAACGACAGGAAGCTCTTATAAAAAGTATATACAGCAGTACGCTCTCAATATCATTGCCCATCAATGGATGCATAGGGGTAAAACGCTCTCCGAATTGGCTTTTGAATATGGATATTCTGATGAAAGCCATTTAAGTAATTCTTTTAAAGCTCATTTTGGGCAATCTCCGACTGCATTCAAAAAATCCAATTTAGGTTAAAACCTTTGCTTTTTTGAAAGTTTATCTTTGAATACTTCAGAGCCGTTAAGCGAATTAAGAGGGTCATTTTCAAAATCACTTTTAAGAAAAGATCCGTCAGGCAAAAGATTGATATTAAAAGGAGAGCTGACATACTATCAAATGAAATGCTCATTTGGTTATATTTACGTAATGCTAAATACCATTCTATGAGCACTATAACATTAATAGTACCAAACAGCCTTACCGAAAATAAAATTGATACCGTAAGGTTTATAGCATCCAAACTCTATGAGTCAGGCAGATTGTCTTTGGGACAAGCTGCAAATGTAGCAGGACTGTCAAAACGGGCGTTTGCAGAAATACTCCATGAGTATGGAACTTCATATATAAACTATTCGACAGAGGATTTACAAAATGAACTAAAGAACATAAATATGTAGAATGATTCGTCACATTCTATCGATGTCATTACATACGGCTACGACGTGATCCAATCCATAAAGAAGGGCATGTTCATCAATATTCATCCATTGGAACAATTGAAGAATAGCTCCATAATTTTCACGTACATAGGTTGTGTTCTTTATCGGCAATAATGGCGTGAAACAAATTGGCTCATGATGAGCTATACGATTGCGAATTTTATTTATTTTAGCTAATTCATTGAAAATATAATTATTGTTATATTGTGTTGCTCTGGTACTTTTTGGTTTAAATGGAAATATTTGCAATAAGGTCTGTCCAGCCCTCGCATACTGATGAGGGGCGAACATGAACCGCCAAAACCCAAATCCTAGTTCAGCCACCAATTTTGGATGGGTATAATTTCTCCTCAACTTCCTCAAACCTTCATTTATAGCATCCTTGGTCAATATAGTGTCCACCTCATCAAAGATCCCGCCTACTGTCGCTGCCGATCTCAACCAATCGTTTCCTAATGTATCAAGATAATGTTCATCAATGGCATTTCTTAATGCAATCTCAAAACATCCCACAATAGTGAACAGTTCCTGGGAGATCAACAAATTTTTTCTATATAACGTCATTGCCTTTCTTGAATCACCAGTGCTTGCCATCAGATATCGGTTCATTCGATGAGAGGTTATTATCTTCGCAAATTCTGAATATAACATATCTAATATTTGTAATTACCAAATACTTAATTTAAATTTGTTTAGCTTATTCCCGTTAGCCTCTGAAGTTTTTCAAGCTTTCGGGTTTCGTTTTTTTAGACCATTAGTATTCCGCCACAGAACCTTCCTATTCGGATATAAATCGTTAGCTCTAATCATCAACACACAAATTATTAATTAAAATAAATAATTTATAATTAAAGTTTTCAACAGTCAAAGCAAATTTAATGTCTTGATAATTGGATACACAACTTCAACTGAATCCCAACTATACGTTTCCACCTCAAAAACTTCTTGCTCCTCCTTCGCACCAACTCAATGACCTTGGATTGTACCTCATCAATTATAGACCAATCCTTAGTGATATAGATATCCGTAATCTGGTTAGATTGATATTTATGGTTCATACCCAAACCCACATCATCCTTTGAACACCGGCAAATATTCCTCGCCCATGAGCCAAACATACGGCGGGCATCCATAAATTCTAATTCTGGTATATTCAACTTTGTGCTTAGTGCGTTCATGCCGATACTCAAAGCCCGGTCTAAAGAATTATGGGTGGAATATTTATCCTGCAATGTACCTGCATATTTTTTATACAGTTTCATTGCAACAGGATGAATAGGAACGCTTATAAAGGCTTTATCTGTCCTGCGCTTAGTCTTTGATCTGTTATACTCTAAACGAGCTTGCAGGGCAATTCCTGGCTTTATCTGATAAAGATCTACCGCATTCATACCACACAGGTAAAAGCTTAGTAGAAATAAATCTCTTGCCTGCTGTATCCTGCTTCCTACAGGCAGCTTACAATTTCTGATTGCTTTAAACTGGCTGACATACCTTTCAGGCTTTTTCTTCTCCGTCAGTTCCACCAGCTTATATTTTTTGAACGGATAATGATTGATGATCTTCACTCCCAAATGCTCGTCATTATAAAAATCCACAATGTCATTAAATAAAATCCGAAGATCCCGCATGTGATTGTGAAGCCCATTATCAGCTAACCCCTTAAATCTTAATTGAACTGGCTTTTTAAATTGGTTCAGCCTAATCATGGTTCGGGGTGTGCGTAAAAACTTTTGATAATCCTCCAGCATTTTAGACCTGATCTCTGTCACCGGCACAAAATCCGATCTAAAATAATCTTGCAGGCTATTCACAACAGTGATCATATTCCTTGCACTTCCATCACGGCCTGCCAACATTAGTCGTTCAATTTGCTCCCTGCCAAACTGGATGACATTAATTTTCTCTACTTTAACCAACCCACCGTTGACTAAAAAAGCCGCCAAGGTTTTTTCATTGTACGTATTTATCCGAGATCCCAGGGCCCTGATCATATCCCTGTATTTGGCGAGTTCAGGAGCGATAAGACTAATAATGAAAGGGTCTTTCAGAATATAAGTCTTTCCTTGCTTTCTGATTTGTTTTGCGCTTACCCAATGCTGGGTTTCCAGATAGGCAGATTTCCTATCGACTGTTACTCTGATCTGTACGTTCCATGTACCATCAGTTTTCTTCTTTCTTGAGTGTCTGATTACCTCCGAAATAGTCGCCATAATATAAAGTTAGCGATCGCAGTTTTCAAATGAAACCGTCAAAAACGGCTGTCAAACATTTGTCAAACAAATGCGATCAGTTCAACAAAAAACCCTGTAGAACTTCACAATATCTGATAGACTAGCAAATAAAAAGTGACAGAAAAAAGACACTCCAGAAACCAAAAAAGCCTGTTTTCGTTATGAAAACAGGCTTTCTGTAGAAGTGGTGTGGGCCGGGATCGAACCGGCGACACAAGGATTTTCAATCCTTTGCTCTACCGACTGAGCTACCGCACCATCCTTTATTTAACATGATTTCGATCATGTTCCCCTCGGTTGGGAGTGCAAATGTAGTTTCTTTTTTTGAATTGCAAAACTTTTTTTAAAATAATTTCAAAAAGGCCTCAGATTTATTTAAAACCACTCTAAATTTTCAACAATTATGCAAGCATAGTAATTTCTTTATGCTATTTATTTTAACTTAGCGTGACTGTAAAAGATAACCAGATAATGATTTCACAAATTCTATTTATAGCCCTCACCATAGCGGCAATCGCATTTTTCAGCTTTAACCTGAAGAAAGTGATCCGTAATATTAAACTTGGCAGACCGGCAGACCGTTCTGACCAGCCTTCTAAAAGACTGGTTACCATGCTGAAAGTTGCTTTCGGACAAACCAAAATGGTTGTCCGCCCCATCCCCGCTGCACTGCATTTTGTGGTATATGTTGGCTTCGTTATTATCAATATTGAGGTGCTTGAAATCATGATTGACGGTATATTCGGCACCCATCGGATTTTCGGCGGACTGGGCAGTGTATACAATTTCCTCATCGGAGGCTTTGAATTACTTGCCCTTGGCGTATGGGTAGCCTGCGTTATATTCCTGATCAGAAGAAATATTTTAAAATTAAAAAGATTTATGGCCCGGGAACTTACCGGCTGGCCAAAATCTGATGCAAATTATATTCTGTTTACAGAAATCCTGCTGATGACCGCCTTTCTTTTGATGAATGCTGCAGATGCGAAACTACAGGCTTTGGGTGCTCACCATTACATTTCTGCAGGATCATTTCCTGTTAGTCACTTCCTGCAAAACTTGCTGCCCGCAAATGAAGCAGGCCTGATTGCAATTGAACGCGGTTGCTGGTGGTTCCACATCATTGGGATTCTGGCCTTCCTCAATTACCTGCCCTACTCCAAACATTTCCATATCCTCTTTGCCTTTCCAAATACGTATTTCTCCAACCTGGAGCCAAAAGGCGAATTCAGCAATATGCAAAGCGTGACCAATGAAGTGAAAGCAATGCTTGACCCTTCATTTACCCCGCCTGAAGCAGAGGCCGGCCGGTTTGGCGCAAAAGATGTAAATGATCTGACATGGGTAAACCTGATGAATGCCTATACTTGTACTGAATGCGGCCGCTGTACCTCGGTTTGCCCGGCGAACATTACGGGCAAACTGCTCTCCCCGCGTAAGATCATGATGGACACGCGTGACCGCATGGAAGAAGTTGGGAAAACCCTGGATAAGGGCGGCGCTGGTTTTGAAGACGGCAAATCGCTGATCGATGATTATATCACAAGGGAAGAGATCTGGGCCTGTACCAGCTGTAATGCCTGCGTAGAAGCCTGCCCGATCAACATTGACCCGCTGGCAATTATCACAGACCTGAGAAGGTACGCGGTAATGGAAGAATCACAGGCACCTTCAAGCATCAGCACGATGCTGGGAAATATTGAAAATAACGGTGCGCCATGGAAATACTCCCCGGCAGACCGCTTAAACTGGGCCAAAGAAAACTAATTTAAAATCGATTACTCAAGCTGAATAATGAGCGATAAACTAAATATAGAAGTACCTACAATGGCAGAAATGATTGCCAGGGGCGAAGAACCGGAGATCTTATTCTGGGTAGGCTGCGCCGGTAGTTACGACGAACGTGCACAAAAAACCACGCGCGACATCTGCAAGATCCTGCACCATGTGGGCATCAAATATGCGGTATTGGGTACCGAGGAAAGCTGTACCGGTGATCCGGCCAAACGTGCCGGAAATGAATTCCTGTTCCAGATGCAGGCAATGACAAATATCGAGGTGCTCAATGGTTATAACATCAAAAAGATCGTAACCGGATGCCCGCATTGCTTCAACACGATAAAAAATGAATATCCCGGATTAGGCGGCACCTATGAGGTAATCCACCATACACAGCTGATCCAGGACCTGATCAACGAGGGTAAACTGAAAGCGGAAGGCGGAGAGAGCTTCAAAGGCAAAAAGATCACCTACCATGACCCTTGTTATCTGGGCCGCGGTAATGGCATCTACGAAGCGCCCAGGAAGGCTTTGGAAGTACTGGATGCACAACTGGTAGAAATGAAACGCTGCAAGTCTAACGGACTTTGCTGTGGTGCAGGTGGCGCCCAAATGTTTAAAGAACCGGAAAAAGGCAATAAGGATATCAATATTGAAAGAATTGAGGAAGCACTGGAGACCAGCCCAAATATTATTGCAGCCGGCTGCCCATTCTGCATGACAATGCTGAGTGACGGTGTGAAGATGAAAGATCAGAATCAAAATGTACAGGTATTAGATATTGCAGAAATTACAGCAAGAGCAAATGGATTGTAACCCGTTATTTATTACTTCTTTAAATTCCGGCAGTAACGGCAACTGCTATTATGTTGGAAATTCAAAAGAAGCCATACTCGTAGATGCAGGTATTTCCTGCAAGGAAACGGAAAAAAGAATGCTCCGTTTAGGGCTTTCAATGAAGAAAGTAAAGGCCATCTTTATCTCTCATGAGCATGGCGACCATATCCGGGGCCTGACCGTATTGTCTAAAAAGTTCGGCATTCCGGTATACATCACACCGGGCACTATCGGTAACTGCAAGCTTAGCCTGCCCGAAGAGCTGATCCGTCATTTTTCCAGCCATGAAACCGTTCAGATCGGATCAATTCATGTTACCTGTTTCCCGAAGGTCCACGATGCCGCAGAACCCCATAGTTTTATGGTTTCCTGCGGGAATATCAAGGTGGGCGTATTTACTGATCTCGGTGTAGTTTGTGAACAGCTGAGCATGCACTTTCAGCAGTGTGATGCAGCCTTCCTGGAAGCCAATTATGACGAAGAGCTCTTACATAACGGAAAGTATCCCTATTACCTGAAAAGAAGGATCAGCGGAGGCCAGGGCCATTTGAGCAACAAACAGGCATTGGAATTATTTACAAATCACCGGCCTGCAAAGCTCACCCATTTACTGCTGTCCCATTTATCAAAGGATAACAATGATCCTGAACTGGTAGAACATTTGTTTAACCAACATGCAGAAGATACAATGATCATCGTAGCAACGCGTTATATGGAAACGCCGGTATTTACTATTGGTGCAGCTTCAGGCTCATCGCCTGAAATTTTTCCGAGAGATCAATTAAATCTTCAGCTTCAAGGTTTTTAAGCGGTATGGCCATAAAGGCGGCCATACTGTCAATGTCCCCGCCCCGTTTGTCGTTATAGGTTTGTACAATCACATCTGTCCCTTTGGTTTTTACGAATAAGGTGCCGGCTAAGGTATTGCCCAAATAGTCTATCTCCTTAAATTTCGTCAGGTTACAGGAAAAATATTCAACCTTGCCGTTGTTAAAAAATCGTTTGTACCGGCAAAATCCTTTATCGGTAATATTCAGCTCATATTTCCTGACATTCTTTGGCCCGGATTCAGCGTCATAATGATCTGTTAACTTCTGCTGCATGTAACCGGCTTCCTCTTCAGTTGGTCCGTATGCTGAAAAAGAAAGAAAAATAAGGCACAGCAGCAGGTTTGCGCATATTTTCAAGGAGAATGTAAACTTTTTCATCAGGCGTTGTATTTCAGGATATGAAATTAAATAAAATGTTAAATTTGTACTATGAGTTTTTCTCCACAATCTAAAGTTTGGATCTATCAGAGTGACCGTGAGTTCACTGAAGCCGAGATGGCAGCCATTCGGCAACAGCTGAATGATTTCACCTCGCAATGGAAAGCGCATGGGCATCAGTTGCAGGCAAAAACAGAGATCCTGTATAATTATTTCATTGTATTTATTGTTGATGAAGCAACTGCAGGCGCCACAGGCTGTTCTATTGATGCTTCTGTAAGGATAGTTAAAGGTTTTGAACAGGAATATAATGTAGATCTGTTTAACCGCTTCAATATGGCATATAAAGTTGGTGATAAAGTAGTGGTGGTCAATAAGGAAGATTTTGAAACCCTGATCAGCATTAAAAAGATCACTCCTGAATCAATAGTTTTCAACAATCTTGTACAAACACTGGCAGATTTTGAAACGAAATGGGAGGTGCCGTTTAAGGACAGCTGGCACAATAAGGTCTTTGCCGACCTGCTTTAAAATTTGAGCGGGCCCAATCGCCTGATGTTTTTCATAATCAGGTAATGCCTGTGCCTGATAAATTTTGTCGGGTGCAAGGGTGTCCATCGTATGGGATTAGGGAAACAGGCCGCGATCATTGCCGCCTGGGATCTGTTAAGGTCCCTGCAGGATTTGCCGTAGTAACTTTGGGCGGCAGCTTCTGCACCATAGATCCCGTCCCCCATTTCAATCACGTTCAGATAAACTTCCAGTATCCGCTGTTTACTCCAGAAGATTTCAATCAGAATAGTAAAATAGGCTTCAAATCCTTTTCGTATCCATGACCTGCCAGGCCAGAGGAATACATTTTTTGCAGTCTGCTGCGAGATGGTGCTTCCGCCCTTCATCTTTGTAGAGTCTGCCTGGTTTGCATGATAGGCATTTCCGATCGCCGCCATATCAAAACCCATATGGTGCGGGAATTTTTGGTCCTCACCGGCAACAGCTGCACGTTTCATATTGTCGGATATCTCCTTAAAATCTACCCATTTTTTTTCCAGCTTAAACGACTTGCCGTCAGACTTGCGGCCAATGTTCTTCATGATCATTAATAAGGTAACCGGGGGATTGATAAATCTGTATGCCAGCACCCAGAGAATACTTACAAGGATAAAGTACAGGACCACTTTTCCTACCGTTACCTTTATTTTTTGCAGACTAAATTTACTGGATTTACTTTTATTGGAGCGCTTTTGTGCCATCGCTCAAAGGTAATAAAAAGGATAGATTTGTCATGTCAGTGCATATATTTAAAGCTTTATAAACATTCAGGGGGTACACTTGTTAAAACCTAAAAGACTCTAACATGGAAACGAATAAAGTAAAAAAAATACACGATTATGGCCAGAGCATATGGCTCGACTTCATTGATCGTGAAATCATTAAATCCGGTAAATTGAAACAGCTGATCGAAGTAGATGGCGTTAGGGGGCTAACCTCCAACCCTGCTATCTTTGAGAAGGCCATCAGCAGCAGTGCCGATTATGATGCTGACATTGCTGAACTGTCCAAAGAGAACCTGAGTAATGAAGATATTTTCTACCGCCTTGCCGTGAAAGATATTCAGCAGGCCGCAGATCTTTTATTGCCCGTATACAATGAGGAAATAAAGGGAGCTGACGGTTATGTAAGCCTGGAGGTTTCCCCTCTGCTTGCGCTGGACACCGAAGGCACGATCAAACAGGCCCTGGAACTCTGGAAAGCAGTAGACCGCAAAAACGTAATGATCAAGATCCCAGGAACACAGCCCGGGCTTGCTGCTATAAAAAAGACCATCTCCGAGGGATTGAACATCAATGTAACATTGTTATTTGGTCTTGAACGCTACAGGGAAGTGGCCGAAGCATATATCGAAGGACTGGAAGAACGCCTTGCAAAAGGACAAAGCATCAATGAGATCTCTTCTGTGGCCAGCTTTTTCTTAAGCCGTATTGACGTGCTGATTGATCCTATCCTGGATGAGAACCACCTTGGAGAGTTGAAAGGTGAAGTAGCCATCGCTTCTGCGAAAAAAGCATATGAGATTTATAAAGAGCTATTCAGCGGAGAAAGATGGGAAAAACTGGGTGCAAAAGGTGCCAGGCCGCAGCGTTTGCTCTGGGCAAGTACCAGCAGCAAAAACCCCGCATTCAAAGACACCAAATATGTTGAAGCATTGATTGGCCCGGATACCGTAGATACGATTCCTATGGAAACCCTTGAAGCTTACCGTGACCATGGTGATCCTGAAAGCAGACTGGAGATTGACCTTGAAGGCGCTTCTTCCGTACTTGCACAACTTCGTCATGCAGAGATTGACCTGGCACAGTTAACACAGCAGCTGGAAGATGAGGGCATTGAAAAATTCAAAGCACCGTATGAGAAATTATTAAATGCGATAGAACAGCAAAAACATTCTGCTTAATAACTAGATTTGCCTTACGTTATAGCAGATTAGAAAAATGAAGTTTACAGCATCAAGACTCTCAGAAGGAAACAAGGTTTTTCCGGCAGAAATCCATTTAGAAGAAAACAGCATCGAGATTAAAGTTCCCGGGCTGTTTAGCGGTGATTCAAAATACCTGAATTACGAAGATATTACTTCGATCGAGGTAGATTCTCCGATGATCGGTTTTGCTACGCTACGCCTGTTTACCACAGGGACCAAAGTAGAAGTACATGGCTTCTCTAAGAGTGATATCAAAGAAATCAGAAAGATCATTGATGAAAACAGGACCAAAAGACGAAGAGTCTAACATCCTGTAAAATCTAAAGCATAAAAAAAGCGTTCCATTTGGAACGCTTTTTTTATATCGTTTAAGATGAGATTACTCAGCTACAACTTCGAAAGGAACTTTCACTTTCACTTCTTTGTGTAAGTTTAGGTTGGCTACATATTCACCAACAAATTTAGGTTCAGTTTCGAAAGTGATACGGCGACGGTCTACATCAAAACCTTGTTGTTTCAATGCATCAGCAATCATGATAGTGTTTACTGCACCAAAGATCTTACCTGTTTCACCAGCTTTAGCACCGATAGTCAATTTAACATCAGTTAAACGGGCTGCGATACCTTCAGCATCTTTCTTAATTTTATCTTGTTTAAACGCTGCTTGTTTCAGGTTTTCTGCCAATACTTTTTTAGCAGAAGGAGTAGCTAAAGCACCAAATCCTTGTGGGATAAGGTAGTTACGGCCGTAACCTGGCTTTACGTTTACAATATCATCTTTCTCTCCAAGAGATTTGATGTCCTGTTTTAATATAATTTCCATGTCTCAGCTCCTATTTTAATTGGTCAGCAACGAAAGGTAACAAACCAATGTGGCGAGAGCGTTTTACCGCCTGAGCCACTTTACGTTGAAATTTCAATGACGTACCGGTTAAACGGCGTGGTAAAATTTTACCCTGATCATTGATGAATTTTAACAAAAAGTTTGCGTCTTTATAATCAATATATTTAATACCATTCTTTTTGAAACGGCAGTATTTTTTTCTGTTATCGTCCACTTTTGGAGCGGTAACATATTGTATTTGATCTTTAGCCATTATGCTGCAGCCTCCTCTTTCTTAGGTTTTTTGTTAAAAGCACCACTGCGTTTCTTCTCATTATAGGCAACCGCGTGACGGTCTAATCTAATGGTAAGGAAACGAAGAACACGCTCATCGCGTTTTAGTTCTAATTCCAATTTGTTAATTAATTCACCTGAAGATTTGTACTCTGTAAGGTGGAAAAATCCGCTTGCTTTTTTCTCAATCGGATACGCTAATTTTCTCAAACCCCAATTGTCCTCTTGAACAATTTCGGCTCCGCTGTCAGTGATGATCTTGCTGAATTTAGCTAATGCTTCTTTAGCAACTTCTTCTGACAACAACGGGGTTAGAACGATAACAGTTTCGTACTGATTCATTGTTATGATTATTTTATGTTAATTCCCATATCACTATGGGGACGCAAACTTAGGAATAAATTTCTATAAATCAAACGGTTCAGCCTGATTTTTTCAGGATTTTATTCCATACGCTTTCGGCCTGCAGCGTATTGTATGCCGCCCAGCAGATGTTTGAGGAACATCGGATCGGTATAAGAAGCCTCAACATGCCCCAAACCTGTGTAAAATGCGCGCCCGCCATCATAACTATGGTACCAGGCCATAGGATGGTGCTCACCATTGGTACCGCCGGTGTAACTGCTCTCATCCAGTTCAATCAGTACTTTAAGATCAGGATTGATATCCTTAAAGTTATACCATTCGTCTTTCCTTGCCCAGGTTGCAGGCAGATGTTTCGTTGCAATACTTTTGCGGTCAACCACATGTAAAGTTGCCATTTGCTGCGCGGGGTGTTTCAAAAAATAAGCGCCTGCCAGTTTACCATACCAGGGCCAGTCATATTCGGTATCTGTAGCAGCATGCACGCCTACAAAGCCGCCACCCGCCTGGATATACTGTTCAAAAGCCTTTTGCTCTTCATCGCCCAACACATTTCCTGTTGTATTTAAAAAAACAACCGCAGCATATTTCTTCAGATTGAGAGCCGTAAACTGCGTTGAATCTGTAGTTGTGTCTACCCCGAATTTATTTTCAATCCCTAACTTCTGAATGGCAGGCACCCCCTCAGCAATAGACTGATGATGATATCCGGCCGTCTTTGAAAAAACGAGCACCCTGTACTTTTGCGCATAAATAGTGTTGCTGCTGAAGGCTGCCAGCAAGAACAGGCAGCCAAAGAAATATTTGATTTTCATTTAAGAGCTATATTTAGTTTCATACAATTTAGGTAATCTAAGCAATAAACAAAAATCTATTTACAAGGGAAGCCGTTCAGCCCAGGGTAAAAAACGGATTTTATTTTCCCACATATCCGTTCCGCTCCGCAAAAAATTTATAATTTCGCATTGAAATGGAAAATTTTATTGTCTCGGCCCGTAAGTACCGTCCGGCAACGTTTGAAACCGTTGTAGGGCAACACCACATTACGGGGACTCTAAAAAACGCGATCAGGAACAACCAGCTGGCCCAGGCATTCCTTTTTTGCGGCCCAAGAGGTGTAGGTAAAACTACCTGCGCCAGGATCCTTGCCAAAACCATTAACTGCACCAATCTTACGGCGGAAGTTGAAGCCTGCGGAACCTGTGAATCCTGCGTTTCTTTTCAAACCGGGCATTCATTTAATTTCCATGAGCTGGATGCGGCCTCCAATAACTCTGTAGATGATATCCGCAGCCTGATAGAACAGGTACGGATTCCGCCACAGGCAGGAAAATACAAGATATATATTATTGATGAGGTGCACATGCTTTCAGCAAACGCATTCAATGCCTTTCTGAAAACACTGGAAGAACCGCCTTCATATGCCATTTTTATACTGGCAACAACAGAAAAACACAAGATACTGCCTACTATTCTTTCACGTTGCCAGATCTTTGATTTCAACAGGATTCAGGTAGATGATATCTCAGGCCTGCTGAATAAGATAGCCATCCGTGAGCATATCAGTGTAGAGGCAGACGGACTGCATATCATTGCGCAAAAAGCAGACGGAGGGTTGCGTGATGCACTTTCCATGTTTGATCAGATTGTAAGTTATACCAACAAGAACCTGACCTACAAATCTGTTATTGATAACCTGAACATCCTTGATTACGATTATTATTTCAGGTTAACACAATACCTTACCAGCTCAGATGTAAGTCAGACCCTGGTATTATTTGATGAGATCCTGAACAACGGATTTGATGGCAACAACTTTATCAACGGACTTGCAAGCCACCTCAGGAACCTGCTGGTTGCGAAAGACCCACAAACCGTTAAACTGCTGGAAGTAAGCGAAAACATCAAACAGAAGTACCTGAGCCAAAGTCAGCAGACACAGGTTTCATTTATCCTGACCGCCCTGAACCTGGCCAATCAGTGTGACCTTACCTATAAAAACAGTAAAAACCAGCGGCTTCAGGTGGAGCTGGCACTCATCAAGATGTGCCATATCACTTCGGTACTGCAGCTCGCACAGCTACCACATACAGCTCCTACAACAGCAACTGACTTAGATCAGACTAAAAAAAAAACTAGTGTAATTGCTGAATCCCCTGCTCCGCCGGAAAGGCCGGATGAACTGCCGCCGCCTGCTGCGGGCTTTTCTGCACCATCACAAACAGCTCCTAAACCAGCTGCAGCTGCCCCTTCGATTGCAGAGTTACCAAAGACTATTCCCATTCCGGACAAAGCACCTTCAACAGATGCCATCCGTATTCCGGCAATGCCGAATTTAAATACGATTCATAAAATTGCACTGAAGCCCAATATTTCGGGAAGTCCTGCTGCGGGAACAATGATACCCTCTCTGACTGCCATGACCAATGCGGATGGTGAGATGGAGAGTGATGAACCGAAATATGTATTCGGGGAGGACAGGGAATCTTTCTCTTTCGAAGACCTGATGGTGTTATGGAATGAGTATACCCAAAAAGTTAAACTGGAGAACAAGATTAACTTTTATACCATACTGACTACCAATGAGCCTGTGCTGACAAAACCTACCGAGATCACCGTATTGATCACCAATACTGCGCAGGATAGTATCCTGCAAAATGAACTCGTAGATTTTCTGAATTTTTTACGCACCAGGCTGAAGAACTTTGACGTAGGCATTGTGACTAAAAAAGTAGAAAGCAAAATTGAAAACCGCTTATATACCAGTATCGAAAGGTACCACTACCTGGTAGAGAAAAATCCTAAACTGGAAGACCTGCGCAAGCGCTTCAACCTGGATCTTCTGCCTTAAACTATCTTAGGGTCGTCATTCAGCGGATAACCTTCTTCATCCAGATCAGTACGGTCATCTTCAGGTGTTCTTGCCAGGAATTCATCTTCGGCATCAAGTTCTACGATATCACCGTCATCGATGTGCATGCCAAGATCATCAAGATCTGATTCCTGCTGTTCTTCTTTATCGGCGTACTCGTCACCTATATATGGATTGGCTTCATCATAATCGGAATTATCATCGCCGCCATTTGCAGCTGTAGTTTCATAGGGTAACGGATGGTCATAATCTTTGTCTTTCCCTTTGACATCAAGTTCGTAGCTGCCTTTCTCTTTATTATAAGACAAGTCATTAAAATCTTTCGTTTCCCCAAGGTCGGTACCGTGGATTTTGTCACCGGCTTTTAAATTTTCTGCACCATTATTTTCATTCGTACTCATATGCTTCGTTTTATGTAAGTATAACGTTACGTTATCTTTATTTGTTTTTGTAATTTACGCCAAAATGAGGCAGTAAACTCAAAATTTATATCTTTGTTTCTTTCATAAGTAAAAATTGAAACCATAATATGTCTATACAAAAAATTAAAGTAGCCCAGCCCGTTGTAGAGTTAGATGGTGATGAGATGACCCGCATCATTTGGAAATTCATTAAGGATAAACTGATCCTGCCTTACCTTGACCTTGATATTAAATATTATGATCTTGGTGTAGAATACCGTGATGAAACCAATGACCAGGTAACTATCGATTCTGCTGAAGCCATCAAAAAATATGGTGTGGGTATCAAATGTGCAACGATCACTCCTGATGAGGAGCGTGTAAAAGAGTTCGGTTTAAAACAGATGTGGAAATCTCCGAACGGAACGATCCGTAATATCCTTGACGGAACAGTTTTCCGTGAGCCAATCGTAATGAATAATGTTCCGCGTTTGGTACCAAACTGGACTGCACCAATCTGCATCGGCCGTCACGCTTTTGGTGACCAGTACCGTGCAACTGATTTCGTAACAAAAGGAAAAGGTAAACTGACTATTTCATTCACTCCTGAAGATGGCAGTGAGGTTCAGTCATTCGACGTATATAACTTCCAGGGTGATGGCGTTGCATTGGCAATGTATAACACTGACGAGAGTATCCGCGGTTTTGCTCATGCTTGTTTTAACCAGGCGCTGATCAAAAAATGGCCTTTATACCTGTCTACAAAAAACACTATCCTTAAAAAATATGATGGCCGTTTCAAAGATATCTTCCAGGAGATCTATGAAAATGATTTCGTAGCAAAATTCAAAGAAGCAGGTATCACTTATGAGCACCGTTTGATCGATGACATGGTTGCTTCTGCATTGAAATGGAACGGTAACTTTGTATGGGCTTGTAAAAACTACGATGGTGATGTACAATCAGACACTGTAGCACAAGGTTTCGGATCATTAGGTTTAATGACTTCTGTACTGGTTACACCGGACGGAAAAACTATGGAAGCTGAAGCTGCCCATGGTACAGTAACACGTCACTACCGTGATCACCAGGCTGGAAAACCAACTTCAACAAATCCGATTGCATCTATCTTTGCATGGACCAGGGGACTGGAATTCCGTGGTGTATTGGATGGCAACCAGGAGCTGATCAATTTCTGTCATGCTTTAGAGCAGGTTTGTATCGAAACTGTGGAAAGCGGAAAAATGACTAAAGATTTAGCTGTTTGTATCCACGGTAACAAAGTAGAGCACGGTACGCACTACTTGTATACTGAAGAATTCTTAGCTGCAATTGATGAAAACTTACAGGCAAAATTAGGTTAATACCTGAATAGCTAAAAGCTTTAAATACGGAAAAAGCCGTTTCATACCTGATATGAAACGGCTTTTTTCTTGCTATTAAGCCCGGTATCGACCGGGTAAGAACCCGGATAGAACGCATACTGAACCCGTATAGAACCCGCATCTTGGCTGGGGTTGGTCTGGGGTTGATGAGGGATCGCGCTGGGGTTTATATATGTTCTGCCCAGAACGACCCCAGCTCAACCCCAGACCAACCCTACAGAAAATGCGGGTTCTGTACGGGTTCAATATAGGTTCAATATGAATTTATACACCGTTAAACCATGCCGGATACCGGGCTGTTACAGGTTCAAAAAGTACCAGATACTTATCCGGATAAAAAAAATGCGGGAAGTTAGCACAGATAGTCAGTTACATTGATGGTAACAAATTCTTTATAAAAGACGTTCTTCATAAACATACTTATCATTAACTTGTTAAAAAAATTACATCAAATTAAACATACATAATGAACGACAACTACTCAGGCCCAAATAGATGAAGAAAATTTTAACATTCGTTCTAGCAGCTTCATCCATCACTGGTTTTAGCCAGGTAAAGCAAGATACTTCCAGGAAACTAAATGAGGTGGTCATCCGTCCTTATTTTTCTTCCCAGCCTTTAATCAGATCAACAGGTGCTGTGGGCACACTTGACCTGAACACCGTAACCCGGCAATCCAACAGTTCACTGGTTCCTGCAATGAACACCATACCAGGCGTTCGCATGGAAGAACGCTCTCCGGGCAGCTACCGTTTATCCCTCCGCGGAAGCCTGCTGCGCTCCCCCTTTGGGATCAGAAATGTAAAGATCTATTTTGATGATTTCCCTTTAACGGATGCCGGTGGCAATACTTATTTAAATGCACTGGATATCGCAGCAGCAGGAAGTATTGATATTTTAAAAGGCCCCCAAAGCAGCATCTACGGGGCAAACTCCGGCGGCGTGGTTTTAATCCATCCGCAGGTGCTTACTACAGACAGTACCAAAATAGACCTGAACCTTTCCGGTGGCTCCTTTGGCCTGTTCCGTGAAAATGTAGCGCTGGCTAAACAATGGAAAAACTATCAGCTGAACATTGTACAGTCTTACCAGAGAAGTGATGGCTATCGTGAAAACAGCGGAATGGAACGCAAATATATACAGATCAACCAAAAATGGGATTATGCTAAAAATGCAAGCCTGGAAGCCCTGGTGTTTTATTCCGACTTATTTTACGGCTTACCGGGCGGTTTAACCGCGGCTCAGTTTGCAGCAAACCCAAAATCAGCCAGGCCCGCTACCGCAACGATCAGAGGCGCTGTTGAACAGCATTCGTCTGTTTACAGCAAAACAGTTTACGGCGGCGTAACCAATAACTGGCAGATCAGCCCCGCCTTTAAGCACGTGATCTCTGTTTTCAGTACCTATACCGATTTCAAAAGCCCGTTCATCACCAATTATGAGCGCAGAAAGGAATTCACCATTGGAGTGCGTACCTATGTGGAATATGAAAAGAATACTGCCGATGTAAACTGGAAGTTTGACCTTGGTTTAGAAAGCTCCGGAACTTCTACTGATGATGTAAATTATGATAACAATTTTGGTACACCTGCCGGATACCAGGCGGCAGACAAGCTAAGGGCTGCTACCAATTTCGGATTCGCCAACCTGAACATAGATATTGCTAAAAAATTGCTGCTGGAATTATCAGCAAGCGGAAATCTATACGGATACCATTATAAGAGCAGTTTCCCGGTAGTTGTGTCGGAACAAAAAAGGAGTTTTGATTTGCAGTTTATGCCAAGGGCTGCCCTCTCCTACCTGTTTACTCCGGACCTCTCCGCAAGGGCTTCCGTCAGCAGAGGATATTCTCCACCTACACTGGCGGAAATACGGTCATCGGATAATATCATCAACACCAGCCTGGAACCGGAAAAAGGATGGAATTATGAAACCGGGCTCCGGTACCAACTGGCACAAAAACGGGTATTCATCGATGTGACCGGGTTTTATTACCGCCTCAACAACGCTATTGTAAGGAGACAGAATGAAAACGGAACCGAATTTTTTATCAATGCCGGCGGCACCAAACAATTGGGCGTAGAAACATCACTGTCTGCATGGATCATTCAGCATAACAATACACATTTCATCAGGGGCTTAATGCTCAGCAACGCCTACACATTGAGCCATTTTAAATTTAACAATTACATCAGCTCGGGTGTAGACCTGTCCGGCAAGGACCTTACGGGTGTGCCGAGGGGAGTAGTTGTAACAGGCCTTGAGGTATCACTGCCAAAAGGACTGTATGTATTTATGCAGCATAACTATACCTCTAAACTCCCTTTAACAGATGCAAATACAGTTTATGCCGGTAAATATCACCTTGTGCAGGCTAAAGCAGGCATCAAAGATATAAAGATCGGCAAAACACGCTTCGAAATTTATGCAGGAGCAGATAATATCCTAAATCAAAAGTACAGTTTAGGTAATGACCTGAATGCAGTAGGCGCAAGGTATTTCAATGCAGCACCTACCAGAAACTTCTACGGCGGATTAAACGCCCATTTTTAAACCCTCCCCTTTAAGGGATGCTCAAACAAATCGGAAGTCACCATCGCGGACTTCCGATTTGAATGTTCATAACTCGTACCTGTCTACCACTTCCAGTTCATTCACCACAATCTCAACAGTAAAGCGCTGCTCGCCATTTTTGTCCGTGTATGACTGTGTACTCAGTTTACCCTCAATCCGCAAGGCGGCCCCTTTCTTCACCGTATCCTTTACCAGGTCTACCTTCTGGTTCCAGAAAATAAGACTGAACCACTGTGTCTGGTCAACGGCCTCGCCCAGGCTGTTCTTGTAATATTCGTGTACGCCAAGGTTCACTCTGGCCATTTTTTTCTCACTGGCAAAATTAATGATCACGGGATCTGCCCCCGCATACCCCGTTAATCTCACACTGTTTCTTACTCTTTCCATCATGTTTTAAATTAGTTCCATAAGGCAAATATGAAAAGCGGCCGGGAAAGTAGCCGTGTAATAAACGTTTAAAACCGGATAAGTAAATTTTATTTTGACACGTCAGTAACTTAGAATTAAGTTTAAACAGAAATAATTAACCCAATGGAACATTGTCTGGACTGCGGTGCAAAGTTAAGGGGGCGCCCCGATAAGAAATTCTGCGACGGCTATTGCAGGAGCCACTATAATTATGAGCTGAATAAAGATAAAAATGCTGCCCTGAAAGAGATCAACAGCATATTGAAAAAAAATGCGGATATCCTGGAGAAAATGGATAAAAACGGTTTCAGCACCTTCACACAGCAAATGCTTGTGATAGAAGGCTTTGATTTCAACTTTTTCACCCACCAGGCATACGGGCAACAGGGAGAAGTGTACAAATGCTGTTATAATTATGGGTACCGGTTCATCAATGATGACGAACTATCGTTATTTACTCTACCTCCCGGTTAACTTGTAACGGGAAAGGTACAGAATGTCGGTTACGTTTAGTACTTTGGCCTGTCAATTATTAATACCTAAGACCATGAGCTTTCTAACCGCAGAATGGAGAAAATTAGCGATAGCTAATTATGCCATAGACAAAAGCATTCTGACACCATACCTGCCGGTAGGCACGGAACTGGATTTATGGCAGGATACATGTTATGTCAGTTTGATCGGTTTCCTGTTTAAAAACACGCGCTTATTAGGATTCAGCATTCCCTTCCATGCAAATTTTGAGGAGGTTAACCTGCGCTTCTATGTAAAATACAACGACGCCGGTACATGGAAGCGGGGCGTGGTATTTATAAAAGAAATTGTGCCAAAGTTTGCGCTTTCGGTAGTGGCAAACACGATCTATAATGAAAATTATGAGACCATGCCGATGACACACAGCTGGTCTGAAAGCGAAGATGAAAGGTCTGTAGCATACAGGTGGAGATGTAAGAACGAGTGGCAGTCATTCCAGGTAATGGCAAACAGGGGATTATCCGAAATTTTAAGCGGCAGCGAGGCCGAATTTATTACAGAACATTACTGGGGATATGCCAGATACAATAGCGTAAAAACCAATGAATACGAAGTAAGGCATCCAAAGTGGGCGCAGTATAAGGTGAGAGATTTTAAGATCGATGTAAACTTTGGCCTGGTATATGGCCAGGAATTTGAATTTCTAAACCGGCAGGAGCCTGTATCAGTGATGCTGGCAGAAGGATCAGACATTTCCGTAGAAGGTAAAAAGGTAATCCTGGGATAAACAAATACCCGGGTAAATTCCGGGTTTAATATAGAGGAAGGTACACTGTAAATGATATCAACAAAAGAACTTCAATTGCTGCCAGACAGCGGGGTATTGCGAAATGCCTGTAAGGCAATGGCAGTACTGGATGCCATACTCTGCCAGGATTGGATATACCGTTATTATTCCTATAACAGTGAATGGAGCGAAGATGAGGAATTCTTTGAAATGAGGAACGGGGAAGGCGACCAGCTGCTGATCCTTTTTAAAAATGAAGGCACTGTCATTAACGGCTATTTTGCAGAGGCTGAACAGGGCGATAAAATGCAGCTGACCGATCAGCTCCCTGAAGTATTCCACGAGTTTATCTTTGGAGAGCCCGTAAATTCTGCGGGCACAACTTTTTGCGTGTGGAAATACGGAGATGAGGATTGGGCCACCGGAATACCGGCTGAAAGTGATGATCATTCAGAAGAATTGCTAAGCCCGCTGGATGCAAACCCGGCAACTTATATCAAATGGGCCACTGAATATTTTAAAGGCAGTTATAAGGAAGGCGGCATCCCGCCGGATACCGTCACCAGGATCTATAACCAGCAGGCACTCAGCAGGGAAATGGTTTTGACACTTGTTGACCGGCTGGAAGACTGGGACCAGCTGACCGAAGATCTGACAGAAATTTCATACCCGTATCATATAAACAGCTAAAACGTATTCAATAATATTAAATTCATACTTTTGCAAAAATATTGCGCATAGGATGAAGCTACTCAAACTGATCTCAAACACAAAAACAAGCCTGATTACACTCTGCCTCGGGGGCATTACCCTTGGAATGACAGAATTTATGATGATGGGGGTATTACCCGATGTAGCTAAATCATTAGCCATCAGTATTCCTGCAGCAGGGAACCTCATCGCTATTTATGCTCTGGGTGTAATTGTGGGAGCACCGGTGATGGTTGGTGTATTGGGCAAATATCCGCCCAAGAGAGTGCTGATCGGACTGATGATCACAGTAGCCTGCGGTAATATCCTGTTCAGTATTGCCCCTACTTACGGACTGCTGCTCGTTGCCCGTTTTCTAGTAGGCCTGCCACACGGTGCCTTTTTTGGGATCGGAGCCGTAGTTGCCAGTAAACTGGCAGATCCGGGCAGTGAAGCAAAATCGGTCTCGGTAATGTTTGCAGGATTAACCATCGCTAATATTTTAGGTGTGCCGCTCGGTACTTTCATAGGTCACAACTTTAGCTGGAGAATTTCCTTCTTCCTGATCTCGGCGATGGCCCTGATCACCGCAGCAAGTATAAAACGCTGGTTACCGATGCTGCCTTCCCAATCAGACACCAAGTTTTCTGATAGCCTGAAAGTTTTCAAAAAACCTGAACTCTGGATCATCATCGGGATCTCTGCCATTGGTACAGGTGGTCTGTTTGCCTGGATCAGCTATATTGCACCACTGATGACAGAAGTTGCCCATTTCAGCAGCAATATGATCACGCCTATCATGATCGTGGCCGGACTGGGAATGGCTGTAGGGAATTTTGTTGGCGGCCGTTTAGCCGATAAGTTCTCCCCGCTTAAAACTACCCTGTATCTGCTGCTGGCTATGATCATTGTACTGACACTTGTTGCCTTGCTCAGTCAGTTTAAAATTGCAGCGCTGATCCTTACTTTTATTACAGGAGGACTGGCATTTGCGGTGATCGCACCGATGCAGATGCTGATGATCGGCGCGGCAAAAGGAGCCGAAATGCTGGCATCTTCAGCAATGCAGGCAAGCGCAAACATGGGAAATGCCCTGGGGGCTTTTCTGGGTGGATTACCAATAGCTGCAGGTTTCGGTTATACCTCCCCTGAATATGTTGGTGCTTTACTGGCTTTTGTCGGATTTATGCTTTGTATACTGTTGAGCTGGAGGTTTAGCGCAAAAGTGAAACTGGAAACCGCCGCTATTGCCTAGCAACCATTAAATTTGTCTCCTGCTGCGCACCGCGTTTCAGGTACATGATAAATATACCTGTAAGGATAAACGGAATACTCAGGATCTGGCCCATATTCAGCAGGAGACCGGCTTCAAAAGCACTCTGGTCTTCTTTGATAAATTCAATTCCCAGTCTGAAACAGAAGATCAGGAAGATGACCATCCCGAAATAAAATCCTGATGCCCTCGGATAGTTTTTTACCATCATATAGACAAAAGTAAAGATCAGCAGATAAGCGATAGCTTCATACAGCTGCGCGGGATGCCGCGGAATAGTGTCATCTCTCAGGAAGATAAAGGCCCAGCTTACATCAGTGGGTTTGCCTATGATCTCAGAATTCATCAGGTTTCCCAAACGGATAAAAGTTCCTGCCAAAGGCACTACGAGCGCAATCTGATCCAGCATAAACCATAATTTGAGCTTAAACTTGCGGCAGAACAGCACCAGACTTACCATAATACCAATCCCCCCGCCATGACTGGCAAGGCCCTGGAAACCGGTAATCTTAAATTCAGGCGTAAAAGTAAAGGGCAGGATGATTTCCAGCGGATGTTTGGAATAATAGGCGAAATCGTAAAAAAGACAATGCCCCAGCCTTGCGCCAATCAGCGTGCCCAATACCACGTAGACAGTCAGGGAATCCATGAGGGCCACATCTATGCCGTGTTTCTCAAACTGCTTTTTAACCACAATATAACTGGCAACAAAAGCAAGAAGGAAAAACAGGGAGTAATACCTCACTGCAAAAAATCCCAAATCGATAATGGAATCACTGGGGTTCCATATTACTGTAGCTACAACCATGCCTGCAAAGATATACCATATCTACACATATGCAATGACGCTGCAGGATATAGCATGAGGTATTCGGAGAATTTGAAAAGGGAATGATATCTTTGTGTGCTAATCAGATACCCGGGTTTCTTTATCATGTATGTTTAATCGATTCTACTCTCAGTTTTTGCCCCTTGTTTTAGCCATAACCGCGTGTTTCGTTATCGCTTCAACGGCCTGCGCCCAGAAGCCTGTGGCTGTTGATGACAATGTGGACCAGCATATGTTCAATTTCAATGAAATTGAATGGTTAAAGGATGCCGGAAATGACCTGAGCTTCGATGCCGTGAGTAAAGGTGCCTATACCAGACTTTTCCAGCCTAACCTGAGCAGTACCCCCCAGACAAAAGACCTTACGGCCACTTACTGGTTCAGGATTAAGATCAGGCACAACAGCAAAGCAGATAAAAGGTTCATCCTTGAATTCTTTGACCAGACCATAGACCATGTCACCGCCTATTTACCCCAAAAGGACGGCAGCTACCGGGTAAAAGAATTTGGAGATACCTTTAATTTTGAGCACAGGGAACTGCACCATAAAAACTTTGAACTCTATATCCGCAATGACAACGATGCAACGCAGGTTTATTATTTCAAATTTAAATCATCACAGATCTCCGATGTGATCATTGTCTTAAGAACGGTGGACTGGTTCATATCCTATGCCCTGGACGAATACTTTTATTTCGGCATTTTCTACGGGATGATCCTTGTTTTTAGCTTCTATAACCTGATCATGTTTATTGCCATCCGCCAGCGGCAATACCTGTATTATGTGATGTACAACCTGAGCGTAGGTTTCTTTGAAATGAGCACTGACGGCATTGCCTACCAGTATCTGTGGTCAGCTGCCACACAATGGAACCAGATTGCCTATGCCTTTGCACTGTACGCAACGAGTGTTTTTGCGCTGTTGTTTACGCGGGAGCTGTTATTTGTAAAAGCCAAGGCGCCGCGTTTAAACCAGCTGATCCTGTATATCATCGGCATCAGGACCCTCCTGTTTTTATATGGCCTGTTTATAGACCGCGCTATGCTGACGTATAAGTTTATCGAGTTTATACCGCTTGCAGTAGCTTTCTACACCGGCATCTATATTTATAAACAGGGTTATAAACCAGCCCGCTTTTTTGTGCTGGGCTACAGTTTCCTTTTTACAGGTTTTACGCTGAAGCTTTTAATTATGCTCGGCTTTTCGTGGCTCAACTTTGGCGTGGTCAGTTATTACAGCCTTAGCTTTTGTTTTGTACTGGAAATGGTATTCCTGTCTTTTGCCATAGGCGATAAGGTGAGGGTACTGAAACATAAAAAAGAGAAAGTACAGCGCCAGATGATCAGGCAGATGGCAGAGAATGTGAAACTGAAAGACTCACTGAACCAGCAGCTGGAAATGAAGGTGGAGGAACGGACGAAGGAGGTTTTCCATAAGTCGCTCATTATTGAAGCAAAAAACGCGGAGCTGCTGGAGGCAAATGATATGTTAAAGCAGCAGGCAGAGGAAATATCCCGGATGAATGTGCTGCTGGAGCAGGATAACCAGGAACTGCAGTTCAACGTGGAAAAGGTAACGCGGGACCGCGTGATGTCTGCAGACGTAGATTTTGAGGAGTTCAGCAAGATCTATCCGGACAAGGAAAGCTGTAACCTGTTCCTGTCAGACTTAAAATGGAAGGACGGATACTCCTGCCGCAAATGCAAAAACACGCATTATTACAACGGCCATATCCCCTATAGCAGAAGGTGCAGCAAATGCGGGTACGAAGAATCTGTGACCACCTATACCGTATTTCATAATACCCGTATCCCTATCAATAAAGCTTTTTACATGATCTTCCTGATCTACTCTACCAAAGGAAAAATCTCGTCCCATAAGCTCGCAGAAATCCTGAATATCCGCCAGAGTACCTGCTGGACCTATGGCTCAAAGATCAAACTATTGATGGAAGAAAGGAAGACTGTGCTGAAAAAAACGAATAAAAATGGCTGGAGCAAGCTCGTCCTGGAGTAAAAATCACCGGTTAAACACCCTTTAACGGACATTCTTTTGCCCTTTTCGGTCCTCATTTTAAAAAAATTTCCCTAAAATTTTCAAGGTATCATAGCGTATCATTTATGTCTGAACACCTATGTGTTAATGGTACGTTAAACGCTGATTTACAGCACCAAAGCAGGTTTGTAAGTTATGGTAGTATAACGTATTAAAATCATCACAACATACTATATATCAGAAACTTATGAAAAATAAATCTTTCAATTCGCTTGTTTTTAACCGCAAATTGAGGTTAACTTTATCCACCAATAAAAATTAAACACAAGCAAAATCATGAAGAAAAAATTTACTCTTTTTGTCCTTTTTCTTTTATGCGGGATCTCTGTTGTTATGGCGCAGAACATCACGATAAAAGGTGAGGTAAGGGATCAGCAGGGTTTACCCTTACCGGGCGTTTCGGTAACGGTTAAAGGTTCCCCTCAGGGCGTAGTAACCGGCACAAACGGAAGTTATATCTTATCTGCTCCAAAAGATGCCACACTGACTTTCTCTTTTATAGGATACAAAACTATTGAAGAGCCGGTGGGTAACAGAACAACGGTAAGTATTAAACTGACAGATGACAACCAGCAGCTGAATGAAGTGGTGGTTGTTGGTTACGGTACGCAGGTTAAAAAGGACCTCACAACCGCGGTTGTATCTGTATCAGCAAAAGATATCCAGAACCAGCCGATCACCAACCCACTGCAGGCCATACAGGGTAAAGCAGCAGGTGTACAGGTGAGTTCACAGTCGGGAAAACCAGGTGCAGGCATATCGATCAGCATCCGTGGTAATACCTCGATCACCGGTTCCAACAGCCCGTTATATGTAATTGACGGGGTGACCTCAAGAGACGCAAGTTTTATCAACCCGAATGACATTGAGTCGATGACGATTCTGAAAGATGCTTCGGCAGCTGCAATCTACGGTTCAAGCGGTGCAAACGGTGTAGTACTCATCACCACAAAAAAAGGAACTGCGGGCAAACTGAAAGTTGGCTTTAATGCCTTCACAGGTTTCTCTAACTTCTGGAAAAAACAGGATGTACTGAACAGTGACCAATACATTGCCTTACAAAAGGAACTGGGTTATACTACATTTGGTGGCACCCAGAATACCGACTGGCAGAAAGAGACATTCGGAACAGGCACACAAAACAACTACCAGGTATCCTTATCAGGTGGCACAAAAGGTGGCCAATACTATTTCTCTTCGGGTTACCAGCAAGACAAAGGTGTTGTTGCACCTGCAAAGCTGGACAGGATCAGTATGAACTTCAACGGCTCACAAAACATTACCAAATGGCTGAAATTAACAGCTACAGCATCATTAACATCTAACAATTCAGTAGACGTACCTGATAATGCAGGCTCTACAAAAGGCGGCGTCATCTTGGGCGCGCTGACTACTCCCCCTACTCTAACCATTTATGATCCAAACGGTAATTTCACTGCAGTTCCTGCAGGATATGATTCGCCGATTGGAAATGCCTTCGGGTCTATCAACAAAACCAGACAATTAAGATTTATCGGTGCCTTTGCAGGTGAAATTAAAATCACCCAGGACCTTTCCTTCAAATCAAGCATCAGCTCAAATGCCAGGAAAGAATATTATAACTACTTCCTTGACCCGTACAAAACCGTTTACGGCCGTACAGAAAGAGGTATCTATAATAACAGCAAAACAAAAGACAACGTATGGCTGAACGAGAACATCCTGAGCTATAACAAAACGATTGGCAAAAATGTCTTCGGTGCAATAGCCGGTTATACTATCCAGGAATCAAATTACTCCCTGAAACCTTATTCTGAATCACGTTACATAGACGCAGGTACGGGAGCACCCATTGCACCTACACTGGCAGTTAACGTAAACACAGATGCACAATGGGCTAAACAATCGTATTTAGCAAGGGTTACCTATGCTTATGACAGCAAGTACCTGTTCAGTTCAAATTTCAGGGCTGACGGATCATCACGTTTCGCTCCGGGACACAGGTTTGGTTACTTCCCTTCATTCTCTGCAGGATGGAGGATCTCGGGAGAGAACTTCCTGAAGGACAGCAAAACGATCAATGACCTGAAACTTCGCGGTAGCTGGGGACAGGTGGGTAATGATGAAGGTATTGGCGATTATGCTTACCTGAAACTTTACCAGATCACAGCACAGAACTCTTATAACCTGTCACAGCCTTCAAACGAACTGCTGTCATGGGAGAAAACCACACAAACCAATATCGGTGTAGATTTAACCATGTTTGACAGCAGGGTTACTTTTACAGCTGATGCTTATCTGAAAAAGACAAATGACCTGCTGATCAACGTGCAGTTGCCGCCCTCAACAGGTTTAGGCACACAGGCACTGAATGTAGGTTCAATGGAGAACAAAGGTCTTGAATTCTCCCTGTCCACCAAAAACATCCAGAAGGATAAATTCACCTGGTCTACAGATCTGAACATCTCATTCAACAAAAACAAAGTGACCAGCCTTGGTTCTGCAACCAGCTCTCTGGATTACGCAGGACTGTACGAGCGTGATGCCGCTGTAAAAGTTGTAGCCGGCCGCCCACTGGGTAGCTTCTTCGGTTATGTATATACCGGTGTGAACCCGCAAACAGGTGCTGCTATGTACCAGGATACAAACGGTAATGGCGTGACAGGATCTAAAGATCCGGCAGACCGTACCTTCATCGGTAATGCACAACCTAAATATACTTATGGTGTGAACAATAACCTGACTTACGGAAACTTTGGATTGTCACTGTTCTTCCAGGGTGTACAGGGTAGCCAGATGTTCAATGCTTCAAGACTTGACCTGGAAGGAATGTATGATACCAAAAACCAATCTACTGATGTGCTGAACAGGTGGACTACCCCGGGGCAGATCACTGACATTCCGAAAGCATTGGTTGCCTCTTCTGAAAACTCACTGACCTCAAGCAGGTTTGTTGAGAATGCTTCATACCTGCGTTTGAAAACGGCTACCCTTTCTTACAACTTCGGAAAAACCACATTGGGAAACTGGAAAATGAATAAGCTGATGATATTTGCATCAAGTTATAACCTGCTTACTTTCACCAAATACAGTGGTTTAGATCCTGAAGTAAGCCGTTACACTTCAAACACGCCTGATATGGGTGTTGATTATGGTACGTACCCGCAATCAAGAACTTTCATATTTGGTGTTAATGTTGGCTTTTAAATCTTAAAAAAATGAACTTAAAAATATATTCACTGATCGCAGCCGGGGCCTTTGTCCTTTCAGTTCAATCTGGCTGCAAAAAAGATTTTCTGGATAAAAAACCTATCAACCAGGTTACCGCAGATCAGGCTTTCACCAATGCGGCAGCTGCGGAGAAACTGATCCAGGGAGCTTATGACGGACGATATAACGATTATAACATCTGGGATTACCAGGTAAACGGCGACGTAAAGTCTGACAACTGCTACGCAGGAGGTGATAACCAGGCAAACATACAGATAGACCTGTTTACGCCGAATGCAACTAATGGCAACGTATCAAGAGACTGGTCTGCCCTATACGGGGATATCAAAAATGCCAATGAGGTTTTAGAGAATGTACCTAAGATTGATGATGCAGCACTGGATGCCGGCGGCAGAAGGAACCAGATCATGGCAGAAGCCAGCGGCCTGCGTGCCTATTCTTATTTTAACCTCGTAAGGTTATTCGGGCCCGTTCCTCTAATCCTGAAAACACCTTCATCAATTGCAGAAACACAGCCTTCCAAAGCCAGTGTAGACCAGATATATGCACAGATCATTACAGATCTTGAATATGCAGCTACCAATGCGCAGAGCACCGCAGCAAACAAAGGTATTTTTACCAAAGGCGCAGCAAATGCATTGCTGGCAAAAGTATACGCCTCGAGAGCTACGCCAGACTGGACAAAAGTAAATACGTATTGCGATGCGGTTATCGCGGGCGGATATTCTCTTTTCAATAGTTTCAGCGGTCTTTTTGATGAAGCAAACGAAAACAATGCAGAGTCTATCTGGGAAATGCAGTTTGACGGAAGCCAGCACAGCAACTGGATGCCGGGTGTAATTGTAGGAACAGGATGGAAAAGATTTGATACACCAACAAATGATCTTTCAGCGGCATATGACAATGAGGGTGATGCGATCCGCAAGAATGCGAGTATCAACTTCAGAAACGTAAGCACTGAGGGCTGGTCTGACAATTACTGGCCAAAATCAAACTATCCCTTTGTAAATAAATACAGGGCCGATACAAAAAGCAATATCTATGTGCTCCGCCTTGCAGATATCCTGCTGTTAAAGGCTGAAGCATTGAATGAGATCAGCGCAAGCGGATGGTCAGAGTCTAAAGTGCTTGTTGACCGCATCAGAACAAGGGTAAGCCTGGCAGGAACACCTGCAAATGACCAGGCCACTATGCGTCTTGCAATTGAGAAAGAGCGCCGCCTGGAACTGGCATTTGAAGGGCAAAGATGGTTTGACCTCCTGAGAACGAACAGGGCTGCAACCGTGATGAATGCACAAAAAGATGGTGCAGGCAATTCATTGAACTACACTGTAAACGATGCAAACCTGTTCTTCCCTGTTCCGCAGGCGGAAGTAGACAGGAACCCGAATATTAATAAATAACCAAATATAAACGATTTCCAAAGGCTGTTCATTCAGCCTTTGGTATTTATAACATGTATGACCAATGAAGAAATTGATAATTTGTGCGCTTACGATTGCCCTGGCAGCCTGCTCAGCAACAAAAAAAACAGCAAACAGCGGCGCAGCTTCAGCAAGTGACGTTGCCTTCTGGCTCACCAAAGGCGACCGCTCTGCATTGCTGGAAAAGCAAAATACAGCGCTGAATTTCGGTACTGCCCAGAATAACAACCCAACCATTGTTATAGACGAAACACAAAAATTCCAGAGCATTGACGGCTTTGGTTACACGCTTACAGGCGGCAGCGCAGGCCTGATCAATGCAATGGATGCCCAGGCACAGGATGCCCTTTTACAGGACCTGTTCTCTGCAAAAAACAACGGTATCGGGATAAGCTACCTCAGGATTAGTATTGGTGCTTCTGATATGAGTGCCGATACTTTCACTTACAATGAGCTTCCTGCCGGACAAACAGACATCAATCAGGACAAGTTCTCCATCACAAAGGAAATGGGCGCCCTGATCCCCCTCCTGAAAAAGATCATCGCCATCCAGCCGGATATCAAAATCCTGGGATCGCCATGGACTGCACCTACCTGGATGAAAACAAACAACAGCTTTAAGGGAGGCAGCCTGAAACCTGAATACTATCAGTCATACGCCACCTACCTGGTCAAATACATCAGGGCAATGAAAGCACAGGGAATTACGATCGACGCCATTACGATCCAGAATGAGCCCCTGCATCCGGGAAATGTTCCAAGCATGTATATGGAAGCGAAAGACCAGGCTGTTTTTATCAAAACAGCTTTGGGCCCGCTGTTTAAATCATCCGGAATTAAAACAAAGATCATTCTGTATGACCACAATGCCGACCGCCCGGATTATCCTCTAACCATTTTAAATGATGCCGAAGCTAAGCCCTATGTAGATGGCTCTGCATTCCATTTATATGCGGGTAAGATTGATGCTTTAACAACGGTACATGACGCACATCCCGACAAAAACCTGTACTTCACCGAACAGTGGGTAGGCGGACCGGGTAAGTTTGATGAAGACCTGAAATGGCACGTGTCTACGCTGATCATTGGTGCTACACGTAACTGGAGCCGCAATGTACTGGAATGGAACCTGGCTGCCGATCCGAATTACGGCCCTCATACCGTAGGCGGTTGTGTAACTTGCTTAGGTGCAATTACCATAAGCCCTGCAGTAACGCGGAATGTTGCCTGGTATATCATCGGCCATGCCTCCAAATTTGTACGGCCCGGATCAGTGAGGATCGCATCCAACATCACAAACGATTTACAGAACGTAGCTTTTACTACTCCTGAAGGAAAAACTGTACTGATCGTTGCAAACGGAAACCGTACAGAACAATCTTTTAATATAAAAAGCAAAGGAAAAATCGTTACTGCTACTTTGCCGGGCGGCGCGGTAGGAACCTTTGTCTGGTAAGTAAGATTTGCCTAAGGCACAGGGTTTGGCAAGGCTATTGCTGAAAACAGGATAGTTGTCTGCAGACAGCTATCCTGTTTTTCGTTAAAGAAAAACCGGCACACCAAATACGACACATAAATACATACATATGAACAGATCAATTCTACTACTCACTGCAATTGCCGGTTTCATAGCCGCATGCCAGAGTAAAACACCCGAAGAACAAATTGACAGCCTGGCCAAATCTCCGGACACAGTTTCCTCCCGGTCAAAAGCATGTTACGCCTATATCAAAGACAAGGATACCGTTACCCTGTCTTATACCAAGGCAGGAAATACTATTGCAGGGGAATTCAGCAATAACCTGTTTGAAAAAGATAAGAATTCAGGAGAGATCAATGGAATAATCAAGGGAGATACCATTCTTGCAGATTATACTGCCAAAGGCGAAGGAGTGACTTCGGTAAGGCAGGTAGCATTTTTAAAGAAGGGCGACCAGTTATTGCAGGGTTATGGTGATACAAAGGAAGAAGGCGGCAAAATGGTATTTACCAAGCCGCATGACCTTAAGTTCATCAGTGCGGTAGCACTGACCGCTTCAGACTGCAAATAAGGTCTGCATTGGCGAATCTGCTGTGCCCGCAGAGGGAGCGCGCTCCCGTCTTTAAAAGGCCTCGAAGCGCTCCCAGAACCCGTCAACAGGGAGTTTGGCAAAAATGCTTACCGGCTCCTTTTTTACGGGGTGCAGGAACTGCAGTTTACGTGCATGCAGACAGATACTTCCTTTACGGCTGCCACGCGGGTAGCCGTATTTGTTATCCCCCACTATAGGGCATCCAAGAGTGGATAACTGTACCCTGATCTGATGAGAACGGCCTGTCAAAGGATCAACCTCTATCAGGTAATACCCGCCAAGCTCCCCGATCAGTTTATAACTTAGCTCTGCGCGCTGACTGCCCTCCACCTCTTTGAGGTGCGGCGTAACCACGTTTGTCTTTGGGTTTTTCACCAGCCAGTGTACCAGTGTGCCGGATAGATTTGCAGGTTTATTGCGTACCACAGCCCAATAGGTTTTCTTTACTTCCCTGTTCTTGAATACCGCATTCATCCGCTCCAGTGCTTTACTTGTCTTGGCAAACAGGATCACGCCGCTTACAGGGCGGTCCAGACGGTGTACCACGCCGAGGAATGCACCGCCTGGTTTGTTATATTTTGCGGCAATGTACTTTTTCACCATTTCATCCAAAGGTTCATCCTTTGTTTCATCTACCTGCACAATATCACCGGCACGTTTGTTTATAGCGATGAGATGATTGTCTTCGAAAAGTATGTCTTTATCAGTTACCGGCATCTAGTATTGCTCCTTTTCATTTGGGAAGTCATTCGCTTTTACATCCCTGATATAGGCCTGTGCGGCGCCGAGGATTTCTTCATATAAGTTCACATACTGACGAAGGAAACGTGGCTTAAAACCTTTGGTCAGGCCAATCATGTCATTCACTACCAGCACCTGCCCATCGCAATGCGGCCCGGCTCCTATCCCGATTACGGGAATATGAAGGCTTTCTGCAACTTCCTTAGCCAGTGCCGCAGGTATCTTTTCCAGAACAACAGCAAAACATCCTGCGTCCTGCAGGGCCCGGGCATCAATCTTCAGCTTTTCTGCCTCTGCCTCGTCCTTTGCCCTTACTGTATAGGTACCAAATTTATAAATAGACTGCGGTGTAAGACCCAGGTGCCCCATTACAGGGATGCCCGCAGTAATGATACGCTCTATGGAATCAACAATTTCGGTACCGCCTTCCAGCTTTACGCCGTGTGCACCGGATTCTTTCATGATCCTGATCGCAGAACTCAGCGCTTCTTTTGAATTGCCCTGGTAGGAACCGAAAGGAAGGTCAACCACTACAAAGGCCCGTGTTGCCCCGCGGACTACACCCTGTGCATGATAGATCATCTGATCCAGCGTAATAGGCAAAGTAGTTTCATGGCCGGCCATAACATTAGAGGCCGAATCACCTACCAATAACACATCTAAACCCGCATCGTCGAGAACTGTGGCCATAGAATAATCATAGGCCGTTAACATAGATATTTTTTCACCACTCTGTTTCATTTCCTGCAGAATGTGGGTTGTTATACGCTTTACTTGTTTGTGTACAGACATAAATTTATGCATTAAGCGGACAAAATTAGGGTATTCATTTGAGAAACTGATGGCTTAACGCTTATTATATACACCCCGTATCGTAACATTTTAATCCTTTCAAAAAAAATATGGATATGACTGCGCAAAAACCTATCTTTGTATCCCGAAATGAACGGATTATTCAATAGCACATTTTTCACCCAGTACAGCGATCTCAAACCCGCAATTTCCGGTTCATCAACCCCTTTTTTCAAATTATTTTCTCATTTTAATTACAATGACTAACTACACCAAGTTACCTGCGATCTTGTTATTGGCTGACGGTACCGTTTACCACGGTAAAGCTGCCGGAAAAATTGGTACAACAACAGGAGAGATTTGTTTCAATACAGGAATGACAGGGTATCAGGAGATATTTACTGATCCTTCCTATTTCGGTCAGATCATGGTCACTACGAATGCCCATATCGGTAATTATGGAATTCATAAAGAAGAGATCGAATCTGATTCGATCAAGATTGCGGGTCTGGTTTGCAAAAATTACAACATTGGCTATAGCCGCAAAGAGGCGAGTGAATCCATACAGGATTATTTCCAGAATGAGAACATTGTTGGCATCTCTGATATTGACACCCGTTCACTGGTAAGAAAGATCAGGGACCAGGGAGCAATGAATGCCATTATCTCTTCAGAGATCACTGATATTGAAGAACTGAAAGCTAAACTGGCTAACGTACCTTCTATGGACGGGCTGGAGCTCTCTTCGCAGGTCTCTACAAAAGAACCTTATTTTTACGGATCCCCTGAGGCAACCTATAAAGTTGCAGCCGTGGATTTCGGAATCAAGAAAAATACCCTGCGCAATTTTGACGAAAGAGACCTCTATGTACAGGTTTTCCCGGCGAAAACCTCATTTGAAGAAATGGACAAATGGGGGGCCGACGCTTACTTTATTTCCAATGGCCCCGGTGATCCGGCAGCAATGCCATACGCTATTGACATGGTGAAAGAGATCCTTGCAGCCGACAAGCCGCTGTTTGGTATCTGCTTAGGCCACCAGTTGCTTGCACAGGCAAACGGAATTGGTACCATGAAAATGTTTAACGGCCACAGGGGATTGAACCACCCTGTAAAAAATATCATTAAAGATCATTGTGAAGTAACTTCCCAGAACCACGGTTTTGGTGTGATCCCTGATGAAGTGAGAAACTCTGATAAAGTAGAAATTACGCACATCAACCTAAACGACCAGTCGATAGAAGGTATCCGCGTTAAAGGAAAGAAAGCATTCTCGGTACAATACCACCCTGAATCTTCTCCCGGCCCGCATGATTCACGTTACCTCTTCGATGATTTCGTAAATATGATCACAGGCGAAAAAACCTGGTAGATCATTTCCCCGCGTTTAACCATCATTTTACCAACATATTTAAAAAGGATTGTGCAATATCAATCCTTTTTGCATGAAACCTTATTACATTTATCCTATGGATAGAAACAACGCCATTATCAGTGTACGTAATCTGGTAAAAAATTATGATGACTTTACCGCGGTGAAGGGGCTGAGCTTTGATGTCTACGAAAATGAGATTTTCGGGCTCCTTGGCCCCAATGGCGCAGGAAAAACCACTACCCTCGAGATCATAGAGACCCTCCGTGAAAAAACATCAGGCGAAATTACGGTAGATGGCTTTTCAGTAGATCATGATGCCAATGAAATTAAACGCATTATAGGCGTCCAGCTGCAGGCCGCAGGTTATTACCCCAACCTTAACCTGGTGGAACTGATGGAACTTTTTGCGGGCCTTTACGGGGTAAACATCAAACCGATGGAAATGCTTGAAAAAGTAAACCTGCAGGATAAGGCAAAAGCAAAATACAAGGCGCTTTCGGGCGGACAAAAACAACGTTTTTCTATAGCAACCACGCTGCTCAACTCTCCAAAGATCATTTTCCTGGATGAACCTACTACCGGTCTGGACCCCCAGGCCAGGCGCAACCTGTGGGACCTGATCGTTGAGATCAGGAAAAACGGCACTACGGTAGTCATCACTACCCATTATATGGACGAAGCAGAACAGCTTTGTGACCGCGTAGCTTTTGTAGAACGCGGAGAAATCATTGCGCTGGATACACCGGACAACCTGATTGACCAATTGCTGGCGCGCGGATTTGAACGTACCAAAGAAGTAAAAAAAGCCAATCTGGAGGATGTATTCATCAACCTGACCGGCAAAGAATGGCGTGAAGGCTAAATGACATCAAAAATGAATAAACCGTATAACCATACCAAGGCTACCCTTGCACTTGCCAAAGCCAGCTTCCGCTCCATCATGCGCAGTCCCTCAGCTGTAGTTTTTACCCTCGCCTTCCCATTGATATTTATTCTTGTTTTCGGGTTCCTGGGCGGCGGAGGAATTAAAGTAGACCTTGCTGTGGCCCCCGGCTCCGATATGCAGAACCCCGTGATCAAAGCACTGGAACAAACTGCAGTGATCAACCTGATGAAAGATAAAAGCGCGGCTGAAATTGATCAGCAGCTGGAAAAAGGAAACATTGCCGGGGTGATTGATGTGCATAAAAACACGGTGCCCCAGCCTGCTTACCTGGCAAACGTGAAATATACATCGGCCTCTATGGATAAAGGGAACATCCTGAAGTCCGTTTTGAACAACCTGATGTACAGCCTCAATACAAGAGACCTGAAACCTTCGGTAGCGGAGATCAAAGAAAGTACCGTACATGGCAGAACGTACAGAACTATAGATTTTATTTTACCGGGACAGCTGGGCTTCTCCCTGCTGAGCACCGGTGTATTCGGAACTGCATTTGTGTTTTTCAGCCTGCGGCAAACGCTGGTGATCAAACGTTTTTTTGCCACTCCTGTCAAAAGATCAAGCATCATCCTGGGTGAAGGCCTGGCCAGGATAGGTTTTGCCCTGCTCGGAGCGGTGTTTATCATCGTGATAGGCCATTTCTTTTTCCATTTTACACTCATACACGGGGTAATCACGGTATTGAACATGCTGGTACTTTCGGTGATCGGACTGATCGTTTTTATGGGATTCGGGTTCGTGGTATCTGGTATAGCCAGGAGCGAAAGCACCATTCCACCGATATCAAATATTATTACGCTGCCGCAGTTTTTATTGTCAGGCACGTTTTTTTCAATTGACCATTTCCCTACATGGCTGCAGCCCATCAGCAGGGCATTGCCCCTTACGTATCTGAATGACGCGATGAGGCAGGTTGCCTTTGAAGGCGCAGGATTATGGGATGTGAAACTGCAGATTTTAATTATGGTGATCTGGGGCATTGGAATATATGCACTGGCAGTCAAGGTATTCAAGTGGGAATAATTTTATAGGCCAATCCGTCCCTATAATTTAAATTTTATTTTAACTTTGATTATCAACTGGGTAATTGTAATATTTACACTAAGGATATATAACACTTAAAACAAATAAAATGAGTTTAATTATTGATGTTCATGCAAGGCAAATCCTCGATTCAAGAGGTAACCCTACTGTTGAAGTAGAAGTAATCACTGAAAATGGTCAAATGGGCCGTGCCGCTGTACCTTCTGGTGCAAGTACCGGTAAACACGAAGCTGTTGAATTAAGAGATGGGGATAAAAAAGTCTACATGGGCAAAGGTGTTTTAAAGGCTGTTGAAAATGTAAACAAGAAAATTGCTAAAGAACTTCAGGGAATTGATGTTTTTGAGCAAAATCTGATTGACAAAGCCATGATCGACCTTGACGGATCAGAAAACAAAGGCAATTTAGGCGCTAACGCTATCTTAGGCGTTTCACTGGCTGTAGCTAAAGCTGCTGCACAGGAAAGCAGACAACCATTATACCGCTACATTGGTGGTGTAAATGCAAATACATTACCTGTTCCAATGATGAACATCCTGAATGGCGGAGCCCATGCGGATAACAAAATTGATTTCCAGGAATTCATGATCATGCCATTGGGTGCAGGCAGTTTCTCTGAAGCATTACAAATGGGAACCCAGGTATTTCACCACCTGAAAGATGTATTGAAGAAAAAAGGATATTCTACTAACGTGGGTGACGAAGGTGGTTTTGCACCGAACATCGGTTCAAACGTTGAGGCAATCGAAACCGTATTGACTGCTATCGAAACTGCTGGTTTTACCCCTGGTAAAGACATCTGGATTGCAATGGATGCTGCTGCATCTGAAATGTATGATTCGAAAACCAAAACCTATAACTTCCATAAATCATCAGGTGAGAAATTAACTTCTGACGAGATGGTTAAATACTGGGTAGACTGGGCTAACAAATATCCTATCGTTTCTATTGAAGATGGTTTGGATGAAGATGACTGGGATGCATGGGAAGCGTTAACATTAGCTATCGGTAACAAAGTACAGCTGGTAGGTGATGATTTATTTGTAACTAACGTAAAACGTTTACAACAGGGTATCGATAAAAACATTGCAAACTCTATCCTGGTTAAAGTAAACCAGATCGGTTCATTAACTGAAACCATCAATGCCGTATCACTGGCACAATACAATGGTTATACTTCGGTAATGAGTCACCGTTCAGGCGAAACTGAAGATACCACTATCGCTGATTTAGCTGTAGCATTAAACTGTGGCCAGATCAAAACCGGTTCGGCTTCACGTTCAGACAGGATTGCAAAATATAACCAATTGTTACGTATAGAAGAAGAACTAGGTTCTGCTGCACGTTTCATTGGTAAAGATTTCAAATTCATCAAAAAATAATCTTTCTTTTATTGTTGGCAATCCAGGTTGTTAACAGATGAGGATCAGTATTTTAAAAACATCCGGAGTTTTAAACTTCGGATGTTTTTTTTATTTACATTTGTGATATGAACAGATTGCTGGATATCTTTAGGAACAAATACTTTCTGTCAGCCGCAGCCTTTGCAGTATGGATGTTATTCTTTGACAAGAATGACATGCTCTCCCAATATGAATACCGTACCGAAGTTCATAAGTTACAGGAAGAAAAAGACTTTTACGAGAAAGAAACTGCCCAGGTGAAAAAAGACCTCGATGAGTTAAGTACAAATCTGAATACTGCCGAGAAATTTGCCAGGGAGAAATACTTTATGAAAAAGGACAATGAAGATGTGTTTGTGATCATTAAGGAAACTCCTAAAGACTAGCCTGCACTACAGCGCTCCGTTTCTTTTTCTTAAAAACCATTCCGCACTGAGCAGCAAAAGGATCAGTACAAAAAGCCATTTGAAGTTGACCAGTTCCTCATACTTACGGTCTTCGTAACTCAGGGTCTTCATCTGCGGGCTTTTCATCAATTCTTGCTTTAAAGCTTCTAACTGATCCGGCATATATAATCTACCGTTTGTCTGGCTGGATAACTGGTACAGGAGCTGATGATTGGCCACAGTTTGCTGGAATTCTGCAATGAGTGCATTGATGAAAAACGAACCCTTAGCAACATATTTCTGCGTACCCAATGTCGTATTTGCCACGTAACTGTAACTGCCGGGCGGTAATATACCCGCATCGAGCCGGTAGGCCGACTCAAATTTAGAAAAGCTGAAATTGTAAGCCTTGCCATTTTCATCATGGAGCTGAATGCCCGCCTCAGGAGTGTTTACCGCAACGTAGCTGTCGTTGTATAAACTTGCATTGATCAGACTGTGTTCATTTTCATCAAATGTCTGTTTAGAAGGGCGGACAACAAACTTTCTTTTATCATCCCTGACAGAGAGGTACTGTACAATTTTATTCATCAGCGAGGTAAATACCGGCACATTTTCGTTCTCCCTCGCCTCCGAGAACTTCCATTTCCACAATCCTTCCCCGATCAGGTACCCCAATTTACGGCCATCCGTATTCATAAAGAACAATTGCGGATCGGCGGTGCTGAGTTTCCCCTTACGCTGGTTGAGCACAGCCCTGGAATCTCCGGAGGTCCTCAACTGCCCGGATGGGGCCTGCAGCGGATCAAAGTTTTCAATGACTTTTGCAGATGCAGCATCCAGGTCAAAAATAGATGTGCCTGTATTGATGTCGCTATAAGTATATACAAGAGCCCTTCCGTTAACAGCAATATTCACATTGTTTTGCCACTGGTTAAACTGGCCGATATTACTTTGCGCCCCTAGAATGTACCAGAGCGGAACTTTGGCCGCCCGGAGCTTATTCATCAACGCATTTGCGTCGTACGAAAGGCCTGGTAGCTGGTAGAGAATGACGAGTCCGTATGATGCAGGGTCAATATGGGCCAGCTGCTCTCCCGTGACCAGGGAAACATCATTGTGTTTGTTTTGTGTAATGGCCTCTCTCAAAGCTGCAAGGTCCGGGTGTGGGCCTGCAGCAGCAATCAGTATTTTCTGCCGGTCGTCAATTACCTCCACAATCACGCGCTGACTATTGTTCTTTACAGATATTTCATCTTTTACGGTTGAAAGGCTCACTGTATACTGATGGGTACCCAGTTTCGCCGCTTTCAGTGATACCGGTATATTCTTTGAAAACTGGTTACCGTTCAGCCTGATCAGTTCTTCATGAAGCTTTTCCCCATGTTCGGTAACAGTAAGTTTCGTTTCCATCCCGGCACACTGGTAGGCATCTGCCTGAACTTCAATTTTGAAATCATTATCCAGGTAAACCAGCTCATTACTGTTCACATTGGCAATCAGCACATCTTTCTGGGCCACAGTATCGCCCATAGCGATGGTATAAACAGGAGCCTTTAGTGCGGCGATAGCTCCGGCAGGATTACCTCCCCGGTTGAAGATCCCGTCGGTTGCAAGAATCACAGCCCCCAAATTCCGGTTAGTCAGCTCATCTGTCAGCTGGCTGATGAGCGCGGCAGCATCGGTCAGCTTACCGTTATAGCTAAAATCAAGGCCTTTACTGACATGATCGCTAAAGTTATACACTCTGACATCATATTTGTCCGCAAGCTCTTCCCTGAGCCGCTGAAGAGCTTTCCTGTACCGCAGGCTATCGAACCCTGCAGGCGCAACTGCAGCAACAGATTGCGAATTATCCTGGGCGATGACCACAATGGGTTTTTCAAGTGTATAACTGACCTGCCTGATGAGCGGCGAAAATAAAAGCCATAAAATAAGCGATACCGTGACTGCCCTGAACACGGCCAGCGCTATTCTCATTGATCTTTCCAGCACGGAAGCCCGTCCATACAGCAGCCAGGCAAAGAAAACTCCAGCCAGTAAACAACAGAGAAGTGCTGCAAATGAAATAAAATTGAATGAATTGCCCATTGCCTGAAAGTAAAGATGCAAAAAAAAAGCGTCAGGGAAAATCCCCGACGCCTCTATGTGATCTTGTTTCTGTTCCTACACCATACCACCGTCAACAGACAGCACCTGTCCGCTGATATACGAACTCATGTCTGAGGCCAGGAATACGCAAACATTTGCAACTTCTTCCGGTTCTCCAACCCGCTTCAACGGAATTCCATCTTCCCATCCTTTTACAATTTTAGGGTCGAGTACATCCGTCATTGCTGTACGGATAAATCCGGGAGCAACCACGTTGGTACGGATATTTCTTGATCCCAGCTCTTTGGCTACCGACTTGGAAAAACCTATGATACCGGCTTTGGATGCCGCATAATTTGCCTGTCCTGCATTTCCCTGCACACCCACTACTGAACTGAGGTTAATGAAAGAACCTTTACGGTTTTTCATCATGATTTTGGAAGCTGCTTTGGTAACGTTGAAAACAGACTTCAGGTTAACGTTGATAACATCATCCCAGTTCTCTTCGCTCATGCGCATCAACAAACCATCTTTAGTGATACCGGCATTATTCACAACGATATCCAGGGTACCAAATTCAGCAACAATATCACTGATCAGTTTTTCTGCTTCATCGAATTTGGAAGCATCAGAGCGGTAACCTTTAATTTTGGTTCCGTATGCCTGTAATTCCTGTTCAAGGGCCTCCCCCTGTTCCACTGAAGACAAATAGGTAAAAGCAACATTTGCTCCCTGTTCAGCAAACTTTTCAGCAATTTTTCGGCCTATCCCTTTTGAAGCACCGGTTACTAATGCTGTCTTTCCTTCTAATAATTTCATCTGATTTATTTTATTGTTTTTTAGTTGTTGGATGGAGCCTTTGATGATTGGAATAAATATCCTGATCACTTCGGGTTCATAGGTATAAATAGTTTTTTTTGTTTTTAAATAGCTGGTTCCTGCTGGCTCAGGCAATGAAAACTGCCTAATCCCCAGATGATATCTACTGAGTTGATACCAACAACCTGCCTGTCTGGAAACGCTTCACGTATAATGTTTAGTGCAATAGCATCGTTAACATCCCCGAATGTGGGTACAATAACGGCTGCATTGGCAATATAAAAATTGGCGTAAGAGGCAGGCAGGCGTGTATCCTCATGGATCACGGGCGAAGGCATGGGCAGTTCAATGATATTCAGTGGCATGCCATTGATCAAGCGCATCGCTTTCAGCTCCTCAAGGTTTTCTTTCAGCAGGATATAATTCTCATCCAGCGGATTGGACTCTACTACCGTTAAAACGGTATTGGGGTTTACAAAACGGGTAATGTCATCAATATGCCCGTCAGTATCATCACCAACAATTCCATCGCCTACCCAAAGCACCTGCAGGGCACCATAACATTCTTTCAGGTATTCCTCTATCTGCTCCTGGTTTAAATGAGGGTTCCTGTTCTCGTTTAAAAGACAGGCCCTGGATGTCAGAATTGTACCGGCTCCGTTAAATTCAACAGATCCGCCCTCCATCACAATACCGGGATTAAATACCGGCAGCTGAAAATGATCGCCGATCCGTGTAGGAATCACATCATCGAGTTCATAGGGAGGGTATTTGTTTCCCCAGGCATTATAGTCCCAGTCTACAATTACTTTTTTCTGATCTGATGCAGGATTGATCAGGAATGCAGGCCCGTGGTCACGGCACCATGCATCATTGCTTGGGTTAAAATAAAACTCAATCTGATCCAGATCTGCTCCGGCTGCTGTCAGTTTTGTGATGGCAAAAGCTTTGGTAGCTTCATCATTTACATTGATCCTTACCTTTTCTCCTGTAGCAACAACCTTAATGAATTCGCAGTAGGGTGCGTAAATGGCATCAATTTTACCGGGCCATGAAGCCTCCTTATGGGGCCATGTGAGCCAGGTAGCTTCATGTTTTTCCCATTCTGCCGGAAAGCGGTAGCCGGCTCTCCTTGGCGAGTGATCAAATAGACTCGTCATCAATATATCTTTTGGTAATTTGTGAATAACTGTCAATTCTCCGGTCGCGCAAAAACGGCCAGTGTGTCCTGTAGCTGTTGGACAAAGTCAGGTCCAGCTCTACAACTTTTAATTCTTCTTTATCATGTGAGGCCTGGTACAGCAACGATCCGAACGGGTTGGATACAAATGACCCGCCCCAGAAAGATACACCTGCTTCTTCACCCACACGGTTAATGCTTACCACCGGAACGCCGTTTGCAATTGCATGTGAACGCTGGATGGTCTGCCAGGCATTGTACTGTTCGGTATTTGTTCCTTCATCCTGTGTAGTGGCCCATCCGATGGCGGTAGGGTAAACCAGGAAGTCTGCGCCCATCAGCGCCGTGATACGGGCAGCTTCAGGATACCATTGGTCCCAGCAGATCAGCACGCCAATCTTTGCATATTTGGTTTTGAATACCTTATATCCCAGATCACCCGGAGTAAAATAGAATTTCTCATAAAACCCGGGATCATCAGGAATGTGCATTTTGCGGTATTTACCTAAGTAAGTACCATCTGCATCCAGAACAGCTGTTGTATTGTGGTATAATCCCTCGGCTCTTTTTTCAAAAAGGGAAGCAACGATCACAACATTGAGTTCAGCAGCAACGGCAGACAAAACATCTGTTGAGGGGCCGGGAATAGCTTCTGCAAGTTTAAAGTTCTCGTAATCTTCCTGGTCGCAGAAATAGAGCGAAGTAAAAAGCTCCTGCAGGCAAACCACCTGCGCGCCCTGTGCGGCGATCTCGCGGATCTTTACAATTGCCTTATCTAAATTTTCTTGTTTGTTACTGGTACAGCTCATCTGCACCAATCCAACTTGTACTTTAGCCATTCTATGAATTTTTGTGGTGCAAAGTTAAAGAAAATATCGAAACCGATAGGATCAGATATCGATATCGGGCTTACCTTACTGCTGCCAGGCTGTCTTTATATTCCTGCTGCAGTTCAAACAGGCATTTGGCACAGAGGCAGCTGTCATAGTGCTCGCTGATATACTGCACCTCGTTGAGATCGAGATGCACCACGCTGCACTGGCATTTGGTGTAAGAATTAGCCTTACACTCTATTGCAGAACCGCAGCGCTCGCAGGGTATGATTTCGTGCTTGGCCATTTTCTTCAGATGCTATTAAAATACAAAAGTACGGTAAAATCAATTACCGTACTTTATACACTTAATTTTATGAGATTTAGATTATCCTGAGCAGCTAACGCAGCCGTCTTCCATAGAACAAACAGGGCCGTCAGTGATCTCTTCCACCACCTGTTCAATAACTTCAGGTATTACCGGCTCCATATTTTTGCCGGCCTGATTCTCTACAGTAAATTTAACTGCCTGAGAAGCCGCCTGGGTACGCAGGTAATACATACCGGTTTTCAAACCTTTCTTCCATGCGTAGAAGTGCATTGAAGTAAGTTTAGAGGTATTTGGTGCGTTGATGAACAGGTTCAGTGATTGCGACTGGCAGATATACGCACCACGATCAGCGGCCATATCTATAATGCTGCGCATTTTGATCTCCCAGACTGTTTTATACAATTCTTTGATATAATCAGGGATTTCAGCGATGTCCTGTACAGAACCGTTCGCCAGGATGATCCTGTCTTTCATTGCCGGTGTCCAAAGGCCTAAGGATACCAGGTCTTTTAACAAGTGTTTGTTTACTACAACAAACTCACCGCTCAGTACACGTCTGGTATAGATGTTAGAGGTGTAAGGCTCAAAACATTCATTATTTCCAAGAATCTGTGAAGTTGAGGCTGTAGGCATCGGAGCAACTAACAGAGAGTTACGTACACCGTCTTTCACTACTTTAGCGCGCAGGTCTTCCCAGTTCCAGCGGTTGCTTGCAGGTTTTACGTTCCACAAGTCAAACTGGAACTTACCTTCTGACAGCGGGGAACCTTTAAAGGTTTCGTAAGCACCATCTTTCAGGGCAAGATCATGGGAGGCAGTCATTGCCGCGAAGTAGATCGTTTCGAAGATGTCTTTATTCAGCTCTTTTGCGGCTTCACTTTCAAAAGGCAGGCGCATCAGGATAAAGGCATCAGCCAATCCCTGCACACCCAGACCAACCGGCCGGTGGCGCATGTTGGAATACCGTGCTTCTTCTATCGGATAATAGTTATAGTCAATTACCTTATTCAGGTTTAAAGTAGCCTGATAAGTTACATCATATAATTTCTGGTGATCAAATTCTCCGTTAATTACAAAGCGTGGCAAGGCCAGGGAAGCCAGGTTACAAACCGCAACTTCATCTTTAGAGCTGTACTCCATGATTTCAGTACACAGGTTAGAACTTTTGATCGTTCCTAAGTTCTGCTGGTTTGATTTACCGTTTGCAGCATCTTTGTATAATAAATAGGGTGTTCCGGTTTCAATTTGTGAATCGAGGATCGCAAACCATAATTCCTGTGCTTTAATGGTTTTACGGGCACGGCCTTCTTTCTCATAACGCTCATACAGCGTTTCAAATTCTTTACCCCAGCAGTCAGCCAGTCCAGGTGCTTCATCCGGGCTGAACAAACTCCATTCGCCGTTATCTTCCACACGCTGCATAAATAAATCACAGATCCAAAGCGCATAGAACAGATCGCGTGCGCGCATTTCTTCTTTACCATGGTTTTTACGCAGGTCAAGGAAAGAAAATACGTCAGCATGCCATGGCTCTAAATAGATAGCAAATGCCCCTTTACGTTTACCTCCGCCCTGGTCTACGTAACGTGCAGTATCATTAAATACTTTCAGCATCGGAACAATACCATTACTGGTTCCGTTTGTTCCACTGATATAGGCTCCGGTAGCCCTCACATTGTGAATGCTCAATCCGATACCGCCTGCACTCTGCGAGATTTTAGCAGTTTGTTTCAGGGTATCATAAATACCTTCGATACTATCATCCTGCATCGTCAGCAGGAAGCAGGAAGACATCTGAGGTTTAGGTGTTCCGGCGTTGAACAGCGTAGGTGTACCATGTGTAAACCAGCGCTCGCTCATCAGGTTATAACTTGCAATTACGCTATCGATATCACCTTTGTGAATACCCACGGCCACACGCATATATAAATGCTGCGGACGCTCAACGATGATACCGTTTATTTTCAGCAGGTAAGATTTTTCAAGGGTTTTAAATCCGAAATAATCGAATCCAAAATCCCTGTCATATATAATTGTGCTGTCTAAAATATCGGCATTTTCCTGTATCACCTCCCACACATCATCAGCGATCAGCGAGGCAGATTTATCAGTTTTAGGGTCTACATAGCGGTATAACATTTCCATCGTTTTAGAAAACGATTTGGTAGTGTTTTTATGAAGGTTTGATACCGCGATCCTGGATGCCAGCAAAGCATAATCGGGATGTTTCGTGGTTAAAGAGGCGGCAGTTTCAGCAGCAAGGTTATCTAATTCTGATGTAGTAACACCGTCATACAAACCTTCAATTACTTTTTTGGCTACATCTATAGGATCAACCAATTCAGCATTAAAGCCATAACACAACTTTTCGATGCGGGCAGTGATCTTGTCAAACCGCACCGCTTCTTTGCGACCATCTCTTTTTTCTACAAACATATTTTCTTAGGGTTTTTGTATTGCTTATTCGGTGCTGTTCAACGCAACGCCCAACATCGGCAATAGTTTAAATTATTTTATTCGTTAACACTGATCAGCGAGGGCAGCGACAAGTGTTAAAAGTCATCATCCAGCGAGAAAGCCGAGGCTTTATCTTCTGATGAGGTAAGTACTCCACTTTTCTGGTAATCACCAACACGTTTTTCAAAGAAATTGGTTTTACCCTGTAAAGAGATCATCTCCATGAAATCAAACGGATTAGTGGCATTGTATATTTTATCATATCCCAGTTCTGCAGACCATCTGTCGGCTACAAATTCTATATACTGGGACATTAATTTGGCATTCATTCCAATCAGTGCCACCGGCAGGGCATCTGTAACAAATTCTTTTTCTATCTCCACCGCATCTTTGATGATACCGTGTACCGCTTCCTGGGAAAGCCTGGTGTTTAACATTTTATACAGCAGGCAGGCAAACTCACAGTGCATGCCCTCATCCCTTGAGATCAGTTCATTGCTAAAGGTTAATCCCGGCATTAACCCGCGTTTCTTTAACCAGAAAATGGAGCAGAAGCTTCCGCTGAAGAAGATGCCTTCAACAGCAGCAAAGGCCACCAGGCGTTCCGCAAAGTTTCCTCCGTCGATCCATCTTAAGGCCCACTCTGCCTTTTTCTTTACACAGGGTACTGTTTCGATGGCGTGGAATAACCTGTCTTTTTCTGTTTCATCTTTGATATAGGTATCAATTAACAGGGCATAGGTTTCAGAATGGATATTTTCCATCATGATCTGGAAACCATAGAAACAACGTGCTTCAGGAAGCTGAACCTCGCTCATAAAGTTAACTGCAAGATTTTCGTTAACAATACCATCGCTGGCAGAGAAAAAAGCCAGGATATGAGAAATAAAGTGCCGCTCTCCATCATTCAGGTTGTCCCAGTGTTTCTGATCGTCGGAGAGGTCTATCTCCTCGGCTGTCCAAAAACTAGCTTCACTCTTCTTGTACATTTCCCAGATTGCCGGGTACTTGATTGGCAACAGGACAAAGCGATCTTTGTTCTCTTTCAGTAATACTTCTTCTTCCATGGGTATATTTTAAATGATGTATGATGTAATAGCGTCGAGCGTCCCGCAAACCCATTGTCATCGACCTTTATTACCAAAATCAAAAAGATTAAAATAAATAGATTTATTATCTAACGTTAAACAATTAAATATTAAATCCTTAGCCAATAATTTATTGGTGAAATTCTCAGGATTCTTGTTAAACAAATATAAACTTTGAGGCTTTTAAACGTTAGCAATAGTTGTTAACAAGCGGGCGTAATTATCCACACTCAGGGGAAAAAATTACCGGTATATTACTTTGCAAAGTTGTTATTGATTTGCTATTGTCACATAATAGTCCCCTACAAATGTTGATAACATTTGGGAATCTGACTTTATAACAGGAAAATTCAATATTTAAGAGGGGTTTCCGTAGCTGATGGAGACCTGGGATTGTCCCTTGTTAAAGAAACCGAGTTCTTTGGCCGCGCCTTCAGAAACATCAATAATATAACGTTTGCTATGCGGGCCCCTGTCATTCACTTCAACTTCTACAGATTTCCCGTTGGAAAGATTGGTGACAGTGACTATTGTTCCGAGCGGAAGGCTCATATGGGCACAGGTAAATTTTCTGCCGCGGTACCTTGCACCGCTGGTAGTTCTCCGTCCTTCAAATTTTCTATGGTAATACGTTGCGAGTCCTGTTTTTATCCGCGTTACAATACTTGTGCCGGTGGCCGGGTCCGTCGGGTCTGACTGTGCGTCAACCTGGAAAAACGCGAACATACTCAATAAAAGCAAACAATATTTCATCTTATTCATCTATTGATTTTTAATTGAAAGATGGAGCCTTTGATGATTAAAATAATTATTTTAATCAAGTCGGGTTCATATTTAATTTTGTTGGTGAACTGCCAAAGATATATAAAAAATACCCAAGCATCCAAACAAAAAATGCCCAATGAGCTGATCATCGGGCATTTATGCGGTTTATGGGTCTTTAGGCCCTATTTATCAGGAACAAAATTCATTGAAACTGAGTTGACACAGTTACGTGTATTTTTTGCTGTAAACCCCTCTCCGAAGAATACATGCCCAAGGTGTGCCTTGCAGTTTGCGCACACAATTTCTGTACGCGATCCATCCGCATCAGGGATCCGGATGACGGCACCTTTGATCTCATCATCAAAGCTTGGCCATCCGCATTCTGATTCAAATTTCGACTCAGAACGGTAAAGCGCGGCATTACAACGTTTGCAGGTGTAGGTCCCTTTTGCAGTATTGTTCAACAGTTTCCCGGTACCCGGATATTCTGTTCCCTTGCGCACAATCACGTCTTCCTCTTCTTTCGTTAATTTATTCCATCCCATAGTACCCGTGGTTTTAGTTGTAGTTGCATGCTCTTTCTCCTGTTTCTGGGCACAGGCCATCAGGCCGGTCATCATGACAAAGCCCATGATTAAGATTAATTTATTGATCATCTGTTGGTGTGTTAGCTACTTATATACGTTTAACAGCAAAGATCAGATTTTAGCGTGCCTGTTAAACAAATTGACAATATTTTGATGTGCATAGCAAAAAAAATGAGGCTCTCCAAACGGAAAGCCTCATTTCATATCAATGTTCAGAAGGATTATTTTTTCAGCAGGTCAGCCATAGCCTGTCCGATTTCAGCCGGGCTTTCTACTACGCGGATGCCACATTCAGCCATGATCTTCATTTTTGCAGCAGCAGTATCATCAGCACCACCAACAATTGCACCGGCATGACCCATTCTGCGGCCTGCAGGAGCAGTTTGTCCGGCGATAAAGCCTACTACCGGTTTAGTACCGTTTTCTTTGATCCAAAGTGCAGCCTCAGCTTCCATACCACCACCGATCTCACCAATCATGATGATACCTTCAGTTTCAGGATCGTTCATCAGCAGTTCAACAGCTTCTTTAGTAGTTGTTCCAATGATCGGATCTCCACCGATACCGATGGCTGTAGTAATACCCAAACCTGCTTTTACAACCTGGTCAACCGCTTCGTAAGTCAGCGTACCTGATTTAGAAACTACGCCAACAGTACCTTTTTTGAAGATAAAACCTGGCATGATACCAATTTTAGCCTCATCAGCAGTGATCACTCCCGGACAGTTCGGACCGATTAAACGGCAATCCCTTCCGGCAATATATTCTTTAACCTGAATCATATCCTTTGTAGGGATACCTTCAGTAATACATACAATAACTTTAATTCCAGCTTCAGCAGCTTCCATGATGGCATCTGCAGCAAATGCAGGTGGAACAAAGATGATAGATACATTGGCACCAGCCTGATCAACCGCATCTTTAACCGTATTAAAAACCGGTCTGTCTAAATGAGTTTGTCCGCCTTTACCAGGTGTTACCCCGCCAACTACGTCAGTTCCGTATTCTATCATTTGTGAAGCATGGTAAGTACCTTCATTTCCGGTAAAACCTTGTACAATTACTTTTGAATCTTTATTTACTAAAACACTCATGTATCTATAATTTTTTATGCAAATCTAAGATTATTGCATGGAATGCCAAATGCATTTCAAACATTAATGAAAAGAAACAAGAATGCTACTTAGCGATGCCCTCAGAATGAAACTGCAGCTCGTAAAGGCGTTTATAATAACCATCTAACTTCAGCAGCTCCTGGTGGTTGCCGGTCTCCATGATCTCGCCTTTATCGAGCACAATGATCTGATCTGCCTTTTGTATTGTTGACAGGCGGTGGGCGATCACAATGGAGGTACGCCCCTTCATTAATTTGTCAATTGCCGTCTGTATCAGCATTTCAGTTTCTGTATCTACGGATGAAGTAGCCTCGTCCAGCACCAGGATGGAGGGGTTATAGACCAGGGCTCTGATAAAGGAGATCAGCTGGGCCTGCCCGGCTGAAAGGGTAGCGCCCCTTTCCATCACATTGTACTGGTACCCGCCCGGAAGCCTTTCAATAAAGTCATGCGCACCAACTTTCACCGCAGCATCAACCACCTCATCCATGGTAATTTTCGGGTTATTCAAGGTGATATTGTTAAAAATGGTATCAGAGAACAGGAATACATCCTGGAGTACGGTGGCAATACTGTTCCTCAGATAGCTCAGTTCATACTCCTGAATATTGACCCCGTCCACTTTGATCTCACCTTTCTGGATCTCATAGAACCTGTTCAGGATATTGATTGTAGAAGATTTCCCGGCGCCGGTAGCGCCCACCATTGCAACTGTCTGCCCGGCCTTAACGTTAAAAGTAAGGTCTTTCAGCACATAATTTTCGTCATTATAGGCAAACCAGACCTTATTGAAGGAAATATTCCCGTTCATTTTTTCGGGTACGTAAGTTCCCTTGTTGACCGTTTTCTCATCCGTATCAAGCACCCTGAAAACGCGTTCGGCGCCTACCATGCCCATCTGCAGTGTATTGAACTTATCTGCCAGTTCCCTGATCGGCTTAAAAAGCATACTGATGTACAGAATAAATTCCGCTATTGTACCCGGGGTAACGCTGAGTGGTTTGGCCAGGATGCTCTTTGCGCCATACCAAACCAGCAGGCCCAGGCACATTGCCGAAATTACTTCTACTACAGGGAAAAAAATAGAATAATACCAGTTGGAACGGATGTTGGCATCACGGTAACGCTTGTTGATCTTTTTAAATTTGAGGTACTCCTGCTCCTCCCGTGCAAAATACTGAATGATAGAGATTCCGGTGATGTGCTCCTGCAGATAGGTGTTCAGATTGGAAACCTCTGTCCGTACTTCCTGGAAGACCGCCTTAATAGAGCGCTGAAAGATGGAGGTGGCGATGATCAGCAAGGGCATAGGAAGCAGTACCATCAGCGTTAAAGCCCAGTCTGCATAAAACATCACCGCGATAATGGCAATAACCTGCAGGATATCTCCTATGATAACGATCAGCCCTTCAGAAAAAATGTCAGAGATCGTTTCCAGGTCAGACACCGTACGGGTAATGAGCTGCCCTATGGGTGTTTTGTCAAAATATTTCAGCCTCAGGCTGGTGATATGATTGAATACGTTGATCCTCAGGTCACGTATGGCCGACTGGCCAAGGGTATTTGTCAGCAGGGTATGGCTGTACTGAATGGCACTCTGTACTACCAGCAGCACAAGCATAACAATAGTCATCACCAGCAGGCCATGGTACTGCCCCTGCAGGATGTAATGGTCCAGCGTATACTTGATCAGAAAAGGCCTTACGGGCGCCATTACGGCGAGTAATATGGTGAGGATAACGGACCAGATAAATATCCCGCGGTAAGGCTTTACATATTGAAAGATCCTTTTCAACAGGTTTACATTAAACGCATCACCGGTTATTTTAGACATAATTAATTTACAAAAGGATAAATGATGTTTACCAGGTACAGTCCGCATGCGGGTACCGACTGCCCGGCATTACTCCTGTTTTTACTCTCTATGATTGCCGCGAGTTCCGGGGAACTGATTTCTTTCCGGCCCACCAGTACCAGCGTACCTACAATTGCGCGCACCATATTTCTCAGAAAACGATCAGCAGAAATCGTAAAGACAAGACCGCCTTCGGTTTCACGGAAATACGCCTCCGTGATTTTACAGTTATTGGTAGCAGTATCTGTATTCGATTTGCTGAAGCTGGTAAAATCAGTAAAGTTCAGCAACATTGCGGCAGCAGCGTTCATTGCTGCTACATCCAGCCTGGCTTTATACAACCAGGAACGGTTCAGTTTAAAAGGATCTTTATGGAAATGAAAATGGTACTCATAGGATCTTGAGGTTGCATCAAACCTTGCATGCGCAGTATTGTGAACCTTAAAAATGCGTTTCACCGCAATTGCATAGGGCAGCAGGGAATTCACACTCCCGATAGCGAGCGATGCTGCAGCTTCGGTGATCCCCTGCAGGTCCATGTGCGCGAAAAACCGGCTGGCATGTACGCCTGCATCAGTCCTGCCGCACCCGAGGGTCATTACCGGCTGCCTGAAAAAAACAGAGAGTGCTTTATCCAGTTCCTGCTGTACAGTTACCGAGTTGGGCTGCGTCTGCCAACCGTGATAAGCCGTCCCGTCATAAGATAATTCGATAAAAAAACGTTGCGTATTCAATTGACTGCAAAAATACTTTTTTCCATTCAACAAGACAGGCGTTTACCAGTCTTTTAATATATTTGTTAAAAATTATTAAATTGATATGATACAAAGGGTACAATCTGTATGGCTTTTCCTTGCCAGTCTGACGCTGTTCTTATTTCTTATTCTGCCGATACTCACAAAGGAGACCAATACAGGCGAGCTCTGGCTGCAGGCAGGCGGAATCTACCAGAAGGTGAATAACGTTACCCAAAAGGTAGAATCTTATTCAGCACTGTTCGGAGGCACTATCCTTGCCGGCGTGATTTGCCTGGCCAACATTTTCAGTTTCAGGAACAGGGCATTACAAAAACGCATTACACTATTCAGTATATTTTTAATCCTCCTGCTGATCGTTTGCATTGTAAACTACGCCCTAAAGATTCCCGGTGGAATTAATGGCGCCTCATTCAATACAGGCAGCGGCCTGCCCGTTATAGCTGTCATTTTTTGTGCGCTGGCTTTCAGAGGGATCCGTAAAGACGAACAGCTGATCCGCTCGGCCGACAGACTGAGATAATGCTTATTTAATTATTATTTCGTTATGTACCAAACAAATACCAAAAAATAAGCGTACCTTCGCGGCTTAATAAATAAAGTTATAATGATAAACCCATTTAAATTATTGGGGATAAGTGATGACGTTGTTAATGCCGTAAAGGATTTAGGTTTCGAAAATCCAACACCTATTCAGGAGCAAGCTATTCCTGTGCTGTTAGAGGGCAATAATGACTTTGTTGGTTTGGCCCAAACAGGAACAGGAAAAACAGCAGCATTTGGTTTGCCGCTAATCGAACTGATCGACTTCAGTTCTAAAAAGCCTCAGGCGTTAATTCTATGCCCTACAAGAGAGCTTTGCTTGCAAATTGCCAGCGACATCAAAAATTACTCAAAAAACACGCCTGGTGCTAGTGTGGTTGCCGTTTACGGTGGCGCAAACATTATGCAGCAATTGCGTGAGATCAGAAACGGTGTACAAGTTGTTGTTGCAACACCGGGTCGTATGTTAGACATTATCGGCCGTAAGGCTATAGATTTCAGTAGTGTGAAATATGTAGTTCTTGACGAGGCTGACGAAATGCTGAACATGGGCTTCCAGGAAGACATCAATGATATCCTGTCTACTACTCCTGACGACAAAAAAACATGGTTATTCTCTGCAACTATGCCTCCTGAAGTGAGACGTATTGCCAAGAACTACATGGACAACCCTACTGAGTTGACCATGGGTACCAAAAACACTGGTAACGTAAATATCGAGCATGAGTACTATGTAGTACGCGCAAGAGATAAATATGCTGCCTTAAAACGTATTGTAGATTTCAACCCTGAAATTTTCGCAGTAGTGTTCTGTAAAACCAAACTGGATACACAGGACGTTGCAGAGAACCTGATCAAGGATGGTTACAATGCTGATGCCTTACACGGTGATTTGTCACAACAACAACGTGATAAAGTAATGCAGCGTTTCCGTGACCGTAACATGCAGTTGCTGATTGCAACAGATGTTGCTGCACGTGGTATTGATGTGAACAACGTAACCCACGTTGTGAACTATTCACTGCCGGATGAAATTGAAAGTTATACGCACCGTAGCGGCCGTACAGGAAGAGCTGGTAAAACAGGTATCTCTATCTGTATCATCAACTCCAAAGAACTTGGCAAAATCCGTCAGATCGAAAGGATCATTGGTAAATCATTTACCAAGGCTGAATTGCCAACAGGATTTGACGTTTGCGAAAAACAATTGTTCTCTCTGGTTCACAAAGTTCACAATGTTGAAGTAAACGAAAGCCAGATTGACCAGTACATTCCGCGGATCATGGATGAATTTGCTGAACTGAGCAAAGAAGACGTGATCAAACGTTTTGCATCTTTAGAGTTTAACCGCTTTTTAGAATACTACAAAAATGCGCCTGATCTGAATGCAGCAGCATTGGACGAACGCGGTGAGCGTGGCGAACGTGGTGCAAGAGGCGCAAGGAACAGTGATTATACCCGTTTATTTATCAACTTAGGTTCGGTAGATGAATTTACAAGAGGTGACTTATTATCTTTTGTTTGTAACAACGGTAAGATCAGTGGTAAAAACATTGGTAAAATTGACCTTAAAGGTGTTTATTCATTCTTTGAAGTTGAAAACGCAATGGTTGATACCTTATTCACCAACTTTACCGATATCCAGTTTAACAACCGTGGTGTAAGAATCGAAAAATCTGGTGATGCACCTGAAGGTGGCAGCAGCAGAGGCGGCGAAAGAAGACCATACAGTGGTGGTGGTGAACGTAAAAGTTATGGTGGCGGCGAGCGTAAAAGCTACGGCGGCGGAGACAGAAGAAGTTCTGGCGGAAGCGGAAGACGTGAAGGCGCAAGCGCTGGTGGCGGATTCAGAGATTTCTCTGGTAAACCACGTGAAGGCGGAAATGCAGGTGGAAGCGGAAGACGCGAAAGCAGCGGAAGCGGAGACAGAAGACGCAGATCTTAATACCCATAAATACTTAAACAGAAATGGCCCGGATATATCCGGGCCATTTCTGTTTATAAATAGATTGCAGCAGGATTAAAATCCCAGACCGGTATCGTTGCCCCTTGGATCTGCACCGGTTTCCAGTTCACCATTGGGTTTAACCAGGATGGCATCTACCCTGCCTATAGAACCGCGTTCCCTGAGCTGATATCCTTTAGTTTCCAGGTAACTTCTTGTGGCAGGTGATATGGCATTCTTTTCCACCGCAACTTCGTCAGGCAGCCACTGGTGATGAAACCGGGGAGCCGCAACAGCAGCCTGCATCCCCTGACCAAAGGCCAGCACGTTTAATACCGTCTGAAATACCGAGGTGATAATAGTAGAACCGCCGGGAGTACCTACAACCATTAATAATTTACCATTTTTTTCTATGATAGTTGGGGTCATGGAGCTGAGCATCCTTTTGCCCGCAGCGATTGAATTGGCCTCTCCGCCTATCAGTCCGTACATATTGGGCGATCCGGGTTTTACCGAAAAATCATCCATTTCATTGTTGAGTAAAAACCCTCCTCCTTCTACCACAACCAGTGAGCCGTAAGAACCGTTCAAAGTTGTAGTAGCAGATACTGCATTTCCTTCAGCATCTATGATGGAGTAGTGCGTAGTCTGCTCGCTTTCATGTACAGGCAACACCCCCGGCTGGATAGCTGAACTGGGCGTGGCCTTGGTAAAATCCAGGTCTTTAATCCTCGAATCTATATAACTGCTGCTCAGTAATGCTGCCTGCGGCACTTTAAAAAAGTCCGGGTCTCCGAGGTAGCTGGCGCGGTCTGCATAGGCCCTGCGCTCTACCTCAACCATCAGCTGAACAGTAGAGTCCTGCTGGAAACCCCAGCGCTGCAGAGGGTAATTACCTACCTGCCTGAGCATGGTCAACAATGCAATCCCACCGCTGGAAGGGGGCGGCATTGAAATGACCGTATAATCCTGATAACTGCCTGATACAGGTTTCCTCCAGACAGACTTATAGTCTTTCAGGTCCTGCGCAGTGATCACTCCCTGTGTATGTGCCATTGATGCAACAATTGCCGAGGCAACCGTACCTTCGTAGAACCCGGCCCTGCCTTTATCCCTGATCAGTTTTAACGTTGAAGCAAGTTCAGGCTGCTTCAGCAGGTCGCCTTCCTTCCATAGTTCCTTCTTTACAAAAGCCACCGGCTTTCTGTTATATTTTAAAAAATCTTCCTTATGCCTGTTCAGTTCAGATGCCTGTTGTTCGGTTACAGGAAATCCTTTTTCAGCAAGCTCAATAGCCGGCTGGACATCCGCTTTCCACTTCAGCCTTCCGTATTTGCTATGGGCACTCACCATTCCGTCAACAGATCCCGGTACACCGGAAGCCAATGCCCCGAGCAGGCTCTTATCGGTCAGCGGATTCCCCTTGCCGTCGAGGTACATATCTCGTGATGCTTTTCCCGGAGCTTTCTCACGGTAGTCCAGCGCATCTGAAACACCTGATTTACTTCTGTAGACCATGAATCCGCCGCCGCCGATATTACCGGCATTGGGATAGACAACGGCCAGCGCAAACTGGACAGCTATTGCTGCATCTACTGCATTGCCGCCTTGCTTCATGACTGCTACACCCACCTTAGCAGCTTCCGGATGTGCACAAACCACAGCGGCGTGCTTGTATCTTTGTACTTCCTGCCCCGCAGCAAGAGATGACAGAGACAGTTCGATACATAGGGCAAACAAAATTACGGGGAGCGTTCTATTCATAAAGAAGGTATTAGTTGCTTAAAAATAACAGTTTAACCTGGTATTACAGACAGCCGGAGCATTCAAAAGGCAAAAAAAAATCCGGATCAATTGATCCGGATTGGGTAATAATAGGTAATAGTTAGTGCTCTTCAGGCTATTTAACTGGTTTGTCCATGATCTGAGAAGCTTTCAGATACACTTTTCCGCCTTTTTTATTGACATAATATTTACGGTTTTTTCCATCAATATATACATCTGTTCCATCAGGGGCCACTTTGCCTTTATAGGTTTTATCAGCCACTTTCGAACTTCCTTTCACAGCAACTTCTGCGGTCTTATGACCAACACTGGTTGCAGTTTTATCGATAGTCTGGCCAACACTTTTCTTTTTCTCCTGCGCCTGCGCAGATAAGGAAATGGTACCGGCAATTGCAAGGGTTAATAAACCCGATAAATATTTCTTGTTCATCACTGTTGAGTTTTTAATTGTAACAAAACAATGTATAGATTGTTTTAATTTAAGTGCTCCGTAAGCAGCTGCATTTCAGCGGCAGGAGCATGGCCTTCGTATAAAATGAGGTACACAGCGCTGCAAACAGGCATTTCAACCTTATATTTTTTATTCACAATATGCATGCACCTGGCAGCATAATAACCTTCGGCAACCATATTCATTTCCAGCTGCGCAGATTTGACCGTATATCCCTTCCCCACCATGTTACCAAAAGTACGGTTACGGCTAAACTGGGAATAGGCAGTAACAAGCAGATCACCCAGGTAAGCAGACTCTTTGATATCTCTGGTAATGGGGTGTACGGCATCTACGAACCTCTTCATCTCCCGGATGGCATTGGAGATCAGCACCGCCTGAAAGTTATCGCCATACCCCAGCCCGTGGCAGATCCCACTGGCAACAGCATAAATATTTTTCAGCACCGCCGCGTATTCTGTACCGAAGATATCATCCGAGGTGATCGTTTTCAGGTACCTGGTATTCAATAAACCTGAGAAATGTGCTGCTGCAGCAACATTAAGAGAAGCAATGGTGAGGTAAGATAATTTTTCCAGGGCCACCTCTTCGGCGTGACAGGGGCCGCTGATGACAAGAATATCATCCAGAGGGATATTAAAGTTCTGGTGCATGAACTCGCCGATGATCTGATTTTCATCCGGCACGATGCCCTTGATCGCAGATACGATCTTTTTGCCGCGCAGCATCTCCGGCGTTACCCCAGCCAGGGTCTCCTTTAAAAAAGCAGCAGGCACGTTCAATACAATGTAATCAGCAAGGCTGATGATCTCACTGATGTCTCCTGAAATATGGGCTGCAGGTATATTGATCTCTACAGCGCTCAGGTATTTAGGATTGTGCTTATATGCTTTCAGGCAGGCTATGGAATGCGCGTCACGCAGCCACCAGTAAATTTCCTTTTCGGTAAGGTTATCTGAGAGCATCTTTACGACAGCAGTTGCCCAGCTACCCCCGCCAATCATTGCGACTTTTGGTATCATTGTCTATAAATAAAAAATCCCGGCTTAATGTTTAAACCGGGACAAATTACTTATTTTATTGCTAACGCATCAGGTTACTTTTTGTCTGGCTGGGCAAAGAGCTGATCTTTAGTGGTTTTCTCTACTTTCATTCCATCCTTTAATTTGTTCTGGATGGCAGAATACGGACCACTTACTACTTCTGTTCCGGCTTTTAGTCCTTTTTTGATTTCAATATACTGGTCATTCTGAATGCCGGTCACTACTTCTACCTGTTTCACTATCCCATTGGCATACGTGTATACATATTGTTTAATCGTTTTATCATTCAGCTTGGTTTTTTGCTTATCAGCATTTGCGTCAGGATTCTTTGCATCGCCTTCATCCTTTGCCCCTTTGGTAAATACAGATTGTATTGGAACCGACAAGGCGGTAACCGATGAGCTCTCAATATCAACCGTTGCAGAAAGGCCCGGCCTGAAAGGAGAAGGAAGGCCCTTCGCCCCGCCCTTTACACCAACATAAGAATCTGCAGCAATACGTACCTTAACCACGAAGTTAGTCACCTGATCAGTGCTGCTGGTGGCGGTGGTGGCCGTACCCACATCTTTGGATGAACTTGCAATCTCGGTTACCACACCCTTGAATTTTTTATCTTCAAAAGCGTCAACTTCTATTACGGCGCTGTCACCTATGTTCACCCGGTTGATATCATTTTCATTCACATCCACGTTAACTTCCATAGAACTCAGGTTGGAGATCCTCATGATCTCGGTACCCGCAAATTGCGCCGTTCCCAGGATCCTGTCACCCAGCTCAACCGATAACTTTGAGATCACCCCGTCAACCGGCGCGAAGATCGTTGCTTTAGCAAGGTTGGCACTGGCTTCCTGCACATTGGCACCAGACTGTTCCAGATTGAATTTTGCGCCGATAAGCGATTGTTTGGCACTCTCAAGGTTTGTCTTTGCCGTTACGAAGGCTGCTTTTGCAGCATCAAATTCAGCAACTGAGATCACTTTCTTTTTAAAAAGCTCAACGTTACGTTTGTAAATGCCCTGCTCATTGGCAAAACTTCCTTCAGATTGCGTCAAAAGCTGCGCGGCAGAAGCCACACTTGCTTTCTGAGAGCTGTAAGAGGCACTTGCCCTGTCGTAACCCGATTTTAAAACATCCGGCCTTACTTTGAACAAAAGCTGTCCCCTTTTTACGATGTCACCTTCTTTAACCAATAACTCAACCACCTCGCCCGAAACTTCGGAGCTTAGCTTAACTTCGGTTTCAGGCTGTACTTTACCGCTGGCAGTGACAGTTTCTATAATCCTCCGGCTCGCTGCTTTCTCCACAGTTACCTTTTCAATTTTTTCACCGCCTATTAACCCCGTCAGCTTTGCTACAACCAGCAGAGCGATGAGCACGCCTACAGTGATGAGTATGTGTTTTAATTTCATTGTTATTTATTTATTTGTCTGGATTGAATTCGTATTAAAAAGTGATCTGCCGGCCCAGGTAATAATCTATTACTTTAGACCTGAACAACAGATCGTATTTGGCCTGTATAAAATCAGTTTCTGCCTTATTTCTGTTTGTCCTGGACGTGTTATAATCCAGGGAGTTGACCAAACCTACGTTGTACCGTTGTTCGATCACGTTAAAAGCATCTTTCTGCGCATTAAATGTATTCAGTGTAGAGCTATAACGGCTGTCTGCTGCACGAAGATCGGCAATAGCCTGTGCAATAACCTTGTATAAATTATTTTTCGTTAAGTTCTCCTGAAGTTTAAAATCTTCATAGTTGATCTTTGCCTTTTTCACATTTGATCTTGCCTGTAGACCGTTGAATATCGGGATCTGTAAGTTCAGGCCTATTCCCTGGTTAAACCTTGAACTTACCTGATCAAAGAAATGCTGGTTCTGACTTTCCGCAGCAAGCAGGTAAGAATAAGATGAACCCAGGTTGGCGCCAAATGAAATTTTAGGAGTAAGTGCCCCTTTTGCCACAGCAATGCCCTTTTCAGCTGCCAGTCTGTTTAAACCCGATAACTTTACATCAGGAAAAATAGACATCGCCGAATTGTACACATCATTTACATTATAAACTTTCTGTGCCATTGCGATATCCTGAATGGTTGGAGCAACAACACTATATTCATTGGTATCGGTTCTCATTTCCATTAACTGAGATAAGGTTAAATAAGAGATGGTCAGCTGGTTTTGTGCATTGGTCACATTCAGATCTGCTGTAGCAGCCTGGGCTTTTGCCTGTGATACATCTGCAACTGTTTTATTTCCTGCATCCATCAGCGCCTCTTCCCTTTCTTCGGTCTGCTGTGCAACGAGCAGCTGTTCTTTGGAGGCTTTCAGGAGCTCTACGTTAAATACGACCTGAAAATAGGCTGTTACCACCTGCAGGATCAGATCGTTTTTTACTTTATCCAGGTTGCTGTTGCCTGCATCCAGCAGGATTTTGTTCTGGCGGATCTGGTTGATCTTTGAGAGCCCTCCGAAAACATCTACGGATGTACTGAGCGTACCACTTCCCTGGTAAAACTTCTGATTCACTACCTGGAAGGTTGTGCTGTTCAAACCACGTCCGAAACTCAGGCTGTTGTCTGCACTTGCATTTAAGCTGGGGTAAAGTGCGGCTTTGGACTGCTGCAGGTCTACTGCTGCAGAAGATACACTGAGCACAGCCCGCTTGATATTCAGGTTATTTTGCAGCATTCTTTCAATAGCTTGCTGTATGGTTAATGTTTCTTGTGCCTTAGCAGACAAGGAGAGCCCCAGACTCAGGATCCCGATGGCAGCTATCCGGCTTAATTTCGACAACAGACTATTGTTAGTAAACATTTTCATAATTCTAATTTCACAATATTAAGATAAACAACTAATTCATTTTGTAATTTTTTCCGGGTACAACCACGTGTTATTTCTTACATTTGGTCATGTACCTGGTAAAATCCCCTCTTTTATTAAAATGGTATTATCCATCATTAGTCTGGAACAAAAGCCGCAGTGAAAAAGTCATTTATTTAACCTTTGACGATGGACCCATACCCGTTGTTACAGACTTTGTTTTAAATACTTTAAAAAGTTTCAATTGCAAGGCAACTTTCTTTTGTATCGGAGATAATATTTCTAAGTATCCTGAAATATTTGAACAGGTAAAAGATGCGGGCCATGCCATTGGTAACCACACCTTCAACCACCTAAAGGGCTGGAAAACAGATGATAGTACTTACATCCGGAATTTCCAGCAATGCCAGCAGCTTACCCGGTCCAACCTGTTCAGGCCCCCATACGGCAGAATTAAGAAATCTCAGATCTCACATCTTAAAACGATAAATCCGCTCCTAAGGATCATCATGTGGGATGTTTTGAGCGGCGATTTTGACCTTAACCTCTCTCCTGAAAAATGCTGTGAAAACGTTATCCGCAATGCCCGTAACGGCTCGATCATCGTTTTCCATGACAGCTTAAAAGCATTTGACCGGCTAAAGTCCGCATTACCAGCCGCTTTAGAGTTCTTAGTTAACCAGGGTTATCAGTTTCATACACTTTAATTTCACACGCTGATACGAAGTTCAGGCCAGAATTGAAAATCAATTCAAAACACCGTTCCTGAATACTTTAAACAGGACTACACCAAAACGCCTGTCCGTTAACGAACAATTCCGTTCATTAACGGACAGGCCGGAAGAACAATAGGCAGACGTTTTATTTAGAACATGTATAAATAATATAATGATATCAATATGATAGCCTTAGCCTGTTTTTTTTTGTAAATTCGCTACAATTTAAATCTAATATATTACCTTTTAACACATATTATCAATGGCTTTTGATATTGAAATGATCAAAAAGGTGTATGCAAACTTTGGCCCCCGCGTTGAGGCGGCACGTAAACTAGTAGGCAGACCTTTAACACTCTCAGAAAAAATCTTATATACCCACCTTTGGGACGAAAACACGAA